>Ga0316605_10001660_pt1 | contig 12807 bp, 10 predicted proteins | sample OWC_soil_day20_n_FD_207666 | JGI IMG/M metagenome (GOLD analysis project Ga0316605, IMG submission 207666) | Wetland soil microbial communities from Old Woman Creek delta, Ohio, United States - OWC_soil_day20_noCT | ecosystem: Environmental > Terrestrial > Soil > Wetlands | place: USA: Ohio... | reverse complement strand
ATGGCGTCCGACGATCCGGAAGGGATGGTGATCTACGATGAGGTGCAGCAGCGGGCGAAAGAGCTGATCGACAACCGGGACCTTATCCTGATCTCGGTGGAAAACAACACGATGGTGAATGCGTTGCAACGAAGCGCCGCGGCGATCATCCAGAAATCGATCCGCGAAGGATTTGGCCTGACGGTAACCGAGGGACTCTGGAAAGGAAAACCGGTGATCGCATCACACGTCGGCGGGATCCCGTTGCAGATCACGGATGGAGAGACGGGTTTCCTTGTTGACCCTCATGATTTGAGAGGCTGTGCCGACCGGGTGCTGCGCGTGCTCCGCGAACCGAAGATGGCGGAGGAAATTGGAGTGAAGGCCAAAGAGGAGGTGCGGAAGAAATTCCTGATCACCCGGCTCGTCTTTGATGATCTCAAGCTCGTCAGCGATCTGGTCGGGCACTAGGCTCCTCACACCCGTTTTCCATTTATTTTGCTTGACTTTTATAGAGGCGAATGTTAATTTAAGACGAAATACTCTGATATAATTCACAGGATTTATGAGCCTTATCTTCAGTCGTCAGTGTGAATATGCCTTGCAGGCAGTCCTTTACCTGGCGCTCAAACCGTCCGGGGAGATGACCCCCATCAAGGAACTGGCGAAGGCTCTGAAGATCCCGTATCACTTCCTCGGGAAGATCCTTCAAGATCTGACGCGGAAGGGGCTGCTTTCCTCGCATAAGGGGCCGACCGGCGGTTTTGCCCTCGATATGCCGTCAAAGGAGATTACCCTTTTTCACATTGTCGATGCGATCGACGGGGCGGATTTCACACAGACCTGTGTTCTGGGATTTCCCGAATGCTCCGGCAAGAATCCCTGTTCCGCACATGAAAAGTGGAGTCAGTTGAGGGAGGGTATTTACCAGATGCTCGTGGGGAGAAACATTGCCGACATGGCCAGGGCGATGAAGAAACCGGAATATCGCCAGGCGGTGTCAGCGCAAGACTGACAGGTTGTTGCCTGGGCCTATTTCAGACAAAATCATCTCAAATAAACACCGTCCGCTGCTCGCGCGACTGAGGGGAGAATCCCTGGCGGCGGAGAATCAATCTTGAAGATGGATGCTTCATGAAAGTCCTGAATGAATACGCCGTCCCCGGTTCTGCCGGGGAACGGTTCAGGGAGGTGCAGCCCGACGGAAGGCCCCGCATCAAAAAGCTTCTGCCCGAACTCCGAAAACCAAAGCCGGCTTACCGTCACGAGACTGTCTGGTACAAACGTATCATGTTGCGGCTGAGCGATGACTCACAATATCAACGCTCCGCGGTGCAGTATGCCTTTGCTCTTCTCTGCATCTGGATCGGGATCGAGTTCTACCTCTTCATGTCGTGGGGAGCATCGGGCGGACAGGAATCGTTCTATCCCCGTCCACCGGGCGTGGAGGGATTTCTTCCCATCAGCGCGCTGATCAGCCTCAAGTACTGGATGCACACGGGCATCATTAACACGATCCATCCTTCCGGCCTTTTCATCGTGCTGGCGATCGTCGGAGTCAGCCTGGTTGTCAAGAAAGCGTTCTGCAGCTGGCTCTGCCCCGTCGGCACGCTCAGTGAATCTCTCTGGATGCTCGGGCAGAAACTCTTCAGGAGGAACTGGACAGTTCCTCGGTGGCTGGATTACCCTCTCCGTTCGATCAAGTATCTCCTCCTGTTCTTCTTCGTCTGGTCGATCGTCCAGATGGATGTCGGGGCTCTTGCTGGATTCATCTACAGTCCGTACAACAGGGTAGCTGATATCAAGATGTATCTCTTCTTTGCAGAAATCTCCGGCACGGCGCTCTGGACCATCGGCCTCCTGATGCTGCTGTCGGTCTTTGTGAAGAATTTCTGGTGCCGTTTTCTCTGTCCGTATGGTGCGTTGCTTGGCATCGTCGGGTGGTTCAGCCCGCTGAAAGTCACAAGGACGGCATCGACATGCATCGACTGCGAGCTTTGCACGAAGGCATGCCCGGCAAACATCAAGGTACACACAGCCGGCCGGGTCTGGAGTGACGAGTGCACGAGCTGTTTTGCCTGCGTGCAGGCCTGTCCGGTCAAGAACACGCTTGAAGTACGCGCACGCGCGCAGGGGCGCGCTGTGCCATTCTGGGTTCTTGGAACCCTGGTCGCCGCCCTTTTTGTGGCCGTCACCGGAATAGCCATGCTGAGCGGGCACTGGCAGAACGGCATCTCGCAGCAGGAATATCAGCGGCGATTCAACGAGTTGCACTCGCCGCTGTATCAGCATTTCAGAGGGGAGGTGCCGCAGTATGGACCAAATGATTGAACCTCGCGCCGCAGGTTTCCACTCCGTCGAGGAGTTCTACGACCGTCTCGCCCCGGAGTATGACGTAATGACGGCGATGGAAAAGCGGTTCGTGCGGGAGGAACCTTTCTTCCGCCTGCTCGTGCAGCGTTACCGCATCGGGTCCGCGCTGGACGCGGGATGCGGGACCGGGTTTCATTCCATCGTGCTTGCGAGTCTTGGCGTGAGGGTGACTGCGGTGGACATTTCCGGCCGCATGCTTGAAGAACTTGCCAGGCATACCGCCCAACTGGGGCTCGATATCCGCACCGTGCAATCCCAGTTTGCGGGGCTTCCGGCCCGGCTCGGCGAACGGTTCGACGCCGTGTTCTGCATGGGGAACACGCTTGCCCATCTGCTGACGAAGCAAGAACTCGGCGCAACGCTGGAATCCTTTGCACGGCTTCTTGTTCCCGGAGGCATCCTCTTTGCCCAGGTCCTGAACTATGATCGTATCCTCCTGGACCGGCCTCATACGCAGAGTGTTCGAGAAACTCCGCGGGGAACGTTCATCCGTTCCTATGAGTACCTGGACGACACTATTCGCTTCACGATTCGAACAGAGCCGCCACCCGGGAGCGGCGGGCAGGAACAGACCCAATCGGTGGAATTGCGCCCCGTGCGTTCCAGCGAGCTCAGCGCGATGCTTGTCCGGGCGGGGTTCGACGAGGTGCAGACCTTCGGCAGCATCGCCATGGAGCCGTATGATGCGACGACCTCCGGTGATCTCGTCGTGCTGGGGCGACAGGGGGAGGGAGAACGCACATAGGCGATCCTGCAGGTACTTGCGGTTCTTTTTGATCAGCCTGATCTGAAAACGGTTTCGGAATGGATGCCGGACCCAACCGGCCGGGACACAAGAGATCGTGCCCTCACACGATAAATAAGGAGAGGTCTACACCATGGAACATAGAAATCTGCGTGAGCTTGAGCAATTCGAAGAGGGAAAAGCGATTCATGTCCCGATCTACAGTATAGAGCAGGTGCGTGTCATTATGCTCTGCCTTGCCCCCGGATCGGGAATACCGATGCATAAACATCCCGGGTTTGAGGTTACTCTGACGCCATTGCGCGGGAAGGGGATGATCACATCGCCGGAAGGTGGGAAGGTCACGCTTGAGCCCGGCACCATCCATTTTTCGGATGCGGAGTGCGGCCTTGACCCGCATAATCCGTTCGAGGAGCCGTTTGTAATGTTAGTACACAAAGTAAGAGTCTAGCCACGGATGCACACAGATGCATTGAGGCGGATGAAAACAGGACCACAGCTGAACACAAATATTGTGTCCCTCCGCTTCTTTCCATCTGTGTTCATCTGTGGAAAAGAAACCACTCCGGCTAGCGTAACAACAATAGCTTTTTCACTGCCACGTAGTTCCCAGCGACGAGTCGATAGAAATACGCACCGCTGGCGAGAGCCGCCGCATTCAGCCTGACGCTATAGCGGCCGGGCGTTTTCTCCTCCTCAACCAGTGTCACCACCTCCTGACCGATCACGTTGTAGACCTTCAGCGTAACATGCGACTTCACCGGGATGTCGAAGTATATCGTCGTAGTCGGGTTGAACGGGTTGGGGTAGTTCTGTGCAAGCTCAAAGACGGCCGGCATGCCTTCCTCAGATTGTTCCACGCCTGTCACCAGGTTCGAGAGCAGGGGATTGGCAAGAAAGCCTCCTATCGTTTGGAAGTTTGCCCCCCGGGTCTGGCCAATGATGGTCTGCCCGGCCACGGCTTTGACTGCCACATTCCCCTCGAGGGAGGCGCCGTAGCCCATGGAGAAAGAACTCCAGGGTACTCTGGTGTTCTGGGCGAGAGAGGGGACAGCCAGAGGCAGCACGAGCAGGATGATGATGGTTTTCATTTTTCTCTCCTCTCTTATTGCCCACGTGAAGCTTGTTCTCGTTTGAGTGCCTTGAGTACGGCTGTCAGCGCGTTCAGGCGGCTCTCAACTGAGTCCGAAGTGGCGCGTTGCTTTCCTGCCGCGGCCAAAGCATCGCCGGGTGGCGGCGGGTCACCACCAGAGGGTGTCTCAATCGTACCCTAGGAGCGGGTATGAACAGGGCAGAGAAGGCGATATTCTCTGCAGTGACCTGATCAACTTCAAGACCTGTCCTTCACTGGCACCGTTCTGCGCCAGGTCGGCACACTGGATCGAGGCATCGGCGATCTTGGCACTTGTCATGGAGGCGTCGGCGAGCTTTGTGTTGGTGATGCTGCCATTGATCACGGTGCTGGCAATGCGCGTCCTGTCGGCCTTCACACTCGTCATGCAGGTTCCTTTCTTGTTGTCGGTCCTGTAAGGGTAAAACTACCTGTGTCCCGAAGAGAGGAGGTCCTTCACCGCTTTGAGTTCCACCGCCATTGCGTCCATCCGTGATGTCAAGTGTGCAACCCGCCCTTCAAGCGGCTCTTTCATAGTCGGAACCCTCTGTGTTCGGCCCGCACTGTCATCGGGCAACGGCAATTCCATCGGTGCGGTCTCGACCGTGCCATAGGATGCCGGAATGAACAGGGCAGTGAAGGACCCGCGGCTCAGAGTACTGGGATCGTCATAATTCACTCCGAGCACAAAGTACTCATAGGCAGCGGCCGAAGACACCCGCGCAAGGCCGTGGACAACCACCGGTGAGAGGTAACGTCCGGATTCGGCGAGATTCGACACACCCCAGTTCATTGCCCCGACGCTCCCAGTATGATCATGAGTCGTTGAGATGTGAAATGTAGCGCCGCTATTGTTACCGTGGACATGATCCTCGTACAGGTATCCCGAGAAGAGCAGTAATATGTTGCCCGGACCCGGGGCTTGAATGGTGACAGAATCGAGGGCGTAGTAACGATCGTTATGAAGGGCGTGCGAGGTCAGTTTCGAGTTAGCCATGCCCGGCCCATTGACGATTTTTCCGGCATTGACGGTGCCTGCATATAATGTGTCTTCGACCTCCGCGCTGCCATTGACATGAAGGTTTCTGATCGGACTCTTGGTGCCTACTCCCACTCTTCCGTCTTCCAGCCAGGTCATGACTTCCCGATTCGTGTCCTGGCTGTGCAGCGAGAGCGCCCCGTTTGGAAGATTGACGTTCGTGTGGAGGTCCATCCGAAGGTTCCACATGTTCTGCGGCGTTTTGATGCGCAGGCCCGCCTGCCCCCATTGTGTGGGATGGGCTGATTCCACGCGCAACCAGCAAGGGGACGTCTGGTCGTTCTTGACATGCAATCGGTCATCCATGACGACGGTGCCGATGCCCATTTCCTTGTTGACGTTGTCGAGTCTGACCCAACTCGCATCGCCGTCCCTGGCAAAAGTGAAACTTTCGGCGACCGCGTGTAGGTTCGTGCCGGCGGAGCCGAGATGCAGGGCTGTGCTTCCGAAGTTGATGCCCGCGTTACCTGGTAAGCCGATGCCGCCGCCCACATTCAACTTTCCCAGGCGAAGGCTTGTATTCAGGGCTACCGTGTCCGTCGCCGTAGTGAGTCCGATGACGCCACCGTTGTCTGTCCAGCCACCGCCGCTTGATCCTCCACCTGTTACATCGGCGGCTGCGGCCCATGCACCGCTGGTCCACTTCAAGACCTGTCCTTCACTGGCACCGTTCTGCGCCAGGTCGGCACACTGGATCGAGGCATCGGCGATCTTGGCACTTGTCACGGAGGCGTCGGCGAGCTTCGTGTTGGTGATGCTGCCATTGACCACGGTGCTGGCAATGCGCGTGCTGTCGGCCTTCACACTCGTCATGCTGTAGGCCACCGAGGAGAAGTGCAACCGAGGCGAAAGCTCACTCCCTCCGGAGACCTGCATGCTCAGCCAGTAGGGCTTGTCGAACTTCACGGCAGCCGGGAAGGGCGTCACATCGCCCAGGTCGGTGGCAAAGAGCCCCTTCTTTACACCGAGCGACTTTGCCTCTGTCCAGAGGGCAGTGCCTCCGCTTTCTGTGTCATAGAGCCGGAAGGTGATCGTGTAGGTGCCGTCGGGCTTGGGATGATCCGTGCTGTCGGTGAGGATCCCTTGATACGACAATGTCCGGGGAGTTTGCGCGAAGGCAAACTGTCCGATGTGCATCATGAGAATGAACGTGCAGGTGATCGCAAGCAAGCGCTTCATGACAGGCCCTTTCGGAATGGAGTGGGGCACGATGCTGGTCGGGGAGAAGAGCAACGCTGGTGCGAACGTGCTGAAAAGTGAGCCTGGAATCAATAGATAAAAGTGACTATCTCAGGCCTTTGTGACGCCTATCACATTTGGGTTCCTGCCGTTGAACTTCAGGCAAGAAAGCAATACCTTCTTGAGGGCTTTTCCACCACTTTCTCTACCATGAGTGTCATCGCCACGGATGGACTCTGCGCGAAACAATTCAGCCGGTAAGACGATCAAACTTCTCATCGCCGACGACCATACGATCGTCCGCCGCGCATTGATTTCCTTACTCTCGCTCAATGAACGGATGGAGGTGGTGGGAGAGGCGGCTGACGGGAGAGTTGCCGTTGAGCTGGCGGACCGGCTTGAGCCCGACGTCGTTCTCATGGACATCAGTATGCCTGCCCTCAATGGCCTCGAGGCAACCCGGCAGATCAGAAAACAGTCGCCCAGCGTCAAAATCCTCATCCTCACGGCACACGACAACGAAGAGTACGTCCTGGAGGTCGTCCGCAGCGGAGCAAATGGCTACATCCTCAAGAATTGCGCGGCGGAAGACCTGTACAACGCGATTGTGTCGATTCACTCGGGCCATGCGTTCTTCAGCCCATCTGTCTCCAAGATCTTGGCGGATGATTATGTGAGGTCCATCAATCCGGACGGGAGCGGGGGTTCGCCCCTGAAAACTGATCCTCGATTGACTGCCCGGGAGCGGGAAATACTCCAGCTTGTCGCCGAAGGCGAAACTCACCAACGAATCGCTGAGACTCTCCACATCAGCGTCAGGACAGTGGACACCCACTGCAACAATATCATGAAAAAACTTGATATTCATGATACGGCCAGCCTGGTGACATATGCCATCAAGAATGGCATCCTGATTCTTCCCCGATAAATCACCGATCTCTCTACGTAGTTACCAGTGTTCAAAATACACGGCTCAACGTATTGCATACTGTTGGCTAATATTAGTATTTTGGTTGCGCACTTTTCACCATCTGCCGTACTTCATACAAGGATCACACCGATATGTCCAATTCTCCGCAGGGTCCAACAGAAGCAGGTGAGGGGGTGCAGAAGGCCCGTTCCGTCGATCAGGCGGGACACGCTGCCCCGGCATCGCTCAAGATCCTTATCGTTGATGATGTCCAGGAAAACCTCATGCTCCTCGAAGAGGTGCTCTCGGAGAACGGGTACGTTCCGGTTTCCGCAAAGAACGGCCTGGAAGCCTTAAGCCACCTGGAGACGACAGAGATCCATCTGATCGTGGCGGATGCAATGATGCCGAAGATGGACGGCTTTCAACTCTGCAAAGAAGTCCGCGCGAAAGAGCTCTCGTCGAAGATTCCGTTCGTGATCTACACCGGAAACTACGTCGACGGTGCGGACCAGGAATTTGCGCGCAGCATCGGCGTGGATCGCTATGTCGTGAAGTACGCGGGCCTGGGATCTCTGATCGAAACGATCAACGAGTTGACGGAGCAGCATTACGGATTCAAACGGCAGGCGCTTCCCGATCAGGAGCCGATCAATGATCATGAGTTTCTCGAGAAGCATCACGCCATCATCATCCGCAAGCTGGAGGAGAAGATGGCGGAGCTGGAAATGTATGCGGAGGCGCTCACGATCAAGAACAGGGAGATCCAGGCCTCGGAGGACCGCTACCGCGGGTTGTTCGACCACGCGAGCATCGCGATTCTGGTTGTGGACAGAGACACGCGGAGAGTGCTGGATGTGAACAAGCAGGGGCTTGCCTTGCTGCGGTATGGCAAAGAGGAGTTGCTTGCGCTTCCCGAACCGCCGTTCGCCGGGGGTGAGGACCTGCTCGGCTCTCTCCTGGGGGCGAGCATGTTTTCTTCCGGGGAAGCCGCCATGCGCACGAAGGGGGGCGAGGTGCTCGACGTGGAAGTCGGAGCGGCACCGCTTGCGCGCCCGCAGGACAATCGGATCCTGCTATACATCCGTGACATCACCGAGCAAAAGCGTATGCGGGAGCAGTTGATGCAAGCGGAGAAAATGTCGCTCATGGGACGCCTTGCTGCCAGCATCGCGCACGAGATCAGGAACCCGCTTTCCGCCGTTACCTTGAATCTGCAATACCTGCGGCAGAAAGCCGACGCCGACACCGGCCTGCGTGGGATCATCGATGATGCGCTGGAAGGCGCTCGCCGCGTGGAATCGGTCATGGAGAATACGCTGAGCTTCGCGAGGATCACACCGCCGGTGCTCAAGCTGGAAGCCATCAACGACCTGGCCGATCATGTCCTCGGGTTTCTCCGTGTCCCGGTGCAGCAAAAGAAGATCACCGTCGAAACGCAGTTCGCCCCCGGTCTTCCCAGGATTCACGTCGATGCCAAGCAGATCGAACAGGTGATCCTGAACGTGCTCCAGAACGCCGTCGACGCTTCTGTGGAGGGAGGCGTGATAACGCTCGCCACCGGTCTGATGGAGGACTCCGCACAGGCACAGAGGGGGGCGGGTCCGTCCGTGGTGATGGCGATCCGTGATTGCGGCGCCGGGATCACCGAAGAACAATACAAACATCTGTTCGAACATTTCCGGACGAACAAGCCGGGAGGGACCGGCCTTGGCCTGGCAATGTCCAAGCAGATCATGCTCCGCCACAATTCTGAGATACGCATTGAACCGGCCCCGGGATCGGGGACGATCGTTCGCCTGGTGTTCCCAGCTCATCTGTAACAGAACTCCTCCAATACAAAGGATGCTGATCCATGCCCAAAGCACGAATTCTTATCGGGGACGACGAGGTCATCCTGACCAATACCCTGAACAAGATCCTCACCGATCTGGGATACGGGGTGTCGGTGTGCAACAAAGGACAGGACCTTTTTCAATATCTCGGGGAATGCAAGCCTGATCTGGTGCTGCTGGATATCTATCTTGGTGAGGTGAACGGCATTCAGCTGCTGAACCGGATGCGGAACGAAGGGATCACCATGCCGGTCATCATGATGACGGCGCATTCCGACGTTGCGCTTGCCGTGCGGGCGATGAAGGAGGGAGCCGCCGACTTTGTCGTCAAGCCGTTCGACCTGAATCACTTGGGGGTGTTGATCGAGAAGAACCTGGACTATGCGTCGCTGCAGACCAAAGTGAAGTTACTTGAAGAGGAGCTGCAAGAAGAGCGCCCCCGTGGTGGCATCATCGGCAAGAGCCCGGCTCTGCGCAGGGTCCTGGACACAGCCGAAAAACTTGCGCAGGGGGACAATACCACCGTGCTTCTGGAAGGAGAGAGCGGAACGGGAAAGGAGCTCATTGCCCGGTTCATTCACCAGAAGAGCGCCCGTTCCGAAACCCCGTTCATCACCATCAATTGCGGCGCGATCCCGAAGGATCTGGCCGAGAGCGAGTTCTTCGGCTACGAAAAAGGGGCATTTACCGGCGCCACGGAGCGGATGAAGCAGGGGAAATTCGAGCTGGCTCATGGCGGGACGATCCTCCTGGACGAGGTGCGGGAGCTTTCGCTGGACATGCAGGTGAAGCTTCTTCGCGTCCTTGAGGAGAGGCGGTTCTACCGGCTGGGTGGGACCAAGGAAATTTCCGTGGACGTACGCGTCATCGCCGCCTCCAACCGCGAGCTCACCAAAGAGGTTGAGGCGGGAAGGTTCCGCGAGGATCTCTTCTACAGGCTCAATGTCGCTTCCATCCGTATTCCCCCTCTCAGAAACCGGAAGGAAGATGTCAGCGAGCTTTCGAATGCGTTCCTGGCGGAATTCTGCCGACGCTTCACGCGCCCGGTTCCCCGGCTTTCCCCCGAGGCGCTTCAGTTCCTGGAGCAACTTCCCTGGCGGGGAAACGTCCGTGAGTTGCGCAACGCCATGGAGCGCGTCGTACTGCTGAACGACGTCCAGGTTTTGACGCCGGAGCATTTCGGTTTCCTCAGGACGGGGGAGGGGCAGCCGGTGCTGCCCGGAATGCACGATGGCAAACCGTTTGTGCTCGAGATCCCGCCGAAAGGGATCACGATGAGCGAGGTGGTCCGGGACCTGATCCTGAAGACGCTGGATATCGTGGGGGGGAATCAGGTTCAGGCGGCAAAAGTCCTTGGCCTTACCCGCTCAAAGCTTCGCTACAGAATGGAACAGCTGGGTATCCAGCCGGAACAACGAACATACCGCACGAACGTGTGATATCATTGGCCCACGAACAGCGTGAGACGGCAGCATGAGGGAGCCCGCCGAGATGAGCGTACCGCGGAGACTCTGGAAGAGGTTCCGGTTCTCCGTTGCCACGCTCGCGAAGACGATTGAGCATGCGGCCTCCGTGCCTGTGATCTCCACGGACGCGGATGGCATCATCGACTTCTGGAATACGGGAGCCGAGCGCGTCTTTGGTCTTCCGGCAAAGAAAGTGATCGGGAGAAGCTCGCTCGGGGCGCTCCTCCCGCTTGCCGGCGCCGATGAGTTGCGCGCAGGATTGCGTTCCGAAGCCTTCCGGCGCGGAGAACCAATTCACCTCGAGGTGCAGACCGCGACGCCGGCTTCGGACCCGCTATGGGTCCGGCTGAGCGTGTCCGCCCGCGTGAACGGCAGCGGGAAGATTGAAGGAGCGGTGGCTATCGGTGAGGATATCACGGAGCGGAAGCGCGGGGCGACAAAGCAGGCGGCAATCTACGCGATCTCAGCGGCTGTCCAGTCGAACCAGAGCCTGGGCGAGCTCTTTTGTACCATCCATCAGAGCATCAGCGAGATCATCACCGCGAAGAACTTCTATATCGCCCTGTACGATCGGGAAACTGACCTCATAAGTTTTCCCTATTTTGTGGACGAATGTGATCCTCCGCCTCAAACGCGCAAACCGGGGAAAGGGCTGACGGAATACGTTCTCCGAACTGCAACGCCGCTCCTCGCCTCCCCCGAGCGTTTCCGCGAACTGGCGAATTGCGGCGAGGTGGAATCCATGGGGGAGCCTTCGCTCGATTGGCTGGGTGTGCCGCTTCAGGTGGCAGATCAGACTCTGGGCGTGCTCGTCGTGCAGACGTATTCCGAAGGGGTGCGGTACACGGACGAGGACATGCGGATGCTTTCGTTTGTCTCGTCCCAGATCGCCATGGCGATCGATCGGACACAAAAGGAGGAGTCGCTGCGCAGGTCCGAAGCGGAGATGCGTAGCCTGTTTTCGGCCATGAGCGACGTTGTGTTGCTCCTGGATGCCGACGGGCGCTATTTAAAGATCCCGCCCACCAATCCCGCATTGCTGTACAGGCCGTCTGACCAATTGATCGGCAAGACCGTCCGGGAGGTGTTCCCGCCTGAGTTCGCGGAATTGTTTCTGGGCTACGTGCGCGAAGCGCTTGCCTCGCGGCGCCCCGTGAAGGGAGGATACTCGCTGCGGATCAACGGGCAGCCTCTCTGGTTCGATGCTACCATCTCCCCTGCCGGGGATGACAAAGTGCTGATTGTCGCCCGGGACAGTACCGCCCAGAAGGCGATGGAGGAAGCGCTGCGAGAGGCGGAAGAGAACTACAAAGGGATCTTTGAGCATGCCGTCATGGGCATTGCCAAGCGCACACCCCATGGCAAGTATGTCAGCGCGAATCCCGCTCTCGCGAGCATCTTCGGGTATGATTCACCCGAAGAGTTGCTGGCGGAGATGGACAGCGATGAAGCACAGCGCTATGTGAATCCCGGCCGCCGCTACGCCTTTGCCGAGCAGCTTCAGCTGACCAATTCCGTGTCCGGGTTTGAATCGCAGGTCAGGCGGAAGGACGGCACGATCGTCTGGATCTCCGAGAATGTTCAGACGGTCCGGGACGGAGAGGGGAATATCTCCTACTGTATCACCACCGTGGAAGATGTCACCGCGCGAAAGCAGGCCGAGAAGGAACTTCGACTGCTGGCAAACACCATCACGTGTGCCAAAGACTGCTTCGTCCTCAGCGATCTGGAAGGAAAGATCCTGTTCATCAACGAAGCTCTTCTGGCAACCTACGGGTACAATGACCAGGAGTTGTTGGGCAAGAGCGTGAATATCCTTCTCTCCCCGGAAACTGATTCGTCCCTTGTGCGGGAAATGTACGGGACGTCGGATGCCGGCTGGAACGGCGAACTGATACACAGGCGGAAAGATGGGACGGATTTTCCGGTCGAACTCTGGATCTCAGTCGTCCGGAGCGACTCGGGAGAACCCATTGCCCACGTCGGCGTGGCAAGGGATATCACAGGGCGCAGGCGCATCGAGCAGGCCGTTCGCAAGAGCGAGGAACGGCTGCGCCGGATCACGGATAACATGCTCGATATGATCTGCCAGGTGGACGTCCAGGGTATCTGCCAGTATGCAAGCCCTTCCGTCAGGAAAGTGCTCGGCTTCGAGCTGAGTGAGGTCCTC
>Ga0316605_10001658_pt1 | contig 12813 bp, 12 predicted proteins | sample OWC_soil_day20_n_FD_207666 | JGI IMG/M metagenome (GOLD analysis project Ga0316605, IMG submission 207666) | Wetland soil microbial communities from Old Woman Creek delta, Ohio, United States - OWC_soil_day20_noCT | ecosystem: Environmental > Terrestrial > Soil > Wetlands | place: USA: Ohio... | reverse complement strand
TTCCGGGCCTGGTGGATCTCCTTCTCCTGCTTGGAATTTACAACTTCGATCTTCTGCGGGGAAACCAGCCTCGCCGCCCCCTTGATCACTTCGATCCCGTTCGCCTTCATCAACCCGGTCACGCCCCCGACCAGGGTCTTGACCGCCCGGTCCTTCCGCGCCATCAGCTTGGCGAAATCAACGCTGACGGCCCCGGCCAGGACCCCGTATTCTTTTCCCCCCTCGATGATGTCCAGAATCTCGGCCCCGCGCAGAAGCGCCTTCGTGGGAATGCAGCCCCAGTTGAGGCAGGTCCCCCCCAGCTCTTCCTTCTCGATCAGGGCAACCTTCCCCCCCAGCTGCGCCGCCCGGATCGCCGCCACATATCCGCCAGGACCTCCGCCGATGATGACGATATCTTTCTCGACCATAAAAACCTCCAAATCGCGCTTTCGCCTGCAGATCCATGACTGCAGGGCTTGGCCTTCGCCGGCTTTTGGCAAAGCCCTCAATTGATGACTTCGAAAAAGGTCGCATTCTTTTCCGGCATTCCCATGAAAACGGGAATCCGGTCTTTTCGCTAAGCAGAAAGATTCTGGATTCCCGCCTGCGCGGGAATGACGATTTTTTGCGAAGTCATCCTCAATTTTTTTCTCTGCGCTCTCCGCGGTCTCGGCGGTGAAATCGATTTCTTACTGCTTTAACCTGGGATCAATCGCATCCCGGATCCCTTCTCCGAGGAGGTTGTAACCCAGGACCGTGATCAAAATAGCCAGGCCGGGATAGAGGGAGAGCCACCAGGCGATTTCGATATTGTCCTTCCCTGCCGTCAGGATGTTCCCCCAGCTCGGGGTCGGCGGCTGAACCCCGATCCCCAAAAAGCTCAACGCCGATTCCGTGAGAATCGCCCCTGCCACCCCCAGAGTGGCGGAAACCAGGACCGGCGCCAGGGCGTTGGGAAGGATGTGTTTGAAGATGATCCGGAAATCCTTCGCCCCCAGAGCCCTTTCCGCCTTGGTGAAATCCCGCTCCTTCAGGCTGAGAAATTCCGCCCGCACCAGCCGGGCCACCCCCATCCAGCCGGTGGCGCCGATGATGATCATGATGTTCCAGATGCTCGGCTCCAGGAAAGCCACCACGGCGAGGATCAGGAAGAAGGTGGGGAAGCAAAGCATGATGTCCACGAACCGCATGATCAGGTTGTCCACCCAGCGGCCGTAGTATCCGGCCAGGGCCCCCAGGAAGATCCCGATCAGGGAGGCGATACCCACGGCCACAAACCCGACCATCAGCGAGATGCGGGATCCCCAGATCATGCGGCTGAGCACGTCGCGGCCGAGGGCGTCGGTGCCGAAAGGGTGCTCCGGCGTAGGCTCCTGAAGGACGATCTTGATGTTGAGGGCCCCCGGGTCGTAAGGGGAAATGTAGGGGGCAAGAACCGCAACGGCGAAGAGAACGCCGACGATGAAAGCCCCGGCCATGGCCAGGCGATTCTTCCGAAACCTCTTCCAGAAGAGACGGCGCAGGGTATCCTGTTTTCCTTTTGCAGGCGCCGGTTTGACTATCTGGGGTCCCCGATCTGCCATCGCCGGATGCCTTTCTATGTCGCCCGGATCCGCGGGTCGACCAGGGCGTAGGAGAGATCGGCGATCAGGTTGCCGATCAGGGTGAGAACCGCCCCGATCACCAGGATCCCCATGATCGTGGGATAGTCCCGGGCCATGACGCTCGCATAAAAAAGCTGGCCCATGCCCGGAATGGCGAAGATCGTCTCAAAGATGACGCTCCCGCCGATGAGCCCGGGGATCGAAAGACCCAGAATCGTGATCACCGGCAGAAGAGCATTGCGCAGGGCGTGCTTGAAGATCACGACTCTCTGCGAGAGCCCCTTCGCCTTCGCCGTGGTGATGTAGTCCTGCCGGATCACTTCCAGCATGTTCGCCCGCATGTACCGGGACAGGCCGGCAAGGCCCCCGGAGGCCGAAATGAAGACCGGGAGGATCAGGTGGCTGAGGCGGTCCCAGACCTGCACGGATGCCGGCAGGTACTCGTAGTTGAGCGACTTCAGGCCGGAGATGGGCAGCCATCCCAGCTGGACCCCGAAAAGAATCATGAGCAGGAGGGCCAGCCAGAAATGCGGTACGGCAAACCCCATGAAGACCAAAACCGTCGTCACCTTGTCGAAGAGCGACCCTTGATACGTGGCCGAAAGAACCCCGATCGGGATTGCGGCCAGGAGGATGATGGCCAGAGAGAGGACGTTCAAAAAAATCGTGATCGGCAGACGCTCTAAAATCTTATCCGCAACCCGCCTCCCGTCCTGGGAGAAGGAGACCCCGAAATCCAGCTGGGCCATCCGGCTGACCCAGGTCCAGTATTGCACGTAAAGGGGCTTGTCCAGACCGTACAGGGTGCGCATCCGCTCTTTCACCTCGGCCGTCGCCTTGGGGTTGAGATCGGTGGCCATGTCGATGGGCGAGCCCGGGGCGAGGTGAATGACCCCGAAGGAAATGATGGTGATCCCGATCAAGAGCGGAAGCATCAAGGCCAGGCGTTTGAGGAGATAGAAACCCACGATTGGAAAAGCCCTTGGCTGTCGAGATTTTCCCCCTCGCTCTGTTCCCTCCCCCCGCGCGGGGGAGAGGCTGGGTGGGGGCTTGCGGCGATTATTTTTAATGATAAGCTTTGAGCGTTTGTCGAGGCAAGGAATTTCTATGGCCAAATCAAATTGAGGGTTGAAGCCTAAGGAGATCGATCGCCATTTGAACCGGCAATCTGTCATCCGGCCATGAGCGTAAGTCACTCACCCTCGCCCTGGCACCAACACTTGTTTTCAGTCCGCTTCCGGATCTCCCCATAGCGGCACAGGGCCGCCATGGCGCTCACGGCCCGCTCCGGCGCCCGGAAACAGGGGATGCCGCTGTCCTGGGCGATTTTCACCGCATCATCCTCGCGGTCCGCAAAGGACGAGGCGATCACCGGTTTTCCATACTGTTGCGGCAGCTTGATGAAGGCGTCCATGGTCCCGAGGAAGAAATCCCTCACCTGCTCGTAGGAGGGGACCTTGATCCATTTCCGGGCGATCTCGGAAACGGACCGGAAAAAAGTGGAACCCATCACCCCGTGCATCAACAGCCCGTCGATTCCCGGGTCCTCCAGAATGATCCGGGGAAGCTTTTCCATCATTACGCCCATATCCATGAAGAACGTGAGGTCCACGGGATTCCGGAAAGACCCGGTCGCCGGCAGGAGCTCCCGGACTCTGGCCTGCAAGCGCTCCGAGAAAAGGGGGACGCTCAAACCCCAGCGGTTGCAGGCGTCCGCCAGCGAGGAGGCCGGCCCGCCCGAATGGGTCAAAATGGCCATGTTTCTCCCCTTGGGGATCGGCTGGAGAGAGAGCGCCCCGGCCCACTCGAAAAGATCCTCGACCGTGGAGGCGCGGATCACGCCCGCCTGCCGGAAAAGGGCGTCGTACAGGTGGTCCGGCCCGGAAATCGACCCGGTGTGGCTCGCCGCCGACCGGGACCCGGCCTCGGTCCCGCCCACATAAAGGGCCACCACGGGTTTGGCTTGAGTGGCCTTGGACGCCGCCCGGATGAAATCCCGCGGCCGCTTGATCCCCTCGATGTAAACGGCGATGGCCTTCGTCTCCGGGTCCTCCGCCAGATATCCCAGGCAATCCACCAGGTCCAGGTCCGCCCCGTTGCCCACGCTGAAGGCCTGGCTGAAACCGATCTGCAATTTGGCCAGATAGGGCAGAATTTGGGTCACGTAGGTCCCGCTCTGGGAAGCGATCCCGACGCCCCCGAATTTGTGCAGATAAGGGTACATGGTCGGGTTGAGGTGAAAGGACGGATGAATGACGCCGATGCAATTGGGCCCCAGGAAGCGGATCCCGTATTCGCGGGCGATGCCCAGGATCTCCGCTTCCAATTCTCTTCCGCGGCCGCCTGTTTCCTTGAACCCGCCGGAAATGACGATCGCCCTCTTTACGCCCCTTTCCCCGAGGTCTTTCAGCACTTCAGGCACGGCCGGGGTCGGGATCGTCAAAATCGCCAGGTCAACCGCCTCGGGAAGGTCCCGCCCGGTCCGATAGGCTTTCAGACCGAAAATCGTTTCCTCTTTGGGATGAATCGGGTAGATCTTTCCCGGGTAGCCTCCGCCCACGAGGTTCACGAGCTGAATCGTTCCCATCTTTGAAAAATCATTGGACGCCCCGGCGATGGCCAGGGAACGGGGGTGCATGATGGTGTAAAGGGGATGGTCCTGCAGCATGGTTTCTCTCCTCGGCGCGCAAATTCCCAGTGTCTTGACCATAGCACAGGTAAAAGAAAATATTCAAATTGTCACCCAAGCGAGAGGGCCGGGTCGACCCCCTTTTGGTTTTGCGGGCGGGGACCGCTAGCGAATTTGTATACTGCATACAGGCAAGCGGCTTAAGCCGGTTGAAATTTTACGAGGTTCGTGATATTTTTTCCAGAGGTTTCGAAAAAGGAAAGGTGGGTTTCCGCCGGGGGAGGTGGAAGAAACGCGAGGCTTTAAAACCTCTTCCGAAAGCATCGGCGCCGGACAGAAACACCCCCCGTCGGAAAACGAGCTCCCCCGGTCACCTCCGAACGAAGATTTACCCCGGCGTTTTCCACGCCTTCTATCTTCATTTTTTGAACATCGCGATCCCCGGCCTTGGGCCGGCCCCGGTTTCAGGAAGCGTGATGATTATTGAAATAAAGCAAGGGAAAGAATCATGACCAGGATAAATGGCTTCCCCAAAATGAGCGCCGAAGAGGCGGTTTCGCAAATTCCCCACGGGGCCACGGTGGCTTTCAGCGGGTTTACCCCGGCCGGAGCGGCCAAGGCCGTTCCCAGGGCGTTGGCCGGCCGGGCTCTCGAACTGCACGGGAAGGGGGAACCCTTCAAGATCCGGGTCTTGACCGGCGCCTCCTGCGGGGAAAGCATTGACGAGGCCCTGGCCGAGGCGGAGGCCATCGCCTGGAGGGCGCCGTATCAGAGCAGCCCGACCCTCCGGCGGCAGATCAACCGGCAGCAGGTGGAATATGTGGACATGCACCTTTCCCACGTTCCCCAAACGGTATCTTACGGTTTTTTCGGCAAGATCGATTGCGCGGTGGTGGAAGCCACGGAGATTGCCCCGGACGGGAGGGTCTTCTTAAGCACCTCCGTCGGCGCTTCCCCTTCCTACCTGAAGTACGCGGACAAGGTCATCATTGAAATCAACCACTACCACTCCACCCGCCTGAGGGAAATGGCGGACATCATGATCGTCCCCCCGCCTCCGTACCGCAGCACCCTGCCCATTCACGACCCGCTCAACAAAATCGGCTGGCCCTACGCCGCGGTGGACCCGAAAAAAGTCGCCGCCGTGGTGGAAAACCACGAGCCCGACCATGTCCCGCCGTTCGCCCCGCCGCTCAAGGCCGGCGAGAAGATCGCCGGGCATCTGGTCCGCTTCCTCGTGGAGGAGATGCGCGCCGGGCGAATCCCCGATGATTTTCTCCCGCTGCAGGCCGGGGTCGGGAATGTCACCAACGGGGTCATGTCCGCCCTGGGAAAGCACCCCGATATCCCCCCGTTTAAAATGTACTCGGAGGTCCTTCAGGATTCCCAGATCGAGCTCATGGAGCGGGGGAAACTCCTGGCCGCCAGCACCACGGCCCTGGCTGTCAGCCCTGATAAACTCCAGCGCATTTATGAAAACATGGATTTTTTCGGCCCCCGCCTGGTCCTCCGGCCCCAGGAAATCTCCAACAACCCCGGCATCATCCGGCGTCTTTGCGTCATCGCCATGAACACGGCCCTGGAAGTGGATGTATACGGCAACGTCAACGTCACCCATGTGGGCGGGACCCAGGTGGTCAACGGGATCGGGGGAAGCGCGGATTTCTGCCGCAACAGCTATCTTTCCATCCTCATGTGCCCTTCGATCGCGAAGGAGGGAAAGATCTCGGCGATCGTTCCCATGTGCCCCCATATCGACAACACGGAACACTCGGTGACGATCATCGTGACGGATCAGGGGGTGGCGGATCTCCGGGGGCTGGGTCCGACCCAACGGGCCAAGACGATCATTCACAATTGCGCCCATCCGGCCTACCGCCCCTATCTTGATCAATACCTGCTGAAGGGGCGGATCGGCCACATCCGGCACGATCTGGAGACCTGCTTCGAAATGCACCGCAATCTGCAGCAGCACGGGGCCATGCTTCCGGATCTGAAGATCTCCGAAGAGACGGAGACCGTAACCACCTGCGCGTAAGGTTCCCGAGGGAGGGACTATGGAAAAAATCAAGCTCGGAATCAGCACCTGTCTGCTGGGAGAAAATGTCCGCTTCGACGGCGGTCACAAGCTGGACCGTTATCTCAAGGACACGCTGGGGCAATACGTGGAATATGTTCCCGTCTGCCCGGAGGTGGAATGCGGGTTCGGCGTGCCCCGGGAGTCCTTCCGCTTGGTGGGCCATCCGGATGCCCCTCGCCTCGTCACCACCCGCACGAAGCAGGACCACACGGAGCGCATGGCCGCCTGGGCGGAAAAGCGGGTGAAGGAGCTGGAAAAAGAGGATCTTTGCGGGTACATTTTCAAAAGCGGGTCGCCGAGCAGCGGGATGGAGCGGGTGAAGGTGTACGATGATAACGGCGTGCCGGCGAAGGTCGGGGTGGGGCTTTTCGCGCGGGTCTTCAGGGAGCATTTTCCCCTCCTCCCCCTGGAGGAAGAAGGGCGCCTGAACGATCCGAAGCTGCGGGAGAATTTCATCGAGCGCATTTTTGCCTTGAAACGCTGGCGGGACGCGTTGCAGGAGAAGCAAAGCCTGAAAGCCCTGATCGGATTTCATACGCGCAACAAACTCCTGCTTCTGGCCCACAGCCCCCAGCATCACCGCCAGATGGGCAAGCTGGTGGCGGCAGGCAAGGACTTCCCCTTAAAAGACCTTTACGCCCGCTATCAGGAAATCTTCTTGGAGGCCCTCCGATTGAAGACCACCAACAAGAAACATACCAACGTGCTCATGCACATGTTAGGGTATTTCAAGGAGCAGTTGTCGGCGGCGGAAAAGCAGGAGATGTTGGAGCTGATCGAACAATACCGGCAGGAGTCCCTGCCGTTGGTCGTGCCCATGGTCCTGATGATCCATTACGTGCGGAAATACGACGAGACCTACCTGAAAGAGCAGACCTATCTTCAGCCGCACCCGGCCGAACTCCACCTGCGCAACCATGTTTAAAAAGGGAGCCGGCCGGACAGCCGCCCGAAGAATCTCTTAGGACGGGGGGAAAATCACCGCCAGGGATTCCTCCGTCCCCTTCTTTTCCACCTTCAATTTCAGCTCGAGGCGGTCATTTCGCAAACCGAGCGAAAAGGGAAGGATTCCTTCGTCTTCCTGCAAATGCATGATGGACCGGGCAATGGAAAAGATACGGGCGGCGACTTGAGGGCGGGGCGGCGGCAACTGATAGGCCCCTTTCCCCAGCAAAGAGAAAAGGACCTTTCCGTCCGTCCCCGTTTTTATGGAAAAACTCCTGATTTCCTGGGTTGCCCCGTAGAGGATGGCCAGACCGAGAAATTTCAAGGCGAGCTCTTCCTCATCGGCGTTCGGGTCTCCGGACACCCCTCTGCTCGCCGCCTCGAGTTCCCGCTGGTAGTCCGTCTCCATAAAACAATCACAGAACTCCTGCAGGCGCAGATGGAAGCTACGGTCGTCTTTCATGATTTCTCCTCCTCTATCGGTGTTCAGTCTTTTCGATCCCGCCCCGATTTTCCCTACAGGTCGTACTTTTCCAAAATCTTTCCGGTCCGGGCGCTTTCCTGGATTTCCTCGAACTTCGGGCCGAGATCGACCCCCATTTCCTTGGCCCGCTTTTTTGCCCAGAGGCCGATGTTGCGCGAGTCCTTGTAAAACTCCCCGCCTTGGGGCTTGCCGGTGTCGAACTCCGAGAGGCGGTCGGCTTCGGACCGGTGATACGTCACGCGGGAAATAATCTTTGACATCCGGGCGGACCCGCAGCCTTTGCAGGCCACCCGGGTCTCGTCGTCCTTTTTCAAAACGAGAAAGGTACTGACCGCCCGGCAGCGCTGGCATTCATATTCGAAGATGGGCATAACACCTCCCGTTCAAGGGGCGCAGATTTACGCCCCTAAACGCTGAAAATTCAAAAAAGATCTTGTCTTGCGGTCTGCAAATTCCTTCTCCGGGGAATCCTTCCGGCCCGGCCTCCCCAAAGGGGGCCCCGCCAAAATGGAAACGGCTTTGCCCCGGCCAAAAGGAAAAGAGCTTTCCATCTTATCCTGCAAATCTGCGCTCGTCTGCGTCCCCTTAAAAAATATCCGCTGAAAAAATATAGATCTCGGTCCCCTTTTCCTTCCAGGCGCCCCGGGAAAGGCCGGCTTTCCGGCAGGTCTCCTCCAGAAAGGTGTTTCGGTCCCACCCGTATTCTACGGCGACCTGGGGAAGAAGAAGGCCCGAGCAAAATCCCTTTTTGAGATAGAGACCGTGCCTGCCGATTTCGATTTCGTCGGGATTTTTCAATCTCTCCATGGGGGTCAGGACCGAAATTTCCAGCTCCAGATCCTTCATCTCCCTGAGGGTAAGCGGATCGAAACGCGGATCGTCGAAAGCGGCCGCCACCGCCATGTCTGCAATCGTCTGCTGCAGGGGTTGGGTCGGAACGATCTGCCCGATGCACCCCCGCAGGCGCCCGCTTTTATGCAGGGAGACGAACGCGCCCCGTTTTTCCTGCAGATTGGAGCCGAGCTTTTCCGCCGGGGCGCTCCGAACCCCTTTCAACTTTCCTTCGATGGCGGCCAGGGCGATCCGCCGGAGGGCCTTCTTTTCCTCTTCCTGGAGTCCCAAACTGATGCCGGCCTTTTTCCGCGCCCCGGCCTTTTCCGCTGCGCCGGGGTTTCGGTAAAAAACGGCGGCGGCATACCCGACGACCCCGGAACGGTCGCCGGTCACATCGCCGGAGTTGCGATAGCTCAGGACCCTGGATTCGTTGGCCCCCAGTTCCCTGGAGGCGATCATCACCGCGATCACCGGACCCCCGCCGCAGGCCTCCGCTTTTTCCTCTTGCAGGTCCTGCTGCAGCTTCTCCGGGTCGTAGGCCCGGATATCCTCAAGAAGAACTTGGTCGATCTTGACGGCCCGGTCGTAGGAATGAAAATGAGATAAATCCGTGCTGGCCACGAGGAGAACGTTTTTGCCTTTGGCGCCCCGGGCGATGGCCTGCCCCACTTTTTGGCAGGTGGCAAAGCTCTGGTCGCCGATCACGATGGGCGCCAGGCTGAATTTTCCGAGGGCTCCCTGGAGAAACGGGAGCTGGACTTCAAGGGAGTGCTCCTGGGAATGCCCCTGGGGAAGGAAACGGAGGATTTCGCTCTCCGCCATGATTTTTCGGCAGAGATCCTTGTCCACGGAGACGGTCCCCAGGGGGGTCTCGAACCCCCCCCGGTCGTAAACGGAAGCCCCCTGGAAAAAGACCCGGTGGCTGGGGGCGACCACGATGACCGTCTCGAAATCCGCGCCCTCGACCAGCTTAAAAGCTTGGGCGGCGACCTGCCCGGAATAGAGATAACCTGCATGGGGAGAAACGAGGGCCACGATTTTCCCCGGGATTTCTTCCTTGGAGGCGCGGTTCAGAAATTCCCGGACCTGCCGCGCGAGGGTCGCGGGATCTGCCGGGTAAAAGGACCCGGCTACGGCGGCCCTGCGGATTTCTTCCTTCATGCTGCCTCCCTCCTCGAAAGCTGCATCCTTTTCAGAAAAACCCCCGCCCGGATCGCCCGGGCGATAACCCGGCAAGGGCCATGGAGCGCGGGGCGATTTTTTTCGGTCTTGAACACCAAGGTTCCTTCAGGAATCGATCTTCTGATTCAGGACCCGGATGGCGGGAGGAAAGGCGGTCCCCCCCGAAAGGATAATTTTCAACCCTTCTTCCACGGTAAAGGTCGTGATGGCGACTTCCTCGGGCTTGAAGAGGACGACATGACCGAGGTATAAATTGTTCGTCGGGACGTAGACGGCCAAAAGCCGCTGCCCCTGGGAATGGGGAATCAGGGAAACCTCACCCGTCAAAAACCCGAGAGAGTAGGTTTCTTTGTGCGGATACTCTACCAGCACGACTTTCTTGAAAGAGGAATCCTTGGACGGGGAAAAGGCCTCGACGATCTGGCGAATCGTCGGATAGATGTTTTTTACAACCGGAATGCGGATCAGGAGGTCCTGAAGGTAGCGAAGGAGCCGGGACCCGAGGACGTTGGTGGCGATCAGCCCCACCAGGAAGATGAGGACGATTTCCGTAAGCAGGCCCACCCCGGCGAACTCGATTCCCAGGGTCTGTTTCAAAAAGGGACTCAGGAATCCGTCGAGGAAATTGAAGAGCCAGATCAGGGATAGAGCGGTGATGACGATCGGGACGACGACGACGAGACCGGCAAAAAAGGTTTTTTTGAATGCGCTCTGCAATCGCTCCATGGTGCGCCCGGGTTAAAGAGGGTTCGGAAATCAGTGACAGGAGCCGCAGTTATGGCTGGAACAGCCGCCGCAGCCCTTGGAACCGGAGGCGGCGACGAACTTGGATCCGCTCTTGAAACTGAAGGCCGAAACCTTCTTGCTCACCTTCCCGCCCTGACACTTCGGACATTTGATTTTGGCCTTACCGTTAAAAACGATCTGCTCGAAATCTTCCTGGCATTTTTCGCAATGATATTCAAAAATTGGCATCGCTTGCTCCTTTGCTCTATTATATCCGCGCCGGGAGGGGAAAACAAGAGGGGGAAAAGCTGCCAGTTCGTAGTAACAAGTTAGAAGTTGAAAGCTTCCTGACGATGGATTAACGGGTAAGCTGACCCCCCAAAATCCGCATCCGCCGATGGGGTTGTCCTTTCAATATGCAACTTCTACCTTATGACTTTGAACTTCTAACTTGCCCCTATTCTTTGTCGATTCGCACCTTTGATCCGGAAGGCACCTTTTTAAAAACCTTGGCGTCGCCCGCAATCCGGCCGACCACATTGACCGCGCTCGCCGGCCGCACCTCGTTGCCGCGGCTGACCGGCGTGGGGCCGAAGAAGATGCAGAAGGCGTGTCCGGGAGGCCAAAACCCGAGATCCCCCACTTCGACGACTTCTTTCGCTTCCTTTTCCAGGGGGGCTTTGACCGGGATCCCGAAATAGATCTCGTCGCCCCAGGTATCGCCGCTGGCTTCGATGGGCAGCGCTTCCCAGATTTTTCCGGCGGTCGGGGAATCGTTGAGAACGGCCTGCGCGGTCACGGTGCCGGCCTTGATTCTGATCTTCTTTTCCATAAATCACCTCTGCGAACAAATTTTTACCGCAGAGAACGCAGAGGGAAATAAATTAAAAAACAGAATTTAAAGACTCTTCCTGAAGTTTGATATGAAAATTTCTCTCTGCGTTCTCCGCGGTCTCTGCGGTGAATCATTATTCAGGACGCGTAGCTGTGAAGGCCCGAAAGGACGTAGTTGACCCCGAAATAGGTGAAAATGACCGCCCCGAACCCGAGGAGCGAAAGGATGGCGGTGCGTTTCCCCCGCCATTCCCGGGTGAAGCGGGCGTGGAGAAAGACCGCGTAGACGAACCAGGTGATCAAGGACCAGGTCTCCTTGGGGTCCCAGCTCCAGTAAGAGCCCCAGGCGTAGTTGGCCCAGGCCGAGCCGGTGATGATTCCGATGGTCAGGAGCGGGAACCCCACGGCTATGGTCTTATAGATCAGGGAGTCCAGAGACTCGAGACTGGGAAAAAGGCTCAGCATGCCCCCTTCCGCCCCTCCCGGCTTCTCCCGCCGGGCCTTGACCAGGTACATGACGCTCACCGCGCAGGAGACGGCGAAGGAGGCGTAGCTGAGAAAACAGGTGATCACGTGGGCGTGGAGCCAATTGCTTTGCAGGGCCGGGATCAAGGGGTCGATACGGTCCGAAACGCCGGGGGAAAGCGCCGCATAAGCGATGCTCAGAAAAGCAAAAGGCAGGGCAAACGCGCCGAGGACGCGGGTTTTGAGCCTCAGCTCCCAGAGGAGATAAATGAGGGCGATGCACCAGGAGAAGAAGACCAGGGACTCATACATATTGGAAAGGGGGGCGTGGCCGAAGCCTAGCTGGTAAGACTCGATCCAGCGCGCGAGAATGGCCGCGGTGTGCAGGGCTAGGGCCGCCCAGGTGGAAAGCACCGCGAGGCCCCCGAGTTTCTGCGATCGAAAAACGAGGTAGTTGAAATAGAGCACGGTGCAGAAAAGATAAAGAAAGGTGACCGCGGTTACGAGTTTGGAGCTGATCATGCCTGACCTTCCCTTTCTTGGGAACGGTTTCCCGGAGTGAGGATTTCCGCCCGGAGAGCTTGAAACATTTTTTCGAACTCCTCCTCGAAACCGGTCCGGTTGCGGTGGCTGGACCCGGCGATCTCGAGAAGGGTTTCCTTCCCGCGGGCCGAGAGGCGGACCCACAGGCGCCGGTGAGAAAGGAAGAATGCCAGATAAAACCCGGCAACCATCAAAAGGCAGCCGGTCCAGACCAGAGGGACCCCGGGGTCCTTCGTCACCTGCAGGCCGGAATAATACCGCGGGGTGATTTCCCGGATTTGAAACCGGTACGCGCCGGGCCGGCGGTCTTCCATCTCCGGGTGGTTCTGCAGCACGAAGAAATTTTCATGAGGACGATTCGGCTCCAGGGACAGGACCTGAAAGGCCGGCCCCATGCCTTGAAGGTCGGGGATAAAGCGGGTGAGAACGAAGGCATAGGAACTCCCCGGCAGCTCGGTTTTTACCCCCATTTTTGCATCCACCAGGTGTTCTTTGCCCGCGTTCT
>Ga0316605_10001657_pt1 | contig 12826 bp, 8 predicted proteins | sample OWC_soil_day20_n_FD_207666 | JGI IMG/M metagenome (GOLD analysis project Ga0316605, IMG submission 207666) | Wetland soil microbial communities from Old Woman Creek delta, Ohio, United States - OWC_soil_day20_noCT | ecosystem: Environmental > Terrestrial > Soil > Wetlands | place: USA: Ohio... | reverse complement strand
ACCTTTTCACATCCGAAAGCGTCACCGAGGGGCATCCCGACAAGATGGCGGATCAGATTTCCGACGCGGTGCTTGATGCGGCGCTGAAGGACGATCCCCGGAGCCGGGTGGCCTGCGAGACGCTGCTGACCACGGGCCTGGTGCTGGTGGCGGGCGAGATCACCACGGAGACTTACATCCCCGTGGCGTCCCTTGTGCGCAGCGTGGTGCAGGACATCGGCTACGACCACCACATCAAGGGTTTCGACTACAACACCTGCGCGGTGATGGTGACCATCGACCAGCAGAGCCCCGACATCGCCATGGGGGTGGACACCGGCGGCGCCGGCGACCAGGGCCTGATGTTCGGCTATGCCTGCTCTGATACGCCCGAGCTGATGCCGGCGCCCATCCACTTCAGCCACCTGCTGACGCGGAAGCTCGCCGAGGTCCGCAAGAACGGCCAGCTACCCTGGCTGCGGCCCGACGGCAAGTCGCAGGTCACCGTGGAGTTCGACGGCGACAAGGTCAAGCGCATCCACACGGTGGTGATCTCCACGCAGCACGACGAGCACGTCACGCAGAACACCATCCGGGACAGCATCCTGAAGGACGTGATCCAGGCGGCGCTGCCCGGCGACCTGCTGGACGCGCAGACGATCTACCACGTGAACCCCACGGGGCGGTTCGTGGTGGGCGGGCCCATGGGCGACACGGGGCTCACCGGCCGGAAGATCATCGTGGACACCTACGGCGGGAGCGGGCACCACGGCGGCGGGGCCTTCTCGGGGAAGGATCCGAGCAAGGTGGACCGCAGCGCGGCCTACATGGGCCGGTACATCGCGAAGAACATCGTGGCGGCGGGCCTGGCGGCGCGCTGCGAGATCCAGCTGGCCTACGCCATCGGCGTGGCCGAGCCGGTGTCGATCGCGGTGGACACCTTTGGCACCGGCCAGGTGTCGGACGAGGCCATCGTGAAGGCGGTGCGCGAAGTCTTCAGCTGCACGCCCAAGGCCATGATCGAGGCCCTGGACCTGCGCAAGCCCATCTACCGCGCCACGGCGGCCTACGGCCACTTCGGGCGCCCCGAGTTCAGCTGGGAGAAGACCGACAAGGTCGACGCCCTTCGCAAGGCCGCCAAGTAGCCGCCGCGATTCGCGACCCATGGAAACGGCCCCGTTCGGGGCCGTTTCCATGGAGGTTCAGAAGGGTCGGCTACTCCGCCGCCTCCACCCGGTTGCGTCCGTTCTGCTTGGCGCGGTACAGGGCCTCGTCGGCGTGTTTCAGCAGGTCCTCGGCGCTGGGCACCTCGCCCTGGCCGTCCCGGGCCGCGACGCCGAGGCTGGCCGTCTTGCGCAGGGCGACGCCGTCGAGGTTGTGCTCGATCTCCGCGAACTTCTGCCGAAGGTTGTCGGCCACCTGGACGGCCGCGGCCAGGTCGGTGTGCGGCAGCACCACGGTGAGCTCCTCGCCGCCGTACCGGGCGGCCAGATCGGTGGTGCGCACGTTGGCCCGCAGCATGGCGCCGATGTTGCGCAGCACCTCGTCGCCCATGGCGTGGCCGTGGGTGTCGTTCACCTGCTTGAAGTGGTCGATGTCGATCATCACCACCGAGAGGGGCGTCTTGTAGCGCCGCGCGCGCTGCACCTCCTCCTCGAGCCGCGTCATGAGACGGCGCCGGTTGGCCAGGCCGGTCAGCACGTCGGTGACGGAGAGGGCCTCCAGCTGGGTGTTCATCTGGCGCAGCTCGTCCTGGAGCAGCTTCAGTTTGGTGTGGATGCGCACCCGCGCCAACAGCTCCTTCTCGTGGAACGGCTTGGTGACGTAGTCGGAGGCGCCCCGCTCGAGGATCTCCGCCTTGCGGTCGAGGTCGTCCTCGGCGGTGAGGATGATGACGGGGATCTGCTCCAACTCCTTGCGGCTGGCCTTGAGCCCCAGGAACTTCAGCCCGTCGAAGCCCGGCATGACCAGGTCGCAGAGCACGAGGTCGGGGGGCGTCTCCATGATGGTCTTGAACGCCGTGAGGCCGTCGGAGGCTTCCATGAAGTGGGTGAAGGTGCCGTCCTTCATGAGCACGGCCTTGATCTCGCTGCGGATCATCGCGTTGTCATCGACGATGAGGATGCGGCCGGCCATCAGGCCTCCTTCGCGGCGGTCTGGAGCCGCGTCAGCCAGGCCTTCCAGGCCCCGGGATCGAAGGGGGGCGCCGGCGGGAGGTGCCTGCGCATGGCTTGCGTGGCGGCCAGGGCAGGCGCCCAGTGGGATTCGGGCAGGCGGGCCGCCGCCTCGGCGCAGGCGGTCCAGCCCTCGGGGCTCTGACACACGAGCAGCCACTGGTTTCCGGCTTCCAGGGCCAGGCGCACCCGTTCGTCCCAGCTGAAATCTGCGCAGCCGCCCATTTCGAGGTCATCCGGCAGGAACCGGCCCTGGACGCCCCAGGGGTTTCCGGTGACCGAGCCGCGGTGCAGGCTGGCGGGCAGGGTGCCGCTGGCCGGGGTGCGGAGGTGCGCCACCATCACCAGGCGGTCGGGGTGCCCCAGAGGCACGAAGGCCGAGGCGTTGCGATCCACTTGAGCCGGGTCATCCAAGGTGGGCAGCCCCTGGTGGCTGTCCAGGGTGGTGCCGCCCAGGCCGGGGAAGTGCTTGAGGCAGCCGCGGACCCCGGCGCCCTCGAGGCCGTGCAGGAAGGCGCCGACGGCGGCGGCGGCTTCCGAGGGCCGCTCGCTGGCGGCGCGGTCGCCGATGCCCGCGGTGGGATGGCCATCCCAGAGGTCCAGCACGGGGGCGAAATCCACGTTGAACCCAAGCATGCGCAGGCCCTCGCCCCAGAGCCGGCCCCAGGCGGCGCAGGCCTCCGGTCCGCCGGCGGTCCAGAGGCGGCGCAGGGGCGGGGTCGGGCCCGTCCAGGGGCGGAGGCGGCTCACGGGGCCGCCCTCCTGGTCCACGGCCACGGCCAGGGGGAGGTGGGCGCCGAACCGGGCCTGGAGCCCATCGATCAGGGCCCGGCACCGGGCTGGGCCGACCTCGGGATCGGGGTCCAGGTTGCGGGCGAAGAGGATGACGCCGCCGGGATGGAAGGGCAGGGCCACGTCGGCCGCGTCGAGCCCGCGGAGGCCGGTCCAGAGAAGCTGTTCGGGGCGGTGCATGACCCTACCTTACCCGCAGCACGAGTTCCAGGTGGCGGGCCAGCAGGAGGAAACCAGGATCCGTCTCCAGAAAGGAGGAGCGGTCCGCGAAGCCCAGGTACAGCCAACCCGCGTTGCCGAGGGGGAGCAGGTGCTCTTCCGGGTAGCCGAGGCCGGGGGCCTTCAGGGGGCCGGGTTCAGGGCGCGGCAGGTGCATGGGCAGGGAGCGCTGGCCGCGCACCACCAGCCGGTGCAGGTCGCCGTCGGAACCCTTCCGGTAGCAGGCCAGGCCGTCCGGCGCCCAGCGCACCGCGAGGCGGTCCAGCAGGGGATCCAGCGCGGCGGCAAACGAGGGCGCCTCCAGGGCCTGCAGGCTGAGGTCGCAGAGGGCCATGGCCTCGTGGTGGGCCTCCTGGAGGTCCCGGGTGCGGGTCAGGATGCGGCTCTCCAGTTCCTCCTGGTAGGCCCGGAGCTTGGTCAGCAGGTTCGCGTGGTCGAGGGCGCGGTCCAGCACGGCTTCCATCTCGGCGAGGCGGAAGGGCTTCTGGATCATGTCGTAGGCGCCGCGCTTCAGGGCCTCGATGCTGGTGTCCAGCGTGGCGAAGCCGGTGATGAGCACGCACAGGGTCTCGGGGAAGCGGTGGCGGACGGCGGTGATGAGATCCAGGCCCGTCTGCCCGCCAGGCATGTGCAGGTCGGTGACCACCACGGGGAAGGCGCGGCTGGCCATCCGCGCCAGGGCCTCCTCGCCGCTGGCCGCCGCCTCCACCTGGTATCCCTGGCCGCCGAGGGCCTCCAGAAGCGTGGCGCGGACCTCGGCCTCGTCATCCACGACGAGGATCGGCTGGCGCATCATGGCGTCCGCCCGTGGCCGAGGGTGCGCTCGAAGATGCGGGCCTCAAGGAAGATCCGGAGCACCTCGGAATCCAGCAGGTTCACCTTGGCCTCCTGCTCGAGGATCTCCAGGCTGCGCTCCACGCTGACCGCGGCCTTGTAGGGCCGGTCCGCGGCGGTGAGGGCGTCGTAGACGTCCGAGACGGCCATGAGCTTGCTCTGCACCGGGATGTCGGGCTCCTTCAGCTGGCGGGGATAGCCCTTGCCGTTGAGGCGCTCGTGGTGGGCCCAGGCGATCTCGGGGACGCCCGCCAGCTCGGAGGTCCAAGGGATCTGGCTGAGGAACCGGTAGGTGTAGGTGACGTGGTTCTGGATCTCGACGCGCTCCTCGTCGGAAAGGCTGCCCTTGGGGATCTTCAGCAGATCGAGGTCCTGCCGCTCGATGAGGGTGCGGCGCTTGCCCGACCAGTGCTGGTACGTGAGATCCTCCAGCAGGTTCAGCTCATGGGCCACCTCCTGGGGCAGCACCGTGGGCTCGTTGCTGCGGCGCACCAGGTCCATGAGGCGGTGGGTCTCGTCCTCCTGCTGCTTCAACAGGAGGCCCATGGCATCGTGGTCGAAGGCGCCGCCCTTGCTCCAGGCGTCGAGCATGCGGTCGCGCATGGCCTCGAGGGTGCGCTGGTGGAGGCGCTGGTAGATGCTCTCCAAGCGCTCGCCCTCGATCTTCTTGGCCTTCACCAACACCTGCTCGCGCACGCCCACCTTGCCGAAGTCGTGGAGGAGGCTGGCGTAGCGGATCTCCCGGATCTGGGTGGGCGTGAAGTGCAGGGCGCCGTAGGGGCCGTTGGGGGTCAGGTTCACCGCTTCGGCCAGGCCCACGGTCAGGTCGGCCACTCGGCTGGAGTGGCCCGACGTGCTGGGATCGCGGGCTTCAATGGCCGTGACGGAGGCGTTCACGAAGCCTTCGAAGAGCTTCTCGATGTCGTTCTTCAGGCCCAGGATCTCCTGGGTGCGGGCTTCCACCATGCGCTCAAGGTTCTGCTGGTACTCCTCGTTCTCCCGCAGCAGGCGGTAGTGCTCCAGCGCCCGCTCCAGGCTGGCCTCGATCTCCGCGAGCTTGAAGGGCTTTTGGATGAAGTCGTAGGCGCCCCGCTTCAGGGCCTGAATGGCCGATTCCGTGGTGGCGTAGCCGGTCATGAGGATGCCCATGGCGCGGGGATCCTCGTCGTGGATGGCCCGCAGGAGCTCCAGGCCCGAGAGCCCGCCGGGCATGTTCAGGTCCGTGAAGATCACCGGGAAATGCCGCTCCCGCACCCGGGCCAGGGCCTGCGCCCCGCCGTCGGCGCCCACCGCGGCATAGCCCTGGTCCTCCAGGGCCTCCACCAGCAGGTTCCGCAGGTCCGCTTCGTCATCCACGATCAGGATGGGGATGGGGGGCGAAAGGGGCACGGCGTCTCCGGGTACCTGTCCCTCATCGGATGCACAGGGCTGAGGGGAAAGTTTCGGAACTCGCCTGATTTCGAGGCCGATTTATTGCACAGCTTCGACTTCCACTTGCAATTGCCCGTCCTGAACCACCAGTCGCGCCAGGCCCCCGGGTTGGAGCTGGCCCTGCAGCACCAGGCGGGACAGGGGGTTGACCACCACCTGCTGGATGAGCCGCTTGAGGGGCCGGGCGCCGTAGTGGGGGTCGAAGCCCTCTTCGGCGAGCCAGTCCAGCGCCGCCTCCGGCACCTCCAGCTCCAGGCGCTGGGCCTGGAGCAGCTCCCCGACCCGCCGCAGCTGGATGCGGGCCACGCCTCGCATGTCCGCGCGGCTCAGCGACCGGAAGATCACCACCTCGTCGAGCCGGTTCAGGAATTCGGGCCGGAAGTGGCCATGGAGGGCGGCCTGGACGGCCACCTCGGCCTTGGAAGCGTCGCCGCCGGCATCGAAGATGGCCTGGCTGCCCAGGTTCGTGGTCATGAGCACCACCGTGTTGCGGAAATCGACGGTGCGCCCCTGGCCGTCCGTGAGGCGGCCGTCCTCCAGCACCTGCAGGAAGAGGTCGAAGGTGCGAGGGTGGGCCTTCTCCATTTCGTCGAGGAGGATCACCGCGTAGGGACGGCGGCGGATGGCCTCGGTGAGGCGGCCCCCTTCCTCGTAGCCGATGAATCCCGGCGCGGCGCCGATGAGGCGCGTGGCGTCGGCTTCGTGGGTGAACTCGCTCATGTCGATGCGGACCAGGGCGTTCTCGTCATCGAAGAGGAATTCCGCCAGGGCCCGGGCCGCCTCGGTCTTGCCCACGCCTGTGGGGCCCAGGAAGAGGAAGCTGCCGATGGGCCGCTTCGGGTCGCCCAAGCCCGCGCGGTTGCGGCGCAGGGCGTCGGAAATGGCGGTGAGCGCCGCGTCCTGGCCCACCACGCGCTCGCCGAGGCGGGCCTCCATCTTCAGGAGTTTCTCCACCTCGCCCTCGAGGATGCGGCTCACGGGGATGCCCGTCCAGCGGCTCACGATGGCCGCCACGTCCGGTTCCCCCACCTCCAGGCGCAGCATGGCGCTCTCCCGGGGGGAGGCCGCCGCCAGCTGCTTCTCCAGGGCCGGGATCTCGCCGTACTCCAAACGCGAGGCGCGTTCGTACTCGCCTTTCGTCTTTGCCTGGTCCAGTTCGATGCGCAGGTCGTCGAGCTTCTTCTGGAGGGTCCGGGCCCCTTCGATGCTTTTCTTCTCGTTCTCCCACTGGGCCCTCAGGCCACCCAGCTCCTCGTTGAGCTCGGCCAGCTCCTTCTCCAGGTCGGCCAGCCGGGCGCGGCTCGCGGCATCCTTCTCCTTGGTGAGGGAGTGCCGTTCCAGCTGCAGCTGCATCTCCCGCCGCTCGCGGACGTCGATCTCCGTGGGCCGGCTGTCCAGCTGCATCCGCACGGCGCTGGCCGCCTCGTCCATGAGGTCCACGGCCTTGTCCGGAAGGAATCGGTCGGCGATGTAGCGGTGGCTCAGCTGGGCGGCGGCCACCAGGGCCGCGTCCTGGATGCGCACGCCGTGGTGCAGCTCGTAGCGTTCCTTCAGACCGCGCAGAATGGAGATGGCGTCTTCCACGCCGGGCTCCTCCACGAAGACCGGCTGGAAACGGCGCTCGAGGGCGGCATCCTTCTCGATGTATTTCCGGAATTCATCCAGCGTCGTGGCGCCGATGCAGCGCAGCTCGCCCCTGGCGAGGGCCGGCTTCAGCAGGTTGGCCGCATCCATGCTGCCGCCCACGGCGCCTGCGCCCACCAGTTGGTGCAGCTCATCGATGAAGAGCACCACCTGGCCTTCGGCCTTCTCAACTTCCTGGATGACGCCCTTGAGGCGTTCCTCGAACTGGCCGCGGTACTGGGTGCCCGCCACGAGGGCCCCCATGTCCAGGCCCATGACCCGCAGGCCCTTGAGGCTCTCGGGCACGTCGCGCTTGTGGATGCGCTGGGCCAGGCCCTCCACGATGGCGGTCTTGCCCACGCCGGGCTCGCCGATGAGCACCGGGTTGTTCTTGGTGCGCCGCGAGAGCACCTGCATCACCCGGCGGACTTCATCATCCCGGCCGATGACCGGATCCAGCTTCCCGGCGGCGGCGAGCGCGGTGTAGTCCTTCGCGTACTTCTCCAGGCTCGCGAATTTCTCCTCGGCCTTCTCGTCTTCCACCCGGGAGCCCTTGCGCACCTCGCGGATGGCCGCCTCCAGCTTCGGGCGGTCCAGGCCGAAGCGCTCGAGCACCTTCTTGGCGTCCGTGTGGGCGTTGGTCAGCGCGAGCAGCAGGGCGTCCGTGGCCAGGAAGCGGTCGCCGAGGCCCCGCCCCGTGTCGCTGGCCACCTCCAGGAAGTGCCGGAACCCGGGCCCGACCTGGGGTTCCGAACCACCCATGGCACGAGGCAGCTTCGCGACCAGATCCTCCGCGCCATCAGCCAGCCCTTGGATGGCCGATGGGTCCAGGCCTGCCCGTTCCAGCAGGGGGTGCAGGCCGGCCTCGGAGGCCATGAGGGCCAGGAAGAGATGCTGGGGCACCAGCTCCGGGTGCTGATCCTGGAGGGCCCGCTGCCGGGCGGTCACCAGGGCGTCGTTGGCTTTCTGGGTGAAGGGAAGGAGGGACATGGTCCACCTCGACAAGGTCCATGATGAGACAAATATGATGTCTTTGCACTAAAATTTTCTTCAAAATATGAATGCATGATCGTCGGGGCGATCCAAACGCCAACCCCTCTGCGCTGGTCCCGGGATGGATGTCACACCGGCGAGGGACGGCACACCCTACCCGGGACCCCCCCCTCTCTCAGGAGCTCCCTTGCGATCTCGTTCCGCCGTCCTCTTGCTGACCACCCTCCTGGCCGGGGCGCCGCTCCCGGCGCAGACTCCAGCCTCGGCCCAGACTCCGGCCCCGGCCACCGCAGATCCGAAGGCCATCATGGCCAAGGCCCAGGACGACCTCATCAAGTCGGGGCAGGCGGAAAGGGCAGTTCGCCAGGGCCAGAAGGCGCCGGATTTCGTGCTGCCGGACGCCCAGGGCCGGCCCAGGCGGCTTTCCGAGCTGCTCAAGAAGGGGCCCGTCATCCTCACCTTCTACCGCGGCGGCTGGTGCCCCTTCTGCAACCTCCAGCTGAAGAGCTACCAGGCCCACATCGCCGAATTCAGGGCCCGGGGCGCCGAACTCGTGGCGGTCTCTCCGCAGACCCCGGACGCCACCGTGTCCACGGCGGAGAAGGCGGCGCTTACCTTTCCGGTGCTCAGCGATGTGGGCAACCAGGTGGCCCGGCGGTACGGGCTGGTCTTCAAGGTGTCCGACGAGGTGGTGCCCATCTACAAGCAGTTCGGCATCGACCTGGAAAAGACCAACGGGGATGCCAGCCACGAGCTGCCGATGCCCGGCACCTACCTCATCGGGCGCGACGGCACGGTGCTGCTCTCCCAGGTGGAGGCGGACTACACGAAGCGCATGCCGGCGGAGACCCTGCTCGCCGCGCTGAAGCAGGGCCAGCCTTAGAGTGCCGTTCTCGGCTGCACGGCGGCATGGGCCAACAGCAGGCCGGTCAGCAGGGCGATGGCGACGAAGAGGGCCTGGAAGGCCGTGTCCAGGCCCATCACCACCTGCTTCTGGATGATGAATTCGAGGCCCCGGAACCCCAGGCCCCCCGGCACCAGCACCATGAGGCCCGGCAGCAGCGTGACCACCGAGGGCCGGTGCTGGAGCCGCGTGTAGAGGTTGCTGCCCAGGCCCAGGGCGAAGGCGCCGAGGCCCACGCCGAACTGGGGGCCCAGCAGGGCGGCGCCCTGGCGGGTGCCGTAGAAGGCCAGGGCGCAGGCGGCGAAGATCCAGGGCAGGTCCGAGACCCGCGCCTTGAAGATCACCACGAAGGCCGCCGCCGCCAGGACCAGCGTGGGCAGGAGGGTCCAGGCGGGCAGGGGGAGGGGCATGCCCAGCAGGGCCTGGTCCAGCAGGGGCGCCGCGAGCCGCTGGCCCAGGGCCACGCCGAAGCCGAGCGACAGGAAGGTCATGCCCGTGTCCACGAGCCGGGCCGTGCCCGCCACCAGGTTGCCCGTGGCCAGCTCGTTCATGGACACCACCAGCCGTAGCCCCGGCAGCAGCACGATGAGGCCCGCCAGGGTGAGCACCTGGGGCGAGACGTGGGGGAATCGGTAGGCCGCCGCCAGGGAGAGGAAGCCCACCAGGGTGCCCGCCACGGGGTGCACCAGCCGGGAGGAGCCGGCCTTCCGGCCCAGCAGCACGGCGGTGAGGCCCACCAGGGCGCCGATCACCGCCGTGAGGGCCATCTCCCGCCAGCCGCCGCCGAAGAAGGCCGCCGCCGGGGCCGAGCCCAGGCCGAAGCAGGCCACGGTCAGCAGCGCGCCCCAGCGGTCCGGCGCGGCGATGATCTCCCGCACCCGCTCCCGGGCCTCCGGCGCGCTGAGCCGGCCGGCGATGATCGCGTCGGTCGTCTCCTGCAGGTCCGAGAGCTTGGCCAGGTTCACGTCGCCGGCGGGGCTGCGCTGGATGAAGGTCCAGTGCTGGCCGTCGAGGCCCAGGGACGCGAAAAAGGCCGTGGGCAGCGCGAAGAACTGCCCCTCCAGGCCCAGGCGCGCCGAGATGTGCGTCAGGGCGTCCTCGAAGCGGTGCGCGGGGATGCCGAAGGCCTGGTAGGCCCGACCCAGTTCCAGGCAGAGCTCGACCTCGGCCGGCGGCCCCGGGGGCGTGGAGGTTGGGGCGGAAAGGGTGGCCATGCCCCAGGGTAGCCGCGCCCAAATGCCAACGTGGGCGCCAACGTTGGCGCAAGGGTGGGCGTCCTAGCGGGCGGCCTCCTCCGCCAGGGCGAGGCTGGCGGTGAGCCCCGGCGACTCGATGCCCAGGAGGTGCACCAGGCCCGGCACGCCATGCTGTTCCTCGCGCTGGATGAGGAAATCCGGCGCGGGCTCGCCCTGGGCATGCAGCTTGGGGCGGATGCCGGCGTAGGCGGGCTGCAGGGCGCCGTCCGGCAGCTCCGGCCAGTACTGGCGGACTTCCGCGTAGAAGCTGTCGGCGCGGCGGGGGTCCACGTCGTACTCCTCGCGGTCCACCCACTCCATGTCCGGGCCGAAGCGGGCCTGGCCCGCCAGATCCAGCGTGAGGTGGACGCCGAGCCCGCCCTGGGAGGGCACCGGGTACACGAGGCGGCTGAAGGGCGCGGGGCCGCCCAGGCTGTAGTAGTTGCCCTTGGCGAAGCGCCGGGGGGCGGGCGGCAGGGACTCGGGCCGAGCCCCTTCGAAGGCGCGGGCCACGGCGATGCCCCCGAGGCCCGCGCAGGTGGTGGCGCGCTCCGCCAGGAAGGTCATGGGCTCGTCGCCGCCCACGTCGAAGGCGAGTCCCTCCGGTGTGCGCCGGCCGGCGAGGACCGGGCTTTTCAGCACCACCGTGGCGCCGGCGGCCTCGGCGTCCAGGCGGAGCGCGCGCATGAGGCCGTGGCTGTCCACGATGCCCGTGCTGGGAGAGAGCAGGGCGGCGGTGCAGCGGAGGCGGGGCTCCATGTCGCGGGCTTCCGCGGCCGACAGCCAGCGCAGGTCCGCCACGCCGTTGGCCTCGGCGCGGCCCTTCAGCTCGCGCAGGGCCGACACCTGGTCGTCATCGGTGGCCACGATGAGCTTGCCGCAGCGGCGGTGCCCCACGCCGCGGGCCTGGCAGTAGGCATAGAGGGCCCGGTTGCCGGCCACGCAGAGGCGGGCCTTCAGGGATCCCGCCGGGTAGTAGATTCCGGCGTGGATGACCTCGCTGTTGCGGGAGCTGATGCCGGTGCCGATGCGGTCCTCCGCCTCCAGCACCACCACCTCGCGACCCGCGAGGGCGAGTTTCCGGGCCAGCGCCAGACCCACCACGCCGGCCCCGATGACGAGCTCCTGGATACGCTCCATTGCTTATAGACCCCTGTGTCCAGAATTTTAAACTCATTGGTGGCGCTGGGGAATCGATACGGCACCTAGCCTGGATGACCGGCCACTGGATGTCCGTCCACCTGCCCACGAGGAGAAGCACCCCTTCATGCGAACGAACCTCCCCATCACCCAGCGAGAGCATCACATCCAGGAGGGGACCTTCGTTGTCTCCAAGACCGACCTGGCCGGCGTCATCACCTATGTGAACGCCGAGTTCGTGCGGATCAGCGGCTTCCGCGAGGACGAACTGCTCGGCGCGCCCCAGAACCTCGTGCGGCATCCCGACATGCCCGCGGCGGCCTTCGAGGATCTGTGGAAGACGGTGAAGGCGGGCCAGCACTGGCACGGCCTGGTCAAGAACCGCAGCAAGAACGGCGACTTCTACTGGGTGGACGCCGCGGTCTCCCCCATCATCGATGCCGGCAAGGTGGTGGGCTACGTCTCCATCCGCAGCCGCCCGACGCGGGCCCAGATCGAGCAGGCCGAGCACACCTACAGCCTGCTGAACCAGGGGAAGGCCCTGGAGGCCACGCACCACAGGCCCTTCGTGCCCTTTCCGGGCCTCAGCCTCCGCCACCGCATCCTGGGCACCCTCGGTGCGGCCATGCTCGCGATGCTCCTGGCCCTGGCCGTGGGCTTTGGCATCGGCGGCCCCTGGGCCATCGGCCTCGGCACGGTGATGGGCCTGGCTTCGGGCGCTGGTCTGGGCATGCTGCTTGACCAGGCCATGCAGGCCGAGTTCGGGGGTGATCCCTCTGCGGCCATGACCGCCTTCCGCGCCATGGCGCAGGGGGACCTGTCCACCAACATCGCCACGCGGAACGGCGACGTGAGCAGCCTGATGGCCCACACCCGGGCCCTACAGCAGCGGGTGAAGAGCATGGTGAACCGCATGCGCTTCGAGGCGACGGAGGTGGCCTCCGGCGCCGAGGCCCTGTCCGCCTCCACGCTCCAGATGTCCAGCGCCACCGAAGAAATCGCCCGCAGCACCGAGGGGCAGCGCGCCGCCTCCGAGAACCTGGCCTCGGCCATCACCGAGCTGTCGGCTTCCGTGAGCGAGGTCGCCTCGAACACCCGCCAGGGCCAGCGCCAGGCCGAGGAGGCCGTGCAGGCCGCCCTGCAGGGCGACCGGGCCGGCGAGGCCGCGCTGTCGGCCATGGCGCAGGTGGAGGGAGCCACCGCCGAAGTGGTGAAGGCGGTCCAGGTCATCCAGGAGATCGCCCGCCAGACCAACCTGCTCAGCCTCAACGCCGCCATCGAAGCGGCCCACGCGGGCCAGGTGGGCAAGGGTTTCGCCGTGGTGGCCGAGGAAGTCCGCAAGCTCGCGGAACGCTCCTCGTCGGCCGCCGAGGAGATCAGCCACCTGATCGATGCCTCCAACCGCGCCGTGCAGAGCGGCCGGGCCACGGTGCAGGAGGCCGTGGAGGCCCTCGATCAGATCCGCGAGCGGATCGGCACCCTGCAGTCCCTCACGCTGGAGA
>Ga0316605_10001654_pt1 | contig 12835 bp, 8 predicted proteins | sample OWC_soil_day20_n_FD_207666 | JGI IMG/M metagenome (GOLD analysis project Ga0316605, IMG submission 207666) | Wetland soil microbial communities from Old Woman Creek delta, Ohio, United States - OWC_soil_day20_noCT | ecosystem: Environmental > Terrestrial > Soil > Wetlands | place: USA: Ohio... | reverse complement strand
GTGCTGCTTCAGCGCATGGCCCGGTGGACCAGCGCGGAGGATCAGATCAAGGAGGGCCTCGCCATCGCCCAGGACATCATCGAGGTCATCCGCCCCCGCATCCGCGGCCTCCAGCTCTCCGCGCCCTTCGGCCAGGTGGAGCTTGTGGCGCCGCTGCTGCCGAAACAGGAGGAGTGAGATGAAGAAAAGCTTTCCACCGCCAAGCCGCCAAGACGCCAAGAATACGAACCCTCATTTGCACTTCTTGGCGCCTTGGCGCCTTGGCGGTGTTCTGTTCTCTTTTCCAGCCGGTGCAGCATGTCGGTGAAAGTCCACTTCCTGCTTGAAGACCTGCTGGTGGAGGCCCCCGCCGGCACATCTCTGCAACGCATCGCCGACGCGGCCGGGGCCGACATCACCTTCGGCTGCCGCACGGGCTCCTGCGGCACCTGCCGGGTGCGGATCGCCGAGGGGCGATCGCACTGCAGCGACCCCGGCGCCGAGGAGCGCGATTTTCTGGCGGGCCTCGACGCCCCGCCCGACCAGCGCCTGGCCTGCCAAGTGGCGATCCACGGCGACGTGGCCATCGAGTACTTGGGACTTTAAAGATGAACCCACAAGGCTTTCCATGATCACCCTCGACTCCCTCCTCCAGGACAAAGTGCTGCTGCTGGACGGCGGCATGGGCACGCAGATCTTCGCCCGGAAACCCACCGTCGAGGACTATGGAAGCGCGGCGCTGGAAGGCTGCGTGGACCTGCTGACGGAGCGGCGCCCCCAGTGGATCCGAGAGATCCACGAAAGCTATTTCCGCGCCGGCGCCGACGCCGTGGAAACCAATACCTTCGGCGCGAACCCCCTGGTGCTCGGCGACTTCGGACTCTCCGACAAGGCCTACGCCCTGAACGTGCAGGCCGCCTCCCTCGCCAAGGAGGTGGCCCGCAGCTTCGACCGGCCCCGCTTCGTCATCGGCTCCGTGGGCCCCGGCACCAAGCTCATCACCCTGGGCCATGTGGCCTACGCCGACCTGCTGGCCTCGTACCGGGTGCAGATGGACGGCCTGCTGGATGGCGGCGCCGATGCCATCCTCATCGAAACCTGCCAGGACCTGGGCCAGATCAAGGTGGCCGTGCGCGCCGCCCGGGAGGCCATGGCCGCCAAAAAGCGAAAGGTCCCCCTCTGGGTGCAGGCCACCGTGGAAACCACGGGAACCCTGCTGGTGGGCTCGGACATCTCGGCCGTGCTCACCAGTGTGGAGCCCCTGGGCCTCGACGTGCTGGGCCTCAACTGCGCGACCGGCCCCGACGAGATGCACCAGCACCTGCAGACGCTCCGCGAAGCCAGCCCCTTCCGCATCAGCTGCCTGCCCAACGCGGGGCTGCCCGAGAACCGGGACGGCCAGGTGGTCTACCCGCTGGACCCGGCCGCCTTCGCGCCGAAGGTGCTGCACGCCGCCTCGGAGTTCGGCCTGGCCATCCTGGGCGGCTGCTGCGGCACCACGCCGGACCACATCCGCGCCCTGGCCCCGGGCGTGGAGAAGCTGAACGCGCCGAAGCGCACGCCGAAGCTCGAACGCAATGCCGCCAGCCTGTACCAGAGCGTGGCCCTGAAGCAGGAGCCCGCCCCCCTCATCGTGGGGGAGCGGACCAATGCCAACGGCTCGAAGAAGTTCCGCGACCTGCTGGCCGCCGAAGACTGGGACGGCATGATCACCCTGGCCAAGGAGCAGCAGCGGGAGGGCGCCCACCTGCTGGACCTCTGCGTGGCCTACGTGGGCCGCGACGAGGTGCGGGACGCCGACGAGCTGCTGAGCCGCCTGGTTTCCCAGATCGCCCTGCCCCTGATGATCGACAGCACCGAGTTCCCCGTCATCGAGCGCGCTCTGCAGCGCGCGCCGGGCAAGTGCGTGATCAACTCCATCAACTTCGAGGATGGGGAGGCCAAGGCCCGGGCCATCCTGGACCTGTGCCGCACCTACGGCGCGGCCGTGGTGGCCCTCACCATCGACGAGCGCGGCATGGCGAAGACCCGGGAGCAGAAGCTGGAGGTGGCCCGGCGCCTGCACGCCCTGGCGGTGGGCGAATATGGGCTCGACCCGGGCGACCTGATCATCGATCCGCTCACCTTCACCCTGGGCAGCGGCGACGAGGAATTCCGGAGATCCGCCATCGAGACCCTCGAGGCGCTGAAGCTCATCAAGGCCGAGCTGCCCGGGGTGATGACGATCCTCGGGGTCAGCAACGTGAGCTTCGGGTTGAATCCCGCCTCCCGCCACGTGCTGAACGCCCTCATGCTCTACCACGGCGTGAAGCACGGCCTGGACATGGCCATCTTCAACGCCTCGAAGGTCATTCCGGTGGCGAAGATCGACCCGGAGGACAGGCGCATCGTGGAGGACCTGATCTTCGACCGCCGCTCGGAGGGCTATGATCCGCTCAAGTCGGTCCTGGCCCGCTTCAGCGACCGCAAGGCCGCCGTGGCCGATGACCGCCGCGCCGACCTGCCCGTGCTGGAGCGTCTGCACCGCGGCATCCTCGACGGCGAGAAGCAGGCCATCCTCGCGGATGTGGACGAGGCCCTGAAGGACCACGACCCGCTGAAGCTCATCAACGAGGTGCTCCTTGGCGCCATGAAGGTCGTGGGCGAACGCTTCGGCTCGGGCGAGATGCAGCTGCCCTTCGTGCTGGAGAGCGCCGAGGCCATGAAGGCTGCCATCCGGCGCATCGAGCCGCACCTTCCGAAGGAATCCAACTACCAGAAGGGCCGCATCCTCCTCGCCACGGTGAAGGGCGACGTGCACGACATCGGCAAGAACCTGGTGGACATCATCCTCAGCAACAACGGCTTCGAGGTGAAGAACCTCGGCATCAAGCAACCCATCGAGGCCATCCTGAAGGAGCTGGAGACCTGGCCCGCGGAGGCCATCGGTCTCTCGGGCCTGCTTGTGAAATCCACCGTGATCATGAAGGAGAACCTGCACTTCATGGAGGAGCAGGGCCTGACGACTCCCGTGATCCTGGGCGGCGCTGCCCTCACCCGCGACTACGTGGAGGGCGACTGCCGCCGGTCGTACTCTGGCTCGGTGTACTACGCCGAGGACGCCTTCGAGGGCCTGCGGCACATGCAGGCCCTGGTCACCGGGGACGGGAGCGTGCCGGCGCCGGCCCCCGCGCCTTCCAGCGACGAAACCATCCGGGTGGTGCATCGGGGGGGAGCCTCGGTGGCCCTCACCGCCCTCGGACAGAGCGCCTGGCTGCGCCACGACACCCCTCCGCCGGAACCGCCCTTCTGGGGCGTGCGCGAGCTGGCGGACGCCCCGGTGGACCTCTTCGAGCACCTTGATGCCTTCGCCCTGATCCGCAACCGCTGGGGCTACAGCCAGGGCAGCCAGACCGACGAGGCCTTCGCGGCCGTGCTACGCGACAAGGCCGAGCCTCAGTTGGCCCAGTGGCGCGAACGACTCGCTGCAGAGCCCCTGTTCCATCCCAAGGCGCGCTACGGCTACTTCCCCGTGCGGGCCGAGGGCGACGCCCTCTGTGTGTTTGACCCGGCCGATCCCGGGCGGCCTTTGGCACGGCTCGCCTTCCCGCGTCAGGCGGCCGGTCGGCGCCTGTGCCTCGCGGATTTCTTCCGCGCCGACCGCACCGACGTGCTGGCCCTCCAGCTCGTGACCTTGGGCCAGGCGGCGGCGGACCACGCCGCGAAGCTCTACCGCGAGGACGGCTACGCCGACTACTTTGCCTTCCACGGCCTGGCCACGGAACTGACCGAGGCCTACGCCGAACGCATCCACGCCCGCATCCGCCGCGAGCTGGGCATCCACGCGAAGGACCTGCCCGGCCGGGCCCTCTTCGCCCAGGGCTACCAGGGCTCGCGCTACTCCTACGGCTACCCGGCCTGCCCGGATCTCGAAGGCAACGGTCCTGTGCTGGATCTGCTCCAGGGCCAGGAGATCGGCGTCCACCTCAGCGACAGCCACCAGATGGATCCCGAATACAGCACCAGCGCCCTCGTGGCCTGGCATCCGCAGGCGCGGTACTTCTCCGTCTGATCTGGGACGCCTCCGCCGCCGCGGACCTGGCCATGCCGATGCGCAGGTCGTCCCCGCGCCATGGCCCCCTCGGCCCTCGGGACCTACCCTGGCGTGCCGGCTCGCCGAAGGAGCCGTTCCCGGGAGGCCAGGATGCTTGACCAGACCGCCCTTCTGCAGCATTTCCTCGCGGCCCTCGCCTACCGCACCCAGAAGGCGCTCCGGAACGCCCACGGGGCCTTCCCCGGCTTTCAGGCGGGCGCCCAGGTGCGCACCCCCCATGACCTGGTCTGCCACATGAACAGCGTGCTGGGCTACGCCTGCACCTTCTTCACAGGCGGCGTCTACGACCCCGGCCTCCTGCCCGATTTCCAGGAGGAGGTGGCGCGCTACCACGACACCCTGGCCCGGCTCGCCCGCCTCATCCAGGAGGAGCGGGACTGGCGGGACATCTCGCCGGAACGTCTGCTGCAGGGCCCCCTCTCCGACGCCATGACCCACGCGGGGCAGCTGTCCCTTCTCCGCCGGCTTTCCGGCGATCCGGTGCCGCCCGAGAATTTCGTGTTCGCCCGCATCGACCCGGCGAACCTGGGCGCCGACCAGCCGGCCCCGGCCGCCCCCGACGCGGTCTGGCCCGAGGCGCCGGGCCGCGAGGCGTGAGCGTCCACCGAAGGTCCCTTCTGCCCCCGCGAGATCCCATGTCCATCGACATCCTCCCCATCGCCGAAGCGCACGCGGAAGGATTCCACGCCTGCCTCGACGCGGTCGCCCGTGAACGGAAGTACCTGGCGCTGGTCGAAGCCCTTCCGCTGGATCGCCTCCGCGAGGTCATCCGCGAGAACGTGGCTCACGACGCGGCGCAGGTCGTGGCCCTCGACGAGGGCCGGGTGGTGGGCTGGTGCGACATCTTCCCCCGCTGGGCCCCCGCCGTGCGTCACTGCGGCATCCTGGGCATGGGCGTCCTGCCTGCCTACCGCGGCCGAGGCATCGGCCGGCAGCTGCTCGCGGCCTGCATCGCCAAGGCCTTCTCCCAGGGAATCACCCGGATCGAGCTGGAGGTGCGGGCGGACAACCAGCGCGCCATCCGTCTCTACGAGCGGATGGGATTCGTCCAGGAAGGGCGCCTGCGCCAGGCCTTCCGTCTCGACGGCGCCTCCTTCGACGCCCTCCTCATGAGCCTCCTCCTGGATTGAGGCCCCCTTCGAGACCCACACTGTCACTCTCCTCGCAGGGCGCGGCCTGACGGTGTCCTTGGAGGCAGAGATGGGTCCATCCGTCTTCGAGCAGGCACTCCTAGCTGTCCTCCAGGCACTTCAAGGACATCCTGCAGCTGGCCTGCACGTCTTCCAGAGGAAAGGTTCCCCCCGACGCCAGCTGGGTTTCAGCATGGCGCACGAGGTGGTGCAGGCCCACCATGCCATAGCTCGCCGCAAGCCCCGCCAGGCGATGGAGGGCCTGGGCCACGCGCGTGGGCTGCGCCAGATCCTCCAGGCAGGCCTCCGCCGAATTCCGACAGGCCCGCAGGCCCCTGGCCCAGGTGTCCTCCCCCAGGTCGCTGCGGATCCGCGCCACATGGGCCTCGTCCACCTGGTCCGGGCAGGGTGGAACGTCCTGCGGGCCGTGGGCGGACACGTCCATCAGCAGGGCCGCGAGGCGGTCCATCTGGAGGGGCTTGGGCAGCACCCCCCGCACGCCCGCTTCGAGTCCAGCCTGGAGGTGGGAGGGCCCCGTGTCCGCCGATGAGAGGAAGACCGGCAGATTCGCCACCCGTGGATCAGGCAGGGACCGGATGCGCCTGAGCAGTTCCTGACCATCCATGTCGTGCATGTGCAGGTCCAGCAGGATGGCATCGAAGGGGCGGGCCGCCAGGATCTTCAGGGCCTCATCGCCGCTCGCCACGCTCGCGGCCTCGTGGCCGAGGCGCGCCAGAAGACCCGCCGCCACGACCCGGTTGGCCTCCACATCGTCGACCACCAGGACCGTCAAGGGCGCCGTTCCGGATGGGGTTCCCGGTGTTTCGGAGGTGGCCTCGCCCACCGGCATGACAAGGGAGAAGCTGAAGCGGCAGCCCTGGCCCGGGGCGCTCTCCAGGGTCAACGCCGCGCCCATGGCCGCCACCAGCTCACGGCTGATGGCCAGGCCGAGGCCCGCGCCGCCATGTCGGCGCTGGGTGGACATGTCCCCCTGTTCGAAGGGGGCGAACACCCGGCGCTGGGCCGCCTGGTCCAGGCCCGGCCCCGTGTCCCTCACACAGAAGGCGCAACGGACCTGCCGCGGCGGACCAGGTTCCTCCGTCGCCTCCAGGGAGAGCACCACCTCCCCGCGCTCGGTGAATTTCACGGCATTGCCCGCCAGGTTGACCAGCACCTGGCGCAGGCGCAGTCCGTCCCCCACCAGGTTGCGAGGCAAGGGGCCATCCCGCTCCACCCGGAAGGCCAGCCCCTTGGCCGAAGCCTGGGGATGGAGGGTGGCCTGCACCGCGGCAAGCAGGTCCGCGGGGTTAAAGGATTCCCGGGCCAGGGTCAGGTGGCCGGCCTCCATGCGGGCCAGGTCCAGGAGGTCGTCCAGCAGGCGCGCCAGCAGGTGCCCGTTGCGGGCGATGATCTCCAGCGGCTGCCGCTGTTCTGGACGAAGCCCCGGGGCCTGGAGCAGCTGAACGCCACCGAGCACCCCGTTCAGCGGGGTGCGAATCTCGTGGCTCATCATGGCCAGGAAGCGGCTCTTCGCTTCGTTCGCCCGTCGCGCCGCGTCCTCTGCCGCCTTGCGCTCAGCCACTTCCTGCTTCAGTCGGTCCCTCAGGGCGAAGTCCCGACGCTGGGTTCGGTTCCAGGTCACGCGAAAGGCGATTCCGACCCCGTGGGCGAACAGCAGGTAGAGGGCCATGAGGCCCACCGCCGGCGCGCCCGGCCCCTCGGTGGCCACCAGGTAGCCCAGGAAGACCACCGTGCCGGTGAGCGCCGAAACCAGACTCAGGCGCAGCGCCAGGGGCAGCATCATGTAGATGCCGAGCACGAAGAGGACGATGAAGGGGAGGTCCTGCGGGTGGGCAGGGCCACGGGCCAGGGCGAGCAGGTGGTACTCCACCACCTCCGTCACCGTGACCAGCGTGGTGCCCGCGAAGAGGAAGGCCTGCGCCGTCTTCAAGGGACAGCGGGATCGGGCCAGGAGTCCCGCGATCCCCAGCAGGCCCCAGACGCTCAGGCGCAGGGCCACCAGGATCCAAAAGGGTCTGCTGCTCCCAAAGGTTTGATGGTCGAACACGAGGGCGGCCACGTAGAGGCCGGGCAGGAAGGCCAGGAACCGGAGCTGCGCGGCCAGACGCGGCTGCAGGTCGTCCTGGAAAGCGGCTTCCGTGGCGGGGTGGATGAAGACGCCCAGCCACCGGGAAAGGGCCAGCGGCCCGGCGTGCACGGCTCAGCCCGGGGCCCGGTAGCCCACGCCCGGCACGGTCTGGAGCAGGGAGGGGTGCCTCGGGTCGTCCGCCAGCTTCCGGCGCAAGCGGGACACCAGCGTGTCCACACTGCGGCTGCAGACGGTGGAACCTTCGGGGCTGATGATCTCAGACAGGTCCGCGCGGGTCAGCACCCGTCCCTTGGCCTCCATCAAGGCGGCGAGCAGATCGAACTCACCCCGGGTGAGCTCGATCTCCGTCCCTTCGCCGTCCAGAAGGCGCCGTCCCGGCGCGTCCAGGCGGAAACTCCCGACAGGAAGGGTTTGGAGGGAAGGCTCGCCACAGCGCCGCAGCAGGTTCTGGATGCGGGCCAGCAGCTCGCGCGGGTCGTAGGGCTTCTCCACGAAGTCATCCACCCCCAGTTCCAGGGCCGCAAGCCGGTCCGCCGGTCGGCTGGTCACGATGAGCACGGGGACGGCCCGCCGGATCAGTTCCCGGGCCAGTTCCATCCCATCGCCATCCGGCAGGTTCAGGTCCAGCAGCACCAGGCGGGGATGCGTGGCCGCGGCCAGGGTCCGGCCCTGGGCCAGAGTCTCCGCCTCCTCCACGCGGAAGGCCGCCTGGCGCAGGTAGGCCGCCAGCAGGAGACGCTGGGCGGGGTCGTCCTCGATGAGCAGGATGGGATTCGACTGGCTCATGGCTGGGAGGGGTGGTTGACAGGCCATTGTCCACCCGTTGGCAAGCTATTGACATGGGTTCGTTACCTTTCCTGGGAAAGTCGTGCCCACTCAATCGCCACGCATCGCCGCGGAGGCCCCCATGAACCCCCGAATCCCATTGCGCCTGTCCCTCCTGCTCGCCCTGTCCTTCGCCCTCGGCTGCGGCGGCAGAAGCAGGTCCGCCCCCTCCGCGGCCCCGGGCGGATTGACCGTCGCCCAGGTCTACGAAAAGACCATCGCCTCCCTCCGGGCCGGCAACCCCGACACGGACGGGGACGGCATCCCCGATGACGTCGAGCGCGACCTGCTCCACACCGACCCCCTGAAGGTGGATTCAGATGGGGATGGCATCTTCGACAATGTCGAGGTCTTCGGCGACATGAAGTGGGGCGAGAGCGACGCCCTTCCCGACGTGAACGGGAACGGCGTCATCGCCGCCCTCGACAAGGACGACGACGGCAACGGCATCAACGACGGCGAACTGGTGGACAGTGACGGGGACGGCATCCCCAACTACCTGGAGTTCTACGGCTTCACTTACGATGCCTTGAGCGGGAAACCCAAGCTCTGGGACGGCGTCGACCACTCGGTGCGCTACTACAAGACCGACCCGAACCAGCGCTCCACGGACCAGGATCCCTTCGACGACCGAACCGAGGTCTCAGGCACCAACATGGACGTGTCCGTGAAGGGCCCGGGCGACCTGCCCATGGTGCCCGCCCTGCCGGAGATCGTGGTCCGACTGGAGGGATACCGGGTGACCCTCAACGATTCCATCACCGTCACCCAGGGCAGGTCCGTGAGCAAGGGCACCACCTGGGACGCCAGCACCACCGCCACGCACTCCCGCACGAGGGAGGACAACTGGGAAGTGGGCGTCGAGGCCGAAGTGGGATTCGAGTTCCCCGGCGTCAAGGCTTCCGTCAAGGCCCACGCGAACTACGGCGGCCTCATCGCGAACACCCATGAGACCAGCAGCGCCACGTCCCGCGGCGGCTCCCTGGTGAGCACCGAGGAGTGGTCCCAGGCCACGACCACGAACCCCACCGAGGCCGCCAAGATCAAGCTCTTCCTGAAGGTGTACAACCAGGGGAGCGCCTGTGCGAGCAACGTGGTGCCCACCCTCACCCTGCGGATTGGGGGTCACAACGTGGCCACGTTCAAGCCCGGCGAAAACCAGGTCAACCTGCTCGAGCCCGGAGGCACCTACCCCTCCACGCCCGGCGTCTGCTGGGTGGTGGACAGCAACCAGGCCGGCAAGGACATCTACCTGACATTGAATGAACTGAGGGCCCTGGAATGCGGCGCCCCCGTGAACATCACCATGACCCAGATGGCCGCGGACGTCATGCGCCTGAACCCCGCCACCGGCGCCTATGAGCGCATGGGGGACTGGAACGAGTACCGGGCCCGCTGCAAGGCCGTCTGCGCGAACCTCTACTTCGACATCGGCGACGGCAACTTCGTCCACAGCTTGGTCTACGCGGATGGCCGGCCGACGGCGCCCTCGGTGACCCTGGGAGACGCCTTCCTGTGGGGCGTGGGCGGCTACACGCACCAGGGGCTGGGCTTCACCTACCGGGACATGGGCGGGCTGACCAAGGAGATGAAGCTGGACGACTGGGCCATCTGCCTGGACGGTGCCACCTACACCGCGAATGGCCTGGAGAAGGGGAAGCCCCTCCCGGCGGGCTTCAACCTCTTCAACCTCCGCCTGAATCCTAGTTCGGTGATCGTGGCCAAGGTGCCCCGGGACTCGGTGGACGGCACCCCCGTGGACGGTGTCTTCGTCTATGAGCCCGAGATCTATTACGCCTACTACGACAGCGCCACCGGCAGCGTCAATGCGGTGGTGGACGACTACAACGGCATCGCCAAGGCGGAGTTCATCGACAAGGACGGGAACGCCCGCCTCATGTCCGTGGACCTGGCCGGATCGGACTTCTACGTCTACCACCCGCAGGCGGATGCCTTGGCCTATCCCAGCGGCTATGTCTTCAAGGGCACGGAAAAGATCCGTGTCACCAACGTCAAGGGCGACCACGCCGAGCAGACCCTCACGGGGATCTACACGACGCCAGAACCCGTGGCGCCGACCATCGAGTGGGCCGTGATCGACGCCAGCGATCCCGCCAAACCCTTCATGGAGGCCAAGGTGATCGCGGGCCTCAACGCCCCGCTGGATTGGATCAAGCTCTTTCCCAACAACGCCAATTTGTCCCCCGTCCAGCTCACCCTGGTCGCGGACGTCTACCGGCGACCGGATGTGTGGACCTGCAGCCTGGCGGATGAGATGAACCTGGGCATGGATATGTGGAACACCATGACCTTGACGGCCCACGCCCAGGGGGGACTCTACAGCGAGTGGAACGGGAAATTCGACATCCTCCGCCCCTACAACGTGGGCCTGAAGGACCTCTATTCCTATTACGGGTGGTACTGGGATGACGACTGGTCCCAGAATGTCCTGAATCTCGACAACAGCGAGGTCAGCGGCTTCGCGTGGGAAGAGGGCGACAGCGTGCCCTACCCCAACGACAACTTCGAACTGTGGGTCTGGTGGCAGGGTGGCAACTGGGAGCTGCGCATCAACAAGGTCCAGTCCTACAAGATGTCGGGCATCCCCTATGACGATATCACCCAGCAGACCGCCAACTTCCTAAAGGATCACCTGGCGACCGTTCCCAGTTACGCCACCATCCAGAACGGCGACACCTTCCTGCTCAGGACCAGCGAGGGACGGTTGGCCAAGCTTGAGATCGTCGAATGCGTGCCCTACGATCCCTCCGGCGCCTACAACCGCGCCCAGCGGACGCGCGTCCGGTACACCGTGTTCGGGAACTAAAACCAGGGTTCCCGCGAATTCCGGGGAAGGCCCGTTTGCCCGGGCCTTCCCCGGAAACGCGAGGACCTACCCCCTGCCTTGGGCGCAGTTAGGCCCGCCGCACCGGATTCCTCTTTCGACAGGGGTTGAATTCCCCGGCCCGGAAGGCTAGAGTCTCTGCCAGACCCTGCGGGGTCGTTTTCATCTGAGATCCTTGTCAGTTCCATAGCGAGTTATCCAGAAAGGTGGAGGGACGGGCCCTGTGAAACCTTGGCAACCTGCGAAAGCAAGGTGCCAATTCCTGCCATGGACGCGCAAGCGGACATGGAGAGATGTCGAGCTGTGTCGCAACTGACAACTTGCCGAAGGGGCCCGAGCGATCGGGCCCCTTCGGTTTTTTCTTTTCCTGGACTTGCTTGGACGACGAGGCCTCGGCCTTCTCCCTTCCTCATTCCAGGAGCCGCCATGAGCGCCGAACCCACCACCCGCACGCCCCGCTTCGAGACCCTCGCCCTCCACGGCGGGCACAGCCCCGACGGCGACACGAAGAGCCGGGCCGTGCCCATCTACCAGACCACGAGCTACGTCTTCGACAGCGCCGAGCACGGCGCCCAGCTCTTCAACCTCGAAGTCCCGGGCAACATCTACACCCGGATCATGAATCCCACCACCGCCGTGCTGGAACAGCGCGTGGCCCAGCTGGAAGGCGGCATCGCGGGCCTGGCGGTGGCTTCCGGCCAGGCGGCCATCACGCTCACCCTCACCACCCTGCTGCGCGGTGGCGATCACATCGTGGCGGGCGACAACCTCTATGGCGGCACCTACAACCTGCTGCACCACACCCTGCCCCGCACGGGCATCACCACCACCTTCGTGGATTCGAAAAGCCCCGAGGCCTTCCGCGCGGCCATCACCCCCAAGACCCGCGCCATCTACCTGGAGGCCCTGGGCAACCCCAAGCTGGATGTGCCCGAGTTCCAGGTCATCGCCGACATCGCCCATGCCGCGGGCATCCCCCTCATCGTGGACAACACGCTGCCCAGCCCCTACCTGCTGAATCCCATCGCCCACGGCGCCGACATCGTGGTGCACAGCGCCACGAAGTTCCTGGGCGGCCACGGCACGTCGGTGGCCGGCGTCATCGTGGATGGCGGGCGCTTCGACTGGAAGGGCGGCAAGTTCCCGGAGTTCACCGAGCCCTTCGCCGCCTACCACGGCGCGGTGCTGGCCGACCTCGCGGGCCCCGCCGCCTTCATCACCAAGGCCCGCATCGAGGGCCTCCGCGACACCGGCGCGGCCCTGAGCCCCTTCAACGCCTTCCTCATCCTCCAGGGCATCGAGACGCTGCACCTGCGCCTGGAGCGCCACGGCGAGAACGCCCTGGCTGTGGCCCAGTGGCTTTCCAAGCATCCGAAAGTCGCCTGGGTGAACTACCCGGGCCTTCCCGGCAGCGAGAACCACGCCACGGCCGCCCGCCATTTCCGCAAGGGCGCCGGGTTCGGCGGCATCCTCACCTTCGGCGTGAAGGGCGGCTTGACGGCGGGCAAGGCGGTCATTGACGGCGTGCAGCTCTTCTCGCGGCTGGCCAACGTGGGCGACGCCAAGAGCCTCATCATCCACCCCGCCAGCACCACCCACGCGCAGCTGTCCCCTGAGGAACGCGCCGCCACGGGCGTCACCGACGACCTGATCCGCCTCTCTGTGGGGCTGGAGCACGTGGACGATCTGATCGGCGACCTCGACCTCGCCCTGTCCAAGGCCTGAGACCATGCCCGTCACCGTTCCCGGCACCCTGCCCGCCCGGGGCACCCTCGAGGCGGAGAACGTCTTCCTCATGGATGAGCAGCGCGCGCTGCACCAGGACATCCGCCCCCTGCGCGTCGCCATCCTCA
>Ga0316605_10001651_pt1 | contig 12839 bp, 14 predicted proteins | sample OWC_soil_day20_n_FD_207666 | JGI IMG/M metagenome (GOLD analysis project Ga0316605, IMG submission 207666) | Wetland soil microbial communities from Old Woman Creek delta, Ohio, United States - OWC_soil_day20_noCT | ecosystem: Environmental > Terrestrial > Soil > Wetlands | place: USA: Ohio... | reverse complement strand
CGTCGGACACCGGCGCAGCATCGCCGCCGCCCGCCCGTCCCGCCCCAGCAGAAAGCGTGGCAGCGGCCAACGTCGATCTCGGCGACCCCAACATCGACGAACGCACCCGCGTCATCGCCGCCCTCGAACAGGCCGGCTGGGTCCAGGCCAAGGCCGCCCGCCTGCTCGGCATGACGCCACGCCAGATCGCCTACCGCATCCAGACCCTCAACATCGAGGTGAAGCAGTTCTAGGGGATTGCGACTATCGGCCTGGAAGCGCCTATCCACGGGCCTTCCAGGCCGATAACCCAGCGGCCCGGCGTGGATCGGCGCCCAACGTGTCCAGCCATGACCCTGATGCGCCATCGGAACCATCGAATGGCGTCTGGCAACCTCATGGAATCACGCCCCCGTGGGACGATTGCCTATGCCCCGTCGGCATCCGCCCGACCCGCATCGTCCACTGCCCCGAGCCAGGGGCCGGCCCGCCACCCACGCCATCAACGGAGGCACAGATGTCCCATACAGACATTGAGTCGCGTGAGAACTTTCTGTTCACGCTGGAGTGGCTGCTGGCGGTCACCAAACGCTACGCGGCGAATGTTCGCTTCGGCCTGGTTCGTATCAGTTTTGCCGACCCGGAAAAACTGGGCGATCTGTTCGGCGCCCAGGAGGCGGCGCACAAGCTGGACGACATACTGCATTGTCTCAACAAGGCCTTTCGCAAGACCGACCTGGTCGCGCGCGACGGCGTGGATTTCTGGATTCTCGTCCCCTACACCTCCACCGACGAAAAACTTGCCGACCGGGTGCGCTACATCATCAACATCGCCTCCCAGGTCGGACTGGAGATTGTCGAGCGCGATATTTCCCTGTTTCCGCTACCTCTCGACAGGCATGACATGGGGGATGATTTCTCGGCCGTGGAGTTTCTCGCCTACCTTAAAAATAATCACGACACCCTGGCAAGCCACGAATTCGCGCTGCTGCCCCAGTGAGACTTTCCTCGGCGCCAGCCTGGAAGCGCCGATCCACGGGCCCTCCAGGGCATGCAACGGCAAACCTGACTCTCGCCTCCTGTTGATGCGGGGCTAGAATAGGCTGATGGCACTCTTCCTTGTCCTGCTCCTGCTGCTTGCCGCCGCCTGGGGTCTCGCGGACTACCAACTGAGTCAAATCGAGCAAGCCCCGCCGCCGGTGATTGTTCCATCACCCGCACCCGCCGCGCCACCGATCCCGCCACCTCCGATGGAGCCAACCGCCACGGAAGCCGATTCCATCAACCGGCAAGAAGAGGCCGGTGACACCGCTAAGGCGACAGGCGAAACTCCCGAACCATCAGTGCAGGAAACCCGCCAGGATCAACAGCAGTAAATCAGGCATCGGCCTGAAAGCGCCTATCCACGGGCCTTCCAGGCCAGATACACGCGCAGCGCCACCTGGGCGTCGTTGGCGGCGTAGAGCATCTGGCGGTCGGTCAGGCGCGGGTTGGACCAGTTGGAGGTGGAGGTCTTTTTCGATTTCAGCATGCGCTGATTGAAGAACTGCGCCACCGCCGCCTTGGCGCCGACATCGCCACGCTTCTCGCCACGCAGGGCGGAGGCGAGGTCGAGCACCGGCTCGACGCCCATGCCGAACTTGGCTTGCAGACGTTTCACATCATCGCGCAGGCCAAAGCCCACTTTCAGTGTCTGGAATTAAATAGGGGACAGACCACGGTTTCCCCGCTAATCTCCATCCCCTGATCTGCCTCGGGAGTTCCCCATGCCCCGCCGCCCTCGCCTAGCCCTGCCGGGTGTTCCGCTGCACCTGATCCAGCGCGGCAACAACCGCCAGGCCTGCTTCTTTGCCGATGAGGATTACCGCTTCTACCTGGACTGGCTGGCCGAGCATGCGGGCAAGACCGGTTGCCGCATCCACGCTTATGCGCTGATGACCAACCATGTGCATCTGCTGATTTCGGCGGACCAAGCCGAGGCGCCGGGGGCCTTGATGAAGGCGCTGGGCCAGCGTTACGTGCAGTACGTGAATCGGGTCTATCGGCGTAGCGGCACCTTGTGGGAGGGCCGCTTCCGCTCCTGCCCGATTCAGGAGGAGGCGTATCTGCTGGCCTGCCAGCGTTACATCGAACTCAATCCGGTGCGGGCGGGAATGGTGGAGCATCCGGGGGAGTATCGCTGGTCGAGCTACCGGACCAATGGGCAGGGAGAAGAGAACGGGCTGATTCGGCCCCACGGGCTTTATGAGGCGCTGGGCCTGGATGCGGCAAGCCGGCAGGCGGCGTATCGGGAACTGTTCCGCTATGAACTGGAGCCAGGCGTAGTGGATCAGATTCGGCGGGCGACGAATGGTAACTTCGTACTCGGCAGTGAGCGCTTTGCGACCGAGGTGGCGGCGGTGATCGGGCGGCGGGCGCTGCCGGGTAAGTCGGGGCGGCCGCGCAAGGTGACGGAACCGGTGTCGGGAGAGCTGTTCGGGGAGTGAAATCCGTAGAAAACCGTGGTCTGTCCCCGGTTTTCCGGTTTCAAAGGGGTCGAATTAACTGAGGGCCAAATAAAGAAGCAGTTCTAGCCTGCCACTGAAGCACCGGCCTGAAAGCGCCTATCCACGGGCCTTCCAGGCCCGATAGACGCGCAGTGCCACCTGGGCGTCGTTGGCGGCGTAGAGCATCTGGCGGTCGGTGAGGCGCGGGTTGGACCAGTTGGAAGTGGAGGTCTTTTTCGATTTCAGCATGCGCTGATTGAAGAACTGCGCCACCGCCGCCTTGGCCCCCACATCGCCACGCTTCTCGCCGCGCAGGGCCGAGGCGAGATCGAGCACCGGCTCGACGCCCATGCCGAACTTGGCTTGCAGACGTTTGATGTCATCGCGCAGGCCGAAGCCCACTTTCAGGGTCTGGGGCGCTTCAAGAATCGCCTTGAGGGCATCGAGAACGGCAGCGGCCGGCGAACCGCCAAGGGGAAACAGATAGGCCTTCTGGTCGGTCGCCAGTTGCGCCAAATGCGGCCCGGTGGACTCCTCGCCCTTGGCGAAGGTGGGCTTCGATTCGGTATCGAAGCCGATGGCGCCCGTCGCCAGCAGCGCAGCCTGAGCTTCGTCGGCGCGGGCGGCCGAATCGACCACGATCACGTCGGTGATGACAATGCCCGGATACACCGGCAGCAGGGAAGTATCCATCGTCGCGGTTTCTGTTTCGCTCACACTCTCGCTCCATCTTCGTCAACGCCCATGTCGCAAATGCGACATCCAACAACAATCACAAGCGCTTGATTTATAACACAGCGCCCCATGGCACCTTCTTTGCATTAGAGGGAGCAACACCCACTTCGCCGAGCACTGTCATGCCCAAACCCAAAAAGCACATCCTCGTCTGCGTTCAGGGCCGCCCCGCCGGCCATCCTCGTGGTTCCTGCCAGGAAAAGGGCTGCGGCGAGGTCTACAACACCTTCCTCGACGAGTTCCAGAAGCGCAACCTATGGGCGGATTTCCTGCTCACCAACACCGGCTGCATCGGTCCGTGCAGTCTCGGCGCCAACGTTCTGGTGTATCCAGAGGGGGTGATGTACGGCAAGGTCACCGCCGCCGACGTGGCCACCATCATCGACGAGCATCTGCTCTTCGACCAGCCGGTAGAGCGCCTCAAAGTGCCCGCCGAGGTATGGTGAACGCCATGACAGCCCCGAGAGAAGAGTACGACATCGGCGACCTCGTGTTTGCCCGCGAGGCCATTTTCAACGACGGCGGCATCCCCGACATCGCCGCAGACGCGCAACTTGCCACCCCCGGCGCCAAAGGCGTTGTGGTGCTGTTCGGCCACACCGAGATGGAACCCCATGAAGAAATCTATCTGGTGCGCTTTGAAGGCACCGATGGCATTCTCGGCCCCCCGGTGGGCTGCCTGCCGGACGAACTGACCCAGGACGAAGCTGAAGCCCAGGCACTGGCCGCCGCCTGACCCACCACGGGCCGTGTTGCTCCATGGCACACGGCCTTTTGTTCGAGCACCGTTATATACACGACAATATATCGTATGAAAACCGACAATCCGATCTTCCCCGGCCTGGCACTGGCGCCGCAGATGAGTGACAACCGCATCCGCCTGCTGGAGGCCATTGCCGAACATGGCTCCATCAGCAAGGCAGCGAAAGCCGTGCCCCTTTCCTACAAGGCGGCCTGGGACGCCATCGACACCCTCAACAACCTGGCGGCGCAGCCTCTGGTGGTGCGCAACACCGGCGGCAGCGGCGGCGGCGGCACCGAGCTGACCGACCACGGCCGGCAACTGGTGGCCTTCTACCGCGCCCTGCAACTGGAACAGGAAGCCGCCCTCGCCCGCCTGGCTGAAAACCTCAGCACCCTGCCCGGAACCGCCAGCGCCGACGTCAATCAATTTCGCCAACTCATCAGGAGACTCGCCATGAAATCCAGCGCCCGCAACCAGTTCGCCGGCCCCGTCATCGCCATCAAGGAGGGCATGGTCGATTGCGAAGTCACCATCGGCCTCGGCCCGGCCCTGCAACTCACCGCCCTCATCACCATGGAATCGGCGGAGAACCTGGGCATCGAACTCGGCACCGAGGTCCAGGCCCTGGTCAAGTCCTCGTCGATTCTGCTCACCACCGACGAGGCTAGCCGCATCTCGGCCCGCAACCGCTACTGCGGCGAGATCACCCGCATCCACGAAGGCCCGGTGAATGCCGAAGTCACCCTCGCCCTCCCCGGCGGCAGCCACGCCATCACCGCCGTCATCACCCACGAAAGCCTCGCCCAACTGGGCCTGGCCGTCGGCGGCCGCGCCTGCGCCCTGTTCAAGGCCTCCAGCGTCTTCCTCGCCGTCGCCGCCTGATAATTTACCCTCCAAGGAGAACACCATGAACCGCACATCCGCCCTGCTCGCTCTGCTGCTCGCTTCATCCCTCACCCTCGCCGACGAAGTCTCCGTCGCCGTCGCCGCCAACTTCACGGCGCCGATGCAAAAGATCGCCCCCGAGTTCGAGAAGGCCACTGGCCACAAGATCGTCGCTTCCTATGGCGCCACGGGTAAGTTCTACGCCCAGATCAAGAACGGCGCCCCCTTTGAGGTTCTGCTCGCCGCCGATGATGAAACCCCGGCCAAGCTGGTGAAGGAAAACGCCGCTGTTTCCGGCAGTCAGTTCACCTACGCCATCGGCAAACTGGTGCTGTGGTCGGCCAAGCCCGCCATCGTCGATGCCAACGGCGAGGTATTGAAGAAGGGCGGCTTTGACCATATCGCTCTCGCCAATCCAAAGCTCGCTCCCTATGGCGCCGCCGCCATCGAGGCGATGAAAGCGCTGGGCGTCCATGACAACCTGCAAAGCAAGTTTGTCACCGCCGAGAACATCGCCCAGACCTATCAATATGTCAGCAGCGGCAATGCTCTGCTCGGCTTCGTCGCCCTTTCACAGGTGCTGAAAGACGGCAAGATCGAAGGCTCGGCCTGGGTCGTGCCGGCCAAGCTGCATACACCGATCCGCCAGGACGCCGTGATTCTTGAAAAAGGCAAGGGCAAACCGGCCGCTGAGGCGCTGGTGAAGTACCTCAAGGGTGACAAAGCCAAGGCTGTCATCACCTCTTTCGGGTATGACCTCTAGCCTGACGGGCACGGGAATGGCTAGGGGAAAGTCCAAGCCATTCCTCCTGTAAGCTTTCCGCCATGAAAATCGCCATCGCCAGCAAGAACGCCTGGACCCAGGTTTCCGGCCACGCCGGTCAAACCCGGGACTGGCTGGTGTTCGACTGCCAGCCGGGGCAACCGATTCCCGAGCCGGCGCGCGTCAGCCTGACCAAGGAACAACTGCCCCACCACTTTCAGGATGACGGCCCCCACCCGCTCTACGGTGTCGAAATCATGATCGCCGCCAGCGCCGGCGATGGCTACATCCGCCATATGGAAAAATGGGGCGCCCAGGTACTGCTCACCGGCGAAACCGATCCGCAAACAGCACTGGAAAAAATCATCACCGGCGAGGCCCTGGCCGACACCCGCTTCGACATCACCACCACCCTGTGCAAGCTGCGCGACCTGTTTTCCCGCCACTGACATGAACCTCAACGACACCGCTCTCCAGGCCCTGCTTGACGACGACGCCCCCTGCGGCGACCTCACCACCGAGAGCCTCGGCATCGGCCGCCAGCCGGCGCGCCTGGAGTTTCGTGCCCGTCAGGCGATGACCGTCTGCGCCAGCGAGGAGGCGCTGCGGCTGTTTGAACTCGCTGGAGCAAAAGCCCGTTTGGTGGCCCGCTCCGGCGCCAGCGTTGTCGCCGGCGAGCTGATCCTTGATGCCGAAGGCTCCGCCGCCGACCTGCACCGAGCCTGGAAAGCCGCCCAGGTGCTGGTGGAATGGGCCAGCGGCATCGCCACCGCGACAGCCGCCATCGTCGCCGCCGCCAACAGTGTCACCGTCGCCTGTACGCGCAAGAACGTGCCGGGCACCAAGACCCTTTCGGCCAAGGCAGTGAAGGCCGGCGGCGGCGTCATGCACCGCCTTGGACTCTCGGAAACCCTGCTGGTGTTTGCCGAGCATCGGCTGTTTCTCGATGAGACCCCGGCGCAAACCCTGCAAGGTCTGCGCCGCGCCCAACCGGAGAAAAAGATCGTCGTCGAAGTCGGCAGTCTCGACGAGGCTCGCGCCTGGGCCGGCGCCGATGTGCTGCAACTGGAAAAGTTCAGCCCTGAGGCCGTGGCCGCCCTCAGTGCAGCCCTGGGTGAATCGCGTCCCCTGCTTGCCGCCGCCGGCGGCATCAACGCCGGCAATGCCGCTGCCTATGTGGCGGCCGGCGCCGACCTGTTGGTAACCTCCGCCCCCTACACCGCTGCCCCCAAAGATGTGCAAGTCAATTTCTCGGTGACGACATGAAGCCCCTCAAGGAATGCCGCGACATGCTGGTGGCCGAACTGCTCGGCCGCCCTGCCTTGCCCGAGGCCGCCGCTGATCCCCTGCGGCCAATTTTCGCCAGCCTGCTGGCTGGCCGCTCCGTGAACGAGGGCGTATTGCCCGCCACCCTCGGCCTCGCCCCCCATGTCTTCCAGCGCCTGTGGGAGGAGTATTTCCCCGGCTCCCACCTGCGGCTCGGCAACGGCAGCGCCGAAGACATTCCGGAACTCACGGACATCATCAACCTGCTGCTGGAATACCGCCACGGCCAGCGCGAGTCGGAATCCTGGATGGCCCAGATCGTCGCCTGGGGCTGCGCCGGCCGCGACCATCTGTGGCAAGACCTCGGCCTCGCCGACCGGGGCGAACTCTCCACCCTGATGACCACCGCCTTTCCCGCCCTGGCGGCGCTCAACACCGGCGACATGAAGTGGAAGAAGTTCATCTACCGCCACTACTGCGCCCGCGATGGCATCTACGTCTGCCCGGCGCCCTCCTGCGGCGTCTGCGCCGATTACGCCAAGTGCTTCGCGCCGGAAGAGTGAGGGAACAGGAGAACCTATGTTCGATCCGTCCGACCTCGCTGCCATCTGGCTCACCCTCAAGCTGGCCTCGCTCACCACGTTGCTGCTGCTGTTGATCGGTACGCCCATCGCCTGGTGGCTGGCGCGTACCCGTTCCTGGTGGAAGGGGCCGGTCGGCGCCGTGGTCGCCCTGCCCATCGTGCTGCCGCCGACGGTGCTGGGCTTCTATCTGCTGCTGGTGATGGGACCGAATGGCACCGTGGGGCATTTCACCCAATGGCTCGGCATCGGTCTGCTGCCTTTTACCTTCTGGGGCCTGCTGGTGGCATCCACCTTCTATTCGCTGCCCTTCGTCGTGCAGCCAATTCAAAACGCCTTTGAAGCCATGGGTGACCAGCCCCTCGAAGCCGCCGCCACCTTGCGCGCCAGCCCTCTCGACCGCTTCTTTAGCGTCGCTCTGCCCCTGGCCAAGCCCGGATTCATCACCGCCTCCATCCTTGGCTTTGCCCACACCGTGGGCGAATTCGGCGTCGTGCTGATGATCGGCGGCAACATTCCAGAGAAAACCCGTGTCGTCTCGGTACAGATCTATGACCACGTCGAAGCCCTCGAATACGCCCAGGCCCATTGGCTGGCCGGCAGCATGGTGGTGTTCTCGTTCCTGGTATTACTGGCCCTCTATACCTTCAACCCAACCGGTAAGAGGAAATGAGCATCCGCGCCCGCTTCAAGCTGCCGCGCAAGGAGTTTTGTCTGGACGTGGACCTGACCCTGCCTGGCACCGGCGTCACCGTGCTGTTCGGCCATTCCGGCTCCGGCAAGACCACCCTGCTGCGCTGTGTCGCCGGCCTGGAGCGGCCGACAGACGGCTACCTCGCCGTCGCTGGTGAAACCTGGCAGGACGGCGACCGCCTCATCCCCACCCATCAACGCCCCCTCGGCTATGTGTTCCAGGAGGCAAGTCTGTTCCCGCATCTTTCGGTAGCGGCCAATCTGGATTTCGGCGCCAAGCGCAGCAACAGCGGCGGCAGCAAGGTGGACCGCGCCGCCATCCTCGATCTGCTCGGCATCGGCCATCTACTGCAACGCCGTCCCGACGGCCTTTCCGGCGGCGAGAAGCAGCGCGTCGCCATCGCCCGCGCCCTGCTTACCTCGCCCCGCCTGCTGCTGATGGACGAACCCCTGGCCGCCCTCGATCAGGCGCGCAAGAACGAGATCCTGCCCTACCTGGACCGACTGCATAACGAGCTTTCGATTCCCATCCTCTACGTCACCCATTCGGTGGAGGAAGCCTCGCGCCTGGCCGATCATCTGGTACTGATGGAAGGCGGTCAGGCCATCGCCAGCGGCCCCTTCGCCGAAACCTTCCCGCGTCTCGACCTGCCGCTTCAGCAAGGCGCGGATGCCGGCGCCGTGCTGGTCGCCACCGTGGCTGCCCACGAGGCTGACGGGCTGACCCGCCTTGCCGTCGCCGGCAGCGACCTGCACCTGATCCTGCCGCGCCGCCCCGAAGCCATCGGCAGTCGCCTGCGCTTGCGGGTACCCGCCCGCGACATCACCCTGACCCTCTCCCGTCACGAAGATTGCAGCGCGCTCAACCAGTTGCCGGGCACCGTTACCGGTTTCGTCGAACACGACGGCATGGCCCTGGTCAGCCTCGACATCCACGGCGCCCTGCTGCTGGCCCGCATCTCCGGCCGCTCACGGCAACGCCTCGGCCTCGAAGCCGGCAAGGCCGTCTGGGCCCAGGTGAAGGCCATGGCCTTGCCCTGAGGACCTGACAACCCGAGGCATCAGGTATCCTTCGCCCCTGCTTTTCCAACGGAACCACCCATGGCCCAAAACACCGACGACCTCAGCATGGCCCTGTTCTGCGATTTCGAGAACGTGGCCCTTGGCGTACGCGACGCCAACTACGAAAAATTCGACATCAAGCGCGTCCTTGAACGCCTGCTGCTCAAAGGCAGCATCGTGGTCAAGAAGGCCTATTGCGACTGGGACCGCTACAAGGCCTTCAAGGCCACCATGCACGAGGCCAACTTCGAGCTGATCGAAATCCCCCATGTGCGCCAGTCGGGCAAAAACTCTGCCGACATCCGCCTCGTCGTGGACGCCCTTGACCTTTGCTACACCAAGGCCCACGTGAACACCTTCGTCATCATCAGCGGCGATTCGGACTTTTCGCCATTGGTGTCGAAGCTGCGGGAGAACGCCAAGACGGTGATCGGTGTCGGCGTCAAGCAATCCACCTCCGACCTGCTGATCGCCAACTGCGACGAATTCATTTTCTACGACGACCTGGTGCGGCCCCGTGAAGGCAGCCGTGGCAATGCGCAGAAACCCCAGCAGGGCCAGGCACCACAGAAGGCCCGCAGCCCCGAAGACGAGGCCAAGCGCCGCGAGGAAATGGATGCGCGCCGAGCCAAGGCCATCGACCTCGCCATCACCACCCTCGACGCCCTCCTCGACGAGCGCGGCGACGCCGGCCGCATCTGGTCGTCAATGCTCAAACAGGCGATCAAGCGCCGCCAGCCCGGCTTCAACGAGACCTATTACGGCTTCAAGACCTTCGGCAACCTGATGGAAGAACTCCAGACCCGGGGCCTGATCGAACTCGGTCGCGACGACAAGGGCGGTCCCTTTGTGCAGCGGCGTCTGGCCGGCAAGCCGGGCAACGACGAGCCTGTCGTCGTCGCCCCGGTTCCGGAGATTGCGCCGGCCCCCGTCACGGAGTCCCCGCTGGCGCCGACGGAAGCCAACGCCGACAGCCCTGCCGCAGAATCCGCCGCTGAAACCCCGGTCGATGTCAAACCGGAGTCCGCCGGCAGACCACGTCGTTCCCGAGGCCAGCGCAGCCGCAGCAAGGCGACAAGCGCCGCCAAGGGTGAAGCGGAACCTGCCCAGGCACCCGCACCGGCGGCGGAAAAGAAACCTGCCAAACCCCGCGCTCCACGGCGTACCAAGAAAGCTGCCGAGAGTTGACCTGCGCACACCCCCTGTGAATAACCCCCCTTCGCCGCGTTGCCCATGAAGTCCTCCCTCAGCCCCGCTGCCCGCCGCCGCTTTCGCCTCATGGTGCTGGTCACCCTGCTGCTCGGCTTCGGCTTCGTCGCCACGGTGTGGATCAGCTATCTGGTCTCCCGCGACAACATCCGCCACCTGATCGTCGAGCAGGAACTGCCCCTGACCTCGGACACCATCTACTCCGAGATTCAGAAGGATCTGGTGCAGCCGATCTTCATCTCCTCGATGATGGCCAGCGACACCTTCCTGCGCGACTGGACCCTGCGCGGCGAACGCAATGTGGACGAGATCGCCAAGTACCTCGCCGAGGTCAAGACCCGCTACGGCGCCGTCACCAGCTTCTTCGTCTCGGAGCGCTCCGGCGCCTACTACCACCCCAGCGGCATCGCCCGCCACGTCCGCGCCGACGATCCCAAGGAAGCCTGGTACTACCGCGTCCGCGCCATGAGCGAACCCTACGAAATCAATGTCGATGCCGACGCCATCAACCGGGACGCCATGACCATTTTCATCAACTTCCGCGTCTTCGATTACGAGCATCGTTTCCTCGGCGCCACCGGTGTCGGCCTCGCGGTAGACACCGTGCAACGCCTGGTGGCGGACTACCAGACGCGCTATCGCCGCATCGTCTATTTTGTCGACGAGAAGGGACATATCGTGCTGCCGGGCACCGGGCCGGCGGCCTCCAACATAGGCGAAGTCGAAGGTCTGGCCGACCTGAAAGCCAAAATTCTCAGCCAGCAATCCGGCTCCTACCAATACCACCACCAGGGCCACACCCACCTGCTCAACGTGCGCTACGTGCCGGAACTGAAATGGCGGCTGTTCGTAGAGAAGGTGGAAGACGAAGAACTCGGCGACATTCGCAAAGTGCTGGTGTTCAACCTAGCCCTGTGCGCGGCGATCATGACCGCCGTGCTGCTGTCGATCCACTTCTACATCGCCCGCCAGCAGCGGGCGGCACGGGCCAGCCGCGAGGAAACCCTGCGCTTCATCTCCCACGACCTGCGCTCGCCCCTGACTTCCATTGCCATCCTCGCCGAAGACGGCAACGGCAGTGGCTGCCCGGCCCTCCTTGACCGCGCCGGCCGCTACGCCAAGGGCGCCCTGCACCTGACCGACGGCCTGGTGCAGCTAATGCGCGCCGAAGCTACCGACCGCCAGCGCTTTGGCGACGTGGATCTGGCCGAAGCTGCCCGCGACGCCGCCGACCAGATATGGGCTGCCGCCAAGGCCAAGGGCATCGAACTGCACCAAGTCATCGAAGGCGAAGCCTGGGTATCCGGCGACCGCAGCCAGCTCGGCCGTGCCCTCGCCAATCTGCTCGACAACGCCGTCAAATACAGCCCGGCAGGCAGCCGCGTCGTTCTCGCCGTCCAGCGTGACAGGAACGACTGGATCGCTAGCGTTGCGGACCAGGGCGGCGGCATCCCCGAGGCCAAGCTAGCGCGCATGTTCCTGCCCTACCACCGCGACGAAGAAGCCATCGACCCCCAGGTGCCCGGCGTCGGCCTCGGCCTCGCCATCGTCAAAGCCGTCGCCGAGAGCCACGGCGGCCGCGTCGACGTCGACAGCAAACCAGGCCAGGGCACCCGCTTCACCCTGCGCCTGCCGGCAAAGGGCTAGGCGACGCCCTTGCAGCCATGGCATGCCTGGAATGCCCGTGGATAGGGCAACCCAGGCACTGCATCGCCAGGAACGCCATTCGACGCGGCTTCCAGGCTGACGACCCGCCTCACCCCTAGTTCCCGCGCCACGTTTGACGCCGTAACAATGGAAAAATGAAACGCCCACCTTTTGTAATAGACTGCCAATTCCTTGAAACGAGGCATTCCTCATGCATGGATTCCACCACCGAGCGTTAGTACTGGCCTGCATGCTCTCCTTCCAGGGTTCCATTGCTAAGGCTCAAAGCAGCGAGGAAGAAGAACTTGCCCTGGCCTACGGCGATCGTGCCAGCGTGAGCATCGCCACTGGCAGCCAGCAAACTCTGCGCCGGGCGCCCTCCGTCGCCACCGTGATTACCGCCGAAGACATTGCAGCCATTGGCGCCACGGACCTGGACGAAGTGCTGGAAACCGTGCCCGGCCTCCACGTCAATCGGACCGCCAACCACTACTCGCCGCTTTACGTCATCCGCGGCGTCTTCAGCCAGTTGACGCCTCAGGTGCTGGTGCTGCAAAACGGCGCCCCGATCACCACCCTATTTCAGGGCAACAAGGGCAATCTCTGGGGCGGCTACCCGATCGAGCATATCGCCCGCATCGAAGTGATCCGTGGCCCCGGCTCGGCGCTCTACGGCTCGGACGCCTTCTCCGGCGTCATCAACATCATCACCAAGGCGGCAGCCGACACACCGGGCACCGAAATCGGCGCCCGCGTCGGCTCCTTCCGTTCCGGCGACGTCTGGGTGC
>Ga0316605_10001650_pt1 | contig 12844 bp, 8 predicted proteins | sample OWC_soil_day20_n_FD_207666 | JGI IMG/M metagenome (GOLD analysis project Ga0316605, IMG submission 207666) | Wetland soil microbial communities from Old Woman Creek delta, Ohio, United States - OWC_soil_day20_noCT | ecosystem: Environmental > Terrestrial > Soil > Wetlands | place: USA: Ohio... | reverse complement strand
GTCAACTGCTGACCTGGAAGGACGAAGTCGCCGACAGCTCGGACTGGATCAACCACTACAAGCAGGCAGCGCTCGACGAAACGCTCTACGTCATCACGCCGCAGGGCAGGGTGGTCGATCTGCCGCAGGGGGCGACGCCGGTCGATTTTGCCTACCGGGTGCATACCGATCTCGGCCACCGCTGTCGCGGCGCCAAGGTCAACGGCCATCTGGTGCCGCTCAACACCGCGCTGGAAACCGGGCAGCAGGTGGAAATCGTTACCGCCAAGCTTGGCGGACCGTCGCGCGACTGGCTGAATCCGGCGCTCGGTTACATTCACACCAAGAGTGCGCGGGTCAAGGTGCGAGGCTGGTTCTCCAATCTGGCCCTGGAAGAAACCCTGGCCGAGGGCCGGGCCATCGTGACCAAGGAATTGCAGCGGGCCGGGCAGACCGGGGCCAATATCGAGGAACTGGCCCACAAGCTCGGTTTCTCGCGCGCCGACGACCTGTATATCGCCGCTGCCCGCGGCGACATGAACCTGCGCCAGTTCCAGGCCACCGCGCGCGGCGGCGACCTGCTGGCCGAAACCCAGGCGCCGGACGAGGTACAGACGCGGCCGAGCAAGCCGGTCGAGGGCAATCAGGGCATCCTGATCGTCGGCGTCGACAAATTGCTGACCCAGTTGGCCCGTTGCTGCAAACCGGCGCCGCCCGACGAAATCCAGGGCTTCGTGACGCGCGGCAAGGGTATTTCCATCCATCGCATGGATTGCCCCAATTTTGCCAACCTGGCTGCGCTGCACCCGGAGCGGGTCATCGAAACCGACTGGGGCGTGCAGACCACCGGCGTCTTTGCCTGCGACGTCGTGGTCGATGCGCACGACCGCCAGGGCTTGCTGCGCGACATCTCGGAAATCTTCACCCGCGAGAAGCTCAATGTGGTCGGCGTCAATACCCAGTCCAGGCAGGGCAAGGCGCACATGAGCTTCACCGTTGAGATCGCCAACCTGCAACAATTGCAGCGCACCTTGACGCTGATCCACGAGGTCGAGGGTGTGGTCGGGGTCAGGCGGGCCTGATTCGCCGACGATGCAAACCGTCGATTTCACAGCACTGGATCGGGCCGGCCTCAATCTGCACGCGGTGTTCGACATCGCGGCCTTGCCCGCCGATGTGCGGAGTGCACTGGCAGAGCATGTCGGCCCGAACGGACCTTGTCGCCAGCTTATCCTGCTCGGCCATGGCGGCACGACCCTGTGGGCGGCGCTGAAGGCTTCCGGTATCGTCTCGGCCAATCCCATCGACGATTTCAGCCGGGCTACGGTCGACCAGTGGTTTGCCGCCAATTTCCCCGATAACGTCTGCCGCATTCTTTACCCGGGGGGCAATCCACCCAGTTTGCAAAGGCTGGGCCAGTTGGCCGGCTGGCACCATCCGTCGCCGTTCATGGTCGGTATCAATGCCTACTGGGGCAGCTGGTTCGCCTACCGGGTCGTGCTGCTGGCCGATACCGAGCTGGCGCCGACGCCCGCGCTAGCCGGGCAATCGCCCTGTGTCAGCTGTTCGTCGCAGCCTTGTCGCCCGGCCTGCCCGGCCGGGGCCTTGCCGGAGAGCGGGTTTGTCCTGCAAGCCTGCCTGAGCTATCGACGGCAGCCCGATTCCGCTTGCCGGAGCGCTTGCCTGGCCCGTCTGGCTTGTCCGGTAGGCGCCGAGCATCGCTATTGCGCCGAGCAAATCCGCCACTCCTATTCGATTTCGTTGCGCGACATCGAGCGCTACTGCTGATTTTTGCGCCCTCATGCTGCCGTCGCTCAGGAAAGGGCGACCGAGATGCGTGGCTTGCGTCGCCAGCAAGCCGGCTTTTCCAGGTAGGGCGCCAGGCTGCCGGCATCGGCGAAAATTGCCCTGGCCCGGGCCAGGCGTTCCTGCTCGTCACGGGAAAAACCGGCGAACTGTTCAAACCATTTCTGAAAATATTTCATGTCGATTACTCCTGCTGGGCCAAGGGACACAAGCGCCTGCTTGCGGCGCGTGGCCGTAGAATAATCGATAACTGTATGGATGTACAGTATGCGCTGCCGTTTTCGCGGTCGTCGTCTTTTTTGCCGTCAACCGCGGGCGGTGCGCTTACCTTTCCTCGTTGTGCCGGGGGCGGGTCAGCCGGGCGGCCAGCCAGGTCACGCCTAGTGAGAGGCCGATCAGGCTGCCGGTGATCGGCAATTCGTTCAGCCGTTCGGGGGCGACGAGCAGACACAGGCCGAGGCCGAGCATCATGCTGCCGGACAACAGCTTCAACAGCCGCCCTTCGCGCTCACTCAACTTGCGCGCCCCCATGGTCCGTACGAAAGCCAGCACGATGGCCAGCAGCGGCAGCACGTAGATCAGGTTATAGAAAGCCAGATAGAGATAGCGGCCGGCCGGGCTGGCGACGTGCAGCGTCAGCAGCCGGGTATAGACCATCGGGAAACCGGCCGTGCAGATCAGTTCGTAGAAATTGGCGGCGACTGCCAGGAAGACCGTGGCGGCGAGCATGGCCGGCAGGCTGCCGGCTTTCAGGATGGCCCGGGACCGTTCGAAGATGCCGGCCCGGCCGGCCTCCGAAATGGATAGCGAGACGCCCTGCTTGAAGGCGACGAAATCCTTGACGTTGATGAGGCCGATCAACAGCGCGACCAGTCCGGCGCCGCCAGTCACCCAGGGCAGGCTGCCGACGACCAGGAACAAGCCGAGCCAGGCCGCCATGAAGGCGAAATACATCAGGCCGGAAATGGCGACGAAGACCAGCCCGATCAGCGCCATGCGCCGCCGGTTCTGTTGATGGACGAGCAGCGACAGCAGGAAGAGCAGCACGAAGAAGGCACAGGGATTGAAGGCATCCAGCCCGGCAATCAGCACGGTGAGCACCGGCAGCGAGAAACGGGACGGGTCGAGGTCGCCCAGCACCGGCAGATGCATGCGCGCTTCTGTAGCGGGGGGCGGGGCTGCTTCGTTTTCCCGGCAGGCTTCGAGCGCCTGAAGCAGGTGTTCGGCCCGGTCGGTTTCCCAGCCAACCTCCATGCGGCCGCAGTAGAACAGCGCCGGCACGTAACGCGCTTCCTCGCCCAGTTCCCCGGCCATTGCCGCGTAACGTTCGAGTTGCGCCCGATTTTCGCTGATTTCAAGATCGTGCAAGGCGATCCACGGTCGACTGGCAACCAGTGCCTGGATCTGCGGGCGCGCTTCCAGGCAATGCGGGCAGCGTAGCGACCAGAACAGGTAAAGCTGCACCTGCGGCCGCCCGTCGGCGCCGGGTGCCGTCCATGCAATATCGGCCCGGCCGGGCAGCGGGAGGGCGAAGAAAAGGAGCAGCAGTAATTGGCGGACTAGTCGCATCGGAAAAATCGCTGAACGGAAGGGTCTATTGCAACGGTATTTTTTCGGAACGCCGCAGCGCTTTTTGCATTGTACGGCCGGTATCCTCGTTTGGTCATCTGTCATACAGGCGCGTGGGGGGCGGTGCCGGTTCGAGGGGGCGAGGCTCTACAATGCCGTTTCACAGCAGCTTTTCAGGAGCAATGATGGTCAGGCAATTTCTCGGGATATTTTTTGCCGTGGCAACGGTGTTGGCGATGGCGGGGGCCGGGGCAGACGAGGTGGGCCACCGGCATCGTCGCTTCGCCAAGGATATCGATGCCTTTCACGCGGTTCTGGCGTCGGTGTGGCATGCCCGGCCGGGGGCCGAGCGTTCGCGCAATGCCTGCGCCAAGGCAGCCGAGATGGCCGGGCTAGCCAGGGAGATTCGTTCGGCCGATGCCGGGGCGCTGAATTCGGCCCTCGCCGCCTTGCAGGCCGGGTGTGCTGCGCCGTCGTCGGACATCGATGGTTTGTTGTTTGACCTGCATGAGGCTTTTCATCGCCTCATCGAGGGAAGATGAAGGTATTGCCTGACCGGCGAGGGAGCAACATGGAACGCTGCCCATGGTGCGAGGGTTTCGACCTTTACCGCGACTACCACGATTTCGAATGGGGCCTGCCGCTCCACGACGACCGCGCGCTGTTCGAACTGTTGATCCTGGAAGGGGCGCAGGCCGGCTTGTCGTGGGCGACCGTCCTGAAGAAACGGGAACACTACCGGCGTGTCTTCGACGGCTTCGACCCCGTACGCATCGCCCAATACGATGCGGCGAAGGTGGCTGCCTTGCTGGCCGACCCAGGCATCATTCGCAACCGAGCCAAGGTGGCCGCCGCCATCCAGAACGCCCGGGCTTTCCTGGCGCTGACGGCCGGCGGCCAGTCGTTCAGCGACTTTCTGTGGCGCTTCGTAGACGGCAAGCCGATACAGAACCACTGGCGCTCGATGGCCGAGGTACCGGCCAAGACGGCGCAATCCGAAGCGATGAGCAAGGCGCTGGCGCGCGCCGGCTTCAAGTTCGTCGGTTCGACCATCTGCTATGCCTTCATGCAGGCGGCCGGGATGGTCAATGACCATCTGCTGTCCTGTCTCCGGCATGGTGAGGTGCAGCGCTTGGGTAGGGGCTGAACTGCGGCAAGCAGATCGTCTCCTTGTGACCACCTGATTTTCCCGATTTCTCGACAGCCAAAAGCATGAAGCCCATGCAGCTTCGCATGGGCTTCGTAAACATCTGGCCTGGGCACTCATGGCCGAGGCATTCGGCAATCAGCCGTTTGGGTACTACCCGGTTTTCTGATCCAACTGCGGCGGAGTATCAACCATGAAGCCTCCTGTCATCTGAACCACTGTTCCGAGGGAACTTGCGACTACCCGGAACTCACTTTCAGGATAGTTTCTTATCCGGGAATGTCCAGGCGCATTTGGGACCGAGGGGCATTGGCTATTCGCTTGGCGGCCGGCGAACTGTCTAATGGCCCGCCTGCAAGGCGCGGGCGATGAAGTTGCGGCCGACGCGTGGCTTCGGCACCCGCTGGTCGAACCAGGCGCGCACGTCCTCATCGAGGCCGATGCCGTGCATGTAGTTGTAGAGCGCCTTGTTCAGCGCCTTGCCCAGGCGGTCGTGGTCGACGCCGGTGGGGTCGAAGAATTCGACGTCGTTGCTGGCGAAGCTGATCGGCGGCAGCGGTTTCAGCTTGATACCGTAGTCGCCCGGGTTAAGGCCGACCGGTGAATGCACGGTGCAGGCGAAGCGGTGGAAGAAGCCGGACTGGATGCAGCCTTCGGCGAACAGCTGGCGGACGTATTCCAGCGCATCGACGGTGTCCTGCACGGTTTGGGTCGGGAAGCCGTACATCAGGTAGGCGTGCACCAGGATGCCGGCCTCCGAGAAGGCGCGGGTGACGCGCGCCACCTGGTCGACCGAGACGCCTTTCTGCATCAGCTTCAACAGCCGGTCGGAGGCGACTTCGAGACCGCCGGAGACGGCGATGCAGCCGCTGTCGGCCAACTGGTTGCATAACTCCGGGGTGAAGGATTTTTCGAAACGGATGTTGCCCCACCAGGAAATCGCCCGGTTGCGCTTGTGCAACTCGTCGGCCAGCGCTTTCAGGGCTTTCGGCGGGGCGGCCTCGTCGACGAAGTGGAAGCCGGTCTGGCCGGTTTCGGCAATGATCGTTTCGATGCGGTCGACCAGCAGCGCGGCCGGCGCGCCGTCGTAGCGGCCGATGTAGTCGAGGCTGACGTCGCAGAAGCTGCACTTTTTCCAGTAGCAGCCGTGCGCCACGGTCAGCTTGTTCCAGCGCCCGTCCGACCACAGCCGGTGCATGGGATTCAGCATGTCGAGCAGCGACAGGTAACGGTCGAGCGGCAGGCCGTCCCAGGTCGGCGTGCCGACTTCGGCGAAGGGCACATCCGGTTCGCTGCTGTTGAAGTAGCGAACCTGGCCGTCGACGCGGGCATAGGTGCGGACCAGGTTGAGGCGCGGCCGCTGGCCGGCCAGATGGTCGAGCAGGGCGAGCAGCGGGCGTTCGCCGTCGTCCAGCGTCACGTAATCGAAATAGTCGAAGACGCGCGCTTCCTTCAACTGGCGCAATTCGGTATTGACCCAGCCGCCGCCCAATACCGTGACAATGGCCGGGTATTTTGCCTTGATCGCCTGCGCCATGCGGAAAGCCGCATAGACCGAGCCGGGAAAGGGCACCGAGAGCAGCACGATGGTTGGATTGCTGCGGTCGACGGCGTCCAGTGTCAATTTTTCCAGCGTGCTGTCGACCAGCGTCGGCGCGGCGGCCAGGGCGCGGGCCAGCGGCTCGAAGGTCGGCTGGCTACGGGCCAGCGATTCGGCGTAGCGGACGAATTCGAAGCGGCTATCCACCGCATCGCGCAGCACGTCGGCCAGGTCGTCGAGGTAGAGGGTGGCCAGGTGGCGCGCCCGGTCCTGCACGCCGAGCGAGCCGAAGGCCCAGGCCAGCGGATCGCCGTTGTCGTCGTCTACATAGTTGTCGAGCGCGGCGAAGCGCGGCCCCTCCGGCAGGAACTGGCGGCCGCAGATGCGGTGGCCGATCGACGGGTCGCGCCCTTGCAAAAAGGCGACGGCCGGCGTCACCGTGGCCAGGTAGCGCTCGAAATTCTCGATGAAGCAATGCAGGCTGGCCGAGCGCTTCTTCATCGGCACCGCCTGCACCCGCTGCTCGATCTGGCGCAGGCCGTCCGGCGAAAACAGTTCGAGGAGCAGCGCCAGCGCCAGGTCGGCCTGGCTGGCTGCGATGCCGCGTGAACGCAGGAAGCCGGTCAGGTAGGCGGTGGACGGGTAGGGCACGTTCAGCTGCGTCATCGGCGGGATGAGGCTGAGCAGGCGCGGGGCTTGGGCGGCGGGCAGATCGGACATGGCGGGCGGGCGAGGCGGACAGCCGCCATTGTCGCAGCTAATCGGCCGCGGCGGAAAATGCCGGCCCTTATTCACCGAAACCAAAAATGAGGGAGCTTAGAGCGCCTCACCAAGCCCTCGCGATAATTTGTTGAGGATGTTCTCGGTCGCCTCGCTGAGGTCAAACAACTCGACCAGCCGTTCTGCCATGCGTCGCACTGACTCCTTGATGCTGCTTTCCTGAAACTCACGCATGCCAAGCGTGGCGAACTCGCCGTCCAGCGCGAGCAGCATTTCCCGCATGCGCTCGTCGCCTTCGAGATGCGCCTGGCCGTAGCGCTGCTTGAGCTGCTGCGCCGCATCCCCGACTTCGCGCAACAACAGGGCGATCTCGCCCTTGGTACGGCTGTTCTCGAGGTGCGCCGCAATCGCCGTGACGCGGGAATTCGCCGTCTCGACGGCGATCGCCAGGTGATCGCGCAAACGGCCGCACAAATCCGGATCGCCCAGTGGCATGTTGTACACCATCAACGAGATGTGCTCGAAGTTGTAGGCTGAACGCGCCTTGTAGGTCACGACCGAGCCCATGTCACGGATCTGGTTGATGATCGACGCCTCGATCGGTCGCACCTCGCCCTGCTTGTTGATGGTCAGTTCGAACGCGTCGAGCCGGAACTGCACGACGCCGTCGAGATGGAAGGCATCGAGCATGTCGACCACGGCGCGTGCGATGTCGGCGTATTGCTCGCAGCCGTTCAGCGCACGCAGGAACTTGACCAGTACCGCGTACTCATCGAGACTGGACAGGATCAGCGAAGTCAGCAGTTCCGAGTCGTCGATCTGCTGGCGCAGGCTGCTCGCCTGCTCCCGCTGGCGCAGCAGGACGTCCATCTTCTGCTTAAGCTCGGGAAAGTTCAGCGGCTTGACCACAAAATCGTCGCCGCCGGCATCGTAGCCGGCGAGGTGCGAGTCGAGGTCGACGAGAGCGGACGCGAAAATCACCGGCACGTGACGGGTCGCCGCCTCTTCGCGCAGGATCCGGCACAGGCTGAAGCCGTCCATGTCCGGCATGCTGACGTCGAGCAGGAAGAAGTCCGGCACCTGGGCGGGCAGGCGGTCGAGGCATGCCTGCGCCGAGGCGAAGGTCTCGACCTCGTAAAACTGGCCGAGCATCAATTCGATCAGCTCGCGGCTGTCGAGGTCGTCATCGACGACGAAGATGGTGTTGTGGGATCCCACGGCTCCTCCTGGGTTCAATAGTGAAATTCGGTTGCTCGAGCCCGGGCGCATTCGCCCGGCAGCGTATCGGTCTTGTGCAAGTCGCCGCCGCTCACGGCAGTGCCTCGCTGTCGGCACAAGCCTGGATGATGCGTTCGATTTCCGGGCGCAACTCGATGAACGCCGCAGCCAGCACGGGATCGAGCGCGGAACCGGCCAGGCGGCCGATTTCGGTGAACGCCTCGTCGACGGTCCAGGCCCGCTTGTAAGGACGCTCGGACACCAGCGCATCGAAAACGTCGGCGACCGCCGTCATCCGGCCCGGGAGCGGGATGTCGGTCCCGCTCAGGCGGTTCGGGTAACCGTTGCCGTCCCAGCGCTCGTGGTGCGTTAGCGCCACGGTCCGGCACATCTGTAGCAGCGGCGACTCATGCACGCCGATGATGTCGGCGCCGATTTGGCTGTGCCGCTTGACCACCTCGAACTCCTCCGGCGTCAGGCGGCCCTGCTTGAGCAGCACCTGGTCGGGAATACCGATCTTGCCAATGTCGTGCATTAGCGCCGCGTAGTCGATTGCCTCGATCTCCGAGGCGGACAGGCCGATGCGCGCCCCGAGCAGGCTGACATACTGGCTCATGCGGGTCACGTGCATGCCGGTCTCGTTGTCGCGGAACTCGGCGGCACGGGTTAGGCGGCGCAGGATTTGCTTGCGGGTCGCCTCCAGTTCCTGCGTGCGTCGCTCGAGCATCGCCGTGCGGTCGCGCACCAGTTCCTCGAGCAGGCGGCTGCGGTCGTGCAGCGCGATGTGGGTTGCCACGCGCGCCAGCACGGTCGGTGCGCTGACCGGCTTGACGATGTAGTCCTCGGCGCCGATCTCAAAACCGCGCGCCTCGTCGAGCGCATCGGCCCGCGCCGTGACGAAGATCACCGGAATTTGTCGGGTGCGCGCATCCGCCTTGAGCAGCCGGCACACCTCGTAACCATCCATATCCGGCATCATCACGTCGAGCAGGATCAGGTCGATGCCGTCGGCGTTGGCCGCAGCAAGCTTGAGTGCCAGGCGACCGTTGGTCGCCGCCCTCACTGCGTAGGAGGGCTTGAGGATGGCTTTCAGCGCATCGAGAATGTCCGGCGAATCGTCCACGATGAGGATGGTCTTCGCACTCACTTCGTCTCTCCTGCTAGCGCGATGCCGATCTGGCGCGCCAGCGTCAGCAGTTCGGCCTGTGCCGATTCGAAATCGTAATTTCCCAGCGCATGACGCAGGCGCGCCATCGCTTCCCCCGCCGCCGGATCGTCCGGTAGCAGAGCGGGCAAGCTGGCCACCACATCCTCGGCACCGGTGTCGAAAGCGGCCAGCAGCGTCATCGCCTCGTTCAGGCGTGCCGCCAGCAAGGCCCGGTCGCCGGTCGTGGCCGATGCCGGCGCAACACTGCCCTGCTCGGCGAGGACATGGTCTACCGCGACCAGCAGGTTGCCCAGTTCGACCTGAGCCGACTCGAGCAGGCGCTCAAGCATCGGCAGCGCCGCCCCCTCGCGGATCCGCATTTCCAGTTCGCCGGCCTTGCCCTGCAGGCTCTCCGCCCCGAGCGTCCCGGCCGAACTCTTCAGCGTATGCGCCACCCGTTCCGCGCCGCTGCGATCTCCGCCGATCATCGCCAGCCGCAACTCGGCAAGGACGCCGGCATTGCGTCGCCGGAATTTTTCCAGAAGGGACAGGTACACCGCCGCATTGCCGCCCAGGCGCCGCAAGGCCTCCTCGACGCGGATACCCGGCAGGCGCGGCAGGCTCACCGGGGCGGCCGGCCGGATGCTCTCAACGACAACCGGTACCGGCTGCGATGGCGTGATCCAGCGTGCCATAGTGGCGAACATCTCGTCCGGATCGACCGGTTTCGCGACATGGTCGGACATGCCGGCCTGCAGGCAGCGCTCGCGATCGCCAAGCATGGCATTGGCTGTCATTGCGATGATCGGCAATTGCCCCTTGCCCGGCAGTCGCCGAATGCGCCGGGTCGCCTCGTAGCCATCGATGCCGGGCATGTGGATGTCCATCAGCACGCCGTCGAATTTGCCGTTTTCGACCGCGTCTACCGCAGCCAGGCCATCGCCGGCGATGCTGACGCGAATGCCGGCCGTCTCGAGAATTTGGCAGGCGACCTGCTGGTTGATGTCGTTATCCTCGACCAGCAGCACATGTGCGCCGCTCAGGTGGATCTTGTCCGGCGAGCGGCCAGCGTCCGGATCCGGGGCCCCGAAATGGGCGAACATGCCGACCAGCGTGTTGAACAGGCGGCTTGCGGTATAGGGCTTGGCCAGGATGGCGTCCACGAACGGCATCTGGCCCGGCCGGTATTCGTGGTTGTGCATGGAAACGACGAGGATGCGCGGCCGCTCGCCTGTCGCCATCATCGCGATGCGGCGCGCGGTCTCCAGGCCGTCCGTGCAGGGCATTTCCCAATCGACGACCAGCAGCGCATGCGGCTCGCCGTTCTCGCTCGCCAGTCCGAACAGCCGCTGTGCGCTCTCGGCGTCGCTCGCTTCATCGACCTGGAAGGAAAACGACTCGAGGTACTGGCGCGTGACCGCACGGGCCCGCGCATTGTCGTCGACGAGGAGGACCTTCATCCGGTGCAGGTCCGGCAGACGCACGCAGCGCTCGCGCGCCGACGAACCGGGCGCCTTGCGGAAGTTCGCATAGAAGGCGAAACACGATCCCTTGCCCGGCTCGCTGTGCGCCTCGATCTGGCCGCCCATCATGTTGACGAGGTGGCGGGAAATCGACAAGCCGAGGCCGGTGCCGCCGAAACGCCGCGTCGTCGAACCGTCGGCCTGGGTGAACGGCCGGAACAGCTTGGCCATCTGCTCCGGGGTCATGCCGATGCCGGTATCGCACACTTCGAAATGCAGTTCGACGCGGTCGCCGATCTCATTGCGCAGGCGGATGGTCAGGACAATCTCGCCGCGCTCGGTGAATTTCACGGCATTGCCGGCGATGTTCACCAGCACCTGCTCGAGGCGCAAGGCATCGCCGAGCAGGCTGGACGGACAGGCTGGCGCGACATCGACGATGAATTCGATCGGCTTGCCCTGCGCCTGCATGGCGGCGATGGTCCCGACGTTGTCGAGCACGCGGTCGAGCTCGAACACGGAGTCCTCGAGCGTCAGGCGTCCGGCCTCGATTTTCGAGAAATCGAGGATGTCGTTCAGGATGCGCAGCAGGTTGTTGGCCGACGACTGGATTTTTCCCAGATGATCGCGGTTCTGTTGCGAGACTTCGGACTGCAGGCAGAGATAGGTCAGACCGATGATCGCGTTCATCGGCGTGCGGATTTCGTGGCTCATGTTGGCCAGGAATTCGCCCTTGGCCTTGTTGGCGGCATCCGCGTGCTCGATGCGCTGCTGGTTGTGGCGCATCAACAGCTGGACGACCGAGAACGAGAACAGCTTGACCGCATCGAGCGTCGCGTTCGTCCATGGCTCGGACAGGCCGTGCGCGGTCTCCAGCCAGACCGCGAACGAGCGGCGCGGGTCGATGCGCGGACGGCCCTCGGAATCGAAGGACACCTGTCCCTCGGGGTTGCCGGCCCAGGGAATGTTGCGCACGACCTCGGGACGGAACCACAGTAGGAAATTTTCTCCCCGGTTGTCGAGCGGGATCGCCAGCAGCCCGGAGGCGACCGCGATGTAGTCGTGAGCCGGCGGGAAGACCGAGGCCAGCGCATCGGTGGCGTAGAAGCCGGGTGCCATGTCCTGCGTCCGGACCCAGGCGATCAGTTCGTCGATCTGGGCCGCAGTGGGTACGGTCCCGATGTTGTAGGCCCCGTTTTCGAGCCGGATATGGCTGCCGGTGGCACCGGCCAGACTCAGGTAATCCTCCTGAAAGCGCGAAATCACGGTATCGATGCCGTCGATACTGCGCGAGGTCCGCACCAGATCGGTCAGCTTCTGCAGGCGCTGGCGCACGCCTTCCATCGAGTTGGCGCGCGCCGCATTACCGAGCGCACTGAGCTTCATGCTGATCGTCTTGCCGACGAACTCGATCAGCTCGCGCAGGCGGTTGGTAATCGTGATTGGCTCAGCTTTGTGGCAGGCGATCAGGCCCCACAACTGGCCATCGAGCATCAACGACACAGTAATCGTCGAGCGCACGCCCATGTTGCGCAGGTAATCGAGGTGAATCGGCGAAATGGCACGCAGCACCGAGCGGCTGAGATCAAGCGGCTGCCGGTTCAGCGGATTTAATACGGGAAGGATGGGAACGGTCGGCGCCTCGGTATCGGCCAGCACGCGCACCAGGTTCCTTTCGTACAGCGCACGTGCCTGCGGTGGGATGTCGCGCGCCGGGAAATGGTGCCCGAGTAGCGACGGTAGGCGCCCGTTGCTGCTTTCCGCCGTCACTTCCCCATTCCAGTGCGTGTCGAAACGATAGATTTTGACACGATCAAAACCGGTGATCCGGCGCATTTCATCGGCGACGTAATTGCAGTAATCGTGCAGATCGGTTTCTCGGTCGAACAGCCAGAGGGCTTGACGGGCAGCCAGGAACAGACGTTCGGTCTGGTCCGTCGCCTTGCGCGTTTCGTGCTTGATCTCAAGAATGACCAAGCCGTCGCTGCGGTGCGCAATCGCCGAGAAAGTTCCAGCACGTTTGCCGGTTACCTGGACGCGCAATGGGATTCCGGCCGGAACATCTGGATAGGCCTCGAGATGTCGGATAATGCTCAAGTACCCATCGTTGCCAATCAGCTCGGCCACAGGACGCCCAACACTGCCAGCGGCCGAGCGCGCAAAATACATCTGGAGATTGTCGCTGGCCATGCGCACGATCCCATCTGCATCGCAGGCGACCAATACTCCATTGCTCTGAATTGCGCCGGCCAGAT
>Ga0316605_10001649_pt1 | contig 12847 bp, 17 predicted proteins | sample OWC_soil_day20_n_FD_207666 | JGI IMG/M metagenome (GOLD analysis project Ga0316605, IMG submission 207666) | Wetland soil microbial communities from Old Woman Creek delta, Ohio, United States - OWC_soil_day20_noCT | ecosystem: Environmental > Terrestrial > Soil > Wetlands | place: USA: Ohio... | reverse complement strand
AAACCTCTCTGCGTCAACGGCCAGGCGCCGGTCGGCAGCGTAAGACGCAGCCAGTTGAGCGCTGGCAGACGCACCCGCCTGCTTCCCGCTGTTCGGACTTCATCCCGTCTTCACGCAGGCAAACACCGTGTACTCATCCTCGCCCGCGTTGTGCCGCCCCTCATGCACCTCGAAGCCGGTTTCCCGCAGTACCCGCTTCCAGGTGTCCCGTGAGAAGAGTCCCATCGTCCAGTGGTCGGTCTCAATCCGAAGGCGGCCATGCTCGCGGATGAGATACAGGACCGTCGTTTCGTACTGTTCATCCGCGGGGTCGGGGTCGTACACGTTCTCGACGAAAACGACATCCAGGCCGTCCCGTGCGCCCGTACGTGCGGACTGCGTGACGGTGGTCCTGTTCTGCCGGAATGTCTCGGCCGTCACGTCGGGAGCCGCGATCAGCACCCCGCCGGGGTTCAGGTGGGCGGACGCCGTGCGGAACGCCGCCGCGAAGTCCGCGAGGCAGGCCATGTAGGATACCGCGTCGTCCATCAGGACGGCATCGAACGTCGTCCCGAGCCGGAACGTCCGCATGTCTCCGCGGACGAACGTGCTCTCCGGGTTCAGATCCCGTGCCTGCGCGAGCATGGCCGGACTCAGATCCACGCCGGTGACGCTGAACGTCTCCTTCAGGTTGAAGACGTTCTTGCCGCCGCCGCACCCGATGTCCAGCAGGGTGCGTGCCGGACGCGCGGCGTGCCGTTGGATCAGGCCTGCGACGTGACGGCAGTACTGCGCGTACTCGCCGGCGGCATCGCCCCACATCGGCCACAGCCATGCGAGGTCCGTGTAAAGGCGACAGGTGTTCTCCATGGCTCGTCAGCCGCCGGTTCGCGTGCCGGCAGCGATCAACTGGAGGGCATCGCGGACATGTCCATCCACATCGCGCCCCACACGTGGCCGTCAGGATCCGCGAAGTCCCGACCATACATGGACCCATGGTCCTGTATGGGATTGATGTCGGCGATCCCACCGTGTGCGGCGGCCGATGCGTTCATCGCATCGACGGCCTCGCGTGAGTCGCACGAAACCGTGAGCGCGACCTCGCTCGACGTGTTCGGCGGGATCGGGCGGGTCGTGAACGTGCGCCACTTCGCGTGCGTCAGGAGCATGACACTGATGGTCTCGCTCCACACCATGAACGCCGCGGTGTCGTCGGAGAACTGCGGATTGCTGGTGAAGCCCAGGGCCGTGTAGAAGGCCTTCGACGCTGCCAGATCGGCGACGGGCAGGCTGACGATGATCGTTCGGGGCATTGATGGTCTCCTGAGTCTCCCTTCTTCCGAGTGTCCTCCGCGTGACGACGAACCCGGCAGGGCCCTTTGTGGGGCGAGGTGTGACCACTCCGTCGGTTCCTCCAATCCCTCCGGCTCTAGTGGGCGCCGCGGAGGAATACGTAAGTCGCCACCGCAATTGCAGCCAACGCGCCGGAACGGAGCAACCACCTGATGCCGCGGCGCCGCGGGACATGGCTCGTCAGCGCCAGGAGGGCCCCCACACCGACCACTACGATGAAGATACTCGTGTCACTCATGCGGCCGGTCTTCACGTAGCGCACGGCAGTCATGACAAACACGATCGCCCAGGTTCCGACGGTCAACCCCACGATCCACCTGTTCATACCAACTGCCCTGCCGTCAGCGGACGTCCGGTGGTCCATTGTTGCCTGCCTGCCGTTCTCCACCCAACGTCGCGCTTCTCGCGCGGCGCCCCATCATGGCCTCCGGCGCCGTCGCGTGCAAGCGCTTGTTGGCCGGAGAGTCCGTAACTCCCCAGCTATGCGTGTCCAACACTCGACCGCCAGACAACCGGTGATTGGCAGTCTGTCTTCCAGACCCAGGGGCTATTCCGGCTTGCTCTTGGCTGGTTGGTTGTTCGCTAAGAACTCGAGCAAGTCGACGATTCGGGTCGAGTTCGCCGCCGTCGGATCCAATCCGTAAGTTGATCCGATCCGCTGCAGCATCGCCTGAACCTCCTGTTTCCGGTCGCCGGTCATGTCCGCGAAGTCCGACAGATCGGACTCGTCCGTTACGAGCACTTCGTCGTACTCCCACCCGACAACCTCGCGAAAGAACCGTGGCGCAAGGTCCTCGACGGCTGCCATGCGATCCTGTGACGCCAGTTCAAACCGTGTCCGTCTTGTGGCTGGTTCGTGATTCATGTCGTTTTAGTTGCCAGGCCAACGACCGCGCTGAGCCGCGCGCCGGCCCATGATCGCGCGAGCCGGCGTCGGGTGCAACGCCTTGTTCGGAGATTGTTCCGGCATCTCCTGCGTCGCCACGTCGCCGTCGGCGCGACCGGCGACGCCATGAGTGTGAATTCGTCTCTCGTCGACCGCACCGTCAGCGAGGGCGATCACCGGGCCTCATGGTTTGCCACGGCCCGCCAGTTGCCAGGCCCTCGGGCCGACACCGACGCCAATTCCGTGTCGTTCGTGTCTTCCTTTGGCTTCCCATCCACCGAACGCTCCGCATCAGGCGCGGCGGGCGAACGCCCGACGCGGTTCTTCAGCACCGACGCCCCGCCCGCCGTCGCCTGAATGCGGTGGTTAGCGCGCATGTTGCCACCATTCACGCTGCCGAGCATGCTGAGCACGTAGGGCCGGCCCAAGCATGGGCTCCAGGTCTGTAAAGAAAGGCTCTGTCTCGATATGCTCGATAAAGGACAGGCAGATGGCGTCGGTTGTTGCTTCATCTCCCGCGACGAACGCTTGGTCGAGGATTCCGAGGATGAGTCGGATCTCTTCATGGCTCGGCGGTTGAGCCTCCAAGTTGGACGCAGTACCGAGGCCAGAACCGATAAAGCGCAGCAGGTCTGCCATTAAGAGGTGCGAGAGGAGCTCTCCCTGGTCTTTCATGTGATGGCCCAGGACGCCCCGGAAAGACGGACAGTCACTGGCGATACGGTCGAACAACTTGTTGGGCGTCATATTACTCGCCTGTCGCGCTAACGTTGCCGCCTGAGCCGCGCGCAACGCGCGGCGGCTCCAGGCGGTTGTTAGCCTGTCGTCTGTTCGCGTGGCTTGGCGATGTATCGAACGCCCGGCACATCCCGGAAGTCGGCATCCTGAGTCCACAACGTCGCGTCACAGGCGATGGCGCTCGCCAACATGATGCTGTCGGCCATGGGAAGGCCACGATCAATGGAGATCCGGGCCGCCGCGAGCGCCAGCGGTTCGGAAAGCTCCACGACCCGCCCCTGGCGCATCACCGCCACGGCTTGGAGCGCATCGCCATCGCCTCGTTGCTGCAGCACCCGTTTGAACACTTCGTAGAGGCTGACGGTTGGAACGATGAGATCTGCGGCCTTCTCGATGGCTTTGGCAAAGAAGTCGGAGTTCGGTCCGTCCGCGAAGTACTCCAGCCAGCCGGATGAATCGACGACGTTCATGTTCGATCCTGTTCCCGGGGCACGCTCGTGTCGATGCCGCGAAGGAACCCCTTCAACTGCCGCACGGGTCTGACGGGCACGAGTTCAATGCGGTCCTGGTAGACCATGGCCTGGATCTTCTGACCCGCCCTGAGCTTCAGGCGCGTCCGGATCCCTTTCGGAATGACGACCTGGAACTTGGGCGAGATGGTAACGGTCTCCATGGGTGCTCCTTATCGATACGTATCGCGTCGTACCAATATAGTATCGATGTGTCTCGAGCACTGCAACGGGTATCACCCAATCAAATCAGGCTAACTCTTGATAGACGGCATGGAACTCCGGACGATGATGCGACGGGCGGATCTCTTGACGCTGACGGATGATGATCCGGAGAAGCGCGAGATGTCCGGCACCGCGCGACCCTATATTGGTCATCGTGATCGTGTCGGGCTAACGTTCGCGCTCACCCACCGGCGCGCAGGATACCACCGGCGCCGGTCGGGTGCAGCGCGGTGTTAGGCCGGTGAGTCGCCGCGGTCCTCGACTATTTGGATGTCGTTCTCACGACACCAGTTCCTCAGTGCCGTGCTGGTCTCGGCGGCTTCGAATGCGTACCAGGCCTCAAGGCACCCCTCGGACCCCAGGAGTTCTTTCAGTCGCGCATAGGCGCCTCGGTGGCGGAAGAAGCCCTCGACCGTGGCGTACTGATCCGGCAGCTCTGACGCCACGAAACGAAGTACCAAGTTTCTCCCGAGATCCAGGTCGTTCTTGTGCGGCACGGCAACGTATCGATTGGATTCGCCAAGATCGTCTGGAAGTTCCTCCTCGCCGGAATCCGTGTCCCAGTAGATCGTTCCCGTGTCCAGCGAAATGTAGGCCGAGTGTTCGAACGGTCCGCCGAAGCTGACGAAGTCGAACGCCTCGGTCAGATCCTCGTACTTCACGGATACCATGCGTCGATTCCATTCGGCCTAACGTGTCGCCGCTCAGCGGCGAGCGGCGAACCCGATGCTCACTCTACCCCGACCTACCTGCCGCTCGTCGGCTGCAGCGGCATGCTAGACCGCCTGGTCACTCGCTTCCCCTAGCGCGTACTTGCGAACTGCCGCGTCGACTTCCGACCGGGCAGCGCTCGTCCCGAGGTGCAGAACCAGATAGCGGTCGAACTCATGCGCATCGAAGTTCGTGTTCACCACGAAGAAGAACGCGATGTCATCCGCAGATTCTCGCTGGTGCCACGAAGTCATGACGTGAACCGCATCGACGACTTGCTCAGGGTCTCCCAGGTGCGCTGTTACGAAAGCCAGGTCGATCGCATCGTGCCACGCTTCGCAGTCTGCGCCGGCACATACGGCGTAGCGGCATCCACTCTCTAGCAGCGCTTTCGCCAGCACCGATCGATCGGAGGACGTCGAACGGCCCTGATGGTCCCACAGGAGGCACGGGAACGACTCGCCACCGAACGGCGCAGCGAACTCAGGTGCTGCTTCAATCGTTGTGGCCACGTACGTCTTGCCGTTCTTCTCAGCCAGAACTGTCATCGCTGTTCGATGGGTCGGTCTAACGTCCGGCTTCAGCCGCAGCGGCTCAGCATGTCACCAGCCGCTGTCCGCTGCAAGCCGTGTTAGCCATCACACGTGCGAGAAGCATGAGTCCGCGATTTCCTTCAGCTTGTCGCGCGTCAGGAGCGCCCGTGTGGCCACTTGCTGTTGAAGCCATTGCTCTCGTTGCCGACGCTCCATCGTTTCAAGGTAGATCTTGCCGGGCGAAAAGGCCTCCTTGAGCTCTTTCTCATACAGATCTTCCTACGTGCCGCTGATGCCGATCTGGACAACAGAACCGACTGCGATTCCAGCCGCACGGAGGGTGGTGCTCAGGCCGATGCCTTGTCCGTTGAGCCTGAGTCCGTAAGTGAAGGACCATCGCATCCCAACCGAGGCGACCTCGATGTTCCAAGGAAGATGAAGTGTCTCGGTCAGGTAGTCAATAGTGCGGTGTGCATTCCAATCGAGCGAGCAACTCATTCGGAAGAACTTATCAAACCGTGTCGAGTGTAAATAGATGAACTCCTGATCTGACATGTCGACATCGGGCCAAGGATAGACGGCTGTCTTGCCCGCGACGGCGCAGGCGTCCGCGTCCTTCCCCCACAGGGAAAGCAGCTCGGACAGAGCCGTTGAGTAGTCGATCCGAAAGTCGGCGTACCTCCGATGAGCGAGAAGCGGGGGAATTGTGCAGTCTTCAAGCAGCAGCGGGAGAATGAAGGTCCCCCCTTGGGCGACCTGTCTCATCAAGGCGGCGTTGAGTTCCTCGCGCACCCACGACGAGGACACAGATGCTTTGCTGAGCACGATCGCGAAGTACTTCGAATCGCTCAATCCGGCGTTGATTACGCCCGGGACACTCTCGCCGAGCCGCAGATCGAGCTTGTCGTACCAAACCGGTATCGAATGGGCGGCCAGATCGCCTGCCAATCGGTCAACGAAGGGCTTGTCTGCGCTGGCGTGGGATACAAGGACTTTGCCGATCGGCGGCATGAGGGCTCCTTGTGATGGCTAACGCCGTGCGCTTCAGCCGCAAAGGCGCGGGCGCGTGGTTCCCTTTCGCGTCGTCCTCGTCCACGCCTTCGTCGGCTGCAAGCGCTTGTTGGGCCGCGTGGTCGAGGTGTCAGCTCCGGCCGTACCTTTGAGCCAGCGCTTGATCACCTTCGTTGCGAACCGGTAGTGGCTCGCGGTGTTGGGTCCGAGGTACGTCGTCAGCGGGTGCTTGCCCGTCCACGGGAATTGGCCAGGCCTCAGAAGCTGCTGGGGTGAGAGGGCCTCCACGATGTGGACAATCCGACTATAGCCCGAATCGAAGTCGGTCCAGACCGCCGCCTGGGACCGCGAGCGGTACTTCTCCCATATCACTCGGTTGAGTCGCGCCATCTCACTCCACTTGAAACCGGGCGCCGGCATCTCTGGGGGAGCCCCGCGCAGACCATCCTCGTACCACCCCAGGAACATGTGCTGCCACTCCGCCAGGTGGGCAATAAGGTCAGACAAGGTCCATCCATCGCCCCATACGCCGGGCTCGTGCCAGCGCGCCTTCGGGATCTCCGCAAGGAAGGCGCACAGCGAATCGTGCTCGGCTCGGATATCGTCCATTAGCGCCTGCTTCGACTCGTATCTCATGGTTGCGCTCTCTTGCTCCTACTCGTCGGCCCAACGGCTTGTTCGACGGCACCGCCGATGATCGTTGGGTCAAGACTTGCCCCTCGTCGTGACTAAGTCGAAGTCTCCTGATCGTCGGCGAGTCAGAAGTTCGCGGATGTCTGTGGGCAGCGACGAACCTACCGCATCACGAAGCCTCCAGAGATGATTGCGACCCATCTTCAAGACTCTACTGGGAAGAACAACGACGCCGAAGGCGGCACCGTCTGTGCGGGCGAGAGTCACGACACGTCCGGCGGAAAACGGGTTTGGTCTTGGCACGCAGACATCATCGAGCTTTGCAGGCGCCGAGACTGGGACACCAGGTAAAACCGCGCCGCCCATTCCCGCGGTGAACGTCGCCCGGTCTGATGCGCACGACGTGTACCCATGAAGCGACACATCCACGGACAAAGTGAGGGCGACCGTCGGAGCCTTCGCCCAGTAGACCTTATTCGCCGTCACGAGAAACATGATTCCGGTCGAAGCCGTTCGACAACTCAGAGTCCCATGCCATCGTCGATCTTCGACCTCGACGAACGGCCCAACACCACTGCCTTGCTGCTTCTCCGATTGGTATGTCTTTCGCGTCTTCGTGGACCACTCGCCAAGAACCTCGACTGGTTCGCTGGGAATCAGTCCACCGAGGGACGATTCGAGGTGTAGAAAGAATGGATAGTCTGGAACCATCTGCAACATCGTTCCTTCGCCCATCGTGTCCGTCGAACGCCCAGCATCAGCTGCGGCGCACAGCGCCGTCCGCTGCATGCTGTTGTTAGGCGGCTGTTTGACACCAAAGCGTCGACATCCGCTCCACAACCTGGCTGCCTGCTCCGTGTTCGACGATCCCGCACCTGGATTCACAGGGAGTGGAACGAGCCTCTGGCCGCGCCCTGGATCCGCGCTCCCACGTGATTCTCGCCTTCGCGGCCGACCCTGGTGCCTATCGCTTCTTCCTCCCGACACCGGGCACGGCCGCGACCTGTTTCATCCACGCCGCGATCTGGCGTTCGTCGAGATCTTCCACGGATTCGAGTTCCACGCCCCGCGTGGACTTGCCCATCGCCACCGGCGTCACCGGCGGTACAGGCGTGAGCGTCACGCCGTTGATGAACATGAGCTTGACGTGTTTCGCAAAGCCGCCGCAACAGAAGCACCAGCCATCACCGACGCCATAGTACGACATGCCCCACTTCACGGATCGCTGCAGGCCGGGCAGCGTCTTTGCCGCCAGGGCATCGACTCCTTCGGCGATGCCGCGCTGCGGCTGCGGCAAGCTGGCGATGTAGGCGAAGACCGGCTTGTCACCGTACGCTGCCTTCGCGGGGCTTGCTTTGCCCGTGATCATGGTTTCCGGCAGCGTCGTGTCAGCTTTGCCTTGTGCCGCCGTTCGCTTGGCCGTTTTCCGGACTGTCGGCTTGGAAGTCTTGTCTGTCTTGCGGGCGGGCATGGTCGTTTCCTGTCCCTTGGAAATGTGTCGGCCTAACGTTGGAGTTCACCCGCGCCGCGCAGCGGCGGCGGGTGGAACGACTTGTCAGGCAGGGCGCCCCGACAGACGGCCTGGGCCACGCTTCAGAATCTGACGGGTGTGCCTATCCAAGTGGACTTCCAGCATCCTCAAGGCCTCTATCGTCGTCATCGGGCCTGCCACGGGATGGACGAACAAGGGCTGGGCCAGCTTCGGCCCCTCCGTCGAAACGGTCCAGGCACGCAGCCGTTCGTGATTTGACTCCCACTGCTCCCGAAGCCTAGAAATCGTGACTTCCCCGCTCGGTCTCATATCCGGAGACGGCACCTGAACTGGAATGTCGAAGCGAAGAATGAACATGACCACGAGATAGAGGATTCGATCCTTGAACCCCCGTGACCTCGGGCGTCGTTGACCAAGCTCATCCAGGTTGCCGAAGACGCCAGCCTCAGAGAGCACGAGGTGCTCCACGATCTCCTGGACCGACCACTTTTCCGGTCTTGGGCGGGCAGCGGCCAACGTCTGATCCATGCCTGACACGAGGTCCATCAACCGAGTCCGCTTCCGTTCGATTGAGTCCAGCCGCATTTCGATCGTCACTCGTCGCCCCCCGGAGACCTGTACGCCGTGTTCGCACGCTGCTGGCGAACTCTTCTCCCGCCCTGCCCAGCGTTCAGATTCAGCGGCGGGCCGCGCAGCGGACCGTCCGCTGCAACCGGTTGTTAGCACGCCATCTCGTACACGAGGGCCGCTGCTTCGTTGAGAAGACAACACACGTGATTCTCCACGTGCGCGAAACACTTCCAGGCCGGAGTGCCCTGCAAATCCAGCCAGAACTCGATGGGCTTTGCCGCCGCATTCTCAATCAGGTGCATTGGTGCCGACGCACCGTAGTGTTCCTGAAGAATCTGATCGACGGCACCGATCTCGGCCGACAGATCGCCATCGGTGACGGCAATGACGAGGTCGCGGCGTACACGGGGTACGGCAGGATACTCGCCGAGAACGCGACCGGGTGCTGTCCACTGGCAAAGGCGCGCGACCTCTCGGGAGTTGATGCCCGGAATCTCCTCACAAGCAGGGAGCCCTTCATGTAGCGCTCGCAGCCTCTCCCAAGTCGCGCGGCCGAAGACCGGGGCTCCTTTGGTCGCAAGGAAAGTCGGCGGTCGATACTCCGAGCCCTCCCACGCCCCCTTCTCCATCTCCTCCCATGCAGGAAGCCAGACGACGTTTTGACCAATTCGACGGAACGTGACCCAACCACCAGGCGAACAATGTGAGAAGCCGCAGCACTCACACACTTCGACCTGCGTGGCTGCGGGTGTGACATCGACGAGTTCGATTGCGTTGGTGAGCCGAACCCCTTCAGCGGTGATCGCTGTGGCCGCACGTCGTCCCTGACCCGACGATGAGAGGTCGAGTTCAACCGGAACAAGCTCGATGTCTTCGACGCTCCACATGATCTCTGTCGGGCTAACATCCAATAGGTGGATATCCGGACTTGCTGGGCGAAGGTGCCGGAAACGGCCCTCATCGCCCCGAACCACCAACCACTCGGGCGTATTGTCCTGCGCAGGCCGGGCAAGGACAAGGCCTGTGCACAGAGAGTCTTGGCGCGTGCGAACGCGGTCGCCCCAAGGAATCTGGATGACGGGCTGACGTCGCATTTCCCCTGTTGGGCGGAGGGCGGTCATTGCCGAGATTGAGCGGTAACAGCGGTAGGCGGGCCGTGGGTCCGCCAGTTCCTGGCGCGCGAGGCGGTGGTACAGAAGGCGGTCGGCAATGCGGCGCGCGCGGGAGCTCGCGCCGGGCGACAGACTATGATGCCGGGCAGGGGAAATGACATCGCAAACACCGGATCTCACGCGCGACCAAGACTAGCCGGCGCGCGACCAGGGCGCACCGGCCGGCGGCCGTGCGCGTCACACCGCCAACCCTCTGGTGCGCCCCCACGTTGTCCGGTAGCATTCGCACGTTCGCCCCGGCGAGGTGGCCCATGTTCAATCGCGTCCGGCTTCACACACTCCCGGCGCTGGTCGCAGCCTTCATGATCGTGGCGGCCGCCGCACAGGCGCAGACGCCCGCCGCTGCCGTCACGCTCCGGCCGCCCGCCGTGCCGCTGGTCGCCGTCGACCCCTACTTCTCGATCTGGTCGCCGGCGGACCGCCTGACCGATGCCGCGACGGTGCACTGGACGGGCCGGCCACACCCGCTGAACTCTTTCGTCCGCGTCGACGGCGAGGCGTTCCGCATCATGGGCGCCACGCCGGCCGACACCGCCGCGATGCCGCAGACGTCGCTCGTCGTTCACCCCACGCGGACGGCCTACACCTTCGCCGACAAGCGTGTCCGGATCACGCTCACGTTCCTCACCCCCGCGCTGCCTTGGGACCTGGACCTGCTGTCCCGCCCGATCACCTATCTCTCCTGGAACATCGTCTCGGGCGATGGAAAGCCGCACCAGGTGCAGCTCTATGTCGATTGCGGCGCGGAGGTCGCGGTCAACACGCCTGACCAAGCGGTCGGCCTCGACTATCCGGTGGTTGAAGGACTCGCAGTGGCGCGGATGGGGACGGGCGACCAGCCTGTACTCGCGCGGCGCGGCGACGATGTGCGGATTGACTGGGGCTACGCCTATCTGGCGACGCCGGCCGCACCGGGCGTATCGGTCACGGGCGGCAACGGCGGCCGCATGCGCCGCGCCTTTGTGACCGGAGCGCTGCTGCCAACACCGGCCGGACCTTCAGCGCCCGCGCCGGTCACCGAGTCGCGCCTTGCGATGGCCGCGTCGTGGGACCTCGGCGCGGTTGGCACGACGCCCGTCACACGCTGGGCGATGCTGGCCTACGACGATGTGAAGGCGATCCGGTACTTCGCGCGCGACCTCGCAGCCTACTGGCGGCGGGGCGGCATGTCGATGGAACAGCTGCTGGTCACCGCCGCCCGCGAACGCGACACACTCGCTCGCCTGGCGCGCGAGTTCGACACGGAGTTGGTGAATGACCTCACGGCGGCCGGCGGCGCGGAGTACGCGGCCATCGGCGCGCTGGCGTATCGGCAGACGCTGGCGGCCACGAAGCTGGCCGCCGACGCCAACGGCCAGCCGCTGCTCTTCCCGAAAGAGAACTTCAGCAACGGCTGCATCGCCACCGTGGATGTCATCTACCCGATGGCCCCGCAGTACCTGCTGTTCGGGCCGTCGCTGGCCAAGGCGATGGTGGTGTCGAACCTCGACTACGCCAGTTCGCCGCGCTGGAAGTTCCCCTTCGCGCCGCACGATCTCGGGACCTATCCCCACGCGACGGGCCAGGTGTACGGCGGCGGCGAGAAGACCGAGGAGAACCAGATGCCGGTGGAGGAAACCGGCAACATGATGATCCTGGTTGCGGCGATCGCGCGCATGGAGGGCGACGCGGACTTTGCCGGCCGCTACTGGCCCGTGCTGACCCGCTGGGCCGAGTACCTCAAGGCGAAGGGCTTCGACCCCGAGAACCAGCTCTGTACGGACGACTTCGCGGGCCATCTCGCCCACAACGTCAACCTCTCCGCCAAGGCAATCGTGGCCATCGGCGCCTTCGCGCAACTCGCCGCGGCGCGGGGCGAGCAGGCGGTGGCGCAGGAGTACCGCGCGCTGGCCGAGCAGTTCGCCGCGCGCTGGGCGAAGGAGGCGGCCGAGGGCTCCCGCTTCCGCCTCGCGTTCGACCGGCCCGGCACGTGGAGCCAGAAGTACAACCTCGTCTGGGACCGGCTGCTCGGCCTCAATCTGTTCCCCGCGTCCGTGGGGCAGCAGGAGATGGCGTTCTATCGCAACGCGCAGGGCCCCTACGGGCTGCCGCTCGACAGCCGCCGCCTCTACACGAAGCTTGACTGGATCACGTGGACGGCTACGTTGACGGGCCGGCGCGCCGATTTCGAAGCGCTGGTGCACCCGATCTTCGCGTTTCTCAACACGACGCCGCACCGGGTGCCGATGACCGACTGGTACTGGACCCACGACGCCACGAAGGCCGGGTTCCAGGCCCGTTCCGTCGTGGGCGGCGTCTTCCTGCGCCTGCTCTACGAGCCGGCGGTGTGGAAGAAGTGGGCGGGCAGGGAGAAGACGAAGGCGGCGGGATGGGCAGGGTTGCCCCTGGAGAAGTAGACTGTCGGCGGGCGTCCCCCGATTTCAGATGGCCCTCGGCGGTCGCCTGTCCGTTATCCCGGGAGTGACTGCCATGAAGTGCGCCTCCTGCTACACGGAGAACCCAGCCAGCCAGTCGTTCTGCGGCACCTGCGGCTCGCCTCTCCCATTTGACATTCCGGAGGCACGGGACGCCACAACGGCCTCTCAGAATCGGCCGGGTTTCCTGGCTAAGGGATCGTTCTTCGCCGGCCGCTACCTGGTGGTCGAGGAACTGGGGCGCGGCGGCATGGGCCGCGTCTACAAGGTGACCGACACGAGCGGACAGAACACGATCGCGCTCAAGGCGCTCCTGCCCGAATTGGCGGCGGACCACGAAGTACTCGAGCGGTTCTCGCGCGAGATGCCGCTCTCCAGGAGCATCACGCACCGCAATGTCTGTCGACTCTTCGATCTCGGCAGCTCCGACGGCGTGGACTACCTGACGATGGAACTCGTGCCGGGCGAGGATGTGAAGCGCCTCATCCAGAAGCTCGGCGCGCTCAGCCCGGGACAGGTCGTCCGCATCGGCCGCCAGCTTTGTGACGGCCTCGCCGAAGCCCACCGGCTCGGTGTCGTTCACAGCGACCTGAAGCCGCAGCACATCATGGTCGATGAGGG
>Ga0316605_10001648_pt1 | contig 12848 bp, 10 predicted proteins | sample OWC_soil_day20_n_FD_207666 | JGI IMG/M metagenome (GOLD analysis project Ga0316605, IMG submission 207666) | Wetland soil microbial communities from Old Woman Creek delta, Ohio, United States - OWC_soil_day20_noCT | ecosystem: Environmental > Terrestrial > Soil > Wetlands | place: USA: Ohio... | reverse complement strand
CCAAGGCGGCGATCCCACGGGGGATGATGGAGATCTTCCGGACCGGATCCATGTTGGGGAGGACGGAGGCAATCAGCGCGTGGCCGGATTCGTGATAGGCGACGATTTCCCGCTCGCGCTTGTTCATGACCCGCGTTTTCCTCTCGGCCCCGACGGTGATGCGATCGATCGCATCGTCGAAGTCCTGCATGGTTACCTCGGCGCGCTCACGTCGTGCCGCCAAGAGGGCCGCTTCGTTGACCGCGTTGGCGAGGTCCGCGCCGACGAACCCCGGCGTGCGGGCCGCCACCACGCGCAGGTCGACGTCGGGCGCCAGCTTCACCTGGCGCGTGTGCACCCGCAGGATCGCCTCGCGCCCGCGGACATCGGGGCGATCGAGTGCGACGTGTCGGTCGAAACGGCCAGCACGCAACAAGGCGGCATCGAGGATCTCCGGCCGGTTGGTGGCGGCCATGATGATCACCCCGACGTTGGGGTCGAACCCGTCCATTTCGACCAGGAGCTGGTTCAGCGTCTGCTCACGCTCGTCGTGCGTGCCCAGGGGGTTGATGCTGCGCGATTTCCCCAGCGCATCAAGTTCATCGATGAACACGATACAGGGGGCTTTCTGTTTGGCCTGTTCGAACAGGTCACGCACACGCGCAGCGCCAACGCCGACGAACAGCTCGACGAACTCGGAGCCGCTCATGCTGAAGAACGGCACCTTGGCTTCCCCCGCCACCGCGCGCGCCAAGAGCGTCTTCCCCGTACCCGGCGCGCCAACGAGCAGCACCCCTTTGGGAATCTTGCCGCCGAGACGGCGAAAGCGTTCCGGTGTGCGTAGGAACTCCACCACCTCGCGGAGCTCTTCCTTTGCCTCGTCGATGCCGGCGACGTCCGCAAAGGTGACGCGGATCTCACTTTCGACGTAAACCTTGGCTTTGCTGCGCCCGATGGCCATCAATCCGCCGCCGGCGCCGGCACCGGTCCCGATCCGACGGAAGAGAAATCCCCACAGCACCAGGAAAAAGACCAACGACACGACCCAGGACACAAGGTTGGCAAGCCACGTGTTCGCCACGCGACCGGAGAATGCGATCTTGTGCGCCTCCAGTTCCTCGACCAATTTCGGATCGTCGACCTTGACAGCGCGAAAGTAATAATTCGCACCCCCGAGATCCTTCCAATGCTTGATCTGCTCCGGGCCCAGGATGCCCTCGACATCCAGCGTCGTCAGTTTGCCGGAGACGTAGTCGGCGCCGATGACGACATCCGTGACCTTACCGGTACCGACCAACTGCTTGAATTGCGCGTAGGTGATCTGGCCCGCTTCCTCCCGTATCAGGAAGGTTTGGAGCAGAAACAGCAGCGCCACGGCGCCGAGAAAATACCAGAGCGAGAACCGCAGCCGTTTTTCCATGCAATGGGCAGCGCCGCGTGCCGTCAGGGCACGCAAAGCACCGGGCAGTGACTGGCGCGCAGGACCTTCTCAGCCGTGCTGCCGAAGAGGATTTCGTCGACACGAAACGTCGCCTTGTGCATACCCATCGCGATCATGTCAACATCGAGGTCCTTCGCGATCTTGATGATCTCCACGAAGGGGATGCCCTCGACGATCATCGTATCGAACGGCCGGTGGCTCTTCTCTTGCAGTAACCAGGAGAATTCCTCGCCGGCCCGGCTCCGCAATTTACCGACCACTTCGGAACTAGCTGCCACGCCCTGGGCTTCGACCCGGGCGGCGAACTCCGTGTCCACCACGTGCAGGGCGGTGATCTCGCCCTGCGGGCACAACGCCAACGCCATTTCGAGCGCGCGGCGGGAGCCGACCGAGAAATCCACTGCCACCAGCAACGCTTTCGGGACGATATCGATCTTGAGGTCGCTCATGGGTGCCTTCGCCTCGTTTTCCGTGCGCAACCTTAGCTCTAAGGCGCGGCCAAGTCACGTCAGCAGGTCGGGCCGGCCGGTCCTGCCCGCCGCCGCCACGGAACCGCCGCGCGGAACCGCATTGACGCATCGCCGGACCGGTGGTAGCGTTTTCTTACACCGATGGTCGGCGGGGAGGAAGCGGGCGCAGTGAAGCAATCCGCGGTGTCGCTACGGTTGTTCGATCGGTCACCCCAATTCAATAAGAGAATTGTTCGCCGAGCGTTACCACCGCGTTCTTGCTTGGGTGGTTGCTGTACCTCAAACATCGCTATGAATAGACGTGACCCGGTGAGCATCCAAGTGACATAGGGCGAAGCGTAAGCGGCGAGGCAGGGACGCCGAGCGGCGATCTCTGCCAAAGGAGCGGGGCATGCGACAGGACAAGGCCACGTTTGAGAAACTCATCCAGGAGGATCGAGCGACGAGAGCGGCCCATGCCTGGAAGGGGAGTTTCCTCGACTACCTCGAGCGCGTCAAAGAGAGCCCGGACCTGACAAAGCTGGCACACGGGCGCCTGCATGATCTCATCTTGCAGGCTGGCGTGCGCGACATCACCGAGTCGGATGACGCACACGTCAAACGGCTCTTCAAGGACGAGCCGGTCAAAGTCTACAACTTCTTCGCCGATGAGTTCTTCGGGATCGAAAAGGTGGTGGCGCAGATCGCGCGCTACTTTCACTCGGCAGCGCTGAAAGGCGAGGAGAGCCGTCAGGTGCTGTACCTCATGGGGCCGGTCGGCTCGGGCAAGAGTTCCCTGGTGGAGAAACTGCAGCACGGCTTGGAAGAGAGCGCGCCGTGCTACGTCATCGAGGGCTGTCCGATGGCGGAGGAGCCCTTGCACCTGATCCCGCGCCACCTACGGCGCGAGTTCGAGAAGACGCTGGGCGCCCACATCGAAGGCGACCTCTGTCCGGTCTGCCGCTTCCGGCTGAAAGAGGAATTCGGTGGCCGCTACGAGGAGGTGCCGGTGGTGACCCGCCTGTTTTCCAAGCGCAATCGCGTGGGGATCGGTGTCGTGCCGCCGGTGGACCCCAACAACCAGGACACCTCCGTGCTCATCGGCAGCGAGGACATTTCGAAGCTCGACCTGTACTCCGAGGGGGACCCGCGGGTGCTCGACCTGAACGGCGCGCTCAACGTCGGCAACCGTGGTATGGTTGAGTTCATCGAGGTGTTCAAGAACGAAACCGAGTACCTGCACGCTATGATCACGGCCACGCAGGAAAAAGTCATTCCCGCCCCCGGCCGCCACGGCATGGTGTACGTCGATACCGTCATCGTCGCGCACTCGAACGAGGCCGAGTGGCAGAAGTTCAAGGCCGACCACACCAACGAAGCGATCCTCGACCGCATCGTCGTGATCAAGGTGCCGTACAACCTCCGCCTCTCCGAGGAGGTAAAAATCTACCAGAAGATCATTCGCAACTCGGATTTTCATGCGCACGTGGCACCGCATACGCTCGAGATCGCATCGATGTTCGCCATCCTCTCCCGCCTGGAGCCGACAACGAAGTGTGACCTGATGACCAAGCTGAAGCTCTACAACGGCGAGGAGGTTGTGGAGAAGGGTAAAACGAAGAAGATCGACGTGCACGAGTTGCGCGACGACGCCAAACGCGAAGGCATGAGCGGCATCTCCACCCGGTTCATCATGAAAGCCCTGGACAACGCCCTCTCCGACAACATCATCGGCAATTGCATCAACCCCATCACGGTGCGGGAGGCGATCATCAACATGACCAAGGAGGCGGACCTCCCGGACGACACCCGCAAGCAATATCTCGATTTCCTCCAAGACATCCTGCACAAGGAGTACCTCGAGCTTCTGGAGAAGGAGATCACCAAGGCGTTCGTTTACTCCTATCAGGAGCAGGCGGAATCCCTGTTCCAGAACTATCTGGACCACGCCGAGGCCTACGTGAACCGGACGCGGGTCAAGGACCGGAACACGAAGGAAGAGCTGCAACCGGATGAAGGGTTCCTGAAATCGATCGAGGAGCAGATCGCCGTCATCGGCTCGGCGGCCGAGGGCTTCCGGCAGGAGGTGATTGCCTACCTGTGGGCCGCCAGCCGCCGCGGGGAGCGCGTGAGTTATCGGAGCTACGAGCCGCTCAAGGAGGCGATCGAAAAACGACTGATGACTTCTGTGCGCGACATCAGTCGCATCATCACCAAAGCGCGCACCCGCGACGAGGAGCAGACCGGCAAATACAACGCCATGGTCAAGAGCCTACTGGAGAATGGCTATTGCGAGAGCTGCGTTGACGTCGTGCTGAAGTATGCCGCCAACAACTTGTGGAAGGATTGAGCGGCACGGTGTGCGGCGGCGCGCTCCGGTGAACGGCCGCGTAACTGTGGCGCGCGATGCTGCGGGGATGATGCATGGCCACCTCCGAGACCGTTTTTCGGCCCTTTCGGGCCGTTGACGCGGGGCGCAGCGATCGCTCCGCCGGCGATCGGCTGCGCCATCGTCAGAAGGTGCGGCAGTCGATTCGCGAGAACATTGCCGACATCATCGCCGAGGAATCGATCATCGGGAAGGATCGCGAACGCATCATCAAGGTGCCGATCCGCGGCATCAAAGAATACCGGTTCGTCTACGGTGACAATGCGCCCGGCGTTGCCCAAGGAGCCGGCGATGTCGAACGCGGCCAAGTCATCGGGAAGGCCGAGGGCAGCGGCCAGACAGGCCAGGACCGTGCCGGCGACCAGCCCGGGGTCGACTACTACGAGACCGACGTCACCTTGGAGGAACTCATCGAGATCATGTTCGAGGACCTCGAACTCCCCGACCTCGAACGTAAAAGGCTGCGTGAGCTCGCTGCGGAACGGACGAGCCGCCGCAAAGGGTACCGTCAGGTGGGGCTGCGGGTACGGCTGGACAAACGCCGGACGGTCAGAGCCAAGGTCAAGCGGCGCTTGGCATCCCGTCACGTGCCCGACCATCCGCGCGACGACCGTGGCCGCTTCCCTTTCCACCAGGACGATCTGACCTACCGCCACGTGGTGACCGATCTCAAGCGCGAATCGAACGCCGTCGTCCTGTGCATCATGGATACCTCCGGTTCCATGGACACGATGAAGAAGTACTTGGCGCGGAGCTTCTTCTTCTTGCTCTACCAGTTTCTGGTGACCAGGTACCAGAATGTCGAGATCGTCTTCATCGCGCACCACACACAGGCGCGCGAGGTTACCGAAGAGGAATTCTTCCACCGCGGAGAATCGGGCGGCACGTTCATCTCGTCCGGGTATCAGAAGGCGTTGGAGGTCATTGCCGCGCGCTACCATCCTTCCCTGTGGAACATCTATGCCTTCCACTGTTCCGACGGCGACAATTTCGATTCCGACAACCAACTGGCGCTGCGCTCTGCCCGCGAGTTGGCGGAGATCTGCAACCTGTTCGGCTACGGTGAGATCAAGCCGTTGGGCTCGCGCTACTACGAAACCTCGATGCTGAACATTTTTCGCCGCCTGGAAGCCGACAACTTCCAGACCGTCCTCATCGAACGCAAGGAGGATGTCTGGCCGAGCTTCAGGGCTTTTCTGGCGAAGGAGCGCCAGACGGCGTCGTGAGGCATGCCGGTGGCCACCGTCTACGACATCAAGGTCCTCGGGGAGTGGGACGCCAGGATTCGGGAACAGGTGCAGGCGTTCGGCCTGGACTGCTTTCCGCAGGAATTCGAGCTGTGCGACCACAACCAGATGCTCGGCTACATGGCGTATTCGGGCATGCCATCGCACTACCCACACTGGTCCTACGGCAAGGCCTACGAGAAGTTGAAGACCCTCTACGACTACGGCGTCTCGGGGCTGCCGTACGAGATGGTCATAAACGCGAACCCGGCGCTGGCCTATCTCATGCGCGACAACTCATTGTTGCTCCAGATCCTCACCATTGCGCACGTGTACGGGCACAACGATTTTTTCAAGAACAATTTCAACTTCCGATCGACCCGTCCGGAGTTCACCCTCGGAAGCTTCAAGGCTCACGGCAGCCGGGTCCGTGCCTACATCGAGGACCCGAGTATCGGCATCGAAAGGGTGGAACACCTTCTCGACGCTGCCCACGCCGTCTCCCTGCAGTGCCGTCGTAATCTCGCGGTGCGCAAAAGGACGGCGGAAGAGGAGCGACAGCAGGTGCTGGAGGCGGCCCAGCCGCCGGACGACCCCTTTCAGTCCATCCATCGCCGCCGGGCGTACGTCGAACCCGACCTCCGCCGGGTCCCGCTCGTGCCGGACGCGGATCTGCTCCTGTTCATTCGCGACCACAATCGCTACTTGGGGGATTGGGAGAAGGACCTGCTCACCATCGTGCATGAGGAAGCCCAGTATTTCATCCCGCAGATCGAAACCAAGATCATGAACGAGGGATGGGCCACTTACTGGCACAAGCGCATCCTCGACAACCTCCGTCTGCCAGCGGAAATGCAGCTCGAGTTCATTGTGCGCCACAATCAAGTGGTGCGGCCCTTCCCGCAGGGGCTCAATCCGTACCACGTCGGTCTGCGACTCTGGGAGGACCTCCGCCGCCGGTACGACGAACCCACTTCCGAGGAAGCCGAGGCGCTTGGGCCCACCCGACCCACCGGGACACAGCAGCTGTTTGAGGTCCGCGAAGCCGACCGCGACGTCTCCTTTCTCCGCCGCCACTTGACGGAGACACTCATGCGGGAGCTTCATCTGTTCGCATACGAGCCCAAGGGCGAAGATATCGTCATCACGAAGGTGCCCGACAAGGACGGTTGGCGCGACGTCAAGGAAACGCTCCTGAAGAACGTCGGCATGCGAGGCATCCCGGTCATCCACGTCCAGGACGCCGACTATAACCACACTCGGACACTGTACCTCGTACACGCGCACGACGGACGCGACCTGCACCTGGAGTACGCGGAGAAAACGCTCTCCTATCTCCACCGTCTGTGGCAGCACGACGTGGCGCTGGAGACCGTCGTGAATGGCCGGCGCTCGTTGCTGGTGTTCACCGACCGCGGATTTTCGAGTAAGGCACTGAAGTAATCTGCCCACGGCTTGCCGGCGGGGGGCGTTTTGATACACATAGAGCTGGCAGGAGGATCAGGGGATGCCAATCTACGAGTACCGCTGCCGCAAGTGCGGGAAGCGCTTCTCCGTGTTGACGTTGCGTGTCTCAGAGACGCCGACCGTCCGTTGCGAAAAGTGCGGCAGCCGTTCCGCCGACCGCCTGATGTCCCGCTTCGCCATGCCCAAGTCGGATGAGGCCCGTATGGAGGCGCTGGCCGATCCGAGCAATCTGGGCGGGCTCGATGAAGACGACCCGAAGAGCGTGTCGCGCTGGATGCGCAAGATGGGCAAAGAGATGGGCGAGGACCTCGGTGGCGAAGACTTCGATGAAATGCTCGACGAGGCCGAGGGCGGCGGCGAAGAGAGCGACGAATAGGTCGGACAGAGGCATCGCGGTGGCCTCACCTTACAGTGCGGCCACGCGCGAGGTTGCGAAGGATCACGTCTCGACAGCAGTCTCCTTTGCTCGGTCGTGGTCCGCGGAGGCGTGATTCAACCCATGGGCAAAACAAAACTCATCGCTGCGATCGTCGCGTTCGTCCTCCTCGTCGTCGTCTTCGTGCAAAACAGCCAGCCGGTGCAATTCAAGTTTCTGTTCTTCGAATCCGTGTTCGTTTCGAAGACACTGCTCATCCTGGTGTCGGCGGTACTGGGCGCGGCGGTCACACTGCTGGTGCAATTTTCCTGGCGCCGTCGCAAGCGCCCCGCGGCAGCGCCGGCGCCGCCCTCCCCCACCGCAGCGAGCTGAAATCACACGGGCGGGGTGGGGACGCCGTCGGCGCCGAGCAGCATGACGCGGACGGCGCTGCCAGACGCGATGGTGCCGACCTCGGGTGGGGAGATCAGCAGGGCTTCGCCCAGAGACAACGAGCGCAACACGTGCGAGCCTTGTGAGCCGGTGGGACGCACGCGGTAGGCGCCGGGCTCGCCGTCCAGCGTACAGCGGACAAATTCGGTCAAGCCCTCGGCCGTGCGCACGCTCTCGGCTGCGGTCGCACTGACCACGGGCAGATGCAGGCCGGTGAGTCCCAGCATGGCGCGCAGGGCTGGACGGACATACAGGTAGAAACAGACCAGGGAGGACACCGGGTTCCCCGGCAACCCGAAGACCGGCGTGCCGTTGCGCACGCCGAAGGTCAGCGGCTTTCCCGGTCTTTGTGCCACTTTCCAGAAACGCTCCGCGACACCGAGGTCCGCCAGGGTCTGGCGCACGAGATCAAAGGCGCCCATGGACACGCCGCCGGTGGAAAGCACCACGTCGGCCAGAAACGCTTCGGCAAAGGCATCGCGGGTCGCCGCGGGGGTGTCGCGGACGATGCCGAGCACGCGCGGGAGTGCGCCGGCCTCTTTGACCGCGGCCGCCAGCGTGTACGCATTGCTGTTGACAATTTGGCCGGGGGCCAGTGGCTGTCCGAGTTCAACCAGTTCGTCGCCGGTGGCGAGAATAGCAACCGTCGGGCGCCGTCGCACCGCGACGACGGCGACGCCGAGGGAGGCAAGCAGTCCGATGTCCGCTGGACGCAGTGCGCGGCCGGGCTCCAGTACCGTGTCGCCGCACCGCATGTCCTCGCCCGGATGCCGCACATGGGCTCCCGCCGGTGTGGGGAACCGGACGTGTACGGTGCCCAGCTCTTCGTGGGTATCTTCCACCCGTACGACCGCATCGGCTCCTTCGGGCATGGGCGAGCCGGTCATGATCTTGATCGCAGTGCCCGCCGTCACGCTCCGGCTGGGAATGCTGCCAGCCCCAACGGTCTCAAGCACGCGTAGGTTCACCGGCGTTTCCGCCGTCGCTGCCGTCACATCCGCGGCGCGCACCGCGTAACCGTCCATCGCCGCATTGCGAAACGGCGGCACGTCGCGGGTCGCTTGGATGGAACCGGCCAACACGCGGCCGAGGGCTTGTGGCAACGCAATGCGCTCGCTGCCGAGCGGGCGTACATCACCCACAATCACCTCGATAGCGCTCCGAACACTGATCATGAGGGACAGTACGCTAACGCGTGCGGCGCGCTGTTGTCAACGCGGATGGGTTTCCTTCCGGCCGGTTTCCGGAGGCGTGGCCGTGTGTTAGGATCCGTCGATGCTTGCGGCGCGGCAGAGACGGAAACGGCCACAAGCGGTGGCGTCCGCCATACGGCGGGGCCCCGATTCGCTCGAAAATGTGCTGGCTTGTCTGGCCGACGCGGTTGTCCTGACGGACGAAGATGACCGTATCACCATGTTCAATCCGGCCGCGGAGCAACTCACTGGCCTTGCCGAAGCACAGGTCCTGCGGCGGCCGTGCGCCGATGTTTTTGCCGCTACGCCCGTGGTGGCGGATATGGTGCGGCGTACCCGCACCCTGGCCCAGAATCAATCGTGCGGGGAAGAAACCTTTTTCGCCCGTCAGCGGCCGGTGCCGGTGCGCCTGAGTTGCTCGCCGGTCTGGGGGCCGGCAGGGCAGATTCAAGGAACTGCCTTGGTCATCCAGGATCTCAGCTACCAGAAGAAGCTGGAGGACGAATCCCGTCGCAACGAGACCCTGGCGCGTCTAGGTGGGCTCGTGGCCGGGCTGGCGCACGAGGTGAAGAATCCGCTCGGCGGCATCAAGGGCGCGGCCCAGTTGCTTGCCAAACGCTGCGCCGACCAACCGGAGGTGGCAGAGTACACCGGCGTCATGATCCGCGAGATCGATCGCTTGAGCCGGCTCGTCGAACAGTTGCTGACGCTCGGCGCTCCCCCGACGCCGACGCTGGTCGCGGTGAACATCCACAAAGTCCTGCGCGAGGTGCTGATGTTGATGGCCACCGAACTGGGTGCGAGGCACATCGCCGTTCGCCTGCAGATCGACCCCAGCCTACCCGATGTGCGCGGCGAGGAAGCTCAGTTGACGCATGTCTTTCTCAACCTGCTCAAGAACGCGATCGAAGCGATGCCTGACGGTGGCACGCTGACGCTCACGACGCGGATGGAGACCGACTTCTACATCATCCGGCGGCGGGGCGTGCAGCCCGCTGCCGCAGCAAGTACGACTGGCGCCGGGAGCCCGCCGGGGCCGCAGCCGCTGGGGAAATTCCTGCGTGTCGAGTTGGCTGATACCGGCCCCGGCTTCGGCACCGTCGATCCGGAGCGGATTTTCGAGCCGTTTTTCACCACCAAGCCGCGCGGCAGTGGTTTGGGCCTGGCGATCTGCGAGCGCATCGTCGCGGTCCACGGCGGCGACATTCATGCGGAGAACCGACGCGGCGGGGGCGCCGTGGTGACCGTGACCTTGCCGGTGGTGCACACATGACGACGCTCATTGGCCGAATTTTGGTCGCGGACGACGAGGAGTCGATCCGCTGGGTCCTGCAGACCACCCTGGCCGGCGACGGCCACAGCGTGGAACAGGTCGACAATGGCGATGCGGCGCTGCAGAAGCTATCGCAAAACCACTTCGATTTGGCTCTGGTGGATATCAAGATGCCGGGGCTCGACGGGTTGGAGTTGCTGTCCAAGGTTCGCGACGCCGGATTGCCAACCCCGATCGTGATCATCACGGCGCAGAACACCATGGCCAATGCCATCGAAGCCATGAAACGCGGCGCCTACGATTACCTCACCAAGCCGTTCGATATCGAAGAGGTGCGGCTGCTGGTGCAGCGGGTGCTCGAAATGCGGCGCCAGGCTTCGGAGTTGACGCGGCTGGAGGAACAGACACGCCGCCGGTTCGAGCTGGGAGTGGAGATCATCGGGACAACGCCCGCCATGCAGGAGATCTTCAAGACCATCGGCCGCGTTGCGCCAACCGATGCCACGGTCTTGATTCAGGGGGAGAGCGGCACGGGCAAAGAACTGATAGCGCGTGCCATCCATTCGCACTCGCCGCGCTGGAGCGCCCCGTTCGTCGCGCTCAACTGCTCGGCGGTGCCACGTGATCTGCTGGAAAGCGAGTTGTTCGGCCACGAGCGCGGCGCCTTCACCGGCGCCACCGAACAGCGCGCCGGCATGTTCGAAGTGGCCCACGGGGGCACCTTGTTCCTGGACGAGGTCGGCGACATGCCGCTGGAACTGCAGGCCAAGCTCTTGCGGGTGGTGCAGGAGCGCGAACTGACCCGCGTTGGCGGGCGGGAGGTGCTGAAGGTCGACTGCCGCCTGATCGCGGCCACCAACCAGGATCTCGAACGCGCCGTGAAGCAGGGTCGATTTCGCGAAGACCTCTACTTCCGTCTGCGGGTGGTGCCGATCACGGTGCCGCCGTTGCGCCAGCGGCGGGGCGACATCCCGGACTTGGTGAATTACTTCATCACCAAGATCAACCGGGAGATGAGCACGAACATCACGGGAATTTCTCCGGAAGCGCGGGCCATTCTCAACGCGCACGAATGGCCGGGGAACGTTCGCGAGTTGGAAAACACGCTGGTGCGTGCCGCCGTGCTGGCTCCCGGTCCCACGCTCATGCCGCGCGATCTCGCCCTGGCCACGCACGAAGCCGCAACCATCACACATGACGATCTTTCGCTCGAGGACGTGGTGCGCCTGAAGCTGAAGGAGTATTTCCGGCAGACCCGCGACGTGGAGTTGACCAATCTGTACCCCCTCATCATGGAACGCATCGAGCGGCCCCTCATCGAACTCACATTGGAGCGGACGCAGGGCAACCAGCTCAAGGCCGCCGCCCTGCTCGGGATCAACCGGAACACCCTGCACAAGAAGATCACCCAACTGAAGATCACGCCGACGCGGCGCTCCGGCGACGCAGAGTGATCTCGGCTGTCGTGTGGGCCTACCCTCGTACGCCGTCAGCGGCGGAGCCATGATAGGCGATATGCGATCTCCGCGCTTTTCCTTCCCGCATCGGCTCTACCCGATCGTCGACACGCTGGGTGATCCCCACCTCTCTCACGTCGAGCTGGCGCAGGCCATGCTCGACGCTGGCGCGCGCCTGTTGCAGTTGCGCGTCAAGGACGCGCCCACCGGCCACTACGTTGCGATCGCGCGCGCGGTAAAGATGGCCACGGATCGCGCTGGGGCGCTCCTCATCATCAATGACCGCTGCGATATTGCCCAACTGATCGATGCCGCCGGCGTGCATCTGGGGCAGGACGATCTGCCGGTGGTAGCCGCCCGACAGATCCTCGGGCCGAACAAGATCATCGGGTGGTCGACGCACAACGCCGATCAGGTCGAGGCCGCTGTGCGCGCGGGCGTCGCCACCTACATCGGGTTCGGCCCTATTTTCCCGACCACGAGCAAAGCGCGGCCGGACCCGGTGCAGGGACTGGAGGGGTTGCGCCGGCTCCGTCGCGATGCACTCCCACTTGTCGCTATCGGCGGCATCACCGCGCGGACCATGGCGGACGTGCTGGCCGCGGGCGCCGATGCCGTGGCGATGATCGGGGAGGTCGTCCGCGCGCAGGACGTCCGCGAAACGGTGCGTCGGCTGCTGCGGTAGCAGCCTGTTGACGAAGGGAGGTCCGCTCACCCTGACGCCGGCTCCAGGCAGGGGGCTGCCCGCGACCCGAGGCGGAGCCGGCCCACGCCTTGCTCCGGTACCAGCGTTGTGGGACTGATAGCCGATGGATGTGTTTGAACGCGTGTGCCGCGACGTCGTCGCCGCCGCCGGGGCCCGTCTTGAGGTTGCCTGGGGCCAGAGCCAGGTCATTGAGCATAAGGGCGCGATCGACATTGTCACCGAGACAGATCGCGAGATCGAAGCGCTCGTGACCGAGACGCTGCGTCGCGCGTTCCCGGATCACCTCATCGTGGCCGAAGAAGCCTCGGCCGGTTCCGTCCTGCAGCCCCCGCCGGAAGACCGCTACGTGTGGTACGTCGACCCGCTCGACGGAACCACGAACTTTGCGCACACGCACCCGCATTTCGCCCTGTCGTTGGCGCTGGCACGCGGCCGCGAGGTGCTGCTCGGCGTGGTGCAC
>Ga0316605_10001647_pt1 | contig 12850 bp, 11 predicted proteins | sample OWC_soil_day20_n_FD_207666 | JGI IMG/M metagenome (GOLD analysis project Ga0316605, IMG submission 207666) | Wetland soil microbial communities from Old Woman Creek delta, Ohio, United States - OWC_soil_day20_noCT | ecosystem: Environmental > Terrestrial > Soil > Wetlands | place: USA: Ohio... | reverse complement strand
TCACCGTGGTGCCCAGGCGGGCCAGCAGTGCCCGGCTTTCGCCCAGGGTGGCCGGCGAATCGTGGTTGCCTCCGAGCAGCAGCAGCGCAACGCCGGCTTCGTGCAGGCCCACCACCAGCTGGCTGTAAAGCTCGCGGGCGTAGGAAGGTGGCGTACCGGTGTCGAAGATGTCGCCGGCGATCAGTACCGCGTCCACCTGGTGTTCATCGACTTGTTCGAGCAGCCAGCCGATCAGCGCCTGATGTTCGGCTTGCCGGCTCTTGCCCATGAAGTGCTGGCCGAGGTGCCAGTCGGAGGTGTGGAGGAGGCGCATGCGCGAAGCTATTTACCCCGTGCTTCACCTAGCGCACTATCGACCAGAGTTTTTAGCTGTTCGTAGCCAAAACTTGGCAGGGGTTTGCCATTGACGAAATACTCCGGCGTCATTGTGACGTTGAGTGCCTTTGCATCGGCCAGATCCTGCTCAATCAGCGCCGTGATTTCCGGTGCCGTGATGTCGAATGCCATGCGCTCCATGTCGAGGCCCAAGCCGTCCAGATGCTTCCAGACAAGATCGGGCTGTGCGGTATGGTGCAGGACCCACCCGCTCTGCGCGGCGAGAAGCGCCTCGAGTACCGGCCAGAATTTGCCCTGTTTGCGCGCGGCTTCGAGGATTGCGACGACCTTGTCCGAACCTTTATGGAACGGGGCGTAGCGCAACACCAGGCGAATCTGCTCGGGATTGGCAGCGAGCATCTCCTTGACTCGTGGGTAGAAGGCGGCGCAGGTTTCACAGGCCGGGTCGAAAAATTCGACAATGGTGACCGGTGCTTCGGCCTTGCCAAGCGTCGGTGCGTGCATGCGTAACAGGGAGGCGCGGTTTGCCTCGGCTAGTTGATTGACCTGTTCTGCCTGTTGTGTCGAATAGTAGAAAGAGCCACCAGCAAAGGCCATGAGCAGAATGGAGAGCGTTGCAGCGAAGAGTGTTTTTTGGTTCATCGATGGATCCGTAGATGCGTGGCCAAAAGCAATGCGGTAATGGTTAAAAAAGCAAGAATCGAAAGCACGGGAATCGTCACGAAGCCGAACCACGAGATAACGGTTGTCGAGCAGGGAATACCCTGCACACATGGCTTGATGTTTTCGGGAATGATGCCGACAACCAGCAGTTGGTGGAACAGGGCGATGGCGCCGCCAGGAATGGCGAGGGCAAGGCCATAGCGTATGACCTTGCGGTCGAAGGGAAACAGTCCGACTGCCAGGATCAAGGTGAGCGGAAACATCAGTATGCGCTGATACCAGCACAGGGTACAGATCGGGAAGTGCATGACTTCGCCAAAGAACAAGGCTCCCAGTGTCGATAGCATGGCGATCAGCCAGGCGAAAAATACCGGTGTCCAGCCTTGCAATGCGTCAGATGTTGGATTCATTGTCACTGCGGTTTCCAGTCAAGGCGCGTCTTCCGGATTGAAGTCCATCGCCAGGTCGATCGTGAAATTGCGATCACGCAGACTCTCCGGCACCTCGGTATGGCTGGCGGCTAGGCGCATTACTTCGAGTGCGGCTCGATCGAGCATTGGGTTGCCGCTGCTGCCAATCAGGGTTAAACCAAGTGCCACGCCATTTTCTGCAACGGTCAGGCGGATTGCCACGCGGCCCCGCAGTCCGGCCTCAAGCGCAGCCTGCGGGTAATTTTTGAATTGTCGGGACGCTTGGCTAAGGGCCTGGTGATATTGCCGCAGACCGGCAAGATTGATGCTTGGGCGGAATGGGGCGGGGCTGCCGTCTCCATTTTGCTCGGACTCGGTCGGCGCATCGCCACGGCTCGGAGTTTCGGCAAGCAACTCATTCGGGGCCGACTGAGGGTAGCTACGCTCCTCCGGGAGGCGCGCTGCTGTTGTGTCGTCGGTAGCTGCCAGCTGCGCTTCAGGTTGCCGCGGATTGAGGGGCGCCTGCTGCAATCTGATCCGGACCGATGGGTTATTTCCGGCCTGTACTTCCTGGTTGGGGGCCAGTCCGGTAACGCTCCAGACAAGCAGCCCATGACTAAGCAGAGATACCGCAATTGGCAGGATCAGCTGGCGCAGGTGCAGGGAAAGGCGGAATCGTCCGACACGCGGAATTTGCAGCAGGATCATTCGGGTAAGTATGTCGGGGGCAGGGGGCTCTGGTCAACGCGCAGGGCCCGAGAAATTAGTCTAATGGCCGCCTGTTTCTCGTGTGTCGGTGGGCGCCAGTGGGTAGGCGTCAGGCCTTTCGGTTGAAGCCCGACAGGATCAACATTTCCGCTTCGTTGGCGGCGACCGGACGGGAGTAAAGGAAGCCCTGGATGTAGCCAACGCCCATGGTGGCCAGGATATCGGCCTGTTCCTCGAGTTCGACGCCTTCGCAGATGATGTCCTGATTGAGGCGCTGGGCCAGATGCACGATGGTTTCGACGAAATGGCGGTCGGTCGGGTTGTCGTGCAGGTGACGCACGAAAGAACGATCGACCTTCAGGGTGTCGATGGGCAGGCGATGCAGGTAGGCCAGCGACGAATAGCCGGTGCCGAAATCGTCGAGCAGGATGCGGATGCCCATGGCTTTCAGTTGTTCGAGCAGGCGGGTGGCTCGCTCGGTATCCTGCATCATCGCGCTTTCGGTGATTTCCAGCTTTAGCGACAGTGGCGACAAGCCGCTGCCGTCGAGCGCCGCGCGCACATCGTCAAGCAGGCCCGCCTGCTGCACCTGCTTGCCGGAGAGATTGACGCTGACCGTCAGATGGGCGGCGTTGGGCAGCACGCTCTGCCAGTGCTTCAGTTGGCGGCAGGCTTCCTGCAACATCCAGCGACCGAGCGGTATGATCAGGCCGGTTTCCTCGGTCACCGGAATGAATTCGAGCGGGGAAATCAGCCCCTTGGTCGGGTGGTTCCAGCGGATCAGCGCTTCGAAACCGGCCAGGGTGCCCTGATGCAGATCGACGATGGGCTGGTAGTAGGCCTGAAATTCGCCGCGCTCCAGTGCGTGGCGCAGGTCCATTTCCAGTTCCATGCGGCGTACCGCCTGGTCGTGCATGCCCCGGTTGAACACCATGTAGGCGCCGCCGCCCTGTTCCTTGGCGCCGACCATGGCCAGGTTGGCATCGCGCAGCATGGCGTCCGGTTGCAGGTATTCCGGGCCGCTAACCACGATGCCGAAAGAAATCGTGCTGAATACTTCGTGCTCGTTGAGCGTGAAAGGCAGTTGCAGCTTTTGCAGGATGCGGGTCACCACGTGCAGCGTTGAACTTACGTCGCGGATGTCTTCGAGCAGGATGCCGAATTCGTCGCCGGCCAGGCGGGCGACCATGTCGGTCGGCCGGATGGTGTTGCGGATCAGGTTGGCGACGCTCATCAGCAGCAGGTCGCCCATGCGGTGGCCGAGGCTGTGGTTGACCACCTTGAAGCGGTCGATGCCGCAATGGAGAACGGCAAACTGCAAGTCCTTGCGGCGCAGGGTGCGGCGGAAGGTGTGCTCGAGACGGTCGAGAAACAGGCTTCGGTTGGGCAGGCCGGTCAGGCCATCCACGAAGACATCAGGTAGTTGTGGCTCGTCGGACGAGAGATGGACCGCCGTCTCGTGGGCCGAGGCGTAGAACAATTCGCTGTCCGCATCGAAGTTCAGGTTCCAGACCACGCCAAGATAGCCGCCCGCCTTGCGGCAGCAGCGACTGGAAAAGCGCAGCGTGGGCGACTCGGCGTTCATTTTGTCCAGCATTTGCTGGCACTCGGCGCGATCGTCCTCGTAGAGCAGATCGAAAAACCGGTGCTGTTGCAATTCGCCCAAGTCGTAACCCAGCGCTTCAGCCCAGGCATCGCTGATCATGTTCAGGCAGCCTGCGCGATCGAAAACCAGCAACAGGGTATCCGGCAACTTCAGGAAGGCACTGGAAAGGGGGCTGGGGTCGTTGCGCGGTCGGTACATGCACTGGCGAAAAGGTTGCAGGGCGGTCATTATCACCCAAAGCCTGCCGTCGCGGGGCGTTGCGCTTGAACGACCAGGCTGGCGCACTGGACGGCACCCTCGCGACGGCGTCGGCCGAAGAAACCAACCGCTTTTGGCGAGTTGCCTGGCGGGCGGTTATGATATGTGCTTGAATCGATAAAACATGATCCATTTTCCCGGCAAGCGCTCCCGTTTCTCCCGCAGTTTATGGCTGACACTTCTGGTGTTCGTCGGCTTTTCCATCGTTTTTTTCTTTTACGTGCGCTCGGAAAAGCAGATCGACCAGTTCAACGAACAGCGGATTCGTTCATTCTGGCTGGCCGAAGAAATGCGGCAGTCTTCCGACGACCTGACGCGCATGGTGCGCAGCTATGTGATCACCGGCGACCCGTTGTTCAAGCAGCACTATAAGGAAATCCTGGCCATCCGCGACGGCCGGGAGGCACGCCCGACCGATTACCAAAATATCTACTGGGACATGGTCCAGTCCGACGATCGGCGACCACGACCGTCCAGCGGGCAACGCATCTCCCTGCTCGATCTGATGCGCGAGGCGGGCTTTTCCGAGCAGGAATTTGCCAAGCTGGCGCAGGCCAAGGCCAGCTCGGATACGCTGACCCGCACCGAATTCGCGGCAATGGCCCTGATCGAATCAAGTTCCTCGCCGACTGACGCCATCCGTTTGCAGGCCAGCCGGATGTTGCACGATGCCGCCTACCACCAGGCCAAGGCGGAGATCATGCGACCGATGAGCGAACTTCATGCCGACCTGACGCGACGCACCCAGGCGGAAGTGCAGGCAGCCACCGAATTCGCCATGCTGTTGCGCATCCTGTTCATCGCTTTCGGCCTGCTCTTGCTGTTCATGCTGTGGCGCACCTACCAGGCTTTGCAGGCAACGCTGGGCGGTCCTCTGGATGTGGTGCATGCGGGCATCGCCCGCTTGGGCAGCGGCGACTTTTCCGCCCCCATTCCGGTCGGTGCCGGCCAAGAGAGCAGCGTGCTCGGCTGGCTGTCGGAGACCCAGGTGAAACTGGCCAGGCTGGATGCCGAACGGCAGCAGGCACTGCGCGACGTCGCGGCGAGCGAGGTGCGTCTGCGCACCATCATCGACAATGAGCCGGAGTGCATCAAGATGGTCGATGCCGAAGGCTGCTTGCGCCAGATGAATCCGGCCGGACTGGCGATGATCGAGGCCGATTCGTTCGAACAGGTGGCCGGGCTGCAGGTGCTCAGCGTCATCGCCCCCGAATACCGCCCGGCTTTCGCCGCCATGCACCAGCAGGTATTGGCCGGGGCAACGGTCAAAATGGAGTTCGAGGTATGCGGCCTCAAAGGTGGCCGGCGCTGGCTGGAAACCCATGCCGTGCCGATGCGCGACAGCGGCCAGTTAGTCCACCTGGCGGTGACTCGCGACATCTCCCAGCGCAAGGCGGCCGAAGCAGAACTGGCAGCCTACCGCCAGCATCTGGAAGAACTGGTCGCCCAACGCACGGCTGCCTTGTCGGTCGCCAAGGAAGCGGCAGAGGCGGCCAATGTCGCCAAGAGTTCCTTCCTGGCCAACATGTCGCACGAGATTCGCACCCCGCTCAATGCAATCACCGGCATGGTGCATCTGATCAGGCGTTCGGGCGTACCACCGGAGCAAGCCGAGAGACTGGAAAAGATCGACGTGGCTGGCAAGCATCTGCTGGAAATCATCAATGCCATCCTCGATTTATCGAAAATCGAAGCCGGTCAGTTCGTGCTGGAGGAAAGCGAGATCAAGCCGGCGGCCATCATAACCAATGTCGCCTCCATCCTCGCCGAGCAGGCCCGGGCCAAACAGTTGCATCTGCATTGCGAGGTGGCGGCCTTGCCCGGACCACTGCTCGGCGACCCGACGCGCCTCCAACAGGCGCTGTTGAACTATGCGGCCAATGCCATCAAATTTACCGAAACCGGCAGCGTGACCCTGCGTGTCCTGCCGGAGTTCGAGGATGAAACTGTCGCGTGTCTGCGTTTCGAGGTTCAGGATACCGGCATCGGCATCCCACCCGACGTACAGGAGCGCCTGTTCGCCACCTTTGCCCAGGCCGACAATTCGATTTCGCGCCGTTACGGCGGCACCGGCCTGGGGCTGGCCATCACCCGCAGACTGGCCGAACTGATGGGCGGCAGTGCCGGCGTGGTCAGCCAGCCCGGCGCCGGCAGCACCTTCTGGTTTTCGGTAAGACTGAAGAAGGGTGCCGGTGTCCCGAGACTGCCGGATGGCACGGAGCAAGCCGCCGAGGCTCATCTGCAGCGCAATTACACCGGGCGCCGCCTGCTGCTCGCCGAGGATGAGCCGATCAATCAGGAGATCGCCGTCATGCTATTGCGCGACGCCGGTTTGCAAGTGGATGTGGCGAACGACGGCATGGAGGCCGTGAGTCTGGCTGCGCGCAACACCTACGACCTGATCCTGATGGATATGCAGATGCCGAACATGGATGGCCTGGAGGCAACCCGGCAGATCCGGCTGCTTGAGAGCGGTCGCCGGCCCCCAGTACTGGCGATGACCGCCAACGCTTTCGCCGAAGACCGGGCACGCTGTTTCGAGGCCGGCATGGACGATTTCATCGCCAAGCCGGTCAGCCCGGAAACGCTGTTCTCGGCCGTTCTCAAGTGGTTGGCAGCAGGGCGCTAAGGCCCGGCACCCACTGGCTGCGGTCGATGGGAACATCGGCCCCCATTCCCGGTCGACCGCAGCATTTGCTTCGCTGAGCGAATCAGACCAGGCCGAGGCTTTCGTCGACGCCCAGATGTACGTTCATCGCCTGCACGGCGGCACCGGAAGCGCCCTTGCCGAGATTGTCGAGGCGGCCGACGAGCAGCATGCGCTCATCGTTGCCGAAGACGAACAGGTCGACGCGGTTGCTGTCGTTGTTGGCTTCGACATCGAAGAAGCCGCCGTCGGTGTTGGCTTCCAGATCGACCGGTGCGACACGGATGAAGGCCTCGTCGGCGTAGTAGTCGGCCAGAATTTTCTGCACGTCGGCCGGCGTCGCCTTGCGGCTGAACTGCTGCGGGTGCAGGTAGGCAGTGACGGCCAGGCCCTTGTAGAACGGCCCGACGATGGGCTGGAAGATGGGTGCTGCGGTCAACCCCGTGTAGGCGGCCATTTCCGGCAGGTGCTTGTGGGCCAGGCCGAGTGCGTAGGGACGTGGCGTCTTGAGTTGCGTCGGGCTGGCGGCAGCGGCCTCGTAGTCAGCGATCATCTTCTTGCCGCCGCCTGAGTAGCCGGTAATGGAATTGGCGGCGATCTGCGTATTCGCCGGCAGCAAGCCGGCGGCGACCAGCGGCTTGAGGGCCAGGATGAAGGCCGAGGCATGGCAACCGGGGTTGGCGATGCGCTTGCTGGCGCGGATTTTTGCGCGCTGATCCCTGGCCAGTTCCGGCAGGCCGAAGGTCCACGCCGGATTGACCCGGTGGGCGGTCGAGGCGTCGATGATACAGGTGTTCGGATTGTCGACCAGTGCCACAGACTCCTTGGCTGCATCGTCGGGCAGGCACAGGAAAGTGACGTCGGATTCGTTGATCAGGCGTTTGCGCTCTGCCAGATCCTTGCGCTTGTCGGCGTCGATCTTGAGGACGGCGACATCGCTGCGCTTGGCGAGGTATTCGTTGATTTGCAGGCCGGTCGTGCCTTCCTGGCCGTCGACAAAGACTTTGTAGGTCATGGTGAATCCGGAGGTGAATTGATTGAGAGTTGCTGATTCTGGCAGAAAACCATGTCGATTTGGCGACAGGCTGGTGCCCAATGCAATCGGGCAGCCGAAGCTGCCCGATCCGTGTCCGACGAACGGCGTGGCTTACTTGACGCGGTTCTTGTATTCGTCGGTACGGGTGTCGATTTCGATCTTGTCGCCGATCGAGACGAAGGCCGGGACCGGCAGTTCGAAGCCGGTGGCCAGCTTGGCCGGCTTCATGACCTTGCCGGAGGTGTCGCCCTTGACGGCAGGTTCGGTGTACACCACTTCGCGGACGACGCTGTTCGGCAGCTCAACCGAAATGGCCTTGCCGTTGTAGAAAACGACTTCGCAAGCCAGGCCATCTTCCAGATACTTCAGTGCGTCGACCATGTTTTCGGCTTCGACTTCGAACTGCTCGTAGTCGGCGTCCATGAACACGTACATCGGATCGGCGAAGTAGGAGTATGTCACTTCCTTCTTGTCGAGCTGGACGACTTCGAACTTGTCGTCGGCCTTGTAAACCGCTTCGGAGGCCGCTGCGGTCAACAGGTTCTTGAGCTTCATTTTGACCACGGCAGCGTTGCGACCGGACTTGTTGTACTCGGTCTTCTGGACGACGAGCGGGTCGGCGCCGACCATGATGACGTTGCCGGAGCGGAGTTCCATTGCGGTTTTCATACGGAGATTCCCGAAAGCAGAAAAATAAAACCGTAAATTATACGCTCGAAGCGCAGAACTTGACGAGTTTCTCTGCTAAATCAGGCATCTTTGCCTGAGCATCCGACCAAGCGCTGGCATGCTGGCTCAGCGCGGCTCGGCGATTAATGAAACCGGCCCAGGCCGGTGCCATATCGACACCGGTATTCCAGGCACTGAAGATGGCGAGCAGCGCCGTTTTAAGCTCGTCGTCAGCCGTTGCCGTGTAGCGTTCTAGAAATGCCTCCAGCTTGACCAGGTGCGCCTCTTCTTCCTGGCGGTAGATTTGCCAGACGAAGGGTTTGCCAGCCCACTGGGCGCGCACGAAGGAATCCTCGCCGCGTACGAAATTGATGTCGCAACGCCACAGCAGATGGTCGTAATCGTCCTGGCTCATGAAGGGCACCGGCAATACTTCCAGCGCGCCATATCGCCATGGCCCATCAGCGCCGAAATGCGCCGTCACGGCGGCCAGCGGCTGGCCGGGCGGCACGTAGCAGCGCACTGTTTGCGTCGACTGCGCCAGACTGTCCAGCAAGGCGCCGACAGGTGCCGTGTCGTAGCAGAACAGGCTGATCTCCAGCGCCTCGCCAGGCGGCCGGTCGGCCATGGCGGCATCCCGCCTGGCCAGCAAATCCTTTTCACGCAACAGGCCGCCACTCTGCGGCGAAAAGCCGGGAAAGAAGAAATGTTTGATCAGCGGCAGGGAAGGGTGGGGCGACGCCATGCCGTGACAACCTTCGGCCCAGCTTTCGGCGGTCAGGTATTCGAGATTGATCCAGAGCGGCGCCGGCTGGGTGGCAGCCATGGCAGCAACATAGGCAGCCGGCAACTCGCAGGCGAAGGCCTCGATATTCACCCCGCCGACGGTGTCGACCGCAGGATTGTCGTTCCAGGGCCGGATATCGACGCCCAGGCGGTGCTGTTCGGCCAGTGCTGGATCGACGGCGGGGCACAGGGCCTGCAAACTGCCCAGGTCATCCACCCACAGGCGGACCGATTTGCCATGCTCGCTGACCAGTTGCCGGGCCAGCCGCCAGCAGATGCCGATGTCGCCGTAATTGTCGATGACCCGGCAGAAGATGTCCCAATGTCGCTGCATGTCCGCCATGCTAACATCGCCGCCATGTCTGCGTTCCACGACCCCTCCACCTGCACGGCCTGCCCGCGTCTGGCCGAACACCTGGCCACCATCCGCCGTCGCGATCCCGACTGGCACGCCTTGCCGGTCCCCGCCTTCGGGGCGCTCGACGCCGAACTGCTGGTGGTCGGCCTCGGCCCCGGCGAAAAGGGTGCCAATCGTACCGGCCGGCCGTTTACCGGCGACGTGGCCGGCGAACTGCTCTATCCGGCCCTGCATCGCTTCGGGTTCACTACGGCGGCGCAGCCGCTGGGTGCCGACGGTTGGGCCAACCCGGCCATGGCGCTGAACAATTGCCGCATCACCAATGCCGTACGCTGCCTGCCGCCGGCCAACAAGCCGACCCCCGCCGAAATCCGCCAGTGCAACGACCATCTGCGCGCCGAACTGGCGGCCATGCCGCGCCTGAAGGCCATCGTCGTGCTCGGCGCCATCGCCCACCAGGCGCTGCTGCGCACCTACGGGCTGAAGGTCAAGGATTATCCCTTCGGCCACCACGTTCGCCATGTGCTGCCTGACGGCCGGCAACTGTTCGCCAGCTACCACTGCAGCGGCTATAACTGGCGCACAGGGCGGCTGAGCCGGGAAAGCTTCGAGGCGGTCTTCGCCGACGTCCGGCAAACTCTGGGCGCATGAGTTTCGATGCCAAGGCCTTCCTCGCCACGCTGACCGAACTGCCTGGCGTCTATCGCATGCTGGGCGCCGACGGCAGCGTGCTCTATGTCGGCAAGGCGAAGAATTTGAAGAAGCGGGTTGCTTCCTATTTTCGCGACAACCTGCCCAGTCCGCGCATCGCGCACATGGTCAGCCAGATCGCCAACATCGAGACCACCTCGACCCGCACCGAAGCGGAAGCGCTGCTGCTCGAAAACAACCTGATCAAATCGCTGGCGCCGCGCTACAACATCCTGTTTCGCGACGACAAGTCCTATCCCTACATCGTGCTGAGCCGCGGCGATTATCCGCGTCTCGGGTTCTACCGCGGCAATCCGGACCGCAAGGCCGATTATTTCGGCCCCTATCCGTCGTCGTGGGCGGTGCGCGACAGCATCCACCTGTTGCAGAAAATGTTCCGCCTGCGCACCTGCGAGGACAGCGTTTTCGCCAACCGCTCGCGACCCTGTCTGCTGTTCCAGATCAAACGATGCAGCGGACCCTGTGTCGACTGCATCAGTACCGAGGATTACGCCGCCGACGTCCAGTTGGCAGCGATGTTCCTGCTCGGCAAGCAACAGGAAGTCACCAAGCGCCTCAACCAGGCGATGGAGGAGGCGGCCGGCCGGCTGGCCTTCGAGCAGGCAGCTGTTTATCGTGACCAGATCCAGTCGCTGCACCAGGTGCAGGAAAAGCAGTATGTGTCGAGCAGCAAGGGCGAGGACGTCGATATCGTCGTCGCCCTGCGCGAAGGAGGCCGGCTGTGCGTCAATCTGGCCATGGTGCGCGGTGGCCGCCATCTCGGCGACCGCCCGCAATTTCCGAGCAACGCCGGCGACTCGACGCCGGCCGACGGCATTGCCGCCTTCCTGCGCCAGCATTATGCGTTGCACCCGGCGCCGGCCCGCGTGCTGGTGCAGCCGCCGCCGGCCGACGAGGAGGGCGTCGAGACTGCCAGCACGCTGGCCGAACTGGCCGGCCGCCCGGTGCCACTGGTCGAAGCCCGCTCAGTGCTGCATCGGGCCTGGGTCGAGATGGCGGTGCAGAATGCCCGACTGGCCATCCTTGCTCATAACCAGGCCAGCGCCCAGCAGGAACAACGTCTGGCCGCCCTGCAGGAAGCCTTGCAGCTGCCGGAGGCTATCGCCCGCATTGAGTGTTTCGACATCAGCCATACCCAGGGCGAGGCCACCGTCGCCTCCTGCGTGGTCTACGCCGGCAATGGCATGAAAAAGTCCGATTACCGACGTTTCAACATTCGCGACATTCAGCCTGGCGACGACTACGCGGCGATGCGCCAGGCGGTAAGCCGGCGTTACGACAAGGTGGCGAGCGGCGAGGGCGTTGCGCCCGACCTGCTCCTGATCGACGGCGGCAAGGGGCAGGTGGCTGTCGCCTATGCGGCGCTGGCCGACCTGGGCCTGGCCGACCTGCCGATGATCGGTGTCGCCAAGGGGGAAGGGCGCAAGCCAGGGCTGGAAAGCCTGATTTTTCCCGATGGTCGCGAGCCGCTGCAATTGCCGTCGGAACATCCGGCCCTGCACCTGATCCAGGAAATCCGCGACGAAGCCCACCGCTTCGCAATCACCGGCCACCGCGCCCAGCGCGGCAAGGCACGCAAAACCTCGACGCTGGAAAGCCTGCCCGGCATCGGCCCAGCCAAGCGCAAGGCGCTGGTCGCCCGTTTTGGCGGCCTGCCCGGCGTGCTCGCCGCAACCCCCGACCAACTGGCCGAAGTGCCCGGTGTCAGCCGGGAACTGGCCGAAAAGATATACGCTGCATTACACTGACTGCATGCCCTTCAATCTGCCCATCTTCCTCACCTGGCTGCGCATCGTCGCCATCCCGCTACTTATTGCCGTCTACTACGTACCCGAGGGGTGGGCCACGGCACACGAACGCGATACGGCCTCCACGCTGATTTTCGTGTCAGCGGCCATTACCGACTGGGCCGACGGTTACCTGGCCCGCAAATGGAACCAGACCTCGGCCTTCGGTGCCTTCCTCGACCCGGTGGCCGACAAGCTGATGGTCGCCGCGGCTTTGATTGTCTTGGTCCAGCTCGGTCGCACCGATGCCATCGTCGCCACTATCATCATCGGCCGGGAAATTACCATTTCTGCGTTGCGCGAATGGATGGCCAAGATCGGCGCCTCGAAAAGCGTCGCCGTATCGATGCTGGGCAAGATCAAGACGACTGCACAGATGGTGGCCATTCCCATGCTGCTTTATGCAGTGCCGTTGTTCGGTACCGATTTGCGCCAGGCCGGCAACTGGCTGATCTGGATTGCCGCCCTGTTGACCCTGTGGTCGATGGGCTACTACCTGCGCATGGCCTGGCCGGAAATTGCCCGGCGCAGCGCAGAAAAATAGTGGGCGATGTTGACAAATCCCTTGCCGCGTCTATAATGCGCGCTCTGTTTCAGCGCGGCAGTAGCTCAGTTGGTAGAGCGCAACCTTGCCAAGGTTGAGGTCGAGAGTTCGAGACTCTTCTGCCGCTCCAGATTTTCCGGGAAAGCAATGCTTTCCTTGTTGTGCGTAAGATCAAGGCGTGGCGCGATAGCAAAGCGGTTATGCACCGGATTGCAAATCCGTGTAGGTCGGTTCGACTCCGGCTCGCGCCTCCAAGTTTTGCGGCAGTAGCTCAGTTGGTAGAGCGCAACCTTGCCAAGGTTGAGGTCGAGAGTTCGAGACTCTTCTGCCG
>Ga0316605_10001645_pt1 | contig 12868 bp, 8 predicted proteins | sample OWC_soil_day20_n_FD_207666 | JGI IMG/M metagenome (GOLD analysis project Ga0316605, IMG submission 207666) | Wetland soil microbial communities from Old Woman Creek delta, Ohio, United States - OWC_soil_day20_noCT | ecosystem: Environmental > Terrestrial > Soil > Wetlands | place: USA: Ohio... | reverse complement strand
GCATGGAAGTTCTGGGGGTGACCAGCTACGGTGATCTGGCCTCCTTCGCCCAGCAGCAGAGCCGGGCCAGCGTGTTCATCCTGTCCATCGACGACGAGGAGTTTTCTTCTCCCGAGGCTGCCGCCAAGGCGATTGCCGGTTTGCGCGCCTTTGTCGAAGGGGTGCGGCTGCGCAACGCCGAGATACCGATCTTCCTCCACGGCGAAACCCGCACCTCCCGCCACATCCCGAACGATGTGCTGCGCGAGTTGCACGGTTTCATCCACATGTATGAAGACACGCCGGAGTTCATCGCCCGCAACGTGGTGCGGGAGGCCAAGTCCTATCTCGACTCGCTCTCGCCCCCGTTCTTCCGCGCCCTGGTGCATTACGCCGCAGATGGTTCCTACTCCTGGCATTGCCCCGGCCACTCCGGCGGCGTCGCCTTCCTCAAGAGCCCGGTGGGGCAGATGTTCCACCAGTTCTTCGGCGAGAACATGCTGCGCGCCGACGTCTGCAATGCGGTGGAAGAACTCGGCCAGCTGCTCGACCACACGGGCCCGGTAGCGGCCTCGGAGCGCAACGCGGCGCGCATTTTCAATTGCGACCACCTGTTCTTCGTCACCAACGGCACTTCCACCTCGAACAAGATCGTCTGGCACTCCACCGTGGCCCCCGGCGACATCGTGATCGTGGATCGCAACTGCCACAAGTCCATCCTCCACGCCATCATGATGACCGGCGCCATCCCCGTGTTCCTGATGCCGACGCGCAACAACTACGGGATCATCGGTCCGATCCCGAAGGAGGAGTTCTCCTGGGACAACATCCAGAAGAAGATTGCCGCCCACCCTTTCGCCAGCAAGGCCTCGGGCAAGCCGCGGGTACTCACCATCACCCAGTCCACCTACGACGGCATCCTCTACAACGTCGAAGCGATCAAGGAAGAGCTGGACGGCAAGATCGACACCCTGCACTTCGACGAGGCCTGGCTGCCCCACGCGGCCTTCCATGATTTCTATGGCGACTATCACGCAATCGGCGCCGACCGGCCGCGCTGCAAGGACTCCATGGTGTTCTCCACCCAGTCCACCCACAAGCTGCTGGCGGGGCTTTCCCAGGCCTCGCAAATCCTGGTACAGGACGCCGAGAACAACAAGCTCGACCGCGACATCTTCAACGAAGCCTATTTGATGCACACTTCCACCTCGCCCCAGTACGCCATCATCGCCTCCTGCGATGTGGCGGCGGCGATGATGGAAGAGCCGGCCGGCACCGCCCTGGTGGAGGAGTCCATCGCCGAGGCCCTCGACTTCCGCCGCGCCATGCGCAAGGTGGACGAGGAGTGGGGCGCCGACTGGTGGTTCAAGGTCTGGGGCCCGGACGACCTCTCCGAGGAGGGCATCGAGGAGCGCGAGGCCTGGATGCTCAAGGCCGGCGAGCGCTGGCATGGCTTCGGTAACTTGGCCGAAGGCTTCAACATGCTCGACCCGATCAAGGCCACGGTCATCACGCCGGGCCTCGATGTGGATGGCGAGTTCGCCGAGCGCGGCATTCCGGCGGCCATCGTCACCAAATACCTGGCCGAGCACGGCGTTATCGTCGAGAAGTGCGGCCTCTACTCCTTCTTCATCATGTTCACCATCGGCATCACCAAGGGCCGCTGGAACACCATGGTGACCGAACTGCAGCAGTTCAAGGACGACTACGACAAGAACCACCCTCTGTGGAAGGTGATGCCCGAGTTCGTCGCCAAGCACCCGCGCTACGAGCGCATTGGCCTGCGTGACCTGTGCCAGCAGATCCACGGCGTGTACAAGTCCCAGGACGTGGCGCGCCTGACCACCGAGATGTATCTCTCGCCCATGGTGCCGGCCATGCGTCCCGCCGACGCCTTCGCCAAAATGGCCCACCGGGAAATCGACCGGGTGCCCATCGACGAACTCGAAGGCCGCATCACGGCGGTGTTGCTGACGCCCTATCCGCCGGGCATTCCGCTGCTGATTCCCGGTGAGCGCTTCAACCGCACCATCGTCCGCTACCTGCAATTCGCCCGCGACTTCAATGCCCGCTTCCCCGGCTTTGAAACCGACATTCATGGCCTGGTGGACGAGGTTCAGGCCGATGGCAGCATCCGCTATTACCTGGATTGCGTAAAATAATGCACAAAAACAGTGTGTTGCGTTTCACGGGCGAGCTAAATTAGGACTTGATTCCCAGGACATGCTCCCCCCATAATGAATCATCCGTTATTCCGGGAGTATTCCTGTGAAGCATTACCCGAAGTTTTCGTTGCGCCCCATCGCTTTTGTTCTTGGTGTCTTGCTGGCATCGTCCGCCCGTGCGGATACCACCACGGATCAGGCCAAAGCGTTTCTGGCCGCTGGGAAGCCCGCTGCCGCTTTTGAGTTGCTCCTGCCTTTGGAAGCCCAGCGGGCTGGGGAAGTCGAATTCGACCTGTTGCTCGGTATTGCCGCCCTTGACGCAGGACACAACACCAGCGCTGTATTTGCGCTTGAGCGTGTTCTCGCCGTCGATCCTAATAATGCCCGTGCCCGCGCCGAAATCGCCCGCGCTTATCTGGCTCTTGGGGAGACCCAGACGGCGAAGCAGCAATTCGAGACCGTGAAGAGCCAGCCAGTGCCCGAGGATGTCAAGCGCACTATTGAGCAATTTCTCGCAGCTATTGAGCGCGGCGATGATGAGGGGCGTACTACGGTCAAAGGTTATGGTGAGTTCACGTATGGCCGCGACAGCAATGTCAATAGCACGGTCAGTGGCAAGGATGTCGCCATCCCTGCCTTTGGTGGCGCCCTCATCACCCTGGCGCCAGCAGGCGTCAAGCAGTCCGATGACTTCACCACCTACGCCGCCGGTGTCAATCTACGGATGCCGCTGAGGAAAGGTCTTGCCCTGGTAGGCGGCATGTCGGCGAACAAGCGCATGAATGGCCAGTGGGATATATTCGACACCGGTTCCTGGGACGGCAACCTGGGCCTCACGCTGGCTCGCGACAAGGATGTGTTCTCGCTGTCCGCCCAGGCCGGTACTTTCTATGTGGATGACAAACGCTACCGCGATGCCTGGGGTTTCTCCGGTCAGTGGCAGCACACGTATGACCAGCGCACCCAGGCTACGGCGTACCTGCAATACAGCGATCTGGCCTATCCACTGCCAGCCCAGAACTATGCCGGCAAGAAGCGCGATGCCACGCGCTGGATCGCCGGTCTGGGGTTTGCCCATGCCCTGCGTGATTTCCGCACCGTGTTTTTCGGCAGCGTCTATGTCGGTTATGAGCAGCCCCGTGCCAGCCAGATTGACGAAATCGGCTACCGCATCAATGGCGTTCGCGGTGGCGGTCAGTACAAGTTTTCCGATGACTGGTCCGCGTTTGCCAACCTGAGCTATGAGCATCGCGGCTATCGTGGCGTCGATCCCTTCTTCCTCCAGAAGCGCCACGATGGCGGATGGAACGCGGGCATCGGTGTCGTGTATATCCCAGCCAAGGACTGGAAGATCACCCCGCAATACCAATATACCCGCAACGATTCCAATGTCGCCACCAGCGACTACAAGCGCGAGGTGCTCTCGATCACCGTGCGTCGAGACTTCTAACGGAGGTCATCATGCCTATCGAATTCAAGTTCAAAGACTCAGCTCGGCTAGCCTTGGCCATTTCCGCCGCTTTCCCCCTAGGGGCCTACGCGGCCGCCGGAAAGGTGGATTTTGCTGTCGGCAACGTGGTGGCGGTTTCCGCCGATGGGAGCCGACGATCTCTTGGCAAGGGGGCCGACGTTAATTCCGGTGAAACCATTGATACAGGCGATGGCCGCGCTCAGGTGCGTTTTACCGATGGCGCTCAGGTTTCCCTTCAGCCGCAAACTCAGTTCCGGGTCGATGAGTATCGTTTCAATGGTGCGCCGGATGGCGAAGAGAAAGGCTTCTTCAGCCTTCTTAAAGGCGGGTTGCGCACTATTACTGGTCTCGTCGGGCGCAGCAATCGGAAGAATTACAAGATAACCACCGAAGTCGCCACGATCGGCATTCGCGGCACGGAGTATTTGGCCGCTCTGAATAACGGCCTCAATGTCACCACGGGAGAAGGTTCGGTCGAGGTCTGCAATGCTGCGGGTTGCATGATCTTAAACAGCGGCGAATCGGGGTTCGTGCCTAGTTCAGGCAGTAATCCAACCCGAACTGAATCCAAGACCTCACTGCCCCCTGCTCCGGTGACAGAGGGTGGAGGCCTTTCAAATGAAGTAAAGAAGAGCGATGAGAGTCTACAGAGCTTGCTGCCGACGCTTCCCTCTGGCTCTGGTTATGCTCTTGCCTGGGCCGGACGAAAGAGTGGCTCTGATTATGTATCTCAGGACACAGGAAGCGCTGCGTTCAGCAGTTCTGGAGAGTTGCTTGCATTTACTGGCGGCAATCGTGTTTCGTCGAGCGCCGCCGAAGGGGCTTTGACTGACGGCGTTATCGGATGGGGGCGTTGGGCTAGCGGTTCGTTACATCTGGGCGGAAACGACTATACGCTCTCCAATACCCACTATGTGGTTGGTACGCCAACCTCCGCTGCTGACATGGGGGCGCTGGCCAGCGTTATTGGTACCTATTCGCTCGTGGGGTATACCTTCCCCACATCAACCAGCGGGGCGGTAGGCGGCCCCGGGTCAGTGTCTGGCACGTTAAAAGCCGATTTCTACAATAACTCGGTTGATGTTGCCATGACCGTAGCTCTGGGAGGGAAGAGCCTGAACCTCATGGTACCTTTCGCGACGATCACCAACTCCACATTCTATGGAACGAGCGGTCCTTCAACTGTGAATGGGTTTTTTGCAGGCGCGAATGCATCCAGAGCGGGCCTGACGTATCAGATTACAGACGGTGTTCTCGGAACCGTCAGTGGTGCAGCAGGATTTAAGATGACTTCCTCAACTGCTAGTTGCTACATGTGTTGATAGCCGGATGACAGGCTATTACCGAGCAAGGTAGTAGTCTCTAAAACGACATTGCGCCTCTTGAGAATAGATTTTTTCTGTGGTTTTCCGGGCCGTAGTGCCGAGTTTTTTTCTTAGTCCGATATCTGCGGCTAGTTTTTCAAGCCAGAAGAGAGCGTCTTCTTGATTCTTGACTAGCACCCCATTTTCTCCGTGGCGGATAAGCTCTGTATATCCCCCTCGGGGTTCGCATACTACAGGTAGCCCGCAAGCCATTGCCTCTAGCACCGTGCGGCCAAAAGTTTCCGTGATGCTGGGGTGGTAGCGAAAAAAGAATACATCCAACGAGTGCAAGAACTCGTGGGCTGGTTCCGCACCGGTCGGTAGCAATTCAATGTTAGCCTGATTTTTCCCAAGGTATGGCTTAAGACACTCGCCCCCCATCACCCGTACCCTCCCTCCCGCTTCCGTCATCAATCGGTAGAGAGACGGGTCATCTTCATGGTGCTTGGTAAGGTCGTCCCGACTAAGCCGTCCAATGGTGAATGCATGATCGGGGAGGAATCGCTTTGGGCTGAATAAGTCCAGATCTATCCACGATGGTTCCACTCGCCCGGGTAAGGCGGTTATGTTCTGTAGTAGATGGGAAACGAAGACAAGTTCAGGAACAGGTAGGTTTGCGCAACGGCAGCGATGAAGTAGTTGAAATAGTCTGATGTGATATGGCGCGTTGTACTTGATGATTAGACGCTGTGGTCTGGCATTCTCAAGCCAGGGGTCAATGGAAAAATAGCCGCCGACAATTATCAGAGTGCCGCCAACAGGCCAGTTTGTCTCGGTAATAGGGTGGATGAGGCGGCAGGCATGGGACGCGTGGATCGGTGCGACTTCCGACCAGACCTGAACATCAGCATGGCCCTTAAGCAGGTTGGCCAGGGCGAGGGCATCCAAGGCGCTACCGGTAAGGCCGAAATCGAATCTATCGACGATATGGATGGTTTGTTGCATTATTGAATTATGCCTGGTTCCAATACCTCTACCGCTGATTGGCTCGCTCAAGGTCATAGACTTCGTCAAGACGGAAGGATGGAGGCCGCCCTGTTGGCATTTACTCGTGCTCAGGCTCTTGACCCGTGCGATCCAGAGGTGGCACGTGCCGCAGCCACCTTGGCTGATAGCTTGAAGTTTCCTGCACGTGCCCTGCATTTCTTGCAAGCAGTTGTTGATGCGGGAAGTGCTGACACAGACCTTCTGGCGATGGTGGCCAGCTTACACCTGGAGTTAGGTGCGCCCGAGGTCGCCAGGGAGATCTGTGATGGGGTGTTGTCACGGCAACGCAGCCATCGTGATGCCTTGATGAATCGTGGCATGGCATTGCGCGCAGTTGGAGACGTCGCGGGCGCAATTGAAAATGATTGTCGATTGGCGCGAGCATATATCGGAAGCGCCTCGGCGCAGCTGAATTATGCAGATGCCTGCCTGATGGGCGGGCGTTACGCCGATGCTCTTTCTGCAATCGGCAGAGCCTTGAGTTTGGCGCCCGACCTTATTGGAGCACATAGAGTACGTGGACTTGCCTTGGCAATGCTTGGGCGCTTTGACGAGGCGAATGCAGAGTTCGCTTATCTTCAAGATCAGTACGACACAGTTGATGATGGCGATCGCGAGAAGAATATTGACCGCGCCCTTTTTGACGCTCTCACGATTTATATCGCGCACTCCATGGAGCGGTGGTCGCTTTGCGATTGGTCAGTCCAGTTGCCCTTGCTTGTTGTCCTAAGGCAATACTTTTCTAACGGCCACCGTCGACGCCTGATGGAAAAGACCATTGCATTCAATGTTCTTTCGCTTCCACTGACAAGTAGCGAACAACGCAATATTGCTGTTGCCGTGGCCCGCTTTATACAAGAGCAGGCGCCTGTCCGGACGATTCCGCTTGCGAAGACGCGGAGCGGTCGTTTGCGCGTAGCTTATCTTTCTGCGGATTTCCGCAGGCATCCGGTTGCCGAGTGTTTGTGGCGGGTCTTCCCGCTTCATGATCGTTCCCGATTTGAGGTATTCGCCTACTCATTGACGGCGAATGACGGAAGTCCCATGCGGGCGTGTATTGAGGCAGATGCGGAACATTTCGCAGATATCTCGCTTTTGTCTGACCGTGAAGCTGTTGAGCGTATTGCTCTCGATCAGATACACGTCCTTGTGGACTGTTCCGGTTACACCGAACATACCCGACCTCAGCTTCTGGCCGCCCGGATAGCACCAGTCCAGGCGCAAATTCTTGGGGCTCCAGGGCCATGCGGAGGTAGTTTTGTCGATTATCGAATTACCGATGCCTTCGCTACACCACCGAGTACGACCAGTGACTGGGACGAAGCCCTGGCATGGTTGCCTGATACATTATTCCTCTGTGACGACACGCTGAATGTCCAGCCCCCGCCGAGCCGCGCCGCGTGTGGGTTGCCAGACGATGCGTTTGTTTTTTGCTGTTTTAACAACCATTACAAGATCGACCCGGATGTGTTCTCCATCTGGATGCGATTGCTAAAGCTCTTGCCCAATTCTGTACTATGGCTAGTCGAAGGGCAGAAGGAGTCCATGGCGCGCCTATGGAATGAAGCCAAGAAATGTGGCGTCGAAAACGCGCGACTGATATTCGCCCCCTTCTTGCCGCTACCTCAGCATTTAGCGCGCCATGCCTGTGCTGACTTGTTTCTTGACACTTTCTATTACAACGCTGGCACTACCGCTGTTTACGCCTTGCGCGCCGGCCTCCCGGTGCTGACGTGTGCAGGCCAGACTACAGTGGCGCGCATGGGCGGTAGCGTTGTCCGTGCCGCAGGCTTACCGGAACTTGTAGTCGAGTCGCCAAGGGACTATGAGGTCATGGCATTGCGTCTCGCTACGCTCCCGAATCAATTAAGTGATCTGCGCTGTCGCCTGCGAGCGGAAGGTCCAACAAGTCGGCTGTTTGATATGCCGGGCAGGGTGCGGGCGTTAGAGCGCGCCTATGAGGCTATGTGGCAGAGGGCAGAGCATGGCAAGGTGCCGGAATCTTTTGTCGTGCCGGCCGAGAGCAATTAGATGCGGCGGTAGCTCACAAAGGTAAAAGTCCTCTCTGTATTATTTTGGCATAGCCGCGCGATCTCGCTCCACTCCTCCTTGCCAAATGGCGGGAATGTTGCGTCCCCCTGAACCTCTGCATCAACTTCCGTCAACTCCATCCGATCCGCTAGGGGCAACGCCTGGGCATAGATGTCGGCGCCGCCGATGACGAAAACCGTATCGCTATGACGACCGGCGGCGTCAATCGCTGCCTCCAGCGAATGCACCACTTCGGCCCCCTCGGCCTGGTAGCTCGTGTCACGGCTGACGACGATATGGGGCCGTCCCGGCAGTCGCCCGGGGAGGGACTCCCAGGTCTTGCGGCCCATGATCATCGGGTGGCCCATGGTTAGGGCCTTGAAGTGCTTGAGGTCTTCCGGCAGGTGCCAGGGGAGTTTGTTGTCTTTGCCGATGACGCCGTTTCTGGCGACGGCGGCGATGATGACGATTTGCGGGCGGGTCATGAGGGGAGCAGCCTTTTATAGAGGTCGAGATACTGTTGGGCGGGGCCGGACCAGGAGAGGTCTTTGGCCATGCCGGCCTTCTGCATGGCGCGCCAGCGTTTGTTGTCGCACCAGGTCTGGTGGGCGCGGCGGATGGCGTCGAGCAGGGCTTCCGGCGTGGCGGGGCCGAAGCTGAAGCCGTCGACACCGTCGCTGACGGTGTCGGCGAGGCCGCCGGTGGCGCGCACGATGGGCGGGGTGCCGTAGCGCAGGCTGTACATCTGATTGAGGCCGCAGGGCTCGAAGCGCGAGGGCATCAGGAAGGCGTCGGCGCCGGCCTCGATGCGATGGGCGAGGCCCTCGTCGAAGCCGATGCGCACGGCGAAGCGGCCGGGGTGGGCGATGGCGAGGTGGCGGAATTCGTCTTCGAGGGCTTTTTCGCCGCTGCCGAGCACCGCCAGTTGCACCGGCATTTCCAGCAGCGCCGCCGCCAGAGCGGGGACCAGGTCGAGGCCCTTCTGGTGGGTGAGGCGGCTGACGATACCTAGCACCATGGCGTCTGACTCATCGGCGAGGCCCAACTCGCGGCGCAGGGCGTCGCGGTTGGCCTTCTTGGCGGCCAGATGGGCGGCGTCGTAGGTCTTGGCCAGATACGTGTCGGTGGCCGGGTTCCAGGCTTCGGTGTCGATGCCATTGACGATGCCGGTGAGAACGGCGGTGCGATGACGCAGCAGGCCGGCCATGCCCATGCCTTCTTCCTCGGTCTGGATTTCCTCGGCGTAGGTGGGGCTGACGGTGGTGATCGCGTCGGCATGTTGCAGGGCTGCCTTGAGGAAGGACAGGCGACCGTAATACTCCACACCGTGCAGGGTCCACGCTTCATCCGGCAGCCCCAGCTCGAACAGGGTGGCGTGATCGAAGAGGCCCTGGAACGCCAGGTTGTGCACCGTGATGAGGCTCTTGGCACACCCCTCTGGCAGGTAGCGCAGATAGGCCGGGGCGAGGCCGGTCTGCCAGTCGTTGCAGTGAATCAGGTCCGGGCGCCAGTGCAGGGTGCTGGCGGCGGAGCCGAGCCAGGCCGCGACGCGGGACAGCAGACCGAATCGCACACCGTTGTCGAGCCAGTCGTGCCCCTCGGGGCCGAGGTAGGGATTGCCGGCGCGGTCGAAATAGGCCGGGTAGTCCACCAGCCACAGGCGCAGACCGTCGGTAGTTTTGGCTTCGCGCAGGGTCGGTGCCGGCAGGAGGCCGCCGAGGCCGTGGGGCGCGGCGATTTCCTTGGTGTCGGGGAAGGCCGTCATCAGGGCCGGGTAGGCCGGCACCAGAACGCGCACATCGACGCCTGCTGTCGCCAGCGCCAGCGGCAGGGCAGCGGCGACGTCGCCGAGGCCGCCGGTCTTGACCCAGGGCGCGATTTCAGAGGTAGCGAAGAGAACTTTCATGGTGGCGTCACGGTGCTGGAGAAAAGGCGCCGCAGGGCTTCGGTGACTTTTTCCGGTTGGTAGGGTTTGAGGATGTAGCCACGGGCGCCGCCTGCCGCCGCCTGTTTCACCGTGTCCTTGTCGCCGCGACTGGTAATCATCATCACCGGCACCTGGGGTGCGGCCTGGTGAATCTTCATCAGCGCCTCAATGCCGGTCATGATCGGCATCTCCACATCGAGACAGAGCAGGTCCGGCTTGTGTTCGAGGGCCAGTTTGACGGCGCTCTGGCCGTTGTCGGCCTCAGCCACCACGGTGCAATCGCACTGTTCCAGAATCGCCCGCAGCAGACGGCGCAGGGCGGCGCTGTCGTCGGCGATGACGACGCGGTGGCGACCGGCTATCGCGGCGGCCGGGGCCGTGGTGCGCAAGTGTTTGAGGGTGTGGTGGGCGTGGGCGACCTGCTTCATTTCTTCCAGCACCTGGCCCTGGGAAAAGGGCTTGAGCAGGAAGCCCGCCGCGCCAGCCTGGGCGGCGGCGATGCGCAGGGCCGGATCCGCATCGGCTGTCAGCATGACGATGGAAAGGTTCGGCACCTTGCGGTGCAGCTCATCGACCATGGCGATCGGATTGCAGTTTGGTAGCTTCTGGTCGAGGAACACGATTTCCGGCAGCTTCTGTTCCAGCAACTCCAGCAGATTCGCGCCATCCGCAACTTCGGCCGCCACGTCGTAGCCTTCCTGACGCAGCAGGCGCGTCAGGAGTTGGCGCACGGCAGAGCTGCCGTCGGCAATCAGGACCCGCATGAAGTTCCCTTGCAGGCGGCGATGAGGCCGGCGGTGGAACTGTCGAGGCCGGCGGCCGGTGTCTTGCCTTCAATCATCGGCAGCAGGCGGCCGGCGAGTTGCTTACCGTATTCGACGCCCCATTGGTCGAAGGAATTGAGGTTCCAGATCACGCCCTGGACGAAGACCTTGTGCTCGTAGAGAGCGATCAACTGGCCGAGGGTGTACGGGTCGAGGCGCGGCAGCAGCAGGGTGGTGCTGGGCTGGTTGCCGGGAAAGACCTTGAGCGGGGCGAGCTGCGCCACCTGGTCTTCCGCCATGCCGGCGGCGCGCAATTCGGCTTCTGCTTCGGCGCGGGTCTTGCCGCGCATCAGGGCCTCGGCCTGGGCCAGCACGTTGGCCAGCAGCTTCTCGTGATGGCCGGGGAGCGGGAAGTCTGCTTGCTTGCAGGCAAGAAAGTCGCAGGGAATCAGCCGGCCGCCCTGATGGATCAACTGGTAGAAGGCATGCTGGCCGTTGGTGCCGGCCTCGCCCCACAGCACTGGCGCGGTGGCGATGCCCACCGGCTGCCCATCGCGGCCCACGGCCTTGCCGTTGCTCTCCATTTCGAGCTGTTGCAGATAGCTCGGTAGCAGTTCCAGGGACTGGCTGTAGGGCAGCACGGCAAGGGTTCCGGCGCCGAGAAAATCCGTGTTCCAGAGTCCGAGCAGGGCCATCAGGGCCGGCAGGTTCTGCTCCACCGGGGCGCTGAAGAAGTGCTCGTCCATCGCCGCCGCCCCTTGCAGCAGGCGGGCGAAATTGGGATAGCCCACCGCCAGGGCCACCGGCAGGCCAATCGCTGACCAGAGGGAAAAGCGCCCGCCGACCCAGTCCCAGAAGGCGAAGGCATTGGCCGGATCAATGCCGAATTCAGCCACCTTGGGCAGGTTGGTGGAGACGGCGACGAAGTGCCGCGCCACGGCGGCCTCGCCCAGGGCCGCCACCAGCCAGGCGCGGGCCGAGGCCGCGTTCTGCATGGTCTCTTGCGTGGTGAAGGTCTTGCTGGCGATGACGAACAGCGTCGTTTGCGGCTCGAGATGGCGCAGGGTGACGGCGAGGTGGGCGCCGTCGAGGTTGGAGACGAAATGCACCCGTGGCCGCTGCTGATGGAAAGCGGAGAGGGCCTGGGTCGCCATCTTGGGGCCGAGGTCGGAGCCGCCGATGCCGATGTTCACCACGTCGGTGATCGGCTCGCCGGTGGCGCCGCGCCAGTGGCCGGAATGGATGGCATCGCAGAAGCGCTCGATCTGCGCCAGCACCTGCCGCACATCCGGCATCACATCAACGCCGTCGTGAAGGATCGGCTGCGTACCCTGGTAGCGCAGCGCCGTGTGCAGCACGGCGCGGCCTTCCGAGGTATTGATCAACTCACCGCTGCGCATGCGGGCGATCCAGCCCGGCACGTCGGCGCTGCGCCACAGATCGGCCAGCAGCCCCAGGGTTTCGGTGCTGACGCGCTGCTTGGAATAGTCGAGCAGCAAGCCCTCCGCTTGCAGCGAGAAGTGTTCGAAGCGTTGCCCGTCGGCGGCGAACAAGTCGCGCAGAGGGCTGCCGCGCTGACACTCGGCGTGAGCTGTCAGCGCTGCCCAGGCCAGAGAGGTCGTGGCACTCATCTCCTTACAGCCACACCATCATCCCCATCTCGAAGGGATGGGTCAGCAGGGCGTGGGAGGGGTAGGCGCGAACGCGGTATTCGAGCTTGCCGCACTGGTCCGGCGTCAGCTCGCGGGAGAACAGGTGTTCGCCGTTCTCCAGGGGCTTCTCGTGGCGCAGGGCGAAGCGCTTGGCGCGGGCGTGGCTGGGATCGCTGGGGCGCAAGAACATGAGTTCCACCGTCAGGTCGTCCGGATCGAGGCCGTTGAGATTCACCGCCACCTCGAAGCGCAGGGCCTCGCCGTAGCGGGAACGGCCGCCCGGCATGTTGATCTTGTTCAGCCGCACACCGCCCCAGGCGTGGCGCACCTTGGACTTCCATTCCGCCACCTGCTGGGCGCCGGCAAACTTCTCGCCGGCGTATTTGCGCCACTGGGCCGCCGCCGGGGCGTAGAGCTTTTCGGTGTACTCGGTGAGCATGCGCTGCATGTTGAAGCGCGGCAGGATGGTGGCGATGGAGTTCTTCGCCAGGCGCACCCAGTCCGGCGAGTAACCCAGCGACGTGCTGC
>Ga0316605_10001644_pt1 | contig 12869 bp, 13 predicted proteins | sample OWC_soil_day20_n_FD_207666 | JGI IMG/M metagenome (GOLD analysis project Ga0316605, IMG submission 207666) | Wetland soil microbial communities from Old Woman Creek delta, Ohio, United States - OWC_soil_day20_noCT | ecosystem: Environmental > Terrestrial > Soil > Wetlands | place: USA: Ohio... | reverse complement strand
TCACTGAGGATTACCGCATTACTTAATGAACCGCCTTTTGCAAGGCCATTGGCCATCATATATTGAACATCCTTGAGAAAACCAAAAGTTCTCGCCGGAGCAACCTCTTTAATAAATGTCTCCTCATTCAGTTCTGTGCTGAACTCCTGCTCACCAAGGAGATGGTGGTGAAAAAGAATTCTGAAGGTAATTTTTCTTCCCTCATAAGGAACAACGGCAATCTCAGAATGACCGTCCTCCATCATGACGGGCTTTGTTATCCGCAAGTAGGGCATTTTCTTTCCCTGTTTTGCGATCCCCCCTCTCAAGATGATACTCACCAGTTCGGTGGAACTCCCATCCAGGATGGGTATCTCAGGGCCATCCACCTCAATAATAAGGTTGTCAATTCCTATACCCGCCAGGGCAGCGAGGAGGTGCTCAACTGTTCTGATTTTTATATTACCGTTACCAAGGGTAGTAGCGTATGCAGTGTCGGTCACCGCACCGATATAGGCCCGTATTACTGCCATTCTATCTATCCTGTGGAAGATGATGCCGGAATCCCGTGGGGCAGGCTTCAGTCTCACAACGGCATGCCTTCCCGTGTGCAGACCAATTCCGCTAAAGGTTACTTCCTGTCTTAATGTCCTCTGTAAACGCATAAAGTTACAAATTTAGATTGCAAGGAAGATGCCAGAAAAAAACCTTTTAAATAAATAACTTTTGATTCTGTTGGTGTTGATTATATTCTTCAGGTGTGTAATTTGTGCAACACTTAATGGACTACTGGTTCATCCATGTTTCAGGTTACCTTTGGCGGGAAATCTCACCACCAACTACCATCTCACTAATCCTCAGGGTTGGCATCGCGTCAGAGACAGGAACCCCCTGGGAGTCCTTTCCGCAGGTCCCTATGGAGAAACCCAGGTCAGAAGCGATCATATCTATGGATCGTAGTATAGAGGGGCCGTTTCCTGCAAGAGTGGCCTCCCTTACAGGTTCACCAAGGGTGCCGTTCTCAATTTTGTACCCTTCCTGAACATCAAACACGAAGTCCCCGGTGACGGTATTTACCTGCCCTCCCCCCATTTTTTTCACAAAAAGGCCGTTCGACGTGGATTTCACCACCTCTTCAGGCGACGCTTTGCCGGGCGCGATGAACGTATTACTCATCCTTGGTATGGGCCTGTGCTGGTAAGACTCTCTCCGACCATTACCGGTGGATTTCACCCCATCACGCATGGCGGCCAACTGATCATAAAGGTATCCGGAAAGTATCCCTTTATCCACAAGGACTATTCGCCTTGAGGGCGTACCTTCATCATCAAACCGGTAAGAGCCTCTTTTGTAGGGGAGAGTTGCATCGTCTATGACTGTTACCAATTTCGAGGCAACTTCCTGACCTAATTTATTGGAGTAGACGGACAACCCGTGCTGTGCAAGGTCTGCTTCAAGGCCATGGCCTATCGCTTCATGGATCATTGTTCCCCCTGCCTCTGAAGAGATGACCACAGGCATCCTTCCCCCCACAGCCCGTCCTGCCCGGAGCATCATAACTGCCCTTTGGGAAGCGTTGAGGGAAAGCTCGTCAATGATGGACCCCTCAAAAAGCTCGAAACCGATATTGCCACCAGCCGTCTCATATCCTGTTTGTATTATCCCATTGTCTGAGGCAATTACATGGATTACCCAGAGGGTATGGGTCCGCTCATCTTCTGCGAAGATACCCTCAGAGGTGGCTATACGTACACTTTGGGTAGCGTCACGGTAACTTCCAGACACCTGCCGTATGCGTTTGTCGAATGACCGTGCTATGTGGTCCGCCTTCTCCACGAGGGCAACCTTCCTCTCCATCGGTATCTCATCCGGAAGCATCCTAATAGCAAAATCAACACCTGGCCTTACCCTTTTCAGATCCAGGATGGGAAGGGATGCCGCCTTCGGAAGGGACCTGCTCAGGACATCTGCCAGTGAGGTGAGGGAGTCGGCTGAACTGTCATTCGTGAAGGCATAGGAGGTCTTCCCTCCAGATATGAGTCTGATGCCCACACCGCTGTCAATGCCGGTCACCACCTTCTCTACCTTCCTGTCTTCAAGGCGAATGGAGGTTGCCCTTCTTTGCTCCGCGAAGATATCGGCATAGTCTCCTCCGTGGGACAATGCCCTCTTTAACACTTTTGACAGCAGATCAGTATTCAACACAATGGACCTCTTTTTTGTTGCGGTGCTGGACTTCTCAGACCGTATATTATAGCATTTAGAAAGATAAGGAATGCGGCTGCACAGATATTTTCAGCCGCCTTGCGGAAGGAGAAGGATAAGTCTATGCCAAAGATCGGGCTTATTGCGGGCAGTGGCTTTTACGAAGAGGGGATGGGGATAAGGGAACTTAAGAAAATAACAACCCCGTATGGAGAACCGTCCGATGTGTACCGCATATGTGAGTTGCCAGAGGGTGAATTTGTTTTACTTTCCAGGCATGGGACGCCCCATCACATCCCTCCTCACATGATCAATTACAGGGCCAATATCTGGGGCATGAGGGAAATGGGGGTAGAGAGGATTATTTCAATCAATGCAGTCGGGGGAATAGAGGGAGGCCTGGTACCTGGGGATATCGTGATACCGGATCAGGTTATTGATATGACCCATGGAAGGGCTTCCACGTTCTATGAGGGCGATGAGGTTGTCCATATAGATTTCACGACACCTTATTGTACGGAGGTGAGGGGAGCGATTAAGGAAGCTGGCATTGAGTCCCGTATGAGCCTGCAGGATTCCGGCACGTATGTCTGTGTCAACGGGCCGAGGCTTGAGAGTAAAGCGGAAATTCAGCATTTCTTGAAGATTGGAGCAGATGTCGTCGGCATGACTGGTATGCCCGAGGCCTGCCTTGCCCGGGAGCTTGAACTCTGTCTTGCCGGTATCGCGGTGGTTACCAACTATGCAGCCGGGATATCGGGCAGGAAGCTCACGACGAAAGAGGTTGTCGAGACGATGAAGAGTTCCTTGGAACGGATAAAGAAGCTTATTATGGAAACCTTTAAACACATCCCGGAGAAAAGGAGTTGTGAATGCCCATATGCGCTGAAGGATGCAACGATGTAACGGTCTCTCTGGTATAATTTATCTGCGTCATGAAGGTAACCGTTAAGCTTTTTGCCACCTTGAGGAATTTCGGTCCTGTGGAACAGGAAATGGAGTTGGCCGAAAACTCAACCCTTGAAGACCTGATCAAAATGCTGAAACTTCCTGAGAAGATTCCCTTACTCAAGATCGTGAATGGTGAACACAGAAGCACACACTATCGCCTGCAGGAAGGAGACGAGATTGCGTTCTTTCCCCCTATTGCCGGGGGTTCTGGAAGGTAATGCGTATCGGGATGGTTCCGAAGAATTGTTCTTATGGCTACTGAAAACTGCGTTTGCGAAGTCTGTGAAACGATAGTGGTTAAGGACCAAAGATTACCGGGATTCCCGGGACAAATAAAGAGCTAAATGGATGTCCCGCCTCTTTCTCACGCTGTTGCGTGAGAAGGCCAACAAGACGAACAAATTTCTATGCGCGTGCTCACTCCTTTATAACTTCAATATGCAGATCAACCTCATCCATTGGAGGCTTGGCAAGGCTCCAGCGCAGCTTCCATCGGGTGATCGGCGTCTGTAGAGAGGTGGCAACGCCTGGACACTGATATTCAGCCCAGGCGACTAATTCGAACCACCAGTTCAGGACAGCCCTGTATCCGAACATGTGAACCTTGCTGGCAGCACCCGCATGTGCGGCAAGCAATTGGTCGTATATGTCCCACTCGATTGCCTCTCCAGGCTTGATTGACTCCGGAGTCTTAGTGCGAGAGAAGGCCTCGCTTACATCCTGAATCGATCCGCCTTCCTGGCCCAGGGTGGCGTGAGGCACAAGCCCAGACACCACTGTCTGACCGGTATTCCTTAACGAAAGGATCCCTCTCTTGAACTGGATCACCCTGTCCCCGCTAGCTTCAATTCTTGAAGCGACCGCACGCAAAGAGATCTCTAGACGGCATTCCTGGCTGTTTATTTTCTGTTCTTTAGGTGTTGTTTCTCCCCCCATGCTCTCCTCCTTTCCGCTCATCTTTTTATGGAGCTGATCAATTAGTAGTTGTAACTGAGAGGTATACCAGATCATGCCTGGACAACCAGTTTTCTTTCTCCAACATGCCATTTCTCACAGGTTTTCCATTGAGAAGAATCTCTTTGCATCCCTGCCAGAACTCGAAAGGCTGACCTGAGAGAAAATCCGCCATCTCGGAAGATTTCAGATAGATACCCTTCTTGAGTAGATCAGGACCCAATTCCCTCATCAGGAGGTTAAAAAACTTAAGGTGTACACATCCTTCTGCAATTTCGCAATGGGAATCAGATTCGCTATAAGTAATGGAGCTTCGAAATGCCCCATAGACACCCCCCCGCCTCATGGTAGCGCCCACCAAACCCGGCATGGCAGCAGAGAGGGAGAGGTGTGACCCATCATGGATCATTGCGGAATCGAGGTCGTCCACTGGCCTTCCTTCAAGAAAGATGGACTGTATCCGTTCTGTAATATATTCTGGAGATATTCCCAGTTGTTGGGTGAGGAAGTTCTTTGTGCTGCAGCCGACAAGTGCCTTGACCATGAATCCAGCCTGGAGAACTTGGTAGAAACCAGGAAGCTGAGAATCGTCTATTACAAAACGGAGCTGTATGAGAGAACTATCATCAAAGTCTTGTTTCTTAAAACAGGTCATGGATACGATACCTCTGTCTACTTATTGAGTCCTATTTGTACTATGGACAAAAAAGGGAGAGGCCTTTTTTCAGCCTCTCCCTCCAAAAGTTTTTCTATTTCAATTACCAATTGAAGACTTTATCGAGATCTTCGTCCTTGACCCCGAAGGTAACATTGTGGGGAGCGAACTTCTCGGTCTTGAAGTAGCTCGGCAGCCGGTCGTGTTGGGCAGTAAAGCCGGCCTTTGCATTGAAGTCCCGCTCCATCTTCAGGACCTTCTTTCCCAGGTCGGTCACGCCGTCGCCCGTCATGTTGATCCCGTAGAAAGCGCTGAGCATGTCGAGAAGGGCCTGGAATGTTTCGGGCTGGTCGAGCACCGCAAAGGCGATGAAGAGGCACATGCCGGTGGAGTCGATCGCCGCGGTCGCGATCTGGAGGTTCCGCGACAACTCGACCTGCCCCTCGGGCTTGAGCGCGTTCACATCGCCGCCCACCTTCAGGACGTTCTGGGCCACCGCGTATCCCGCGGTGTGGTCCGCGCCCATGGGGCTCGTCGCGTAGGTGACGCCGATGCCCTGCACCGCGCGGGGATCGTAGGCTGGCATTGCCTGGTTCTTCACCACCGGCACCCGCTCGACGCCGAAGGCCTTGCCGGTTATGGCTGCCCCGTTGCCGAGGATCCTGCCGAGATGCGTACCTTTGCCGACCTCATGCACCAGCTGGATCGCCGCATCGGCATCGCCGAACTTGGCGAGCCCTGCCTCCATCGCGACAGCGATCGTCGCGCCCATCTCGATCGTATCGATGCCGTAATTGTCATCAAGGAAATCCATCATGGCGATCTTGTCCAGGTCACTGATGCCGCAGTTCCCGCCGTGGGCCCAGACGGTCTCGTACTCCGGTTGCTTGGTAAGGTAGTGGCCGTCCTTGTCGTTGTAAGTGCCCGAACACTGGATGACGCAGCCGCGGTGGCAGCCGTGGGTCGGGTTCGCGCCTCGCTTCTTCTCGGTCTCCGCCTGGGTCTCGCCGCTGATCTTGGAGGCGCCGTCGAAGCGGCCCTGCTTGAAGTTGTAGGTGGGATAGCCTCCCACCTCGTTCAGGATGTTCGTCAGCACGTTCGTGCCAAAAGCCGGAAGGCCCTGGCCGGTGACCGGGTGTTTCTTGAGGCCGTCCACGAACCGTTTGTTCGCGTCCATGAACTTTTGCGGGTCTTTGGGCTCGCGCACCGGCATGCCGGTGGCGTCGAGAACAATGACCTTGATGTTCTTGGAGCCCATGACCGCGCCCATGCCTCCGCGGCCCGCGTGGCGGGTCGGGCGCTGCTCCATGTCGGTAAAGGCCACTGTCGCGGCGCCCATCTTCATTTCGCCTGCAGGTCCGATCGAAATGCATGCCACCTTGTCCCCGAATTCCGCTTTCATCTTCGCGATCAGGTCGTAGTTCGGGAGCATCTTGAGGCTGTTGTCCTTGGTGATCTTGACCCCGTCCTTGTTGATGAAGACCTTGTAGAGGTCGTCACTCGCCGGCTTCCCTTCGAGCACGATGGCGTTGTAGCCGAGCTTTGCGAGGACCTGGGAAGCCTGTCCTCCGGAGTTCGATTCCTTGATGCCGCCGGTGAGGGGGCTCTTGCCGCCCACAGAGATTCGCCCTGACTGGGCGCCGCCGGTTCCGCTCAGCAGCCCCGGTGCAATCACCAGCTTGTTGTCAGCCCCCAGGGGGTGGCACAGGGGTGGAACCTCCTTGGAAACTATGGCAGAGGTTAAAGCCCTGCCGCCAAAGCCGGCGTATTCACCCACAGGGACTTCAGTAGCCTTTGGTCCGCCTGTTGCCCCTACGTCAATTCTGAGAATCTTGTCCATACAATCCTCCCATTCTTCCCTTCTGCATACAACAGGGATATGTTTGATGAAACGTTCACATTTGCAATGCGGATAGAACTTGATACTTCTTTCTCAAAGGATAGGTGAAAGTAATTCATTTGTCAAATAAATTATTTTCATGTGAGAGAGGAAACGTGAAAGGAGATATTGATTGGAGGAGACCGTAAATCTTACTGGAGGCAATGGAATAGACCGGTGCACCAGAGGCATGCCCCGCAGGGAACGCTGCTTATGTAACAATCCTGTTCAAAGTCCTCACCCTGGACATAGTCGCAGAGGGCGAAGCTGCAATCAAAACAAAAGGGGAAGTCATAACGAAGAACACCCTTCCTGAAGGACCTGTAATTTCCGTCATTCCAGATATCAAGGATGTTTCTTTCCTTCAGATTGCCGAAACTCCAAGGCTTGATCTGTTTTTCCCATCCCCCCACATAACAGCTATACCGGTGCCAAAGGAAATAGCACGGATGCACATCTCCCTCCCACGAGATAAATGCGCTTTCTCCTTCAACGAAATCGCACTTTCTGTTATTCCGTGGAGCCACTTCAGGGAGCTTCACCTCAATACCTTCCTCTTGTCCTATCTTCAATGTCTCTTCGAAAATCTCTTTCACCCTTTTCAGCCATTCTTCATCCCTGATGAGGAGCCGTTCCAGATGGAGGGCTATCCCCTGCGAATCAGCGTCGGCCTTCATCTCTTCGATGAGAGCAAAAATCTTTTCTTCGTCAGCATTCTTAAAGTGTTTCATGAACACATCAAAATACCTTCGGATATCCAATCCTTGAAGTTCTGCCCTGTTCTTCCAGAAGTCATACACAGAGATGGCCCCATGGGTATTGGTGTCATAGACAGCCTGCTCAGTCCCTGATTTGGTGTAGGGAAGGAGTTGTGTGACAAGGGCAAACGTGGCCCCGCGGCGTGCAGCCCATCTCACCGTTTCGGGGAGTTCAAAGAGGTTTTCACGCATAAGCACGAATTCGATACCGACGTCGAGACGCCGCCTCGTGTGACCATTTGCACTTTTTACCGCAGCGCTCAGGGCAGAGAATGCGGACTCCAGGTCTCTCACCTCACCTCCCTCACGGATCCTGCGAAAGGTGTCGCGGGAAATGGCATCCATGGAAAGACAGATGCGACTGAGCCCTGCTTCAACGAGTGATAAGGCGCGTTCTTTATTCAGAAGAATCCCGTTTGTCTGAAACCCCACCCATGCATTGTCCGGTAATTCCCTATTGGCCCTGCGTATGAACTCTTCCAGATCGGGGTGAAGAAGGGGCTCGCCTATGCCGTTAAGGATGAGGGCAGTAAGGTGGGGGAATGAAGGTTCCAGTGCGTGAAACGTCTCAAGGGAGATGTTTCCCTCTGACATGCCATTGGAGGTGTTCTGCTTTACACACATGCCACATCTGAGGTTACACCTTGTGGTGACCTCAACGAAAAGTTTAGAGGGATAGTTTCTTGATTTCAGAGAAGAACTTTGTGTTTCCTCTAATTCATTGGAGAGGTTACCCCTGGGCTCATCATCTCCTAAAAACAATTATAGCTCCTCACCCTTCCTTTACAGGCAGGGTCTTCGAATCTCTCTTATATTTTAGCAGGGCAGGTGAAGAAGAATATGAGATACGTCATACGGTGTGAAATAGTCCTGGATAGGCCTTTTATCCCATCTTCGTCATGCCAATGGGGTTGGGTGAATGACGTTGGAAGCCCTTCCCTTGGGCAATGACGTCTAGTGGAAGGCTCACAAGGTCGGCGAGGTCCGGGGTGAGGCGGTTCTCGATTACGCTCTCATTGAGAACTGTTTTTACGTAAGATTTACACTGGTGGCAGGCATCAATTCTAAAATCCTTCTCCTGGTCAAAGGTAAAAAGAGTGATCTTTGAGGTATCCTCATTTGAGCAGAGCGGACAGCCGAGGCGCTTGTAGGAACCCTTTGTGCCGCAGTACGAACAATACAGCTTTCTCCTGTTTTCACTATCGATGGATGCCAGGGAAGGCTTTGCATGACAGACCGGACACCTGCCCTCTTCCCATGTATTCCCGCCCAGATGATACATCTCTCCCAGTCGAAGAAAGAAGGGCTTGCTCATGAGAAAGAGAATTAATCCAAGCTCATCTTCATGATAGGGAAAAGAAAAGGAGGGAATCTCGTTTAGGGGAAGTCTTGTGAAATCAAGTTGCCCCATTCTTAGTGCTTCCCTGAAAGGAGTGAGATGCTCTTCCGGAATACCGAAGTGTGATGAAAAGCGTTCCACTACCGCATCCGCTATTTCAGGAGGATAAGTCACCTCATCCAGGGTAATGACATCGGTCATTTTTGCCACCATGCTGTCAAAAGTCAAAACCTTTTCATAGAGCAGGATGGTCTCTCTGAGATGGGGTTTTTCCTGTATAATTTCTTCAACATTCATTTCAATGCTCGTATTACCATCAGGGGATCTCGGGATATTTTATGGTTATCTCCTCGCCGGTTAAGGCCTCGGTGAGAAAGACCTTGAGGCATCTTTTTTCCTCGCTGGTCAATCCCAGGGGTTTCAACTCCTTGTTGCCTTTGCCTCCGCCCTGATCTATGAATTCGATGACCTCCTCGATGGTCTTGAAATAGCCGTTATGCATGTAAGGTCCGGTCTTTGCCACTTCCCAGAGTATATGGGTTCTGAACGCCTTCCGGTCCTTTTCGTCCTTGGTGAAAAGATACCTGCCCAGGTCTTCCTTCAGGTTCCTGTAGTCAGGAATCCCGCTCATCTTTGCAACAAACCGCAGGGATGCGAGCATCCTTGGATCATTTTCGATATCAGGGTTTTCCGGCACGAGGAGGGCGTGAAACTTGTTGTCAGTGAGATACGGACCGTAATGGCATTTCACACAGGTTCCCTTGCCTGTGAATATTTCCATCCCCTTCCTGGCATCCTCTGAAAGGGCAGTCTTGTCTCCTCTCAGGTATCTGTCAAGGGGAGGGTTTTTGCTCACGAGGGTCCTCTCGAAGGCGGCAAGGGCCATGCCAATCCTCTCTTTCGTCACTTCCCCGTTGAAGACCTCCATGAAAGACTTGTGGTACTCAGGGGTGATCCTGAGTTTCTCCTCCAGAAAGTCGAGGTTCAGATTCATTTCGAAGGACGAGGTGACAGGCAAAATCGCCTGATCCTCAAGACTTGTTGCCCTTCCATCATGGAAGAGGAATTTGTAGAACCCGCTATTTATGATGGTTGGGGTGTTCCTCCAGCTCTTGGTGGTTGGGTAGCTCAGGGCGATATCCTGACCATCGGCAAAGGCCTGGTCAGGGATGTGGCAGACCGCGCAGGACATGGTACCGTCGCCTGACAGACGGCGGTCAAAAAAGAGCTTTTTCCCCAATTCGATCTTTTCCGGGGTCTCGGGATTATTTTCAGGAATCGGGATTGGAGCAAGGGGCTCAAGTTTTTCGGTAGACGCAAAGGAGACGTGAACGAATGAAAGGGCAAGTACCAGGAAGAGCATCATCAATACCGTACCCTTCCTATTGTCTGACACTTTTCATCTCCTCATCAATGGTCTTTTTGAAATAGTCGTAGGGCCTGTTCCCCGTGACCTTTCTCCCGTTAATAAAGAATGCTGGTGTCTCATACAGGTCAAGGGAAATGGCAAGTTGTTTGTCCCGCTCAATGGTGTTCGCGTTCTTTTTTGTGTCAAGGGATTCTGTGAATTTTTTCACGTCAAGGCCGAGTTCCTGGGCATACCTGACGAGACTGTTTCTGTCAAGCTGGGGTGATTTTTTCAGTAAAAGTTGATGCATTTCCCAGAACCTTCCCTGGTCCCGGGCTGCAAGTACCGCCTCGGCGGCTATATGGGAGAAGTCCCGGTATTTGTAAGGGTTCATCTTCACCACAAGCCTTATCTTCCCTTTGTAGTCTTTGAGCAATTTATCGACAGTCGGACCGACTCCCACGCAGTGCGGTCACTGGTAGTCGATAAACTCAATCATGGTCACCGGGGCATTGGCTTGACCATAGCCCGGTGAGTCCCCGACAGGGACTTCATATCGTTTGTCCTGGGCAAAGGAGATGGATGCGACGAACACAAGGCTCAGGAAAATTAACAGTTTTTTCATAATGGCTTCCTCTTTTCTAATTTGATAATCCCCCGTGTCACTCCGGTTTTGTGTGACACGGGGGATCCTTAGAGATTACTCAAGAACATTTCCCATGTGCAGAGGAGCAAATGGGCTCAAGCCTTATGCCCCCTCTCCACTTCAGCCACCCACTTTGGATGCCTCTTCTTAGCCCATTGATAGGGAACGGTTCCGGAAAGCATTATCCTCAGAGTCCCGGGGTTTGCAATGGTACCGAGATAGATGTGGACAGGTATTGCGATCATCAGTATGACAAAGCTGATATTGTGAACAATGTGGGAAAGGAGGATATACTGCTTATTGCCCGGCAGGAGCCAGATGACATAGCCGGAAGCAGAGATACCGATTCCGAAGATGAGCACAGCAAGATAGAAGAACTTCTGACCGGTATTAATCTTCCCCATGGGCGGAACTTTCACCTTGTGGGAAAGATAACCTCCCAGTACCGTTATCCACCCAATGTCATCTGAGTCAAAGGTAAGGGCCTCTTTGAGATACATAAAGATGGAGAAAAAGAGAGAGACCGAAAAGGCGATGCCAAGGTAGTTGTGCCACGTCTTCATAGAGTTGAAACCGCCGAACGCTGATCCGATTCCTTCTATATGGAAGAGAAATCCATACCCCTGCACGGCGAGGAGGATACAGCTAATGGCCATCACCCAGTGGTTGATGATTTCGAATGCGCCTGCTTTTTTGATCATTCTATCCATTTTTCTTTTCCTCCTCTTCCTTCTCCTTGTGAGGACCGATGGCAACGTAGTGGATAAGGGACGCAGCCACGACGCCGCCCAGTCCTATGTACGACAAGGGTTTGAGCACTTTATGCCAGAATACGACGGTCTCGGGTATCGCCGGCTTATCATCCATCCCGTAGACCTTAGGGGCATCCTTGAACGCGTAAAGCGCTCCAAGTCCTCCCAGGTCTGTCTGTCCATAGACTTTTGCATAGCCAGCCTTTTGCGCGCTGCCAATAAGGCCGTCCCTGTCACCATATTTCAGGGCGCCTGTGGGACAGGTTTTTGTACATGCGGGTTGGAGTCCGTTTGCGATCCTGTCGTAGCAGAGATGACATTTTGAAATCTTGTCTTTCTCGTCGTAGCGGGGAACATTGAAGGGACATCCGGCAACACAGAGTTTGCAGCCGATGCATTTGTCCTTATTGATCCCGACAGCGCCCTCTTTTGTCTTATAAAGGGCCCCCGGAGAAGGACAGATCTTCATGCAGCCCGCATCGTCACAGTGCATGCACCGTTGGTTCACGAAGAGCCAGCGCTGCACGTCTGTGGCCGCAGGCACCTCAAGATAGTGTATCTTGTTGTAAAGGTGCGGGGTGAGATCAGGAGGGTTCTCAAAGCCCCCTCTGTTCACTGTCTTGTCGCCAGGAAGCTGGTTCCATGACTTGCAGGCAACCTGACAGGCCCTGCATCCTATACACAATTCCGGTGAAACGAGTATTCCCATTCTTGCCATAATATCACCCCCTATGCCTTTTCCACATTGACCATGAAGGCCTTTGATTCAGGTATGCTTGTATTCGGATCTCCGATAAACGGAGTTAAGAGATTGGCGCTGTCCCCGCCGCTTCCGTCCACCGGGAACTGCCAACCGTAATGCCACGGCATACCGACCTGATGGATTGTCTGGTTCATGACCTTGAACGGTTTGAATCGCTCTGTGACCACCGCAACGGCCTGAAGGCTCCCGCGGCCTGATGAGACCTTAACCTTGTCACCGTTCTTGATCCCCTTTTCAGCAGCGAGCTCCTTGCTCATCTCCACAAACATCTCTGGCTGCATCTCAAGGAGCCATGGAGTATGCCTCGTCATTACACCCGTCTGCCAGTGTTCTGTGACCCTATAGGTGGTGGCAACATACGGATAGCGCACATCACAGCTAAAGTGGGAGGCCATTTGCGCAAGCGGGGCTGCCGTAGGATTTATCCTCCGCTTTTTGGACATCGGGTTTTCCTGGATCGGGCATTCCAGTGGTTCGTAGTGCTCAGGAAATGGCCCGTCAGCAAGGCCCGGTCCGAAAATGGAAGCGATTCCATCAGGCTTCATGATAAAAGGCAGCTTTCCACCCTTTTCGTCTGATAGCGGTGGAGCAGGACCATCGGGTATGTCACCTTCCCAGACACCCGGTTTATTTGTGGCGG
>Ga0316605_10001641_pt1 | contig 12875 bp, 9 predicted proteins | sample OWC_soil_day20_n_FD_207666 | JGI IMG/M metagenome (GOLD analysis project Ga0316605, IMG submission 207666) | Wetland soil microbial communities from Old Woman Creek delta, Ohio, United States - OWC_soil_day20_noCT | ecosystem: Environmental > Terrestrial > Soil > Wetlands | place: USA: Ohio... | reverse complement strand
TTGCGTTCGATGGTCTTGGTGTTCGTAATCGGTACCGTGACGGAATCATAGGGGGGAGGCAGACCCGTTCCCTGTTTCACATAGACACGGAATGTGTCGGTGGAAATCACATACGTCTCGGAGCGAACGACGGACGCGTTGTACGTCAGGACAATGTTCTTGAGGAGGCCGGGGAGAAAGTTCAAGTTCACCTGGTGCTCGAACTCAAATCCCCAGACCTTTGTCGGTCGCGTCGAGGTATACGGAGCGCTCAACGAGTACGCTCCGGCATGAGGCGTTCTCCAGGCAATGCCGAGCTGGTCGATGATGCTGTTGCCGATGGTCGACGCCGTATCCAGCATGTGGAAGAGGTCATTGATCTCCTTGTAGTATACTGAGGCAGAGATCAATCCAAATGAGGGTCCGAAGAACGACGTATTCAGTTCATAGTTCCAGGCCTTGGCCGTCTTCAACTGGGAATTCCCCAGGAGGAGGCTTAGTGCACCGCCGCCGCCCTGAGAGACGAATTTCTCCAGGCGCAAATTGAAGTCCGGGCGCAGCAGCGCGCGGTAGGCAGCGAGACGGACAATGGCCCAGTCAGTGGGCCGCACGGTGAGGTGGAAGTTGGGCAGCCAGACTGTTTCGTTGTAGATCGAGGTCGTGTCCTGGATTGGGCCGCTGGGTATGGGAAAGCCGCCGAGCCCGAGGGGAGAGAATCTCGACCGGTAGTCATTCCGCTCGTTCTCTACCCGCAGTCCCGCGATGAAGGTCGCAGTCTGCCCGAAGTCGAGCGTGTGCATGACGTAGCCGGCAGCCACCCGTTCGACGACGTCATAGAAATCTGCTTCCGCGGCCGGATTCAGGTAGTACTCATAGCTGCGGCCCAGGCTATCCACACCACCCTTGTTCAGCTCATACCATTGCCGCAGCGCGTTTCGGTCGACGATCGGCTGGAGATCGTAGGTGTCGTACAGGTTGCGGCTTTCCGGAGGAGAATCGAGAAAATCCCGCAGGAAGGGGTTCCGCGCACTCCCATCCGTCAGGAAATGCTGATAGAAAGACTCAAACCAGGTCCCGCGGAAGTCTTTTTTGTAGATCGAACCATCGTCTCCTCTGGAAAATGCTCTCCAGTAGCCCAGATAGTACGGGGAGTAGAGCTCCCGGCTTTCCTTGAATCTGTTCTTGTGTTTGTACTTCCCCCCGAATTTCAGTTCGCCTGAAAACCGATCGCCGGGCGTGTACTTCGCCGCAACGTCCAGATACAGGGTCTTTTCCCTGTCCAGGTTTTGCTCCGAGCGGTAGTACGCAGTATTGAGGTATGACACCTGGAAGTTGTTCAAGGCATAAGGGATGAGGTTCTGGGGGTTGGTCTTCAGTGCCGGAGTATCTCCCCGCATTCCCGAAATGACGGTTGATCCCTGGACGATCGAGGGTTCGATGAAGTCAATCGAGTAATCGTACGGGAATTCTCCTTTCGACTGGGCAAAAGAAGCGCCCCACGTGAATGTCAGCGCGCCAAGGTAATTTCGCCCCTGGAGGGCGGTGCTGAAACTATTGATCTCTTGTTCGCGGTCACGCGACAGGTAGGTGACTGATATCCCGGTGCCGTAGGGAAAATCCCTGCGCGACATCAACCAGCTCCTCTCGGTCCGGCTGAACATGCCGTTCAAGCGGACGCTGCCGCTGTCCGCGGTCGCCACGTCCAGCATGAGGCCTCCACCCCCTCTCCTGCGGGTTTCGTTGTTGAACTCCGGCAGGAAGTCGCTGATCTCATAGTCCGTCCCTTCGCGGAGTGACTGATTGTAGATGATATTGTACCGCTCGTTGCTCCTGTAGCGCCGCTCGAGATTTCCCTGGGCCTGCACTCCGAGAACATCGTTGAAGAACCGCTGCCCGTACCGCACGGCAAAGTCGTACTGCCCGTATTTGTCCATCAACTGGTTGTAGTCGCCGCGGGCATCGAGCCTCAGCAGGAGCTCGGAAGGGGCGCGCCTGGTGACCAGGTTGATGCTGCCTCCGATCGCGTCCGCATCTTTGTCGGGGGTTAGCGCCTTGAAGAGCTCAACGCCGGCAAGGGATCCCTGGGAGATGATGCTGAGGTCCACGCCACGTGAGTCCGCATCCGTCGGGGGAATCTTGATGCCGTCCACTGTCACCGTCGTGAACTTGTCACTCAGTCCGCGCAAGATGACCTTATTGGCCTCGCCTCCTGACCGGGTAATCGAAACGCCGGGAAGCCTCCCGATCGCCTCGGCCGCATTGGCATCAGGGAGTTCCTGGATCTTCTCTTCGGAAATGACGTTGATGATGGTAGACGAGTTGATCTGCTGGTTGATGGCAGAGACCTGGCCGCGTGCCTGGGCGGTCACCGTGACTTCTTCTCCTTCCACCATGCTCTGTACCAGGCTCACGTAGATGGGTGTCGTGAGGTCGGGACTGGCCGTGACGGGAATTTCTCTTGTGTGATATCCGAGGTAGGAGATCTTCAGCGTGTATGACCCCGTCGGCACCTTCACGATTCTGAACTCTCCTTCCCTGTCGGACACGGCTCCGAGCGCCGTTCCCATCAGATAGACATTCGCCCCGATGAGCGGGCTATGCCCTGCCGAATCGACGACAGTTCCCCGGAGAGTCGCCTGCCCGAACATCTGGAGTGGGAGAAGAAGAAAGAGGAAAGTGCAAACCTTCGCAGTTGGTGCCAGGTGCATGACCGTACTCCCGGAGTGAGGCTCGAAGTGTGTCGCGTTTTTTCCGGTGACTCAAGAGAACGATTCTGGGGAGCGAATTGGGAACCGATTACTTAACCGCTACAGTTATCGGTAACTCTGCGAAATATACTAATCCAGCCCGCTTTTGTCAAGGGCGAAATCAGAGGTCATGTTGGTAAATTATAAAGATTTTCGTGGATTTTCCTCCCTCTCGAAAGGCTGCTCAAGAAGTGTCAGGGACGGTCGGGTGCAAATGTGATCTGAAGCGGCTCATCGAGCTTGAGCGATTCCTCCTTCAGATATGTCTGCCATGCAGCCGCATCACTGAAGTCCCCGCTGCGCGTCCATCCCGCTCCGGCCAGGTAGCGGAATGGCCTCCCCTCGACCATGCGCCCGAGCAGGAGAACATGTACCGAGTCTTCAATCCTCCGAGCCACGCTCGCGGGATCCAAGACAATGCCGGTGCCGAGAAATCCGTTCGCCGAATCATCATTCGTCGGTCCCCACAATGCCGCCCGACTCCCGTCGTCCGAGACCTGGACCGTCACATTCTTTCTCTTCACAACACCGCAGGCAATGAGAGGCGAGTCCTCCGGAGCAAGGCCGACGAAGCGTATCTCGATGATGTTGAGATTTCGTCCGGCATCCAGCGCTATCCGCTTCGTCTCCGTGAATCTCTTCCCCGCCACGTTCCATGCGTATGAAAGCTCGAACGAGGTTCTGATCGGTCCGTTGCTGACCACGCGGTGCGACGTAAAGACACCGGGTTGATGCAGACTGTCCTTGTACCAGAGCCCACTGCCTCCTGCTCCAAGCGTTCTCCCAACGGCAAAGAAATCCGCCCCTTCGCCCCGGTCTGTGTGATAGTAATTGCCGGTACCACTCGCCGCATCAGCCTCATACCACTTCCGGACGATTCGTTCGCGCACCCTCTTCGTCCACACATCGATGCCATTGTTGACCTCCGCTGCAAGGGCCGGTCCATACACACGGAAGGCCACGCGGTCGTTCTCCCAAGCATAATCCTCACGAGGCAGCGCGAAGAATCCGTCAACGCTCGATACCGGGCCCTCTGCTTTCTTCTTGCCTGCCGCTGCCAGAAAGGTCCGTGTCTCCCCTGGCGCGAAATCGGACTGAAAGAGCAATGCCGCTTCCGTCACCTGCACCACCAGCTCTTTCTTGCTTCCCTGGTCAATGACCGCGATGCTTTCCTTTCCCAGCGCGCCATCCCGATCCAGGAGGTCACTCAGTCGGACCTCCACGGTTTCGCACTTCCGTGAAAGCTGGGACGGGTTGTGGACCGTGATCAACACACCGGCAACTGCGGCGACCGGAGCTGCCACAGACAAGGCAACTCCGGCAACGAGGGCTCTGCACATCGGACTCATGAAGACTCCTTTACCTGTCGTGTCGGTGGTGTCACGATTTCATCCACGGTGCGGCCTTCGGCAGCGCTTTCTCAAACTCTGCCAGATGCGCAGCCTCGTGCTCTTTTGTGTATTTTCCGGCAAGAAATTGCTCGCTTACCTCATCATGGAATACTCTCCATGATTCGTCCTCCTTGCCAGGGAGAATGGGGTAGAACAGCGCGCCTGCCGAGCGTGCCGCTTTCAAGTCTCCCAGCGCGTCACCAACCATAAGGATGTGGCCGGCGGCATACTTCCCGGAGGCGGTCAGACTCAACTGCTCTTCTTTCTTTCCAAGCTCCTGTCCTGCAATCAGCGCGACATACCGGTCGATGTCGTGTTCTTCCCACTCCCGCCGCAGCGCCTCCGCCGGCGTGGCGGAGACCACCATGATATCCGTGCGCCCCTGGAGTTTCATGAGGCTTTCCCGAACGAGAGGAAACGGCGGCAATCCCTTGACCATTGCCTCAATGTCCCGGTTCACCGCCTCGCTCCATTCGAGCGTCCGCTTGAGCACAGCGTTCTCCGTCCTGGACACCGCTTCTTTCAATGCCGGATTCCCCAGAGCGGGCGCCGCGTCGATGAACTGCTGGATCGGAGCCCAGTCGACCAGCGTCACGTTGCGCCGCTGCACCTCCGGCCAGTCCCGGAGCAACTCGAAGGTCTTCACGAGCGCCGGGAACCTGTTCGTTCCGCGCCAGTGCGAATACAGGTTCACAAACTCCGCCGCCGTCCGGGCGTATTTTGACACAGGCTGAAGATCGTAGTACTTTATGATATTGGGGATGAAGCACTCCTTGTGCTTGAGCTCCATGGAATCGAAGATACAGCCGTCTGAGTCAAACCCGACGAACCACTCACCCTGCGGCTTGAATGCTTTGAGAACATCCTTCGTTATGGCGGTCACGGTTGGGATTCCTTTCGGATCTTCTGTTGAAAGTGCATATGCATTGCAGCGTTGATCACCGCTTGATACGTGCGCTTCCCCCCTTCATCACGTGCATGGTCTCTTCCATCGTGACCATGCTTGTATCCCCGCGGGTGGATTGCAGCAACGCTCCATGCGCAGTCCCCAGGTCCACGCATTCCTGCGGTGTCATTCCGTGCAGGAGGCCATAGACAAATCCGCTGCAGAATCCGTCGCCACCCCCCACCCGGTCCTCCACTTCAAGGCGTTCGTACCGCCGCGACTCGTAAAACCGTCCGTCATAGTACATGATGGCCGACCAATTGTTGACCGATCCGCTGACCACCTCGCGCAAAGTCGTTCCGACGGCCTGGATATGCGGGTGTGTTTTCACCACCCTCTCCACCATTCTCTTATACCCCTCAATGGGAAGGCTCTTCAGATTCGCATCCGTCCCCTCCACTTCGAAGCCGAGAACTTTCTGGAAGTCCTCTTCATTCCCGATGAGCACGTCAATGAACGGGACGAGGTTGCGGGTGACCTCGATCGCCTTCTTGCTGGACCAGAGCTTGCTTCGGAAATTCAGGTCATAGCTGACGATGGTTCCGGCATCATGTGCTGCCTTCATGGATTCGAGCGCAACATCGGCGCAGCCGTCGCTGAGCGCGGTGAAGATCCCCCCCGTGTGGAACCAGCGAACCTTCCGTTGCGTGAAGATGCGGTTCCAGTCCACATCACCGGCCTTCATGTGCGACACTGCCGTATGGCCCCGGTCATACATGGTGACGCTCGCACGAACGCCCATCCCCACCTCCGTGAAGTTGAGGCCGATCCTGTCGGCCCGGCCGGAACCATCATAGGGTGCCCAGAGGACTTCGCTGATATCCATCCCACTGGTGCGCGCGTGATTCTTGATGAAATGCCCCAGCGGATTGTCCACCAGCCGGGACACCCAGCTTGTGCGCATGCCATAGCGGGCCAGAGCGTAGGCGACATTGTATTCGCCGCCGCCGGCGTAGGCTTCAAAGACCGGGGTGAGTTCGATCCGCTGGTGTCCCGGAGGACTCAAGCGGATCATGCATTCGCCAAGGGCAAGCAGGTCGAATTGAGTGTCTTTCTCCGGATGAATGTGCAATGCCATGGTCTTCCTCGAGTGTGGTGGTTGATGGAGATTATGCTTGCAGCCGGTAGAGCACCTGTCCGGCGTTTTCCACGACACGCTTGCGGTCGTCCGCCCGCCGTCGCCATGCCTCGATATCGATGGAGCGAGGATCCTGATATCCAAGGTTGATGCTCCGGCACACGTCTTCGGGGATCCCGGTCGCGAGCGTGACCGCGATGCGCGGGCGCTCCCCGGATTCATTGTACTCCCCGACACCGCGTACGTTTGTCGAGTGCGCGAGGATCAGTTTGGGCTCGTCGCAGAACCGGTCCCACTGTTTGACGAAATAGTCACGCACGTGATATCCCACGCGCCGGATCAGTGCGCCATGTACAAACGAGATGTCCCTGATCTGCGGCCCGTAGATGACAAGCTCGCCACCGTCGGCAACGACAGGTTCGAGCTTGTACATTGCCTTGCCGCCTACCCAGAGCTCTTCATAGATCGGCGGCGTGATCGCCAGAATACTTTCGATCGGCTTGTCCAGATACGTGATGTGCATTCTGGCGGAATAATCGGCGGCGCGAGACCAGGCCTCCTTCGGCTCTCCCGCGTACAGGCAGGCAAGCCTGTCCTGATCGTCCACGGTGAACGCAAGGCAGAGCGTGGGGACGTGCAGCATCGAGGCCGCCCTGTCGATGACCTCCCTGGTCGGGGTGTTCTTGACGCCGTTGATCAGCGGATTGGTGATGATGGCGGCCAGCCAATGAAATGTCTGGATGATATCGACGCCCCCGATACCCGGAAAGAAATACTTGTTTCCTCCCGAGAACCCCATCGCCTCATGGGGAACAACCGGGCTCACGATCACGATCTGGTCATACTCCAACACACGCCGGTTGACCGTCACGGCGATATCCTGGCTGAATAATCCCCCGGTGAGCACCCGGATCTCCTCCGAAGGAATCAGGCCGACCGTCACAAGTCCGGAAGGATCGTCGTGCGCGTGATTGAAAAACCGGACCTCGGGGAATTTTCCTCGATGATCTTGCGCGGAAATTCCTACATGCTTGTAGATCCGTTCCATCTCCATCGCCTGATGGGTCCCGGTCGCGATCAGGTAATCCATCGCGTTCACCCGTCCACCCAGCAGGTCGTGCAGAATGCGGAAGAACAGGCCGATCGGGGCATGCCGGGTATGATCCGGAATCAGCACGAGCACCCGTTTCCCGTCCAGGTCGATCTGTCCGAAAGCCTCCGCGCAGATCGTCCGAATCTCAGCCTCCGTCATGGGCTTGTCCAACGAGCCCGATCCTACTGTCATGTTCATGGTTCTCACAGCCAGGTTGTACAAGTTCTCTGTGAACCGTCACCGCTCATGCCGTCCATTGCGTATGGAACTTTCCCTCCTTGTCCACCCGGCGGTACGTGTGCGCCCCGAAATAATCCCGCTGGGCCTGCAGGAGATTTGCCGGGAGCGTGGCTGTCCGGTAGCTATCGAAGTAGGAAAGGGCGCTCATGAACGCCGATACCGCAATGCCATGTTCGACAGCAGCCGCCACAGTCTTTCTCCAGGCCGGCTGGTACGAGGCGAGAATGCCGGAAAAATAGGGATCGAGCAGCAGATTGGCCAGCCCCTGGTTCCGATCGTAGGCTTCTTTGATTCTCCCGAGGAACTGCGCCCGGATAATACACCCGGCCCTCCAGAGCATCGCGATCGTCCCGAAGTTGAGCTCCCATTTGTTCTCCTCATTTGCCGCTCGAAGCAGCTGGAATCCCTGCGCGTAGGAACAGATCTTCGAGCAAAAGAGCGCCTTGCGGATCATTTCGCGGAATTCGGCCTGGTCAGCTCCCTTCATCGACGCTTCAGGGCCGCTCAAAAGAGACGAGGCAGCGACACGTTCTCTTTTCAGCGCGCTGAGCATCCTGGCAAAGACGGCGTCCGCGATCGTCTGGGCCGGTATCCCGAGATCAAGTGCCACCTGGCTCGTCCACTTGCCTGTCCCTTTCTGTTCGGCCGTGTCGAGGATCACGTGCACCATCGGTTCTCCTGTCTCCGGATCCTTCTTTCCGAGAATGTCAGCGGTGATTTCGATCAGGTAGCTGTTCAATTCCCCCTTGTTCCATTCCATGAAGACTCGGCTCATCTCGTCCGTGCTCAAGCCCAGTCCCTTCTCCATCAGAAAATACGCTTCGCAGATCATCTGCATATCACCATACTCAATGCCGTTATGGATCATCTTCACGAAGTGGCCGGCCCCGCCGTTGCCCACCCATTCGCAACAGGGCCACCCTTCGTTCGTCCGCGCTGCAATCGACTGAAGAGCGGGCTTCACCAGGGGCCATGCCCTGGGATTGCCACCGGGCATGAGCGAAGGCCCACGCAGCGCGCCTTCTTCCCCCCCGCTGACGCCCATGCCCATATAGAGGATGCCCGATTCGTCGAGCACCTTCATGCGCCGGTCAGTATCAGCAAAAAACGTGTTCCCACCGTCCATCAGAACATCGCCCGGGGAGAGATGCGGCCTAAGGTCATTGATAACGGAATCGACCGCCTTGCCGGCGGGCACCATCATCAGTATCCGCCGCGGGGATTCGAGGGCATTCAGAAAATCAGAAAGCGCGTATGCCGGGACAACCCGTTTCCCAGCGGTCCGTTTCTTGAAATTGTCCACCTTCTTCGCATCCAGGTCGTAGCCGGCCACTGCGTAACCACGGCTCTCGAAGTTCAAAGCAAGATTCTCACCCATAACCCCGAGGCCGATGATTCCGATGTACTGTTTTTCCACGATTGCTCCTTTGGTTTTTTTACACGCCACTGTACGCAGAAAATCCCCCGTCGACCGGGACAACGACGCCGGTCACGAAATTTGACGCGGGGGAAAGCAGCCACAACACTGTGCCCAGCAGGTCTTCGGGCGTCCCGTAGCGCCCCATGGGAGTATGTTCCAGGATCTTTGATCCGCGCGGAGTTCGTCCTCCGGTCTCCTTGTCGATGAGCAGATAGCGGTTCTGGTTTGTAAGGAAGAACCCGGGGGCGATGGCATTCACCCTGATGCACGGAGAGACCTCTTGCGCCATATAGACAGCAAGCCATTGTGTGAAATTCGTGACAGCCGCTTTCGATGCCGAGTAGGCAGGGATACGTGTCAGCGGGCGGAAGGCGTTCATGGAGGAGATGTTCAGGATCACCCCTTCCTTCCGTTCCGCCATATGCCTGCCGATCACCTGGCTCGGAATGATGGTTCCGAGCAGATTGAGGTCGGACACGAATCGGATCGCTTCCTGAGGCAGATCGAAGAACGTGGTGGAGGGTGTCGTTGTCGCTCTGGGATTGTTCCCCCCCGCACCGTTGACGAGGTAGTCCACTTTGCCAAAGGCCCTGATGACCTGCGCCAGCGCCCGCTGCATGACCTCGGGTTGGAGCACGTCGCCGTAGACAACGATCGCCCTGTCTCCGACCGGTTCAAGGCGCTTCATCACCGTGTCCGCCAGCGCGGGGTCCCGGTCAATGATGGCGATGTTTGCGTTGCATCCAAACAGTGCGCAGGCAATCTCGCCCGTCAATACGCCCGCGCCGCCGGTCAGCAGTACTGTCTTGCCGGAGAAGTCGTAGAGTTTTGTGATTTCCTCGAGGTTCATGCTGACCACCAGATTAGGATGAGGAGATTCAATCGACCGTGAGTGACACAGGTTGCAGCTTCGGGACCAGGAACGTGAAGATCGCGAGCGCGATCAGGTACATGGAGCCGGCAATAATGAACAGTGCCACGTAGCTCCCTGTGAACTCCAGGACGAAGCCTGTTGCCGTCGCGATGAGCATGCCGCCGATGGCGCCGCCCATGCCTCCGATGCCCACCACCGAGCCTATGGCCCGCCGCGGGAACATGTCGCTTGTGGTGGTGAAGAGGTTGGCCGACCATCCCTGATGCGCCGCCGTGGCAAGGCCCAGGAGTCCCACGGCCACCCACACAGATTCGGCCTGCGAAACGAAGACGATCGGCGTGACGCAGATGGCGCAGATGAGCATCGCCGTTTTCCGCCCACGGTTCACCGACCATCCACGCTTGATGAACGCGGAAGAGAGCCATCCGCCCCCTATGCTCCCCACATCGGCCAGCAGGTAAATGACAATGAGCGGCAGGCCGATCTTGTCGAGGGTGAGGCCATAGTTGGTGTTCAAGAACTTGGGAACCCAGTAAAGATAGAACCACCAGATGGGATCGGTGAGAAACTTTCCGATGGTAAACGCCCAGGTCTGCCGGTGCTCGAGGAGGCGCCCCCATGGGATCTTGGCCATCGAAGGATCCGGAGGGTCGCTCTGGATGTATGCAAGCTCGGTCTTGGTAACTTTCTTGTGGATCTCCGGCCGCTCGTACATGACAATCCAGAACACGAGCCAGATGAAGCCGATGGCGCCTGTGACGATGAAGGCCGCTTCCCAGCCGTAGGTGACATAGAGCCACGGGACCATGAGGGGCCCTGCGACGGCGCCCACATTTGACCCGGAGTTGAAGAGGCCCGTGGCAAACGCGCGTTCCCGTTTGGGGAACCATTCGGCGACCGCCTTGATCGCCGCAGGGAAGTTCGCGGCTTCGCCCAGTCCGAGAGCGAAGCGCACAACGCCGAATCCGAGCGCGGAGCGGACCCCGGCGTGTGCCATGGCCGCGATGCTCCAGAGCGTGATCGCGACGGCGTATCCCAGCTTCGTCCCGAACCGGTCGATCAATCTCCCCATGAGGAGGAGGCCGAGTGCATAGGCTCCGGTGAAGGCCGTCACGATGTAGCCATACTCGATCTCGTTCCAGCCTATCTCCACCTGGAGCACGGGCGCAAGGATGCCGAGCACCTGCCTGTCAATGTAGTTGACCGTCGTCGCAAAGAACAGGAGGGCGCAGACTATCCAGCGATAATGCCCGACCGCCCATGCGCCCACCGGCACTTTCTCGGTGGCTTGTGTCGTTTCCGGGACTGTTTTGTTCATTGCCCTGTCGTGGTTAGTGGCTGGAAGACGTTGTTTAGCGCAAATCGTGCATCGTTACCGCATCCATATCCGAGAATTCCTGGTTCTCTCCTCCCATCGCCCAGACGAACGCGTAGTTCCGTGTTGCCGCGGCGGCGTGAATCGACCACGGGGGGGAAAGTACCGCCTGATGGTTGCGCAGGATGAGGTTCCTCGTCTCATCCGGCTTCCCCATCAGATGGATCACCATCGCATCCGGATCAAGGCCGAAATACAGGTAGACTTCCGACCTGCGTTGGTGGGTGTGCGGAGGCATGGTGTTCCAGACGCTTCCTTCCACGAGCTCGGTCATCCCCATGACGAGCTGGCAGCTCTTGATCCCTCCCGCATGCACGTATTTGTATATGGTCCGTTGGTTGGCTGTGCGGGCGGAGCCAAGAGGAGAGCGCGCGGCTTCAGCGAAGCGCATCAAGGCCGTCGGATATGTTGCGTGGGCGGGGTAGGAGACAAGATAGAAGAGTGAGGGGACGGCCGGGTCAGCGCTGGAGAATTCGATGTTTTGAGCTCCTCTGCCGACATACAGCAGGTCCCTGGGCCCGAGCGCATAGTTCGTTCCATCGACGCTCACGGTCCCCGCGGCACCGATATTCAAGACACCAAGTTCCCGTCGCTCGTTGAAATAGCGCGCTGCCATTTCTTTCTGCGTGGCAAGCAACGGCAATGTCCCGGCGACAGGAACCGCACCCCCAACGATGGCACGATCGTTGTCCGAATAGACCAGCGTGATCCGGCCTGGCTCGAACAGGTGCTCCATCATGAAGGCGTCGCGGAGTTCCCGGGTAGTCATCCGTTGGTACCCGGAATCATTGGGCAGATATCGTACTTCCATGGAATCCTGTGCTCTCTATTATAGAGTCCCTGTGAATTGTGGATAGCCGGTCGACTCCTCGGAATCGGCCGGATCATTGCATGTCACATCATCGTGCGAGCCACCCTCCATCAACTGCAAGGATATGACCGGTCACATAATCGGAGGCGGCGGATGCAAGGAAGATAGCCGCACCCTGAAGATCCTCCGGGGCTCCCCAGCGGCCGGCAGGGATGCGGTCCAAAATGGCCCTGGACCGAACAGGATCTTCTCGCAATGCCCTGGTATTGTTGGTCGCCATATATCCGGGCGCGATGGCATTGACCCGAATGCCATGTGGAGCCCACTCGTTGGCGAGGGCTTTCGTCATCTGAGCGATAGCTCCCTTGCTCGCGGAATACGATGGCACGATGATTCCCCCCTGAAACGCCAGGAGAGAGGCTATATTGATGATCTTTCCGTATTTTCTCGACATCATATCGCGGGCCGCTGCCTGCGCCAGAAAGAAGGCGGTCTTGGAGTTCAAGAGCATCACATCGTCCCAGTCCTTCTCGGTGAACTCCAGCGCCGGGGCACGACGGATAATTCCCGCGTTATTGATAAGGATATCGATCTTGCCGAATTCAAGGATGGCTTTCTCCAGGACGGCAGAAACGGACGACATCTTCATCAGGTCCACCGTAAGCGTAGACGCGCGCCTTCCCATGTCCCTCACCCGACTGGCGGCTTCCTCACACTGCACATGGTCGACAAGAAGGATATCCGCGCCGGCGGACGCCAGGCCAAGCGTCATCCCCATGCCCAGTCCCGTACTTGCTCCCGTAACCACGGCGGCCTTGCCGGCAAGGTCAAACAGTGCGTTCATGCTCAATCCTCCGTGAAACCAAAATACCGCTTTGCGTTGAAATAGGAAATGTCGCTTACCATTTTCCCGACAAGCCC
>Ga0316605_10001640_pt1 | contig 12881 bp, 10 predicted proteins | sample OWC_soil_day20_n_FD_207666 | JGI IMG/M metagenome (GOLD analysis project Ga0316605, IMG submission 207666) | Wetland soil microbial communities from Old Woman Creek delta, Ohio, United States - OWC_soil_day20_noCT | ecosystem: Environmental > Terrestrial > Soil > Wetlands | place: USA: Ohio... | reverse complement strand
CTGGTTTGGCTGCACTCGCGTTAACTCGGTAGTGGCCAGCTCCGTGACCGGCGCATTCCTGATGATTTCACTGGCCGTGGTCGCCATCACTCGCGATCCCTACATCACCATTGTGTTGATTTCGATTGGCGGTTTTGGCCACCAGATCATCTCCTGCATGTTGAGTGCGCTGGTGGTCGAGTCTTTCGATAAAGGACAGATGGCGACGGTAAACGGCATGCGCGGATCGGCGGCGTGGATCGCCAGCTTCCTCTTTTCACTGTTGATCGGCGTAACTGCCGACAAGATTGGCTTCAATCCGCTGTTTATTGCCATGGGTTTCTTTGACCTGATTGGCGCTCTGTTCCTGGTGACATTTATTGCTGAACGTCGCGCTAAACGCGCCTGATTGTGGATCGTTGATATGAAAACGCTGAAGAACTGGACGTTACAAAAACAGGCGGCTCACCACGTTGAGTTGCTGGTGGACGGGCAACACACCTTGTGCCTGTATGTGCTGGAAGAGCATCTGTTCCGCGTGCTATTGAAACGCAAAGGCGAACTGGCGCTGGACAGAACCTGGAGTATCGCGCCGCGTGAAGATGTGCCGTGGGAAGGCCGCTCGCGCGAAGATTTGTCGGGTTTCACTCTGCCCGCCTGGACGCTGACGCACCCGGCCGACACGCTGGTGCTGGAAAGCGCAAAGCTACGTGTGACGGTTCATCAGCCGCTGTGGCTGGAGTGGCACTACCGCGATGACACGGGCGAGTGGCAGTGGCTGGCGGGCGATCGCCCTACCAGCGCTTATCTGGTAAACGCGCACGGCGACGGCGTGGCGCACTATCTCAGCCGTAAAAAAGAGGAGCGCTTTTACGGTCTCGGCGAAAAAGCGGGCAACCTGCAACGTAACGGCCAGCGCTATGAAATGCGCAACCTCGATGCGATGGGATATAACGCCGCCAGCACCGATCCGCTGTACAAGCACATTCCCTTTACCTTGACGCGCCGGGACGATATCAGCTACGGCCTGTTTTATGACAATCTCAGCAGTTGCTGGCTGGATCTGGGTAATGAAATCGATAACTACCACACCGCTTACCGCCGCTGGCAGGCCGAAGCCGGTGATATCGATTACTACATTTTTACCGGCGCACGCGCGCTGGATGTGACCAAAGCGTTTGTCCGCCTGACCGGGAAAACCCTGTTTGGGCCGAAATGGAGCCTCGGTTACAGCGGCTCGACCATGCATTACACCGATGCGCCGGATGCGCAAAATCAGCTGATGAACTTTATTCGCCTGTGCGAAGAGCATGCGATTCCGTGCGATTCGTTCCAGCTCTCGTCCGGCTATACCTCGATTAACGGTAAGCGCTACGTCTTTAACTGGAACTACGACAAGGTGCCACAGCCGAAAGTGATGAGCCGGGCGTTTCACGATGCCGGGCTGAAGCTGGCGGCGAATATCAAACCCTGCCTGTTGCAGGATCATCCGCGCTATAACGAAGTGGCGGAGAATGGCCTGTTTATTCGCGATTCGGAGTGCGACACGCCTGAGCGTTCAAGCTTCTGGGACGACGAAGGTTCTCATCTCGATTTTACTAACCCGCAGACGGTTGCCTGGTGGCAGGACGGTGTGACCACTCAACTGCTGGAAATGGGGATTGATTCCACCTGGAACGATAACAACGAGTTTGAAGTGTGGGACGGCGAAGCACGCTGCCAGGGTTTTGGCCGCGAAATCGCCATCAAACATATTCGCCCGGTGATGCCGCTGCTGATGATGCGCGCCTCAATGGAAGCGCAGCAGCGTTTTGCGCCGCAAAAACGTCCGTATCTGATCTCCCGTTCCGGCTGTGCCGGGATGCAGCGCTATGTGCAGACCTGGAGCGGGGATAACCGCACCAATTGGGATACGCTGCGTTATAACACGCGTATGGGTGTTGGCATGAGCCTTTCCGGGTTGTATAACGTCGGTCACGATGTTGGCGGTTTCTCCGGCGATAAACCGGATGCGGAACTGTTCGTTCGCTGGGTACAGAACGGCGTGATGCATCCGCGCTTTACCATCCACTCCTGGAACGACGATCGCACGGTGAACGAACCGTGGATGTACCCGGCAATTACGCCGGCGATCCGCAGCGCCATTGAGTTGCGCTACCGCCTGTTGCCCTATATCTACACGCTACTGTGGCAGGCGCACGCCGACGATGAACCGATGCTGCGCCCGACGTTCCTTGACCATGAGCAAGACCAACAAACGTTTGAAGAGTGTGACGACTTCCTGCTCGGCCGCGATATTCTTGTCGCCAGTGTGGTTGAACCCGGCCAGCGCGAACGCCGCGTTTGGTTACCGGCCAACGACAGCGGCTGGTATGACTTTTACAGCGGCACCTGGTATGCGCCAGGCCAGTGGGTAGCGCTGGATGCACCGCTAGAAACCCTGCCGCTACTGGTTCGTGCCGGTGCCGGATTGCCGATGAGCGAGCGCATCTCGCATGTGGATGCCAAAGCGGATAACACCCGCGAGCTGAAACTCTTCCCGGTAAAAGGTACAGGGCGTTCCCGCGGCCTGCTGTTTGAAGATGATGGCGAGTCTTGGGGATATAAAGACGGCAATGCGCTGTGGCTGGAGTGGGAAATGGTTTGCAGCGGCAGCACCGTGGATTTACAGGTGCGCACACGAGGTGATTATCGCCCAGTCTGGCAAGCGCTGAAAGTGACACTGCCTGCGGGAGATAAACGCCAGTTATTGATCAATGGTGTTAAAACAGACGAGTGGACGTTTGCATAACGCTGATGCCGGATGGCGCTGACGCTTATCCGGCCTGGAACGCCCTTTCAGCGATGAGACAGTTTTTGCTAACGCCTGTCTTGTCGCGATGGGGTTAGGTTCCCCGCCCGAAATCGGTGAACCGAAGCGCAGATGGCAAGGTCTGGACGCCAGGGATGGCGGCCAGAGGCGAGTCGAGCCGACCGCAGGCAGTTGTGCGGGAGGTGAACGCAGTGCGTAGCACAGATTTCCCGCGGGGCCGCGGGGGATTGAAAAGGGGAAGCGCGGTGGCTTCCCCTTTTCCCGTTCACGTAATATCGCGTTGATGTGACCACCGTTCATCTGGTGAACGGAACAATTCCACCTACGTCAAACCGATGGTCTTGCAGGAAGGCGGCAAACCTGAGTATCCCCGGGAGCTTACTAAAGTAAGTGACTGGGGTACGAAGGTGCAGCCAACACACCTGCAACGTGAAAGACGACGGTAAATTTATTCGATACCCTGACTGCGCAAATAATCTTCGTAGTTCCCGGTGAAATCCACCACGCGCTGCGGCGTAATCTCAATCACGCGGGTTGCCAGCGAACTGACGAACTCACGGTCATGAGAAACGAAGATCAGCGTACCCTGATACATCTCCAGTGCCATATTCAGCGACTCGATAGATTCCATATCGAGGTGGTTGGTCGGTTCATCCATCACCAGGATATTCGGTTTTTCCATCATCAGCTTACCGAACAGCATACGGCCCTTCTCACCACCGGAAAGCACCTTCGCCGGTTTCTTGATATCGTCCTGGCTGAACAGCAAACGACCGAGAATACTGCGCACCGCCTGCTCATCATCGCCTTCCTGTTTCCACTGGCTCATCCAGTCGAACACGGTCAGATCGTTATCAAAGTCTGCGGCATGATCCTGCGCGTAATAACCGATGCTGGCATTTTCAGACCATTTCACCGTTCCGTTATCCGCTTGCAGATCGCCGACCAGCGTTTTCAGCAGGGTGGATTTACCCACGCCGTTAGTACCGAGTACCGCCACCTTCTCGCCCACTTCCAGTAGCAAATTGAGGTTTTTAAACAGCGGGCCGTTATCAAAGCCTTTGGTCAGTTGCTCCACCTCCAGAGCATTACGGAACAGTTTTTTGTCCTGCTCGAAGCGGATAAACGGGTTCTGACGGCTGGAAGCTTTCACCTCATCCAGTTTGATCTTATCAATCTGACGGGCGCGAGAGGTTGCCTGGCGAGATTTAGAGGCGTTGGCGCTAAAGCGGCTGACAAAGGATTGCAACTCGGCGATTTGCGCTTTCTTCTTGGCGTTATCCGCCAGCAGACGTTCGCGCACCTGCGTTGCCGCCGTCATGTACTCATCGTAGTTACCCGGGTAAACACGCAGCTCGCCGTAGTCGAGATCCGCCATGTGGGTACACACCATGTTGAGAAAGTGACGGTCGTGCGAAATGATGATCATGGTGCTGTCACGCTCGTTCAGCACCTGCTCCAGCCAGCGAATGGTATCGATGTCCAGGTTGTTGGTCGGTTCATCGAGTAGCAGAATGTCCGGGTTAGCGAACAGCGCCTGCGCCAGCAGCACGCGCAGCTTCCAGCCCGGTGCCACTTCGCTCATCGGGCCGTAGTGTTGTTCCACCGGAATGCCAACGCCGAGCAGCAGTTCGCCCGCGCGCGCTTCGGCGGAGTAGCCGTCCATTTCTCCGTACAGCACTTCAAGATCGGCCACTTTGTAGCCATCTTCTTCGCTCATCTCAGCCAGGCCGTAGATGCGATCGCGTTCCTGTTTCACTTCCCACAGTTCTGCGTGGCCCATGATCACCGTGTCGAGCACGCTGAACTCTTCAAAGGCAAACTGATCCTGGCGCAGCTTACCGATACGCTCGTTTGGATCGAGAGAGACATTCCCCAGCGTCGGTTCTAAATCACCGCCGAGGATCTTCATAAAAGTGGATTTTCCGCTCCCGTTAGCGCCGATCAGGCCATAACGGTTGCCGCCGCCGAATTTGACGGAAATATTTTCGAACAGCGGCTTGCTGCCGAATTGCATGGTGACGTTGCTGGTGACTAACACAGAGGTATCCTGAAATATGTGACAAACGCCCTATTATGCCACAATTCCGAATGAGTTTCCTGCCCACTGTCAGACCACTAAAATGCAAGCAAAAGGAAAAAAGTGTGATTTCGTACACATCTGAATTCCCTGAAAGCCGGAATGCACATATAATCCGCTTCCTGCATTCTCAACCCAACGGCCTGTGTGGCAAAAATCTCGCACAAAATGAACATGAAAATAAAAACTCTTTTCGCGGCGGCTTTAGCTGTCGTGGGATTTTGCAATAACGCGTCTGCTGTAACTTATCCGCTGCCGACAGACGGTAGTCGCCTTATTGGTCAGAACCAGGTTGTCACGATCCCGGAAGGCAATACTCAACCTCTGGAATACTACGCCGCTGAATATCAGATGGGTCTGTCCAACATGCTGGAAGCCAACCCGGGCATCGACGCCTATCTGCCGAAAGGCGGCACAGTAATGAACGTTCCGCAGCAGTTGATCCTGCCGGATACCGTTCACGAAGGCATCGTCATCAACAGCGCAGAAATGCGTCTCTACTACTACCCGAAAGGCACCAATACGGTGATCGTACTGCCTATCGGTATCGGCCAGCTCGGGAAAGATACCCCGATCGCCTGGACCACCAAAGTTGAACGTAAGAAAGCCGGCCCGACGTGGACGCCGACCGCGAAAATGCATGAGGAATACATTGCAGCAGGTCAACCGCTGCCAGCAGTAGTCCCGGCAGGCCCGGATAACCCGATGGGTCTGTATGCGCTCTATATTGGCCGTCTGTATGCGATCCACGGCACCAACGCCAACTTCGGTATTGGCCTGCGCGTAAGCCACGGCTGTGTGCGTCTGCGTAACGACGACATCAAATTCCTGTTCGAAAACGTGCCGGTCGACACCCGCGTACAGTTCATTGATGAACCAGTAAAAGCGACCACCGAGCCGGATGGCAGCCGCTATATCGAAGTTCACAACCCGCTGTCCACCACGGAAGCGCAGTTCACCGGCAGTGAAATCGTGCCGATCGCGCTGAGCAAAGCGGTACAGACCGTCACCAACCAGTCTGATGTGGATTCGAACATTGTCGATCAGGCAGTGCAGAACCGCTCCGGTATGCCGGTACGTCTGAACTAATCAGCGGTTTAATGCCCGGTAGCACTACGCTTACCGGGTCTATAAAACGCCCAGGCCGGATAAAGCGTCAGCCACATCCGGCAAAAAAATCACCCGTGATTGACCACAATGACCCCGCCGTGATCGTAGCGATAATGGCAGTGGGCGTACTCCAGCGGCGTACCGTCTTCCAGATAAATAACCTGCTCCACTTCCAGCACCGGATCGGTCTCTTCACAATTCAAATACTGTTTATCCTCCGCCCAGGGTTTCAGCGCGCGCACAATGCGATACGAACCCATGATCTTCAGCGCCAGCTCTTCCTGCACATAGCGAAAGACGGAGCTTTCCAGATGACCGCGATTCAGCCCCGGCACCAGATTAACCGGCATCAACGTGAACTCCAGCGACATCGGCTCACCTTCCAGCATACGCAAACGGATAAAGTCGTATACCGGATCGTCCGGCCCCACCAGCAGTGATGCCTGCTCTTTCTCACTGGGAAAACGCAGTTCGAAGCGGATGATTTTACTCGTCACCTCGCCAACGCTCTCCCAGGTTTTGGTGGCGCCGAAATAGTCGCTACCGGGCAGATCCCAGCGCGACAACTGAAGAAAGTTTTTGCGGATGAATGTGCCCTGCCCCTGGCGGGTATAGACCAGCCCCTCCACAATCAGCTGGCGCATCGCCTGCTGGATGGTCATCCGGCTGGTATTAAACTCTGCCGCCAGCGCAAATTGATCCGGTAACGGTGCGCTGGCAGCGTAGTGCTGGCTAAGAATACGCCGTTTAATCTCGCGCGCAATCGTGATGTATTTTGCCGCCATAGTCCTTCTCTGTAATTATTGTATCCCATTGTTTTTCAAGGCCACTCTCTCGGAAATTTTGAGGAAAGGCAGGTAAAAGAATACACCAAAGACAATGATGATCAACTGCACCACCACCGCCCGCCAGTCGCCTGCCGTCGCCAGCCAGGCGCTGAGAATCGGCGGTGTAGTCCATGGGATCATCACCACGCAACGCGACATCCAGCCCAGCGTTGTGCAGAGCCAGGCAAACCAGATGCCAAGCGCCGGCAACAGCACAAACGGGATCATCAGCGGCAGGTTGAAAACGATCGGCAAGCCGAAAATCACCGGCTCGTTGATATTGAACAGCCCTGGCGAAATGGCGAGGCGCGCCACCTGCTTCGCCGATTGCTGTTTCGCAAAGATAAAGATGGCGAGCAGCAAGGAAATCGTACTGCCAGTGCCGCCAATCATGCCAAAGGTCGGAACGAAGATATTGTTGATGATATGCGGGATCGGCTGCCCGTTGGCGAAAGCCAGCATATTTTCGTTGGTGTTGATCAGCAAGAGCGGCTCCAGGATCACACCGTTGACCACCGTCTGGTGGATGCCCAGCGTAAACAGGAAGTTGCCGAAGCTATAGATAAACAGTGTGCCCGGCAGGCTGGTGTTGATCTGCCGTAGCGGTTGCTGGATAAGCGTGGTGATCAGATGGATCAAATCGGTGTGCAGCAGATTTGCCAGCAGCGCGGCAACGGTGGCAAACAGCGATAGGGTAATAATGGCCGGGATCAGCGAGGAGAACGATTGCCCTACCGCCGCAGGCACATTCTCACCCAGTGAAATTGAAAACCGTTTCACACTGGCGACACGAATAAACAGCTCAGTGGAGAGCAGCCCGATAATCACCCCGGCAAAAATCCCGGTCGAGCCGATGTTAGTGAAAGCCAGCATCTGCGTCACGCTGACCGTGACTTTCGCACCCACTGGCACCACCTCAAGTTGCATCGGCATCATGATAATAAAGCTGGACAGTGCAATAACTACCGCCGACACCGGGTTAGCGAAGTTCTTATTCCGCGCCAGTGACCAGGCCGTCATCGGCGCGATCAGTAACGCGGCAATATTCAGCGTTCCGTTGATCACCGCTTCGCCCCACACTTTGAAACGCGCCAGTGTCTCCCCTTCCAGCACCCAGGGGAAAATGACGTTGTTGATCAACACCGCCAATCCGGCAAGGATAAAAATTGGCATCACTGCCGCAAAGGCGTCACGCAGGGAACGCAGATGTACCTGGTTTGCCAGGCGGGCGGAAAAATCGACGAACTTATCGACGAATGACTGCATATTCGGCGTGATTTTAGTTTCAGACATAGCACGGTCCTCTCAATCAATGCGTTACATGTCGCGCCCGTTACTGTGGATCACCTGTTGCAGCCAGCGATAACTCTTCTTCGGTACGCGTTTCATATCTTTCAGATCGTGGTTTTCCCGGTTCACATACACTACGCCGTAGCGCTTACGCATATCGCCCTGTGAACTGAGAATGTCGATTAAGCCCCAGCCGAGATAGCCAATCACCTGTGCGCCATCAATGAAAATGGCATCCTGCATCGCCTGAATATGGTCGCGGTGGTAGGCAATGCGGTAGTCGTCATCGATAGGGTTTACGCCGTCCCACTCCTCAATCACACCAATGCCGTTTTCAATCGGGAACACCGGCAAGCGCCAGTCGTTGTAGTAACGAGTGATAATGGCGCGAAAACCGAGGGGATCGATTTGCCAGCCCCATTCGGTAGCTTCAAGGTGCGGGTTGGCTTTATCGCCCTGTTGCAAGTAGTAGTTAACCGGAGTTTCTGGCGAAATAGCGTCGCTATCGAGGGTCTTACTGGCGTAATAGCTGAACGCCATAAAGTCGTTTTTCACGCGGGCGATTTGCGCCAGATCCTCATCGCGATAGATATCGCGGAAACCTTCGCGATCGACGACCGCCAGCACTTCCGGGCTGTAGCCCTGCCCGGCAAACACCCGCAACAAATTCTGGTTGAGAAACTCGTCATACTGGGTCGCGCAAAAAACATCGCGCGGCTTGCAGGTCGCCGGATAAATCAGTTGATGCGCCAGCATCCCGCCCATCAGCCGTCCGGGTTGTGTCTCGTGCAGATAGTGGGTGAGCAACACATGCGACATCATCACGTGATGCTGGATCTGGTACAGCTCGCGCAGGGTTTTCCCGCCGTTGAGATAACCGCCCACCTGGAACGCGCCTGGCATGTGGTAAATATTCTGCTCATTGAAGGTCAGCCAGAACTTCACCCGGCTGCCGAAGCAATCGATCATTTTTTTGCCGTAGCGCACAAAGGCATCCTGCACATGTCGATCGGCAAAACCGTTGTACTGCTGCGCCAGTGCCAGCGGCATATCAAAGTGGTAGAGACATACCATCGGTTCGATGCCACGGGCCAGCAGATCATCAATAAAGTGGCCGTAAAACGCGATACCCTCTTCGTTGAACTCGCCGTCGCCCTGCGGACAGACACGGCTCCAGGCGATCTGGAAGCGATAGCAGTTCATGCCCAGATCCTGCATTAAATCGAAATCTTCGCGATAGCGGTGGTAAGAATCGGTAGCGACTTTCCAGTCTGAGGCAAATTCGCTGGCTTCACGGATGTCATACACCGACATCCCTTTTCCGCCCTCATTCCATGCCCCTTCAGTCTGCATGCTGGATACGGAATTCCCCCACAAAAATCCGGTCGGTAACGTTTTTCTCATCGCGCCCTCTCCATGACTAGTCATTTAATGAATATGACTAGTCATATAGATAACGATGAAAAAATGGGCAAAGAGAGATGTACAGATTTGTGATGGTTTTCGAAAGAATAACCGGATGGCACGGCAAAATCGGGGAGTTATGTCCGGGGAAAATGCATTATCGGATGACAGCTGCCCTTATCCTGCCCAAGGGTTTTACCACTCCAGGTCCGGTAAGCGCAGCGCTACCGGACCTGATATAGCAGAAAAAACTACGATTTTAACTGGTTACGACGATACTCGCCCTGACGCTCCAGCATCCAGCCGGGATACTCGCGCGGCAACGCGCTTACGGCGTCGAGCTGTTGCAGCTCATCTTCACTTAAGCGAATCGCTGTGGCGGCCATGTTGTCATCCAGTTGTTCCTGCCGTTTAGCGCCAATAATCACGCTACTGACTACCGGCTGATGCAGCAGCCAGGCCAGCGCGATTTGCGCTACCGAAACGCCTTTGCTCTCGGCAATGGCGCGCATCACATCCACGCAGTCAAAGGCGCGATCTTTATTCACTGGCGGAAAATCAAACTCCAGCCGACGACCGCCCGCTTCCCCATTGCCATCGCGATCGTATTTACCGCTCAGCAAACCGCCAGCCAGCGGGCTCCAGACCATCAACCCGACACCTTCGCTCTGCATCATCGGCACCAGTTCGCGTTCCAGATCGCGCCCGGCAATGGTGTAGTAAGCCTGCAACGAGGCAAAACGTGCCAGTCCAAGCCGTTCGGAAATCCCCAGCGCCTTGGTAATCTGCCACGCCGCCCAGTTAGAGACGCCGATATAACGCACATGCCCGTGCTGCACCAGATTATCCAGCGCATAGAGTGTCTCTTCGATCGGCGTAGCCGGATCAAAACCGTGCAGTTGGTAGAGATCGATATGATCGAGCTGCAAGCGACGCAGACTCTCTTTCACGCTGCTGATAATGTGATAGCGCGAACTGCCTCGCGAGTTCACTCCGGCGGTGCCGGTTTCACCAAACACTTTAGTAGCGACAATCACATTCTCGCGCGGAACTTTCAGGTTCTTCAGCGCCTGGCCGGTGATCTCTTCCGAGCGCCCTTCCGAATAAACATTGGCGGTATCGATAAAGTTAATGCCCGCATCAAGCGCGCGGCCAATCAACTGATCCGCCTGCGTCTGCTGTAGCTGGCCGATTTTGCCCCATAGCCCGCCTTCGCCGCCGAAGGTCATGGTGCCGAGGCATAACTCAGAAACAAACAGTCCAGTATTACCCAATTTTTGATAGCGCATGATGGCGTATCCTCATCGGTTTAGTTGACGCAACAGTTATACGGAATCTTTTGGCAGGAAGAATGTGAGGATCCTGCCTGTTTCTTGCCCAATTCTCTGATTATCCGCGAGGCGCATCACCAAAGACTTTGTAATCAGGCAATTGCGCAGGCCAAACCGACCAATCAGCACTATCTGAATAAGAGTAATCCGTATCCGACGGCCGCAGCCCACAGCAACATCGGCAGGGAATAGAGGTGAAAGCGCCACCAGATACGGCGATCGTTCGCCATCCGCAGCGCAATAAGGTTGGCCAGCGATCCGGGCAATAAACCAAAACCACCGACATTCACCGCCCAGGCCAGTAAGGTATCCGGCGGAACATAGTTGAGCAGCAAAATGGTGGCAGGCACATTACTGATAAATTGCGACAAGCCAATAGCCGCAAGCCACAACCCAGAAGGCGAAAGCTGGCTGGTGCTGGTCAGCACGCTGTGCAGCGTCGGAAGCTGGATCAGCAGATGTACATCGATAAACATGGCAATAAAGACCAGCAGCAATGTCCAGTCAACACTCAGCACCACGCGACGCGCCAGCAGCAGAAAACCGATCGCGATCAGCGCCAGCCCCCACAACTCCTGCTTTAGCTCCAGCGCAGTAATAAAGACGAGGTAAAACCCGAGGCAACTCCATACCAGACGCGGTTGCCAGTTGGCTGCATGTGTACCGCTGTGGTAGTTGAGGGCTTTATTAGGAAAACAAAACCAGCACAGCACCAGCAACGTTGCCATCATCGCCAGCGCCAGCGGCGTCATCTGCCAGATAAACGCCGGGAATGAGAGGCCGGAGCGCCCCCATAATAAGATGTTTTGCGGGTTACCAATCGGTGTCAGCAACGAACCGGCATTGACCGCCAGTGCTTCGAAGATGATCAGCCGGTTGACCGGGATTTCACACAGCTTCTTTAGCGTAATGGTCAGCGGCACCACAATAAACAGCGCCACATCGTTGGTTAAGAAGGTGGAGAGCAGCGCCGCCGCCAGCACCATAAACATCGCCAGTCGGCGTTCATTGTGAAAACGACGCACCATGCGCCGCCCGAGCACATCGAAATAGCCGCTAAGCTCAACGCCCTTAGTCAGCAGCATCAGCCCGCTCAGGGTGATAATGGTGTGCCAGTCAATCGACCCAGGCCAGCGCGCAGGCGCGAACGGGACGAAGAAGCAGAGCGCAACGCCAATAATCAACAGCAGATGGAGGAAATGGTCGCGCACCAGTGCACGAAACAGCGGTATGCTCATTCGGAAGGCAGCCCGTGTTGCAGGGTAAAACGGCGGAAACAGTCGAGGGTTTCCTGGCTGACGTGGTGCTCCATCCCTTCCGCATCGCGGCGGGCAATCTCCGGGCTGACGCCAAGCACCAGCAGAAAACTTTCCACAATTTGATGGCGCTCGCGACTCTCCTGCGCCAGCTTCTCCCCTTCCGGCGTCAGAAAAACACCGCGCCACGGGATCTGCTCAATTAACCCGACGGTCGCCAGTTTTTTCAGCATTTTTGCTACGGTAGGCTGCGAAACGCCAAGACGCGCCGCCATATCCACCTGGCGGGCTTCGCCCACTTCGCGAATTAAATCGGAAATCAGTTCGACGTAGTCGTCAATCAGCTCGCGACGATGCGCTTCGCGCACCTGGCGAAAACCTTCGACGTGCTCTTCAACATTTACCAGCGTCACTTTTTTTATTGTTGGATTCGCTGCGCGACGGTTCATTGTGTTTCCTCTGACAGTGTGACGCGGTGCTGCATCATATAAGAGAAGCGCCATTGTAAACCATCCGTGAACCAGCACAAAAAATTAACGCATTAGCCATAGCTATAAAACATAGCCTGTGCTATATCTGTATGTAATGCGTTCACCTTTCACGGAGCGAAGGGCCACGAAAGCGTAAGGAGGTTCCGATGAATGAGTTCAAGAGGTGCATGCTTGTGTTTAGTCACTCTCCTTTTAAAGTCCGTTTAATGCTGCTGAATATGCTGTGCGATATCATCAATGGCAAACCGCAGCAGACCCCGGACAAACCTTCCCACTAATGCGGCGTCGCGGTACGCCGCTT
>Ga0316605_10001639_pt1 | contig 12884 bp, 12 predicted proteins | sample OWC_soil_day20_n_FD_207666 | JGI IMG/M metagenome (GOLD analysis project Ga0316605, IMG submission 207666) | Wetland soil microbial communities from Old Woman Creek delta, Ohio, United States - OWC_soil_day20_noCT | ecosystem: Environmental > Terrestrial > Soil > Wetlands | place: USA: Ohio... | reverse complement strand
TTTTGGGAGGGCCGCGTTCATGGCCTGTCTCCTGGTTCTGCCATCGGCAGCATGTGTACACTGGGGGAGCCGTCATGCCTGACACGGCGCTTGTGATGCTTGAGCTTCGCGGCTCCGCGTCGATGCGAAACGTCGTACGGCTGCTCGCCGTTGCCGCCCTGGCGCCGCTGGTTTCACTCTGGCCTCAGCTCGGGTCGCCGTTCGCTCCTGCATTCGCCGCCGCCTTTCTGGCGCTCGAGCCATTTTACCACAACATGCTGCAACTCTGGCCTGGACACTTGACTTCCTATGCCCTGCTGCCCTCGCGATGGGAGGAAATCCTGCGCGCAAAACTGATCGCGAACACAGTCGTGGCATCGGGGGCCGCAGCTATCCTCGTCGCGCTGACATCTTTCTTCCAGCCCGTTCCGCCGACACTCAAGGAGATGGCAGACTGCGTACTGTATTTCTTCTCTGTTCACATTCCTTTATTCGCGACCGGCACGCTTCTGTCGCGACAACAACCCCGCGGGAGAATCGGATTTAGCCTTGACGATGCGGCGGCGGGAGCGATGATGATGGTTCTCGCCGGTCTGCTGTCCATTCCGTATATCATCATTGCGCCACTACCGGGAGCGACCATCATCCTTCCGGCATACATACTGGCGTCGGCCGCGGCGGTATGGTTCGTCTTCATCCCCAGGGCGGCGCGGCACATTCAGAAAGAGATACCGGATCTATGGAACACCATGCGGACGTCATCTCCCTGACCGGCGTTGTCAGGGTATACGAGGGGGGACAACGGGCTCTGGATGGATTGACGTTCACCGTCCCGGCAGGATCCATCTGCGGGTTTATCGGCTTGAATGGGGCCGGCAAGTCCACCACTATCCGGATCATCAGCGGACTTGAGGAGTCGGATGGAGGTGTGGTAGAGGTGCTGGGCGAGCGGGTACCGTTTCAGGACCCCGCGGTCAAACGAAAGATGGGGTTTGTCCTTGACGACCCCTTCTATTTTGACTGGCTCTCGGCCCGGGAATACCTGGTATGGATAGGACGCATGGAGGGTCTGGGGGCAACCGAGAGTGCCCGGCGCACGGATGAGCTCCTGGATGTGCTGAGTCTCCCGGGTGATGAGGGGCAGCTCATCCGGACATTCTCGACCGGCATGAAGAAGAAGGTCTCGCTCGCGGCGGCGATCATCCATGCACCGGAACTTCTCATCCTGGACGAGCCTCTGGAGGCCGTGGACGCAGCGTCGGCCCGGTACATCCGGGACGTACTCCTCTCCCTTGCACGCCGCGGTTCCACGATCTTTCTCACCTCCCACGCGCTCGACACGGTCCAGCGGTTCTGCACGGATTTGCGGATCATCCACCGAGGCCGCATAGTTCTGTCATGCCCGACAAACCAGCTTGCGCAGGCTGCGCGATCGGTGCTCGGCGATGCAACAGAGGGGAATCTGGAAGATCTCTTTCTCCGGTTGGTGACGGGTGATGCGGAACATCCCCGGCTTTCCTATGTCTGAGCACCTCAGTCCTTTGCTGCTCCCCTTCCGGCCCGCCCTGGCCGGCATGGTGCTGCGGTCCGCTCCTCGATGGTTCTTCAGTTTCTGCATCCTGGCAGCAGCAGCAGTGCTGCTTGAATTCGTCACGCACACCCGTGATGTCAGTGAGACACTCGCGCATCTTCCTTCGTCTGCCACGGCAGAGGAACGGGAGGTCGTGCGTGCCGATCTCGATTCGACGCTTCCTCTCCGCGCGGCGATTCTTCCCCTGCAGCACCTGGCTGCCTGGTCTGTCCGCGCTATTCTCCTCACACTGCTGCTTCACGCATTCGGCACCGGTGTTCCTCCCCGTACGAAACATCTCATGAGCATCGCCGTCGGCAGCGGAGGGATCGACATCATCGAACGGCTGGTGCAAGCCGTGTATGCGGGGATCTCCGGCGCCGGAGCCGGGGAGGCAGTAATCCTGCCGTGGTCTCTGCTCGCCTTGACAGGCCCCACCGGAAGTTATGCGTTAACTCTTTTGCTTACCTCAATAAATATGTTTACATTATGGTATGTTGGGACTGTGGGATGGGCTCTTTCTGTTCTCTGCAGCGTGCACAAACATAAAGCCGTCCTCATTGCAGGCGCTGTCTGGGCGGTCTCCGCGGGAAGTACCATCGTACTGCTTGATCTCCTCCGGAATGCCTACGCGTTTTCTCCCTGATCCAGTGTAACGGTGTTGACGTGTGCAATCGGCCGTGGAGGGAAGAGCCTGCACAACACATTGCCATGAAAGCCAAGGAAATCGTATGGCGCAGAAACTGAGATTCGAGGACCTGGAATCACCTATCGTTCGCAAGCGGAAAGGGGATGACCGCTTCCAATCGGTCGGCGTGATAGGGCTCGGTGTCATGGGCCAGGGTATTGCAGAAACTATTGCGGGTGCGGGAATCGAGGTCATCGGGATGGAGAAAGACGAGACCTCCCTGAAAGCCGGCCTGGAGGGACTCAGCCGGGCAATGGACATCGAGATCAGGCGCTGGGGAAAGACCGCGTCGGAGAAGCGGGCGGTCCTTTCACGCGTCCGCGGCACCATCCAGATGGTCGACCTGAAGAATTGCGAGATCGTGGTGGAGGCAGTGGACGAAAACTTTGACCTGAAGCACCGGCTCATCAGCGACTTCTACGCCGTCGCAAAGGATACCGCGGTGTTCATCTCGAACACGGCCACGCTCAGCCTCTCCAAACTGGCGGAGTCCGCCAAGCACCCCGACCGGATCATCGGCATGCACTTTCTGAATCCCGTCCCGCTCATTCCCCTCGTGGAGGTGGTCCGCGGGATGAAGACGTCCAATGAGACGTTCGCGATCGTCAAGGCGTTTGCACAGAGAATCGGGAAGACTCCAGTCGAGGTCTTTGAGTATCCGGGCTTCATCACCACCCGGACGATTCTGCCCATGCTCAATGAGGCCATGCATGCGCTGATGGAAGGGATAGCAAGCGCCGAGGACATCGACACCGCCATGCGGCTCGGGTACGGCATGCAATTCGGTCCGCTCGAGATGGCGGACGCAATGGGCCTGGATGAGGTCCTGGCGTGGATGGAAACCCTGTGGCATGAACTCGGAGAGCCACGGTACAGACCCTGTCCTCTTCTCCGCCGTATGGTCCGTGAAGGAAAACTCGGCAAAAAGGTCGGTGAGGGATATTTCAAATATAACGAGGATGGCAAACGGGTATGAATATCCTTGTCTTGAATTGCGGAAGCTCATCCGTCAAGTATCAGCTTATCAACGGAGCCGAACAGAAGAAACTCGCGGGCGGAGTGGTTGAGCGTATCGGGATGTCGGGCGCAACGCTTTCCAACGTCCGGTATGATGGGGATGAAATCAAGATCGCGGGCGAGATCGTGGACCACACGGTGGCCATCGAATACATCCTCGCGATCCTGCTGAGCCGCAACCACGGCGTCATCAGCGACAAATCCGACATCCATGCCATCGGTCACCGTGTCGTGCATGGCGGAGAGACGTTTTCGGGATCGGTCCTGATCACGCCGGAAGTCATCAAGACGCTGAAGGAGAACATAGAACTTGCGCCGCTGCACAATCCCCACAACCTCCGGGGAATCTCGGCATGCGACGCCAACCTGCCGGGCACACCGCAGGTCGGGGTCTTCGACACCGCGTTCCATCAGCGGATGCCGAAGAAGGCGTACCTCTACGGCATCCCCTACGCCCTCTACTCCCAGTACAAGATCCGCCGGTACGGATTCCACGGCACATCCCACCGGTACGTCGCTGACCGCGCCGCGCGCATGCTCGGCCGCAATCTCTCCGAGCTCAGGCTCATCACCACCCACCTGGGCAACGGATGCAGCATGGCCGCCGTCGACAGGGGTGTGTCTGTGGATACCACGATGGGCTTTACGCCGCTCGAGGGACTCCTGATGGGCACCCGGTCGGGGGATCTCGACACCCAGATCATTCTCTACATCATGGGCAAGGAAGGGCTGACCCTGAACGAGGCGGGGACGCTGCTCAACAAGCACAGCGGCCTCCAGGGCATCTCGGGAATCAGCAGCGACATGCGGGAAATTGTCACCGAGATGAAAAACGGCGACCGCAAAGCGGGCTATGCGTTCGATGTGTTCTCGTATCGCGTCAAGAAGTACATCGGGGCCTATGCGGCAGCGATGGGAGGCGTGGACGCGGTCATCTTCACCGGAGGGATCGGCGAAAACAGCACGGATGTGCGCACAGCGGCCTGCGAAGGACTGGGGTTCCTCGGCATCGAGGTGGACGAGGAGAAGAACCTGTCCAAGGAGAAAGAGAAGAATATCTCCCGGGCAGGCACAAAGACCGCCGTGCTTGTGATCCCGACGAACGAAGAGCTGGTGATTGCGCTGGACACGATGGAGATCGTCAACGCACTGAAGAAGGCGTAACCATCACCTCGTTCTAGACCGGATCGAATTCCACCTGGCCCCGCAGGGCCCCGGTGAGCTCGTCCCTGAGACGGGCGGCGAGGGAGCGGCGGATTTCCAGGGTCATGAGGACCTGCTCGTCGTACTTCGTCTCGACGATTCGTGCGTGAAGCTGTGAGACAATGCGCATGACGGCTGCGGTGTGTGCATGCGCGAACCTCACGGTGCAGGGTTCCGTCAGGTAGCAGATGCGCTCGCCGGCCTCACGCAGCGCCTGCTCTGCAGCATCTCCATAGGCCCGCGCCAATCCCCCCACACCCAGTTTCGTTCCTCCAAAGTATCGCGTGACGATGACCAGCACGTCTGTCAACCCGTGCCGGTCTATTGCAGCCAGGATCGGCCGGCCAGCCGTGCCCCCCGGTTCCCCGTCATCATGGAGACGGTACATCTCGCCCTTCTTCCCGATCCGGTATGCATAGCAGTGGTGCGTGGCATCGTGAAGCGTTTTGCGGATATCTTCAAGAGCCTCCTCCGCCTGCACCCTTTCTCCCACCGGGAACACGTCCGCAATAAACCGCGAACCCTGCACCTTCGTTTCACAACGGCAACGATGCTCGATCGTCGTATACGTGTCGTCCATGCTGGAATATACCCGTTGGCGGGCTCTGTTCAAAGTCCTTGCAGCTTACCTCCACCTTGATTATCTTCCTCGCACTATGAACCGAACAATGAAGATTGGCATCGTCTGTTACCCCACCTACGGCGGGAGCGGGGTCATCGCCACGGAGCTGGGCAAGGGACTGGCAGAGCGCGGGCATCAGATCCATTTTATCAGCTACGCCATGCCGATGCGCCTAGCTTCCTATGAAGGCAACATCTACTACCACGAAGTAGAGATGGCCAACTATCCCCTTTTTGATTTTCCGCTGTACACCCCGGCGCTGGCGAGCAAGATCGTCGAAGTTGCCCAGTTCGAGAAACTGGACCTGGTCCATGCCCACTATGCGATCCCCCATGCCACAAGCGCATATCTGGCGAGGCAGATACTTGGCGGATCGCCCAAGGTCATCACCACCCTGCATGGGACGGACATTACACTCGTCGGACTGGAGCCCAGCTTTCTGGCGGTCATGAAATTCAGCATCGAGCAGAGCGATGGGGTGACCGCAGTTTCCAGGTTCCTGAAGGAAAAGACGCTGACGAACTACGGCATCGACAAGGATATCAGGGTCATTCCGAACTTCGTGGACACCGAAAAGTACAACCGGGTTGAATGCATGCAGGTTCGGGAGCGGTTTGCCCCCGCAAATGAGAAGATCCTTGTGCACATCTCCAACTTCCGGGCGGTCAAACGGGTGGCCGATGTCATCCGGATTTTCAACGAGGTCCAGCAGAAAGTTCCGGCTCACCTGATCCTGGTTGGCGACGGGCCCGACCGCTCTTCCTGCGAGCTGCTTGTGCGGGAGCTCGGAATTCAGGAGCGGGTCCGTTTTCTTGGCAAACAGACGGAGCTTGTGCAGATCCTCTCTTCGGCCGACCTGATGCTGATGCCGAGCCAGTCGGAAAGCTTCGGGCTCGCCGCCCTCGAAGCGATGGCCTGCGGTGTCCCTGTCATCTCATCCAGCGTCGGAGGGCTCCCCGAGCTCCAGGTGCACGGACAGACCGGATACATCGCCGAGATCGGCGATGTGGGCAGGATGGCCCGTTACGCCATTGAACTTCTTGGCAACGACACGAAGATGGCGCTGTTCAGGCAGGCATGCCGCAACCGGGCAGTGGAGCAGTTCGATCTGAAGAAGATCGTCACGATGTACGAAGAGTACTACCGGGAGTGCGCAGCGACCTGAAGCACAACAAGGAGCGTAGATATGCTGGAAATTGTACGATGGAACAAGCCGAAAAAACCGACCCTTGCAGATCTTCAGCACCTGCTGGACGCACAGGGTCTTGAATACGAGCTGTATTCAGATCGCCCAGGCACGAAGTACGGCAGGCACAAGCACCCGTTCGACGATTTTATCGTCATCGTGACCGGGAAGATGAAGCTCATCACCGACGCGCAGCAGTGGCTGCTGAAGCCCGGCGACAGGCTGGATCTTCCGGCCAATACCTCCCACTCGGCCGAAATGATCGGCAAAGAAGAAGTGCGGTATCTCTCGGCTGCCAAGTAACGGAGGTTGTGCGGCGGGCTGGTGGGAAGTCACCGGCCCCCTCTCACGGCCGGCACAAGCAGCCGGCACAGGGAATCAAACCTCGCCCTGAAACCCGATCAGGCACCTGCTTCCGGCTTCTCCGGCTCATCTTTCTCCTCATCCGTTTCCTGCCCCGCTTTTTTCTCCAGACGCGCCTGCCGCGCCAGCACGAGACGCATGGTGATGCGAATCATGTACAGCGTCAGGGCGACCGCAAACAGCGGGTAGTACCACGAACGCGGAACCAGCTCTAACAACACGGCGATGAGCAGCAGCACCATGACGGCGATACTGATGTAGCCATACGTGTTCGCAAGACTAGGGGTGATCTTCATGGTCTATCTCATGTGCTAGGATGTCATACATGTCATGGGCCGTTCCGGCGTTCATCAGGGCATCGATAACTCCGGCTTTGCCGACGGCCTTTGCCAGGAGCGAAAGAAGATGCAGGTAGACGTCGTTCTCCTGGGATGCGGCGATCATGAACACAAGCCGGACCGGTTTCCCGTCGAGTGTTTCATAGGGAATGGGCTTGCTCAGGCGAGCGGCGATGACGATTACTCGTCCGGTTGATCCCGAGCGGGAGTGCGGCAGGGCAACGCCGTTCGCCAGGCCGGTCGATGCGCCCTCTTCGCGTTCCCAGAGGTCTTTCAGAAATGCGTCGATGTCGGTGACGAAATCCTCGCGCGCAGCCTTCGCAGCCATCAGGGCGAAGAGTTCTTCCTTGGATTTGGTCTCCACGTCCAGAAGCATGAGGTCCTGCGAGAGGTAGGTCCCGAGGTGCATCCGTTCAGCCTGTCCGGTTGCATAGGCCTCGGCATAGTCGATAGCGCGGCGCAGGTCGCCGGCGAAATTCCCGACACCGATCTTCTGTGAGACGCCCAGCCGGTGCAGAACCGTACGGACTTCCTTCCTCAGCCCCGCGATGATCAGCTTCTTTCTGTCCCGGCGAACCCGGTCCACGATATCCTCGAGCGCCAGTGCGCCCGTCGTGTCGATCACAGGAACACTCTGCATGTTCAAAATGATGACCCGATAGCTGGATTCCCGTTCGATCTCTCTGACGAAATTTCGCGCCGCACCGAAGAAGAGTGGCCCCTCGATGTCGTACGCCATGATGCGGTGCCGTCGCAGTCTCTCGAGATCGCGCGGGCTCAACAATCCGGTCCGGTTTGCCGTGAGCAGGTTCGTAACACCCAGCTCGCTCATGCGGTAGACGAAGAGAAAGCCTGCGAGTGCGAAGCCGGCCAGTACGGCCGTGATCAGGTCGGCGATGATGGTGATAACCATGGTCAGGAGAAGGACAAGGGCGTCGGGCAGAGGCGACTTGGGAAGAAGCCGCAGCGGTTCCCACTCGAACATGCCGATCGCTGTCATCGTGAGCACGGCGCCGAGCACGACGAGGGGGACGACGCTGACCCAGGGAGAGAGCACCATCATGATGGCGACCAGCACCAGGGCATGGATCATGCCAGCGAGCTTGGTTGTCCCGCCGGCGCGTATGTTGACATTTGTTCGCACAATCGCGCCGGTCCCCGCGATTCCGCCAAACAATCCCGCGACAAAGTTGCCGATTCCCTGTCCGATCAGCTCCCTCTCGCTGTTATGCCGGTCGCCCGTCATGCTGTCCGCCACAACAGAGGCCAGAAGCGTTTCAAGTGTTCCCAGCAGGGAGATGGTCAATCCGGCGGGAATCAGCCGGCTCCATGTCGACCACTCCAGTGCCGGCAATCCAGGGAAGGAGAACGAACGCGGGATTTCGCCGATTGTGCGGAGCGCATCGGACGCCACGAAGGAAAGAGTGTCCGCATCGATCGCCCACCGCAGGGCACTCACGTGATAAAACGCCAAAGACGCCACGAGCGTGCCTGCCAGCAGCCCGACGAGGGCCCGCGGTATACCGCGATGGACATACGGCACGGCAATGATGACAGCCAGCGTGATCGCGGCCAGGAGCGGCGCTTCGGCCAGGATCGGCAACTGTTGCATGAAGATCAGAACCGCAATGCCGTTGGTGAAGCCCACAATGACGGGATATGGCACGAAGGAGATGAAACGGCCGACTTTGAGCAAGCCGTAAGCGATTTGCAGCAATCCGGCAATGAGGCATGCCGCCAGCAGCGCGTCCGGACCCCCCAGGTCTTTGTAGACCATGGTCAGAATCACGGTCATGCCACCCGTCGGGCCTGTGATCTGCCGCGGAGTGCCGCCAAAGAGAGATGCGAGGAAACCAGTAAAGATGGCGCCGTACAGGCCGGCAACCGCACCGCGCGGATCGCCGCCATATGCCAGGATGCCGAAACCGAGCGCCAGAGGCAGGGCCACGACCGCGGATGTGAAGCCTCCCATCAGATCGCCCTTGAGATGAGCGAAGTTGAACCGGAAGACCTCGCCGAAGGAGAATTCTTTCAGGTATTCCCGTGCACGATCCATCATGGGGTTCACACTACCTCATCGATGATCCCGCCGCACACCACATCGTCGTTTTCGTAGAGAACGACCGACTGTCCGGGCGTGATGGCGCGACGGGGTTCGTCGAAACGGACCTCGAGCCGGCCGTCAGTCATGGTGACGGCAGACGCCATGCCTCCCGGGTCCTGATAGCGGATGCGTGCGAGAACCCGGCGTGCCGTGTGAAGGTCGGAATACTTCATCATGTTCACGTGCGATGCGATCAGCCCGCTGGACCGCAAGTCCTCTTCCCTGCCGAGCTGGACGCGGTTGGAAGCCGGATCGATGCGCGTCACGAAGACCGGTTCGCCTGCCGCATAACCCAGCCCACGCCGCTGCCCGATGGTGAAAAAAGGATATCCGCGATGGCTCCCCACCTCGACACCATCCATCACGAGTTTTCCCCCATCCACTCTTTTCTCCAGATCAGGAATCCGATGCTTCAGAAACCGCGCGTAGTTGTTGTCAGGGACAAAACAGATCTCGAAGCTCTCTCCCTTCCGGGCCACGGGGAGGCCGGACCGTTCCGCGATTTCGCGGACGGCAGGCTTCGTGAGCTCTGCAAGAGGGAAAAGCGTCCGGCGGAGGGAATCCTGTGTCAGTCCCCAGAGCGCGTACGATTGGTCTTTCGATACATCTTTTCCCTTTGATAAAGTGTACCTGCCGGTCGTCTGATCCTTCCGCACGCGGGCAAAATGGCCGGTGGCCAGCCACTCAGCGCCCAGCGCATCGGCTTTCTTCAGCAATGCTTCCCACTTTATGGTGCGGTTGCAGAGAACGCACGGATTCGGCGTGCGACCTGCGAGATACTCGGCAACGAATGGCTCGATGACCTGCTCTTCGAACGGTTCGCTGAAATCCAGAACGTAGTGTGGGATGCCAAGCCGTGCAGAGACCGCCCGCGCGTCATTGATCCCGTCAAGAGAGCAGCAGCTGCTCTCGCCCGCCACGGGTGTGCCGACATCTTCATACCGGTACGTTTTGAGTGTGATGCCGACGACGTCATACCTCTGCTCGACGAGCAGCGCAGCAGCCACAGAGGAGTCGACTCCCCCGCTCATCGCAACGACCACTCTCTTTCCCGTCCCAGCCATCCTCTGTCCCTCCTCACCAGTACTCACACAGCCAGCTCCTTCCATATCAGCGCGCCTGCGCCCAGCACTGCAGTGTTCCCGTCGGGCAGGCCAGATGGAATCAATTTCACCTTGTTCCTGAAGATGTTGAGCATGAACGATTCCATGTACTGCTTCGTCGGCCGGAAGATGAGGTCTCCCGCGTGGGCGAGTCCGCCGAACAGGATGATGGCTTCCGGACTCGTATGTGTTACGGCGTCAGCCAGCTTCATCCCCAGGATTCTGGCGGTGACGTCGAATGCCTCCAGGGCAATCGGATCTCCTTGATGCGCTGCGGTGGTGATCATTTTGGATGTCAGGTCGTCGAAACTGACGGACCGAAGCGTGCTCTCGTCGCGGCGGGAGGCGAGCAGCTCGAAGACTGTCCGGCATATCCCTCCGGCGGAGGCATAGGTCTCGAGGCATCCCCGCCGTCCGCATCCGCACCAGCGGCCGTTCGGATCGACGATCGTATGCCCCAGTTCGCCGGCAAATCCGTCGGAACCGTAGATCAGCTGCCCATTGGCCACCAGGCCGCTCCCCACGCCGGTTCCGAGCGTGATGACAATATAGTCTTTCATCCCTTTCGCCGCGCCGAACATCCCTTCGCCGAGTGCGGCGGCATTCGCGTCATTGGTGATGACGACTGGAAGCGGGAAGTACTCCTTGAACAATCCCACGACGTCCACGACGCCCTTCCAGCTCAGGTTTGGAGGGTTCTCTACAGTCCCCCTGTAGTAGTTCGCGTTCGGCGCACCGATGCCGATCCCAATCAGCTCCGCCTCACTCGAAAGCGGGGTGAACTCCTTCGTGATCGCCTCATGCAGCCGCTTCACGAGCAGCGCGGCCTCTTCGTGCCCCTGGGTTGGAAGGGACGCATCCTTCAGGCATTTCCCGTTCCGGTCGACAAACCCGAACTTGGTGTTTGTTCCGCCGATGTCAATGCCGACTGCGACTTTCGTTCTGGCCATGATCTTCTTGTCCACGCTGTGCTCGGGAGATAGATTCCTCTCAGGCGAGGAGGGTTACGGTCGATGCCCTGTGCGGCATCCTTCCGCACGCATTTATGTAATGTACGCAAAAGAGGCCTCAAACCACAAGCGACGAGGCGAGGGCCGTCTATTCGGATCCCGTCAGGAAATCAATCTGGAGCGTGAGTGAGTTCGCCGGCGGGTTCAGAAATGCGCCTGATGCGGTTGCGGACGACGCGTATTTTGCGGACACAGCAAATGCACGGGTGAGGGGTTGACGCAGAAGAATGTACCAGCGGATACCGCTTCCATAGCAGGGCGGATTCGTATACGCACCTTCGACGTCTCGCTCCTGTGCGTACAGCCGTGCAGCATAGGAATCCGTCTCGACGATCATGAACCTGGCGAACACGCGGGGGAATCCCTCCCATCCGAAGCGGATATCCTGCGCAAGGGACCACCCCTTTTCACCGCCGTGTGTTCCGGCTCCTGCAACATGGCACCAGTCCATGCGCGCTCGCAGACCGATCATCGGCGCCAACACAATATCCACGCTGCATCGCACATGGTTTCGTGTTCCGATCTCCATTCCGGCCGCCTGAAGGCCGTCCGCCTGTGCACACGGTTCCGTGTGTTCACTCCGGCTGTGCGCATACCGGCCTTCACAGACGATCCGGGGGGCGGGACGAACGGCGACAGACACGCTCCCTTCCAGCCCGGAAGGTGGAGAGGAGTCCATGGAGGTCCGCCAGGGCCTGCGCCAGTGCTGCAGATATCCCGACCATGTTACCCGTCGGGAAATCCTTCCCGTCCACGAAGCCCGGACTCCTGCATCATTCCGGACCTCGTTGCCCGAAGAGGTTCCTCCTGCCGTGCTGCACCAGTAACCGGGTCCGTAGTGCCAGAGCATCAATTCCAGTGCTGTATGGGAATCAAGTTCGATGCCGATGCATCCTGCAGATGCTGATCCGTCTCTGCCCCAGGCATATTCACCCGAGAGAGAAACGGCTCCGCTTTCCAGGTGACCATCGACGCCCACGATGCCGGATGACTGCGGTCTTTGATACGGAGTCGCGCCGGCGGTCGGACGAGATAGGACGGTCCGGAAAATCGTGGCGCCAATGGAGTATCCCCGCGTGGCTGTGTAGCATGCGCGCAGCCCGGCCGCCGTTTCTGCGGCGTTGTGACGCTTCTGAATGCTGCTTGCACTTGAAAACACCGACGATTCATCAATGCTCCTGATCCTGCCCGCACTGTCAAGTGAAGCGGAGAGAGGAACGCGAGAGAGGAGGGCCTGAAGTGTGAAGGTTCCGTTACGGAACCGAAGGGTCTTACTCAGGGCAGCTCCTCTGAGGAGACCCCGGCCCGACGATCCGTAGTAGGGCTCGAGCCGGGAATCCGCTCTTTGCCCGCGGAACATACCATATGCGCCCCCGCTTGCGGACCCGAGCACGAGGCCGGACGCAGCAGACGCGCGGTAGTCCCCCACGATAAGTTCATCCAGTCCACCGAAAGCTGTAATGCGCATGGCGCCTGTGAGGGATGCGTACTTGTATGGTTCCCCTGCATCACGATGAAGGCGGGCGCCTCCGTCTATCCGTCCCCACAGCCGGAAGTCAATCCGATGGTGCTCCAGTGACATTGGACCCGGTGGAGAATCGGCACGATCGGTATCCTGGCCGTTTTGCTTCCAGACACACCTCGACCGGCCCCGCGCGAACAGACCTTCCGGCGACTCGACTCGCACGAATGGCGCGAGGA
>Ga0316605_10001636_pt1 | contig 12905 bp, 3 predicted proteins | sample OWC_soil_day20_n_FD_207666 | JGI IMG/M metagenome (GOLD analysis project Ga0316605, IMG submission 207666) | Wetland soil microbial communities from Old Woman Creek delta, Ohio, United States - OWC_soil_day20_noCT | ecosystem: Environmental > Terrestrial > Soil > Wetlands | place: USA: Ohio... | reverse complement strand
GTGCCTCGTTCGTCTCGCGGAACATCTTCGCGTTCTGGATCGCGATGACGGCCTGGTCGGCGAAGGTCTTCAGCAGCGCGTGCTGGCGCTCGCTGAACGGGCCGAGCTTGGTACTCGACAGCACGATGGCGCCGATGCCCTTGCCTTCCCACATCAGCGGCGCGGTCAGTGCAGCGAAGTTGTGGCCCAGCACGTTCGCGAACTGCTGCAGCGCCGGCACGTCGGACGCGTTGGCCACGTCGGGCACCTCGACGATCTGGCCGGTGCGGATGACCCGCTCGGTGGCGGAACCCGCCAGCGGCGTCGGAAAGCCTGCCGCAACGGCGCGCTCCTGCTGCCGGGCCGCCTCGGGCGCCATCGGCCCCGACGTATCGCTGACGAAGCGCACGCCGGCCAGTTGCAAGCGTTCCTCGGCCTCCACCAGCGTGATCAACAGCGACAGGGCGTTGGGGAACAACTGCGCGCCGCTGTCGACGATCTTGTCGAACACCGGCTGCGCGTCGTCCACCGACGAGGCGATGACGCCCAGCACCTCGCTCGTCGCCGTCTGGTGCTCCAGCGCCTCCTTGGTTTCGTTGATCAGGCGCGCGTTCTTCATCGCGATCTGCGCCTGCGCCGCGAACGACTGCACCAGCGCGATCTGCGCCGGGCTGAACGGCTGCACTTGGTTGCGGATCAGTGTGAACACGCCGATCAGCGCACCGGCCTCGTCCGTCAGCGGCACGCCCAGGTAGGTGCGGATGCGCCCGATGTCCGCGCTGTCGACGATGAACGGCACGCCCTTGCGGTAGGCGTCGGTGACCTGGATGTCGGCCACGTGCAGGTAAGCCTCGGCACTTCCGGAAGGGCCGAGCAGGTAGGCCACGTGCACGCCGTCTTGATAGCTGTCGTGCTCGAGAAATGCCCTCGGCATGTTGGCCTGCCCGCCGCTGGGGCGCGCGCGTTCGCCTTCCACCAGCCACAGGCCACCGCCGTCGGCCGCGCACAGGCGCGTCGCCCGGTCGACGATGGCATCGAACACCGGCGTCAGGGCGCCCGGCGAGGCGTTGATGACCTGCAGCACTTCGGTGGTCGCCGTCTGCCGCTGCAGCGCCACCTGCGTCTCGTGGAACAGGCGCGCGTTCTGGATCGCCATCACCGCCTGGTCGGCAAAGGTGCACAGCAGAGACTCGTCCTTGTCGTTGAATGCGTTTGGCATGGGCTGCAGCACCGCCAGCCCGCCGATGGCCCGCCCTTCGTGGACCAAGGGCGTGAAGATGCCGCAGTGATAGTCCACGTTCAGGATCATCTGACGCACCAGCGGGAAACGCTGCGCCACTGCGTCGAGGTCGCGCAGATGCAGTTGTCTGGCGTCGAGTACGCATGAGCCGATCGGACTGTCCCGATCCAGCGGGATGGTGCCCAGTGCAAGCGCCGCCTGGCGCCCTGCGCTGTTGGCGTGCGCCCGCAGGCCCTGTCCTTCTTCCAGCCACAGCACCACGCGGCTGTCGTGCAGCAAGCTACTGCAACTCTGCACGATGGCGTCGAATACCGGCTGGGAGTCGGTCATCGAGCTGCCCAATACGCGCAGCACCTTGGCGGTGGCGGTCTGCCGCTCCAGTGCCTCGTTGGTCTCGCGGAACATTTTCGCGTTCTGGATCGCGATCACCGCCTGGTCGGCGAAGGTCTTGAGCAGCGCCTGTTCCTTGGGGGTGAAGCCGCCCAGCGCCGCGCGCTGCAGGATGATGGAGCCGATGCCCCGCTCGCCCTGCATCAGCGGCGCCGTCAACTGCGAGTAGTTGTGGCCCGCCTGTCGGGCCACCGCGCGCATACCCTCCGGCACGTCGGCGCCGAGCAGCACGTCGGGGTAGTTGAGCGCGCTGCCGCTCGCGATCGCCAGGGCCGTGCCGGTGCCCTCCAGTGCCATCGGGAAGACCGAGCGCATCCGTTCGATACGGGCATCCATCTCGGCCTGGCGCCACCCCGGATGGCCTTCGATTCCGATGACCCGCGTGGCGGCGGCGTGCAGTCGCCCGTCCTCACCGACCAGCAGGATGACCAGGACCTGGGCATCGATCAGATGTCGACAGCTCTCGAGGATCTTGTCGAGCACCGGCTGCGCGTCGGCGACCGAGCTGCTGATGACCTGCAGCACCTCGGCGGTGGCGGTCTGCTGCTGCAGCGCCTCGCGCGTCTCGTTGTACAGCCGCGCATTGTCCAGCGCCATCGCCGCCTGGGCCGCCAGCAGCGCCAGCAGCGCACGCTCGGCTTCTTCGAAGCGGCCCGCAGCGCCGTCGATGTCGGCATACAGGCAACCCAGCGGCCCCTGCGCCGCCGGCAGCGGCGCCACCAGGCAGCTGCGCTGCTGCGTCGCCTCAGCGCCGTCGGGGCCGTGGCGCAGGCGGTTGCTGCCGGTGTGCACGGCCTCGGCCAGCCAGGGGGCCACGGCCTGCAGCAGCGCTTGCGCCGATTCACCGGCCGGCAGCCTGGACGCGGCGATGCGCGGCGTGGCCGCGTCCGGCTGCAGCACCAGCAGCACGCGCTGCGCGCGCAGCAGCCGGGCGGCTTCGGTGGCGATGGCTGCATGCAGCGCGGCTTCGTCGTTCAGCTTGCCCAGGCGCAGCGGCAGCTGTGCCAGGCGATCCAGACGCGCCGTCGATCGGCTCGGGTTCTTTTTGGATTCAGCCTTCATCGCCTGCTCACTTTGCCGCGGTTTCCCGAGCGCTTTACATGGATGATGTCGAGATCGACATCCGTGGAGGACATCGTCGTGGCACTGCAGATAGAAAACCCGGCCGTGGTCAGCAAGGTCGAGCGCCTGGCCATACGCATGGGGCTCAGCAAGACTGCCGTGGTCGAACGCGCGGTGGACCGGCTGCTCGGCGAAACCGCCGGTCCGTCCGCCGAATCCGCCCCCACGCGGCTGGCCGCGTTGCTGGCCCAACTCGACTGCATCCCCGACCGCGCTGACGCGTCCGACCCGTTGCAGTGGGACGAACTGGGCTTGCCCAAGTGATCGTCGCAGATACCTCTGCGATCCTGGCGAGCGTGTTCGCCGAACCCGAACGCGCGGTCTTCGTGCGGGCCATCGGGTGTGCCGGGCGCGCGTTGACCAGCACCGTGAACGAAGCCGCCCGGCAGCGGCTCGATTCGCCGATCGCTAGAATGCATCATTTCTCCACAACTGCATCAGGTGAGCCCATGCGCACCACCTTCACGCTCGATGACGACGCGGCCGAGTTGGCCCGCACCTACGCCAAGGCGCGCTCGCTGCGCCTGGGCCAGGCGGTGTCGGAGTTGATCCGCCGCGCCAGTGCGCCGCCGATGGTGCTGAAGAAGAAGGGCGAAGCGTGGGTCATCGAGGCGCCGCCGGGTACGCCCAAGCTGACTTCCGAGCAGGTCAAGGACATGCTCGAAGACTTTCCCTGAAGGCGCGGCGTGGCGCAGCACCTGCTGGACGTGAACGCGCTGATTGCGCTGGGCTGGAGTGCCCACCATCACCACGACACGATGGTGGCCTGGTTCAACCGGCAGGCGCAGGCAGGCTGGGCCACATGCGCCTTTACCCAGGCGGGCTTCGTGCGTGTGCTCAGCCAGCCAGCGGTGAGCGGGACCGCGTCCACGGTGGTCGAACTGACGCGCTCGCTCGAGCGAAACCTGGCTCATCCCCAACACCGACTGCTGGCGCTGGACTTCGACTTCGCCGAAGTGCTGGCGCGTTGCAGTGGCGGCGTGGTCGGCCATCGCCAGGTGAGCGATGCCTACCTGCTCACCGCGGCCATGCGCGCCGGCATGAAGCTGCTCACCTTCGACAGCGGTGTGAACATGCTGCTGGCCAGCGGCGCCGAGCGCGCGGCGCACATCGAGCTGCTGCGCTGACTCAGGCATCACGCGGCCTCACCAGCGTCAGCGCCTGCACCAGCGCATCCACCCGGATCGGCTTGGTCACGTAGTCGTCCATGCCTGCAGCAAGACACTCCTCGCGGTCGCCCTGCATGGCGTTGGCCGTCATCGCCACGATGCGCGGCCGCTCGCCCGCCGGCCAGCGCGTGACGATTCGGCGGCTGGCCTCCAGCCCGTCCATCTCGGGCATCTGCACGTCCATCAGCACCACGTCGTAGCGCTGGCGCGCGATGCACTCGATGGCCTCGATGCCGTTGCTCGCCACGTCCGCCCGGTAGCCCATCTGCTGCAGCAGCCGCAAGGCCAGCTTCTGGTTCACGACGTTGTCCTCGGCCAGCAGGATGCGCAGCGGGTGCGCTGCCGCCATGCCGGCGTCGATCTTCGGCTTGGCCACGCTGGGCGCGGCGGCACTGGCGCGCTCGCCGGACAGCAGCGTGACCAGCGTGTCGAACAGCTGGCTCTGGTGCAGCGGCTTGCCCAGCGTGGCGGCGAACAGTCCGCTTGCGGTCTCCTGCCGCCCGAGCGAGCTGAACAGCACCAGCGGCAGCGTGTGGCCGGCCTCGCGGATGCGCGTGGCCAGCTGCACGCCGTCCATGCCCGGCATGTGCATGTCCAGGATGGCGAGGTCGAAGCGCTGCTGCTGCAGCAGCGGCAGGGCCTTGTCCGGCGCGTCGGCGTCGAGGGCCACCATGCCCCACTTGGCGGCCTGCAGCGCCAGGATGCGCCGGTTGGTGGCGTTGTCGTCCACCACCAGCAGGCGCTTGCGTTGAAGCGCCGGTTGCTCGCCGATCACCTGGCGGCGGCGCGCGTCGCCGCCTTCGGGCAGCTGGGCCGGCGTGGCCTGGATGGTGAAGTGGAAGGTCGAGCCGGTGCCCGGCCCGGCGCTGTCCACCCACATCGTGCCGCCCATCAGCTCGGCCAGCAGCTTGCTGATGGCCAGGCCCAGCCCGGTGCCGCCGTACTTGCGCGTGGTGCTGCTGTCGGCCTGGCTGAACTTCTGGAACAGCCGGCTCTTGCCCTGTTCGCTCAGGCCGATGCCGGTGTCGCGCACCGCGAAGTGCAGCTTGTCGCCTTCGGGCAGCACGCTCAGCACCACCTCGCCGGACTCGGTGAACTTGACGGCATTGCTGAACAGGTTGAGCAGGATCTGCCGCAGCCGCGTCACATCGCCGTCGATGGCTGGCGGCACCTCGCCTTCGAAGACATAGGCGATGTCCAGGTGCTTCTCGGCCGCGCGGCTGGCGATCAGGTCAAGCGCCGACTCCACGCAGTCGCGCAGGTCGAAGGGGTGGCGCTCGATGTCCATGCGCCCCGCCTCGATCTTCGAGAAATCGAGGATGTCGTTGATGATCGTCAGCAGCGCGTCGCCGCTGTCGCGGATGGTGGCCGCATAGTCGCGCTGCTCGTCGTTCAGCGGCGTGTCCAGCAGCAGCCCGCTCATGCCGATGACGGCGTTCATTGGCGTGCGGATCTCGTGGCTCATCGTGGCCAGGAAGGCGCTCTTGGCTTCGTTGGCGGCTTCGGCCTGGGCGCGGGCTTCCTGGATCCGCCGGAACAGTGTGGCGTTCTGAATGGCGATAGCCGCCTGCCCTGCAAATGCCTCCAGCAGCGAGGCCTCCTTCGTGTCGAACCCATCGGTTCGCCCGCGCGACACGACCAGGGCACCGATGGTCTGCCCGTCGCCGAGCATCGGGACGAACATGGTCGAATAGCTCAGGTCGAAGCGCTCCGCCAGGCGCCGCATACGGGTCGGAACGTTGGGATCCTCGCGCACGTTGCGGAATTGAAACGACTTGCCGGCACGCAGCGCAGACTCGTGCGGAGCGCCCGCCACGGGGAATGGGAAGTGCCCGCGAATCTGGTCCGCCAGAACCTCCTTCAACTGCGGCAAGACGGCTGGGCCCATGCGCAACTCGATGAGATCCACCGTTCCGTCGGTGATTCGTTCGACCTGTATGACATCGAGATCGGGAATCAGCCGTTGGCAACAGTCGATGATGGTGCTGATGACGGGCGCGAGATCTTCCTTCAGGCCGCTGATGGCCTGAAGTACCTCGGCGGTCGCCGTCTGCCGCTCCAGCGCCTCTTGCGTCTCCCTGAACAGCCGCGCGTTCTGGATGGCAATGGCGGCTTGGTCGGCAAAGGTCTTCAGCAGCTCGATTTCCTTGTCGGAAAACGGCTTCGGAGGGATGCGTGCGATGCTCAAGGCACCGATGCCACGTCCTTCCCAAAACATCGGTGCGTCCAGCGTCGAGTAGTTGCCGTAGTACTCCACCGACTTGCGCAATCCTTCCGGAACGCCAGGCCCATGCTGGACGTCCGGAAAGTGCAGCACCTGCCGCTTGTAGATGGCATAGCCCTGGATCGACTCGCGTACTGGCCTGGGGAAGTCGCTCTGGTAGCGCTCCATGCCCAGCCTGACCTTCGGGTCGTCGGACTCGATCGGCAGCTGCACCAGGTGCATCAGACCGTCGTCGCCCACGATGCCGATGCTCGCGTGGCTGCTCTCGACCAGTTGCTGGCAGCTGCGCATGATCTTTTCGAAGACCGGCTGGGCGTCGGCAACCGAACTGCTGATCACTTTCAGCACCTCGGCGGTGGCGGTCTGCCGCTCCAGCGCCTCCTGCGTCTCGTTGAACAGCCGTGCGTTCTCGATCGCGATCAGCGCCTGGTCGCGGAACGATTCGGCCAGCGCGATCTGCGCGTCGCTGAAGGCTTCCGCCCGCGCCCTGGCAAAGCTGAGCAGGCCGATGCTTTCGCCGTCGCGCAGCATCGGCAGGTACAGCGCCGAGTTCACACCCAACTGCTCGCGGATGTTGCGCTCGTGCTCGGGCAGCTCCACCTTCGACCAGTCGGGCAGATGCAGGGGCTTGCAGTCCACCAGGACGCGCGACGGGAAGTTGGCGGCGGCATCCACCGGCATCGCGCCCAGGCCCAGCTCGCCCATCAACCCGGCCGGCGTGGCCGCCGCCTGCACCGTGAAGCTGTTGCCCTCGCGGCGCATGACGAAGCTGGAGTCGCAACCCAGCAGCCGCACCGCGGTGGTGACGATGGCGTCGAACACCGGCTGCACGTCGGTGGGCGAGCTGCTGATCACGCGCAGCATGTCCGCGGTGGCGGTCTGGCGGTTCAGCGCCTCTTGCGTCTCCTTGAACATCTTCGCGTTCTGGATCGCGATCACCGCCTGGTCGGCGAAGGTCTTGATCAGCGCGATTTCCTTGTTGCTAAAGGGTTTCATGGGCATGCGTGCGACCATGAAGGCGCCGATACCTTTGTCCTTCCAGATCAGCGGCACATACAACTGTGAGTGGTCACCCAGCCATTCACTGTTCTCTCGAAGCTGAGGTGGCACGTCTGGACCGTGCAGGACGCTGGGGTAGTGCAGAACAAGGCGCTTGTGCGCGCTGTAACTGTGCAGCGTCCGGCGTTGCGGTGCCGGGAAGAAGCTGCGCAGATATTTGGCGATCTTCGGGTACAAAGGGTCATCGGGAAAATGCGGTGACGGGTTCATGGTCTGGTGCACCAGGCCGTCCTCGCCGATGAGGCCAATGTCCACGTAGTTGGTGCGCAGAAGGTGCCGCGCGCTATCGATGATTCGTTCGAAAACCGGCGCAGCATCGGACACGGAGTTCCCGATCACCGTCAGCACCTCGGCGCTGGCGGTCTGCTGCTCCAGCGCCTCCTTCGTCTCGTTGAACAGCCGCACGTTCTGGATCGCAATGGCGGCCTGGTTGGCGAAGGTGCCAAGCAGCTGCAGATGCTTGGTTTCGAAGGGACGCGCCTCGGCGCGCCGCGCATGGATCGCCCCCAGCGCAGATCCCTTGTGCATCAATGGCACGGCCACGATGGCGCGGTGGCCGTACTGCGTGGCCAGCCGGCTGCCGGTGGGGAACTCTTCGCTGGCGGACTGGATGTCGGCGACGTGGACGGTCCGGCCTTCGAGGATCGCCCGGCCCATGACCGTGCTGTCGTCCAGCGGCAGCAGGTCGCCGATCTGCCGTCCGAGTTCACCGAAGGAAGCGGCCTTGCGCACGAAGTCGCCTTCACGCAGTACCACATCGGTGAACTGCGCCTCGCAAATGCGGGCTGCGCGTTCGGCCACCGCATCGAGGACCGGATTGACGTCGGTCGGCGAATCGGAGATGACGCGCAGCACCTCGGCCGTCGCGGTCTGTTGCTCGAGAGCTTCTTTGGTCTCGTTGAACAGCCGTGCGTTCTGGATGGCGATCACCGCCTGGTCGGCGAAACTCTTGAGCAGCCGGCTTTCGTTGTCGCTGAACGGCCGCATGTCGAAGCGCAGCGCCGACAGCGCGCCCACGACCTGGCCGCCGGAAGTCATCGCCGCGCTCAGCATCGACGCGTTGCTGCCGAGAATGCGCGTGGCCTCGCGCAGGCTGTCCGGAACGTCCGGGCCGTGGGCCAGATCGGGCCAGTACGACGGCACGCCGGTGATCAGCTTGCCCGGCGCGGGGCGCGGGAACAGCTGGCGCAGCGCCTCGGCATGCTCGCCGCTGCCGGCGCGCCAGTGCATCCGGCCGTCGCTGCCGCGCGCACTGATGGCCAGTTCGGTACCCGGCATCAGACGTTGCAGGCTGGCGCAGATGCTGTCGAACACCGGCTGCGCGTCAGCCATCGACTCGCTGACCACACGCAACACCTCGGCCGAGGTGGTCTGCAGTTCCAGCGCCTCCTTCGTTTCGTTGAACAGCCGCACGTTCTCGATCGCGATCACGGCCTGCGCGGCGAAGGTCTGCAGCAGTTCCACCTCCTTGGGTAGAAACTCGCCGGGCCGCGCGCGGGTCACCGCGATCGCGCCGATCACCCGGCCGTCGCGCAGCATCGGCACGCCGAGCACGCCGCGGTAGCCAGTCTGGCGCGCGATGTCCTTGGTCTTGTACGCCGCGGCGGGCAGCAGCAGCGCATCGGCAGTCTGCGTGACGCGGCCGTCGCGCACCGCCTGGGCGGTGATCGAGCCCTCGCCGGGCGGCATCGGGAACGCACGCCGCGCCGCGGCCACGCCTTCTTCGTTGATGCCGTAGGTGCTGGCGATGTGGATCAGCGATCCGTCGTAGCGGAAGACGAAGCCGTTGTCCGCGCCAGTCAGCCGCGCCGCGCGCTCGGCAATGATGTCGAACACCGGCTGCACGTCGGTGATCGATCGGCCGATCACCTGCAGCACCTGGGACGTTGCGGTCTGGCGTTCCAGCGCCTCCTGCGTCTCATGGAACAGCCGCGCGTTCTGCAGCGCGATCACCGCCTGGTCGGCGAAGCTGCCGAGCTGTGCGACCTCGTCGGCCTCGAAGGGCGCCGGCGGTGTGCGCACGACGATCAGCGTGCCGATGCCGCGGCCCTCCCAGCGCAGCGGCACGAAGACCTGCGAGCAGTCGCCGAAGTCCATCGCGCTCACGATCTCGCGCAGCGGCTCGGGTGTGTCCGGTCCCTGCAGCACGCTGTCGTAGTGCAGCAAGCGCCCTTCGCGCAGAGCGTGAGTGAACGCATCGTCGCCGAGCGGCCGCGGGAAGAAGCGCTCGAGCACCTCGCGCGCCGGGCCGTTGTGCGCGGCCAGCGTCAGCTGCTGCTGCGCCTCGTCGAGCAGCAACACGGTCTGCTGCGTGCCGGCGAACAGCGCCGAGCAGCAGCCCAGGATGGTGTCGAACACCGGCCGCGTGTCGGTGATCGAACGGCTGATGGCCTGCAGCACGCGGGCGCTGGCGGTCTGGCGTTCGAGCGCTTGCTGCGTTTCGTGGAAGAGCCGCGCGTTCTCGATCGCGATCACCGCCTGGTCGGCGAAGGTCTGTGCCAGCGCAATCTGCCTGTCGTCGAAAGGCCCCGAGTCGGCGCGCACGATGCCGATGGCGCCCAGCGCCGCACCGTCGCGCAACAAGGGCACGAACAGACCCGAGCGCCAGCCGATAGCCGCCGCCAGCTCGCGCGTGCGCGGGTAGCGCTCGACGACGGCGTCGCGGTCCTCGACGGCCACCACCTTGGCCGAGAGCACGCAGTCGCCGGCCACGCTGTCGTGGTCCAGCGGCCACTGACCCACCACCTCGCGCCCGGCCATGCTGCCGTCGGTGGCCACCGCCACGCGCTGCAGCATGCCGCCCTTAGGCAGCAGCAGGTTCACCGTGCGGCCGCCGAACAGGCGCTGGCAGGCGGCGACGATGGCATCGAATACCGGCTGCGTGTCGGTGACCGACGCGCTGATGACCCGCAGCACCTCGGCGGAGGCCTTCTGCTGTTCCAGCGCCTCGCGGGTCTCGCTGAACAGCCGCACGTTTTCCAGCGCCAGGCCCATGCTCGCGGCCACCGTGGTCAGCAGCCGCAGCTCGGCATCGCCGAAGGCGTCCTCGCGGTCGTAGTTCTCCAGAGCGATGAAGCCGACCACCTGCTCGCCGCGCACGATGGGGGCACGCAGCGCCGAACGGCAGGCCTGGTCGCCCACGCGCAGCAGGCCGGCGGCGTGCAACTCCTTCGGGTTGCGATAGACGGCGCCCTGCCGGCTGGCGATCAAGCGTTCGACCGGCCCGCTCGGCACCGGCGTGCGCGGCGCGGGGTGAATGCGCTTCCCGCGGGCGTATTCGTAGAGAAAGAGCACCCGGTTGTTCCTGGCGTCGTACCAGCGGATGCCGAGGGTGTCGGTGTGCAGCACCTCTCGCAACCGGTCGCCGACCAGGTCGACGATGGCCTGGAAATCCAGAGATCCGGCGATGCCCTGCTGGATGCGGTTGATCACCGCCAGCTCGGCGTTGCGCTGTTCGGTCTCTTTCAGCAGGCGCTGCATCTCGTCGAAGTTGCGCGCGTTCTGCAGTGCCATGCCCATGCTCGCCGCCACGGTGCTGAGCAGCCGCACCTCGGCTTCGCCATAGGCGTTCTCGCGCTCGTGGTTGTCCAGCGCGATGGTGCCGAGGAAGCGGTCGCCGGCAAAGAAGGGCATCTGCGCCGTGGACAGGCTGGGCTCGGTGCCCGGCACGGTGTGCAGGCCCAGCGCCGTCATCTCGGCGCGGTTGTTGGCCACCACCGGCCGATTGGCCATGAAGGCCTTGATCATCGGCCCGTCCAGGTTGGGGCGCGTCGGATCGATCGCCACGCGCACACCGCGCTGGTAGGCGTACAGGTAGCGGGCGACGCCGGCCGCGGCGTCCCACCAGACGATGAGCACGTTGCCGGTGCCGAACACCTCGCGCAGCCGGTCGCCGACCAGGTCGACGATGCCCTGGAAGCTGGCTTCTTCGGCCATGCCCTGCTGGATGCTGTTGATGACTGCGAGCTCGCCGGCACGCTGTTCCAGCTGCTGGGTGCGCTCGACGACCTTGGCCTCCAGCCCCGCGCTGGCGCGGATGTTGGCCAGCGCCACCGCCGCCTGCGCGGCCAGCATGCCCAGCAGGTCGCCATCGGCGTCGTGGAAGCGGCCGAAGGCGCCTTCGATGTCGGCATACAGGAAGCCCAGCGGCTGGTGCTGCGCCACCAGCGGCGCCACCAGGCAGGAGCGTTGGTCCACGGCCTCAGCGCCCGCGGGGCCGTGGCGCAGGCGCGCCAGGCGGGTGTGCCGCGCCTCGTCGAGCCAGGGGCGGATGGCCTGCAGCAGCGCCGCGGCGTCTTCGCCCGCCGGCAACTGCGAGCCGGCGATGACCAGCTCGTCGCCGTCGGCCAGCACCAGCAGCACACGCTCGGCCCCGCTCAGCTCGGTGGCTTCCTCGACCAGGAACTCGTGCAGCTCGGCCTCGCGGTGCAGCTGGTTCAGGCGCACGCCGGTGTCGACCAGGCGCTCGAAGGGCTCGCGCAGCTGGGTGCGCGCGCTCAGGTGGGCCAGCGTGCGCGCGCGGGGCAGCTTGCGGCGCCGGCCTTCGGCCAGCCAGGCGCGGATCAACTGGCGGTGCGCCGGCACTTTGTTGAACCAGCTGCGGCGCAATCCCTCGTCGCTGAGGCTGGCCACGCCGTCGAGCATGACGCGGTAGCTGGTGGCCAGCGCCTGGCGCGCCTGCGCCTGCAGGCCGTTGGCCTGCAGCGCGCGCGTGTGCCACCACCAGGCCGAGGCCGGCGTGAACATGCTGCCCAGTCCGGCATCGCCGCGTGCCTGCAGCTGTGCGATGGCCTGGCGCGTCGCGGCCAGCGCCGCGGCGGCGTCGCCGCATTCCACCAGCAGGCTGCCCAGCTCGGTGAGCGCGATCACGTGCAGCGTGCGGTCGCCGCGGGCGCTGGACAGCGCGACCGCGCGCTCGAAATGCTGCTGCGCCGCGGCGGTCTCGCCATACGCACTCGCCGCGCGGCCCAGCACCAGCTGCACGATGACCTTGAACCAGGGGTCGTCGCTCTGCGCGGCGGCCGCGGCGGCGGTTTCGGCATGGCGGCGCGCCAGTTCGTGGTGGCCCAGCTGGCCTTCGATCACCGACAGCATGCTGGCGAAGTAGGCCGACTGCCCGCGCAGTGCGTTGAGGCTTTCGATGCTGGCGTGCCGGCCGCCCGGGTTGCGCGCCCGTGCGTACAGGCCGATCGACCCATAGGCCATGGCCAGGTTGCCCAGGGTGGCCGCGGCGCGCTCGGTCTGGCCGGCGGCGATGAAGGCGGCCAGCGATTCCCTCAGGCCCTTGAGCCGCTGTGCCATGTCGGCATGCTCACGGTAGACGATGTTGGCCGCCGCGCCGATGCCTTCGTGGTCGCCGGCCTGGCGGGCCAGCGCCAGGCTGGCCAGGCCAGCGCGCTCGCGCTCGCGCGCCTGGCCGAGCTGGTCGTGCGCATAGGCCTGGGCCCACAGCGCACGGCCCTGCCAGACCGGGTCGCCCAGCGACTCGAACAGCGCCGCCGAACGCTGCGCGCTGCGCAGCGCCGCGGCGTTGTCGTACGGGCGGAACTGCGCCTCGCTCAGCCTGAACAGCGCCAGCGCCTGCAACCGGCGCTGGCGTGCGCGGCGGGCCGCGGCGAAGGCGTCGTCCGCGGCCGCCGCGGCGGCCGCCCATTGACCTTGGCGCAGGCACACCGCCGCCAGCCGGCACAGCGCCTGCGCCTGCAGCGCCGGGCGGTCGGCC
>Ga0316605_10001635_pt1 | contig 12905 bp, 11 predicted proteins | sample OWC_soil_day20_n_FD_207666 | JGI IMG/M metagenome (GOLD analysis project Ga0316605, IMG submission 207666) | Wetland soil microbial communities from Old Woman Creek delta, Ohio, United States - OWC_soil_day20_noCT | ecosystem: Environmental > Terrestrial > Soil > Wetlands | place: USA: Ohio... | reverse complement strand
CGCTTCCCGCGGACCGCGCCGCAGGTTTCGGCCGACGGCATCCGCTACCGCACCGAGGCCGACGGCCGCCGCCTGTCGGTATGGGTCCAGCCCCGGATCTGCGCCGACAGCGCCACCGGCATGCCCCATCCCTACCAGGTGCGCTACGAGCTCGACGGCAAAGGGCATCCCGGCTGCGGCGGCGAGCCGAAGAGCCTCCTCACCGGCGGCGAATGGATCGTGGAGACGATCGGCGGTGCGCCGGTGGTCGACAAATCAGGGGCGACGATTCTCTTCATGGAGGAGGGCCGGGTGGCCGGCAACGCCTCGTGCAACCGTTTCGTCGGAGGCTACAGTTTGACCGGGGAGGGTCTTTCCTTTTCACAGATGGGGACCACGATGATGGCCTGCGAGGAGGACTTGAGCTTACAGGAAGCCCGGCTCCTCGAGCTGCTGCAGGCGGTTTTCCGCTTCGAGATCTCCCCGGAGAGTCACCTCGTGCTTCACACCCCGTACGGCCGGAGCATCACGGCCAAGCGCTGATATGGGCTGACAGGTTGCTCAAAACAGGCTTCAAGCGGCCAGCCAAGGCGTGCGGGGGAATAGGGGAGCGCAGCCGATTCGAAAGAGGAGCGCATTCACAGCAGCCGCACAACGCCGGATCACCGTCCGAAACGCGGTTTTTTCAAGCATCCGCTAATCTCGCGCCGGGGGTGGAAGCAAAATCTCCGTGGGGGCGTCGTGGTAGGGTTTGGGAGGGCGCACGGCAAGCACACCCACCATACGGGTGAGGACGGACTCCGGCACGCCCATGGCCTGTTTGAGAGCCACATCCCGGTCCCAGACGTTTTCGATCCTCGCGATGCGCCAGGCATTCACCCACCCGATGTGCCCGACGTGGTACCAGGGCGACACCACCGGAAAGTGCTGCAGCGGCCAGTCTGTTCCGTAGATCATATGGTCGATCGCCCAGGGAATATTCAACGCCTTGGTCAGGTACCCCAACCGGTTGAACTGAGTCAGGCTCGAGATATCCGTGTAGAAGTTCGGGTAGGCCGGCAATATCGAGAGCAGCCGCTCGAAGTTGTCCTGGCCCTCGGATTGACCCGTGGCCGCCATGTGGGCCGCGATCACTGTGACGCCGTGCTTCAAGGGCAGCCGTAGCTTGAGGGGATCGGAGAGCTCGTCGCGGGCATGGGCGAAAGACCGCTCCATACCGGCGTGGCTGAGCAGCGGGATGCCGAGCTCGGCCATTTTTTTGTAGAACGGGATGAAGAATTCATCGGAGGGATCGATGTCCATGATCGAGGGGATCCACTTCACCAGGACCGCCCCCTGCGCCGCCGCCCGCTCCAGGAGCTCGATGCTGTCCTTGCGGTTGGGGTTGATGCTGGCCCCGAAGAGCAGGTTGGGGTACTTGGCGACCTCGCGGGCGAGAAAGTCATTGGGGATGTAGATCTGGGTGCGCTTCTCGTCTAAAAGGCCTGTCGTCCGGTCGACGATCCCGTCCATGGCCAGGACGACCGCCTGGTCGACATAGCGGGAGCGCGCGATGTTTTTGCTGAGCCGCCGGAGGACGAGCTGATCGCCCTCGGCTTCCAGCTCCTGCTCCGTGACGCCGACCCACCGGAGAAAGAAATGGACGCGGAAGTTCTCCCGCATCTCCTTGTTCAGGAAAGCCCCGGAGCCGCCGTAGCCGAGCCCCGCCGCATGGACGTGGTAGTCGACGATGTGGAGGGCTTCCAATCTTTCGTTCGCCGCACTATCGCCTGCTAAAAACCCGCCTGAAAAAATCACCAGCAGAGTGATTACCGTCGCCGATTTCATGAATAAGATCTTTCCTCACCAGGAAGGAATCAATATTTGAGATGCGGCCCCGGCTTTGTCAGCAAAGCACCGATGCGGCTGTGAGGCAGCAGGCAGTAGTGCGGAGCCTTCGATTCGATGCCATCTCTTTTCCTGCGACAAACGCTCGGTTAAAAGCGGTGGCCCAGTCCCAGAATTTGCCAAGTGAGATTTACTAAAACCGAGTCGAGCCGATGTCAAGTGTATTTGGCTCATAACTTAAATTGGATTTTTCCGTTCAAAATGAAATTGGCAGAGGTTCCTTTGACCCAACTTGATCCATCGGTTTCAGGAATTCTGCGCCGGCCTCAACATGCGGCGCCTCTTATACGGGCCTGCAGGAGAAAAGCAACCCCCCACGCCGGCTAATCTTCATCGTCGAGAGGAGTTTCACGATTCCTGCAGCTCTCACAGAACTTGCGGGGAACACCTCTTCCGATCCAGCGAATCTTCATAACGTGCATCTTGCCGCAACCGGGACAGATGCACTCGACCTTCGATTTCCCGCAACCCGTTGCCTCAGACAATTCGTCAAACCCATGGTCGGCATCTTCTAACGGCTGCTTGGCATTTTTTTGGAGAATACCGGTTTTGGGAGTTGTCATTTTAGGCCTCCTCAATTAAAGGGGGTTCATGAACCCAACACCTGTCGTCCTGATCAGCGGCAGGACGAACGGCGCCCCGAATGGACGGCTTAAATCTTCCATGCCCAGACACAAGGTTTAGGATTGCAACGCCCACGTCAAGGCAGGACCGGATCTGCGGCCCCGCCCTGTCGAAGCGCTCCGCAGGCGGCATCTGCTTGCCGAAGAAGTCCTTGAAGCGCTCGTCCCCGAAGGGGTGGCCCTCAAACTTCGGAACCTGCCGGATTACCTGAACCGGAGGATCGAAAATGACCTCCGAGCCCACGGCAGTTGTACGCTGATCCCGTCCTTTGGAGATTTCTGCAAAACAGCGTTCGACCGTCAAGCCGGCGGCAAGCTCTCCGCGCGGCTGCCCAGATGCCGGGCCAGGAAACTCTCCATCCGGTGGTAGAACTCAAAACGGTTTTCCTCGTTGTGGAAGCCGTGGCCTTCGTTTTTTTTCACGATGTACTCGACATCGACCCCCCGTTGGCGAAGGGCCTGCACGATCTGGTCGGATTCGGCCTTCTTCACCCGAGGGTCATTGGCGCCTTGGGCCACCAGCAGCGGGGCCTTGATCCGAGCGGCATTAAAGACCGGCGACACCTGCTTTAAAAGAGCCTCGTCTTTCACCGGATCGCCGACCATCTCGTACATCATCCGGCGCCCCAGCTCCCAGTAGGGCGGCAGGGTTTCCAACAACGTGAAAAGGTTCGACACCCCCACGTAGTCAATGCCGCAGGCGTACAGATCGGGGGTGAAGGCCAGGCCGGCCAGCGTGGCATAGCCGCCGTAGGAAGCGCCGTAAATGCCGATGCGCTTCGGGTCGGCGATGCCCTGCCGGATAAGCCACTGCACACCGTCGCTGATGTCGTCCTGCATCCTTCCGCCCCACTGCTTGAACCCGGCCTGCCAGAAGCTCTTGCCGTAGCCGGTCGAGCCGCGGAAGTTGATCTTCAGGACCCCAACTCCCCGATTGGCCAGAAACTGAGTCTCGGGGTCGAAACCCCAGACGTCACGGGACCAGGGTCCCCCGTGCGGATTCACGACGATGGGCAGGTTTACGGGAGGTACGGCCTTCGGCAGCGTCAGGTAGCCGTGAATCGTCAGACCGTCGCGGGAGGTAAAACGGATCGGTTGCACGTCGGCCATTTCCGCTTCGTTCAGCCAGGGGCTCAGCTCCGCCAACTTCTCCAGCCGCCTGCTGGAAGGTTCGTAAAGGTAGCAGGCACCCAGGGACTTGTCGCTGAAGGTACGCACGATCATGCGACGCTCATCACGGCTCATACCGGTGACCGCCACCCGCCGGCCTGGAAGACGAGCTTCCAGGGCTTCCTGCAGCTGCCGGCGCTCCGGGTCGAAAAACCGGTAGTGAGGCTTGTCGGTCGTGAAGGCGACTCCCGTGATGGTTTTGCGCGCCTTGGAGCGCAAAAGACCGGACACATCCACCTCCGGATGTTCAAAGACCAGATCCAACAACCGGCCGGCGCCCACATCATAAAGGTAGATGGCCGTCTTGTCGCGTCCGAGATTGGAGGCAACGTAGAGCTTCTGGTTGTCGAAGGTGAAAAAAAGCGGCTCGAGGGTGTTCTTGAAATCCGTGGTCGCCACGGTCCGGAAAGAGTCGCTCTCGGACTCTCGATAGAGCAGGCTGGATTGCACGCCGTCCGTGGTAACGGCCACCCGCAGCCGGCCGTCGTTGTCGGCCAGCCACTCGGAGACATTCCCCGGGTTTTCGGCAATCAACTCCATGGCAGCCGTGTAAATATTGATTCGGTAAACATCGAATACCCTGCGGTCTCGACGGTTGAGGCTGATCAGCATTTCGGCGTCGTTGTCTTCGAGCGGGTCTACAATACCGGCCCGCACACCCTCGAAGGGCGTCAGTTCCTTCAAGCCGGACCCATCGATATCGACAGCATACAAACGGTAGTTCTCGTCCCCTCCGGTGTCCTGGACATACACGATGCGGCGGTTGTTGGCCCAGGCGTAGCCGGCGATGTCCCGCTCGCGGGCGCCGGTCAGGCGGGCTTCGGCTTGCTCGCCCACCTTACGGACATGCACGTTCATCCGGTTCTCCCACGGTCGCATGAAAGCGATGTGCGCGCCGTCGGGAGAAATCGTGTAGTTGGCGGTTTCCGGATTTCTGAAAAAATCGGTCAACGGAATCAATCGGGGCTGAACGGCCCCTGGGTTTGTTGCCGAGGAAAACCCCGGCGCCATGAACAGGGCGGCCAGCGCCAAGCAAGCTGTCAGCTTTTGATTGATCATTGGGACGTTCTCCTTCACACTGGTAATTTAATCTTAGGAAAAATGTGGAACACCAGGCCGATAAAAGCAAAGCCCAGCGGAAACCAATACATGACGGCCTCCCGCATCAATTCGATCCGGATCTGTGCCTGAGCAGAGTGCTCCCGGTAATAAATCCTGCGCATGTTCAATCCTCCTGTCTTGTTGGGTGTGGGGGTCGGCTTGTGCTGGAAAAAACGCTGAGGGGCCTGAGGCGTCGGCCCAGGCTCCAGCCCTTGGCCCCCGGCTGAAACGCCCACACCGCCACCACAGGCAATACCAGGCCCAGGATCATGGTGACAATCATGAGCATCCCCAATTCGTCATAGCGCCCGCGTTCGACTACGAAGAGCCGGTTGAGATATTTCGTGCCAAGCTGGCTGGCCGACAAGGCCAGGTTCGTAAAAGCGGCCATCACCGCGAAGTAGGTGGCCTTCTGGGTTCGCGGAGCCTCCTTGGCGATCCAGGCCAGCATCGGGATCATGGCCACCTGGCCCAGGGGCGAATCCGCCATGGTGTCGATGAGGGCGATCGTGCGGGCACCGAAGCCCAAGTGCGTTGCGGTCCATTCGTGCAGTCCGTAGAACATGCCGATAAAGGGCATCGTCATCAGCGTGCCGTACAGCGATAGGATGACCACTAGATACGGCACCGGCCTTCGGTCCATCCAGCCGCGCAGGGCGACCATCCCTCCGATCGCCAAGAGGGAAGAAACCTGCCGCAGCGTCCCCATAAACGCCTCGTCGAATCCGAGCCGCTCCATCTGCCACCAGCTCGCACCGGCGCCCGCACCCGGCATGGCCCGGAATACAAAAATGATGACTGCAATCGACACGATGGCGCGGCGTCGCTGCGGATCAAGATCAGCCAAGAGCCGACGCATCAGAAAGAGGATCACCGCCAGCGAACTAAAGAAAATGATCTCTTCGCTGTAAAGCACGCGGCCGAGACCCAGCAGTAGGGACATGACCACGAAGGCCGCACCCGCGCCAAGGATGTGGGCATTCAGCGCAGGAACGTCCCCCGGAGATCTCTCCTCCGGCAATGACCCGGTGCGCTGCTGCCGGCGTCGCATTCCTGCCTCCAGCAGCACACCCAAAACAGAGATCACCGGTATGGCAAGGGAGATCCAGTACATGGCCTCATAAGAAAGGGTTTTTGCCAGCCATCCGCCGGCACCGGCCACCAGGGCGCCGCCGCCGACAATCGCCATGCGACCCAGGGTCTGCATGGTCACGTGCATCTGCTGCTGGTCGGCTTCGCCGTACGCGGTGCCGTCTTCGCGCCATACGGGCACGGCTTCAACCGTCATGGCATCGGCCACCACGTCCTGAAGCACGAAACCGATCGGCGCCAGCAGCACCGACACGGTGTACCATGCCTCCAAGGGCAGCATCCTCGCCATCCAATCGGCATGTCCGGTCAGCCCAACCATGATCATCAGGCTGGCCGCCATCAACGCGGCTCCCAGGTAGACGAAGAGCGCCTTCCGCTGCCAGAACCGGTCGACGAGATGACCCAGAGGCATTTTCATGGCCCAGGGCAGGCCTGCCCAAAAACCGAGGCTGGCAAGCACGGCCGCCGAAAGCCCGAGCTTTTCCTTGACGAAGAAGGCCTCGATGATGCTGGTGAAGCCCGACACACCGGCCGCAAGATATACCATCAGCGGCGGTAAGTAGCTCCAGCGCAGGTCGCCAGCGAGACCCACGACGCTGGACCGGATGCGCTCGACCTGCATGCAGGCTTTTGTGAAGAATGAAGCCATTGGCATATCCTCATGGAACTGAGAGCCGCTTCCGCTTATTCGTTTTGGCTAAAGTGAAGCCCACTCATACGGCAACAGTTTTTGGCGGTTCATAAACCGGAATATAGCCCGCCCGGTTCACCGCAAGATGGCGCCAAAATGATCAAAATGTTATCGAGCTGATTATGACCGGCGGGATTTCATCGATCTACAGGGCGGTAAAGATAATAAAGCAATTGGGCTGATGGATACGCGCTATGCGTGTGTCCATCTGACCAATCCATGCGCCATCAGGCAATACGAAGGGTCGGAGCATATTGATATTCGACGATGATAACGATAAGTCTTCGTTGCCAGGTGAGTGTGTGAAGCGGGATTTTTTTGCCGTTGGATCGGAAGGGGAGGCGAGCAACTTGTTGACGGGAAAATCCGTTCGCTAAAGGTCGTTGAAAATGGTTGCGGATGTTTACCGGGCGGGGTATTGTGACTACAAATTTGACTGCTGTTTTTCTATGTCAAATTTAAATTCCGGACCAGTTTTGAACCAGAACATGGGGTGTTCAAAAAAACTTAAGTACATTAATTTATTATAAAAATGGCGGAAGTGCATGGGAATCGAACCCACCCGGGACGGTGTTAGCGCCCCACACCGGATTTGAAGTCCGGGAGCCTCACCAGACAGCTGCGCACTTCCTTTGGGGTACAAGCATTGGAAATTTTCGATCTAATTTTAAATGTCTTAAGGGTTTTGTCAATCACTAAATAGGACATCACCAAATATGACATGCGCAGGAAAACATGGTGAACGTTGAGCGGCTTGCCGAAACGTTCCGGTCGCTGGTCTCGACCGGCAGCGTTTCGCGCCGGGAGGCGATGTTGGCGGGCGATCTGCGCTGCAGGCTGGAAGTGCTGGGGGCGGAGGTCGGCATCGACGACACGGCCGCCAAGACCGGAAGCGACACCGGCAACCTGATTGCGCGACTGAAAGGTACCTGCCCGGTCCCGGCGCTGTTGTTGAATGCCCACATGGACACGGTTCAGCCGGGCGAGGGGGTTTCGGTCCGGTTCGTCGACGGGGTGTTCACCAGCGACGGCCGGACCATACTGGGGGCCGACGACAAGAGCGCCATCGCGGTGATCCTCGAAGCCTTGTGCGTGCTCAAAGAGAGGGGATTGGCGCACGGCCTGCTCGAGATCGTTCTGACCGTGTGCGAAGAGACAGGGCTGGCCGGTGCCAAGAACCTGGATTTTTCACAGTTTGCGGCCCCTTTCGGTTACACCCTGGACGGGTCGGACACCGAGGGGGTCATCGTCCAGGCGCCGTCTGCCAACCGGTTCGAAATCCGCATCATCGGCAAAGATGCACACGCCGGGGCGCACCCCGAAAAGGGAATCAACGCCATCCACCTGGCCGGAAAAGCCATGGCCGGCCTGACCCTCGGTCGCATCGACCATGAAACCACCTGCAACATCGGCTGGATCGAAGGGGGGCTCGCCACCAACATCATTCCGCCGCTGGTGACTCTCAGGGGGGAAGCCAGGAGCCACGACGAAGACAAGCTCGAGCGGGTCACCGCCGACATTCTGAGCGCCTTCGAGCACGTTGCTGCCGCTCACCGGAACAGTCAGGATAATGACGGTCTTCCAAAGATTGAGACCCGGCTGCAGCGCAGTTACTCGCGTACGCGCATCTCCGGGGATCACCCGTTGGTGGATCTGGCACGGCGCGCCGCCGACAGGCTTGGCCGCGGCATGCACACGAAGATATCGGGGGGCGGCTCGGATGCGAACGTTTTCTTTGAAAAGGGAATCCCGCTCGGGATCCTGGGAACCGGCATGCGCGAGGTTCACAGCGTGCGCGAGCACGTGCGCCTGGAGGACATGGTCCGGGCCGCGGAGCTGCTGTTGGGAATTATTCTATTGCAAGCAAGCGCGTGAGAAGCGGATTGTGATTTCCGGGCCGTTCTGCGATAGTACGACATCCCCCTTGCCCCTCTGCAAAAGGGGGAATCAGAGGGCTGCAATCTTTTAAAAACATACTTTAGACAAATAGGCATAACCTATCAATTTTAAGTTTTTATACTAAGACGAGAACGGCTGTGCTGATCGATGATTGATAGGCTTGTCATGATGAACAGCGGGCTGGAAGGATACCAGAAAAAATATGATGGCATATTTTGACTGTTTTTCAGGCATCAGCGGCGACATGACGCTGGGTGCGCTGATCGATCTCGGCGTGCCGCTGCCGTGGCTCAAGGAGGCAATCGCCGCGCTGCCCCTGTCCGGGTTCGACATCACCGCCGCCGACGTCGAATACAACGGGATCAAAGCCAAGCGGGTGGAGGTTCATGCGCATGGCGACCACCATCACCGGCACTACTCAGACATTCGGACCCTGATCGAGAGGAGCCCGCTGCCCGAACAGGTGAGGGGCACGGCCCTGTCCATCTTCCGGCGCCTGGCCGAAGCCGAGGCCGGGGTCCACGGCTGCACCCCCGAAGAGGTGCATTTCCACGAAGTGGGTGCGGTGGATGCCATCGTCGATGTGGTCGGGTCGGCCCTCGGCCTGCATCGTCTCGGCGTCACCGAGGCGGCCGCCTCGGCCATCCCCAGCGGCCGGGGTTTCGTTGTGTGCCGTCATGGCCGGCTGCCGATACCGGCGCCGGCGACCGTAGTGCTCCTGAAGGGCATCCCCATTTACGGTACTGACCAAGAGTACGAGCTGACGACGCCGACGGGGGCTGCGATCGTCTCGACCGTTGCCCAGAAGTTTGGACCGATGCCCCTGCTGGCTGCCGCGGGGATCGGCTACGGCGCCGGTTGCCGAAACCTGGAGCCCGGCCCCAACCTGCTGCGGGTCGTCATTGGAGAGGCCGCTGAAAGCCTATCCAGAGAGGGAAACGTTTTCAAACAAGATCAGATTATTGTCGTCGAATCCAGCATCGATGACATGAACCCCGAAATATTCGGCTTCCTGATGGATCGATTGTTCCAGGAGGGCGCCCTGGACGTGGCCTGGATCCCGATTCAAATGAAGAAGAACCGGCCCGGCACCCTTCTTCAGGTTTTATGCCGCAGGGATGATCTGGGCGCCGTCGCCCGCTGCATTTTAACCGAGACCTCCTCGCTGGGGGTGCGATATCACGAGGCCGGTCGCTTCATGCTCGAGCGCGATCACGTCACCCTTGACTCATCCTTCGGCCCCATTTCCGTGAAGCGTGTCCGCTATCCCCATGGGGAGGTCAGGCTGGTTCCCGAGTTCGACGTCTGCCGGCGCATCGCGCTTGAAAGAGGCCTGCCGCTCAGAACGGTTTACGACACGGTTGCCCGGGACGCGGCCGAGCGCAAGATCACAGGCAAGCAGGGCGATGTCGCTTGACAAACCCCTGGACGGCGGCTACAAGCGGCGCATGAATTTTCGGGATCGCGCGTCGGTTTTTCTGGCGACCGGCTTCTCAATCGGAAAAATCCCGATAGCACCCGGAACGTTCGGCACCCTTCTGGGCATCCCCATCTGCTTTGGGCTGGCTGGGCTGGGGGCGGCCGGGTCGATAGCGGGCGTGGCCGCTTTCGTCCTCTTGGCGGTCCAGGTCGCCGGCCGGGCTGAAACGCTAATCGGAAAAAAGGACGCACCCGTAATTGTGATCGACGAAGCGGCAGGCCTGCTGGTCACATTGGCGGGGCTGCCGCTCACGCCGTTCAATCTGGCGGCCGGCTTCGCGGCTTTCAGGGTCATGGACATTCTCAAACCGTTTCCGGCGCGCCGGATCGACCGCAACATGACCGGCGGCTGGGGGGTTGTTCTGGACGACGTGGTAGCGGGGATTTACAGCAACATCTTTTTGAGGGTCATGTCATCATTTTGTTTTTAAGGGGCCGCGTCATGAACCGTTTGATTGACCAGACTGTTGCTTGAGATTCTGCCGGTTTCATGGAGGAGCGCCCTTGAAAAAAACAGAAAGGCGAGCCGGGGATTTGAAAACCGAGAAAACGTCTACTGGCCACATGGATTCATCCCAGCGCAGCCGCTTCCGGGAGAACGCCGAGGCCATCTTCATCGCGATCGTGATCGCGCTTTTCATTCGGACCTTCGTGGTTCAAGCCTTCAAGATCCCATCCGGGTCCATGAAACCGACCCTTCAGATCGGGGACCACATTCTCGTCAACAAGTTCAGCTACGGGGTCAGAATCCCCTACCTCAACACCGTGCTGCTGCCGCTGGGGGACCCGCAGCGCGGCGACATCGTGGTCTTCAAGTATCCGCTGGACCCCAAAAAGGATTTCATCAAGCGCGTGATCGGGACCCCCGGCGATGTGGTTGAGATCCGCGACAAGACCATTTACGTCAACCGCCAGCGGCTGAATCACGACGTCGGCGTTTACAGCGATCCGCACACGATCGCCGGCAACCTCAGGCCCCGCGACAATCTCGGGCCGATCACCGTGCCCAAGGGCGCGCTTTTCGTCATGGGCGACAACCGCGACGAAAGCTTCGACAGCCGGTTCTGGGGGTTTGTCCCGCTGCGGGACGTCAGCGGCAAGGCATTCATCATCTACTGGTCCTGGGACAGTGACGACTTCAAGGTCCGGTGGGGGCGGCTTGCCCGGCTGCTGCGTTGAATTCTCGGCCTTCGGCTGAAAATTCAAACCTTGAAGGGATGCTGAATGAACATTCGAATCAACGGCGGCAGGATTATTGACCCGGGCCATTACGAAGGGCCCGGGGACATCCTCGTGGTCGACGGCAAGATCGCCGCCGTCCACCGGGGCGACCTACAGGCCGCTTCGCAAGATTCTTCTTCGCTCCCCTATCGGATTATTGACGCTCGCAACAAGATCGTGACTCCCGGGCTGATCGACATGCATGTCCATCTGCGCGAGCCGGGCTTCGAGCACAAGGAAACCATTGAAACGGGTTGTCGCGCGGCGGTCTGCGGAGGCTTCACGGCGGTTTGCTGCATGCCCAACACCCGGCCGGTCAACGACAACCCCAACGTCACCGAGTACATCCTGGTCCGGGCCGCCAAGGCGGGGCTCGCCCGGGTTTACCCGGCGGCGGCCATCACCCAGGGGCTGGATGGGAAGGTTTCCTGCGATTACGGGGAGTTGAAAAAAGCCGGCGCCGTGGCCATATCGGACGACGGGCGCCCGCTGCTGGACTCACGCCTCATGCGCCGCGCCCTGGAAAAAGCTCGGGAGTTGGGGCTGGCCGTCGTTTCGCACTGCGAGGACCCTTATCTGGCCGAGGGCGGCGTGGTCAACGAGGGGCCGGTGGCGGCCGAACTGGGCGTGGCGGGCGTGCCCAATGCCGGCGAGAGCATCATGGTCATGCGCGATATCGCCCTGAGCGAGCTGACCGGCGCCCCGGTGCACATCGCACACGTGAGCACGCGGGAATCGGTGCGCGCCATCCGCGAAGCGAAAGCCAGGGGGGTGGCGGTGACGGCCGAAACCGCACCGCATTATTTCCTGCTGACCGAAGAGGCCGTGCGCACGCATGGCGCCGATGCCAAGATGAACCCGCCGCTGCGCTCGGAAAAGGACCGCCTGGCGGTGCGCCAAGGCTTGTCCGACGGAACGATCGACTGCATCGCCACGGACCATGCACCCCATGCCCCCGACGAAAAAGCCGCCGGCCTCGAAAAAGCGCCGAACGGGGTCATCGGGCTCGAAACCGCCTTGGCGGTCAGCTTGAGCCTTGTGGCGGACGGCACGCTGTCAATGGCCGGGTTGATCGCTAAGATGGCGACGAACCCGGCCCGGGTCCTGAGAGTCCCCTGCGGCCTGAAACTCGGGATGCCGGCCGACATCACCATCATCGACCCGCACCGTGAATTCACCATAGAGCCCTCCCTGTTCAAGTCCCGCAGCCGCAACTCCCCGTTTGTCGCCACGAGAGCCAAAGGCAAGGCCGTGTTGACCATGGTCGGGGGCCGCATCGCCTTCGAAGAATTTATTTAGGCTTTTTGAAAAAAGCCTAAATAAATTACCATTTATTACAAGGCATTAACGTTGTCATACACCCCAAGCAGCCCCCCTGCCGATTGGACAACTCTTCCGGCATCGAATATAATAAATGATGTTTGCCATTCTGCGGCCTGTGATGCCCCATGAGCGATAATACCCATCATATTTTGATCGTCGACGACGAGCTCAGCATGCGCGAGCTGCTCGAATACATGCTGAACCGCGAAGGCTACCGGGCCACCTGCGCAGAGAACGGGCGCCAGGCGGTGGCGCTGGTCGAAAAAAACAGCTACGACCTGATGCTGTGCGACATGCGGCTGGGCGACCTCTCCGGGCTGGATGTATTGAGGGCCTGCAAGAAACACCACCCCGGCACCGTCGTCATCATGATCTCCGCCTACGCCTCCACGGAGACGGCGGTTGAGGCCATGAACCAAGGCGCCTTCGACTACGTTCCC
>Ga0316605_10001633_pt1 | contig 12912 bp, 11 predicted proteins | sample OWC_soil_day20_n_FD_207666 | JGI IMG/M metagenome (GOLD analysis project Ga0316605, IMG submission 207666) | Wetland soil microbial communities from Old Woman Creek delta, Ohio, United States - OWC_soil_day20_noCT | ecosystem: Environmental > Terrestrial > Soil > Wetlands | place: USA: Ohio... | reverse complement strand
TCCCCTACTCTTCCCCGGCAATCTTCTCCATGACCGGCGCCTTCTTCGTCATCTGGCTGGTGTCGATCCTCGACAACAGCGAGCAGGCCCAGAAGGAACGCGCTCTGTTCGCCGATCAGCAGACCCGTTCTGAAACCGGTGTCGGTGCCTCTGGCGCTTCCGGTCACTAAGTAATTCGGTGGTTCCCGAAAGCCCTGGAAAGAAATTTCCGGGGCTTTTTTCTTGCGGTACATAGCAGTTTTTAGCTATAATCGCCGGCTTCGCGGCCAAGTAGCTCAGTTGGTAGAGCAGCGGATTGAAAATCCGCGTGTCGGTGGTTCGATTCCGCCCTTGGCCACCAGGTTTTTAGGCCCGCACGGTTTCCGTTGCGGGCCTTCTCGTTTCTGGCTATTTGTTTTTGTCTGTTTGTTCCATAATCGGGACTCCTCTCTTACCTCGACAGGTCTCGTAAGCGCGGATATCGGATGCAACTCTTCGCCCTTGGAATCAATCACCATACCGCTCCCCTCGCCGTGCGCGAGCAGGTGGCCTTTGATCCCCTGCGCCTGCCGCTGGCGTTGAATGAGTTGCTGCGCGCCAAGCCGGTGCGCGAGGCGGCGATTCTTTCCACCTGTAACCGCACCGAACTGTATTGCGCCGCCGAGAGTCCCGAGGCGCCGGCCGAATGGCTGGCTGAATACCATTCCCTGCCGACCAGTCAGGTCAAGCCCTACCTCTACACCCACCCGCAGCGTGACGCCGTGCGCCACATGTTCCGCGTCGCCTCGGGGCTGGATTCCATGGTGCTGGGCGAACCGCAAATTCTCGGCCAGATGAAGCAGGCCTGTCGTGCCGCCGAAGAGGCGGGCACCATGGGCACCTTGCTCGGCAAGCTGTTCCAGCGCACCTTCGCGGTGGCGAAAGAGGTGCGCTCCACCACCGCCATCGGCGCCAATATCGTTTCCATGGCCGCTGCTGCCGTGCATTTGTCGGAGCGCATCTTCGAGCGGGTATCCGAGCAGAAGGTGTTGTTCATTGGCGCCGGCGAAATGATCGAACTTTGCGCTGCCCACTTCGCCGGTGCCAAGCCGGCCAAGCTGACGGTGGCGAACCGCACCCCGGAGCGGGCGGCCATCCTCGCCGAGCGTTTCGGCGGCGATACCCTGCGTTTGGACGAGGTGGCGGATCGTCTCGCCGAGTACGACATCGTTGTTTCCTGTACCGCCAGCCCCCTGCCTATCGTTGGCCTCGGCATGGTGGAACGAGCCCTCAAGGTACGCCGCCATCGGCCCATGGTGATGGTTGACCTGGCGCTGCCCCGCGATATTGAAGAAGAGGTCGGCAAGCTCGACGACGTCTTCCTCTATACCCTCGACGATCTCGGCGAGATCATCGAAAGCGGCCTCGAATCCCGTCAGGCCGCCGTGGTGGAGGCCGAGGCCATCATTGACAACCGCGTTGCCAACTTCCTGCAATGGATGGATGCCCGCGAGGCCGTGCCTACCATCCGCGCCCTTCGGGATTCGGCCGAACGCATGCGCCGTCACGAACTGGAACATGCCCTCAAACGGCTGGCCTCCGGCGAGGATGCCGGGGCCATCCTCGATGCCCTCTCGCACCGCCTCACCAACAAGCTGCTGCACGGCCCGACCCAGGCCCTCAACCAGACCGAAGGCGAAGAACGCGCCGAGCTGCAACATCTGGTTTCCCGCCTCTACCATCTGCATCGCGACAATTAGGGCTTCATACCCGCTCCGCGCGACGGCTTGCCGCTGCGCGCCGTCGCCCATTTTCAGCCCACGCCATGAAACCCAGCATCCGACTCAAACTCGAACAACTCTCCAACCGTCTCGTCGAGGTGGATCGGCTACTGTCGTCGGAAGAGGCGGCTCGCGATATGGATCAGTTCCGCCGCCTGTCCCGCGAACGCGCCGACCTGGAGCCGGTGGTGGCCTTGTTTGCCGCGTTCACCCAGGCTGAATCCGATCTCGCCGAGGCGGAAGCGATGCTCTCCGACCCGGACATGAAGGCCCTGGCCCAGGAAGAAATCGCCGCCGCCAAGGAGCGCCTGCCGGCACTGGAACTCGACCTGCAAAAGCAGCTGCTGCCGAAAGACCCCAACGACGAGCGCAACATCTTCTTGGAAATCCGCGCCGGTACCGGCGGCGACGAGTCGGCTCTGTTCGCCGGCGACCTGTTCCGCATGTATTCCCGCTACGCCGAGCGCCAGCGCTGGAAGGTGGAAGTGGTGTCGTGCAGCGAGTCCGACCTCGGTGGCTTCCGCGAAGTCATTTGCCGTGTCGACGGTCAGGGCGCTTACTCCAAGCTCAAGTTCGAGTCGGGCGGTCACCGGGTACAGCGGGTGCCGGCCACCGAAACCCAGGGCCGCATCCACACCTCCGCCTGCACCGTCGCCGTGATGCCCGAGGCCGACGAGGTGGGCGACGTGGAACTTAATCCTGCCGACCTGCGCATCGACACCTTCCGCGCTTCCGGTGCCGGCGGCCAGCACATCAATAAGACCGACTCGGCGGTGCGCGTCACCCACCTGCCCACCGGCATCGTCGCCGAATGCCAGGACGGCCGCTCCCAGCACGCCAACAAGGCCTCGGCCTTGAAGGTGCTGGCGGCTCGGATCAAGGACATCCAGGTACGGGAGCAGCAGGCCAAGGAAGCTGCCACGCGCAAGAGCCTGGTGGGCAGCGGCGACCGCTCCGAGCGCATCCGCACCTACAACTTCCCCCAGGGGCGCATCACCGACCACCGCATCAACCTGACCCTGTACAAGATCGACGCCATCATGGATGGCGACCTGGACGAACTGGTCGCCGCCCTCACCAACGAACATCAGGCCGAACTCCTGGCGGCTTTGGGTGAATAGGCCCGCCATGAATTCCATCGCCGCCGCCCTCGCCGACGCGCGGCAACGCATCCCCGCCGCCGAGGCGCGCCTGCTGCTGTGCCAGCTGCTCGGGCGCAACACCGCCTGGCTCGAAGCCCATCGTGACGAGGCTCTGGAAGAGCCCGTCACCTCGCGCTTCGCCGCCTGGGTGCAGCGGCGCGAGGAGGGTGAGCCGGTGGCCTATCTGCTCGGCCAGCGTGAGTTCTACGGCCGCGATTTCGCGGTATCTCCCGCCGTGCTGATTCCGCGCCCCGAAACCGAACTGCTGGTGGAACTGGCGCTGCAAAAAGTTGCGAATCTGTCCCAGCCACGCATCCTTGATCTGGGTACCGGCAGCGGCTGCCTCGCCATCACCCTGGCGCTTGAATGCCCCGCGGCCCAGGTCACGGCGGTGGACGCCGCCGCCGCCGCCCTCGCCGTCGCCACGGAAAACGCCCGCCGTCTCGGCGCCGCCGGGCGCTTCGTGGAGAGTGACTGGTTTGCCGCCCTGGACAGTGAGCGCTTCGATCTCATCGTCGCCAACCCGCCCTACATCGCCCCTGGCGACCCGCACCTGAGCCAGGGCGACCTGCGCTTCGAGCCCGCCAGCGCCCTGGCCGCCGCCGACAATGGTCTTGCCGATCTGCGTCGCATCGTTTCAAGCGCCCCGGATCATCTGGCTTCAGGCGCCTGGCTGCTGTGCGAACACGGCTACGACCAGGCCGAGGCCATGGCGCATCTGCTGGCCGGGGCTGGCTTTGGAGTCATCGAACAACATCGGGATCTGGCGGGCATCATCAGGGTTTCAGGCGGAGTTTCGACCGCAGCTTGACCGTAGTGCGTCCTAGCCTTAATATTGCCGAGTAAATTACTCAGTTAATAAGGAATCCCCATGGAAGACCTCAAGCAGGAAATTCATCGCCTCGTCACCGACAACCCCGTGGTGCTGTTCATCAAGGGGACGCCCCAGTTTCCCCAGTGCGGTTTTTCCGGTCGCGCGGTGCAGGTGCTCAAGGCTTGCGGCGTTAAGGACTTCATGTACGTGAATGTTCTCCAACAGACGCCCGAGTTCCAGGCCGCCGTGTGCGACTACGCCAACTGGCCGACCTGGCCCCAGCTCTATATCCGTGGTGAATTCATCGGCGGTTGCGACATCATGACCGAGATGGCCCAAGCCGGCGAACTTCAGCAGGCGCTCGGCGACTTGGCCGTACCGGCCTGAGGACTCGCCGCACCGCTGGCCTACAAGCCGCGTCAATAGGCGATCTCAGGAAGGCATGGCCTAGGAAGGCCGAAGGACGGCGGCTGTGGCAGTGCAATGGCTGGATGCGCCATTCCACGCGGCTTGCAGCCTGAGTTTATCCGCTCTGTTGTTTAGGAGCGTTTATCGGGGAGCGCCGTCTCGGTCCGCCGCCTGACTGGCTACCGTTACTGCCCACCATGGCCCATGGGTCCGGCCGAGTTGCGCCGCCCAGTACCAGGCAGAAACATCGCTCCATTGCCCGCCGCTTTCCGTGTAGATGCGTTCCGCCACTTCCAGCCGGACCTTGCCGCGCGTGGCGACAAAGCGGGACCAGAGCGCTTCGCCGTCGCGCTTGAGCGGCAGTGCCTCGATCCGATAACCGTTGGCCTTGAAGCAGTCGCTGCTGGAATGTAGCTTTCGGGTTTCCTGGGTTACCCAGCGTAGGATGATTTCCCGCTGGCCATCGCTGAAACGCCCGACCCGACCCGGAAACTCCTGTTGCAGAGTTTCTTCGAGGGGCGTCAGCGGCAACAGGGTCAATGGCCGCGTCTCAAAATGCGTCGGCCAGCCGGGAAACGCCGCGCCGGTCGCCGGCTCACCGAGGAAAGAGCGAGCCAGCGGGGCCAGGGCCGCGCACAGGCAAATCAGCAGGAAATAGCGGGGGAACATGCCCGACCTCCCGAACCACGCTCGATCCGATACAAGCCATGCACGATGAGCAGTCCGGCCGCCAGAAAAACGCTCATGCCCGCCGCTTCGTGGGTCCAGGCTGGCAAGGGCAGCAGGCCGCTTTCGAGATAGAACAGCGCCGCCGCCCGTACCGCGTTGGCGGCGATCACGATAGCGCCGGTGAGACCGGCGGCAAGCAGGGTCTGGCGTGGCGAAAAACGGAACAGCGCTGCCGCCGCCGCCATCAGGTAGCCGCCCGCCCAGAGCATGCGCAGGCCGCTGCATGGCGCGTCGATGGCGATCTGCCGGTCATCCCAGAGAAAGACGGCACCATCGAGGACCACCGCCAAGCCGTTGGATTTGAGCAGCCCGACGGCCAGCCAGCCGGCCAGAACACGCAGCGGATAGCCGCCGTAGAACTGTAGCGAGGCGGTCAGCGGCAGGGCCAGCAGGGCCAGGGCGAGGAGCGGCAGATCGAGCCGCCGCCCCAGGCGCCAGGTGCTCGCCAGCGCCGTCATCGCAAGCGTGGCGGCCATGGCGCGCAGGGCCATCGGCAGACCGGCCACGGTCGCCAAACTGTAGAGGAGCAAGAAAAGACTGGGCAACATCAAGGGCTGGCGCGGCGCAAGGGCCGGCGGCGCGCGCCAGAGGACGAAGGCCGCCGTCACCAGAGCGAGCAGTCCCCAGGGATCGTTGGAACCATCGAAACTGCCGCGCCCATACCAGGCCAGGACTGGCCAGCAGGCCAGGGCCAGCAGCACGAACGGGGCAGAACGCGGCATTCTCATGCGGCCAGGAGCGGACGGCCCAGCCGACGCCGCAGCAGCATCCACAACAGCAACAGGCAGACGACAAACATCAGCATCCATTCCTCGGGTTCGGGAATGGTCGGAACGCTGCCTTTGGCCACCGGCGTCAGGCCGGCGGCATCGTATTGGGCAGCGCTTTCGAGCACGACGGCGCCACTGACCGGCGTTACAAGGTGATATTTCAACGCCAGCGCGGTGGCGGCCTGGCGGCTGGTTTCGTCGCCCTGTTCGAGCATCCGCTCGATCCGCTCGGCGGCCCATAGACGCACCAGATGATCCGATGTTTTCACCGCCGATTCGCCATCCAGATCCGAAAGTTTTTGCCGGACGCGTTGCGGACGAATTTCCGACCTTCCCGGCAGCCAGCTTGAGAACAGATTTTCCAAATCCGTCTGCAATGGGGCGCTACGCGGCACTGGCTTCATGCCGGCAAACCCGTCCAGGGCGTCGAGCACCTCGTTCGGGCCGGCTGCCGCTTCCAGCGAATGGAAGCGAACCCGGCCGGGGGCACGCTGATTGCGTTGCAGCAGGGGCTCGACACTGCCCAGCACAACCGGCTGCGGGCCGTGAATCCATAGCATGGCGCCGCCCGGCGCCTCGGCGGCCCAATCCCAAGCCTTGCTCAAGGCATCCAGGTTGTTCTGGCCGCCAACGAACTTCATGCGGCGCAACTGCTCTGCCGCTGCCGTCGCCGACGTGCTGCCGGCCAGCGGGCTGCCGCTATCGCTCGCCGCAAACACCGCCAGATCAATGCCGGCGGGGAGTTTTTCCAGGGCGGCGGCAATCTCGCCGGCAAGCGGCGCCAGCGCCTGCGAACCGTCGACTACCAGAGCCAAGCGGCGCGGTGCAACGATGGGGTACTCCTGCAAGCGTTGGGTGACGACCAAGCCTGGTTCGGCGCCATCGAGGCTCCAGGCGGTACGCAGTTGCGGATCCCGCGACAGATCAACCCGGCTGGCCGCGCCGCTCAGCTTGTCGTCGCTTAGCTCGCCGCGCAGGGCGAAGGCGTTTTCGCCGACCGGCTCCCGCCGCCAGGAGCCGCTCGCGACCAGCGGCTTTTCCGCTTCGAGCCAGATGGCGTGGGCAAACCCGCTGCCGATATTGAAATTGCGTTCGCGTAGGGCAGGCAACTGCAAGCTGACCAGGGCGGGTGTCGACAATTGCAGCGGCGTGGTGATGCCAAGGCGCACTTTCATCTCGCCGCCCCCCGGCGGAATCGGAAAGAGCTGCAGCATCACCCGGTCCTTGCCCGCCGTTGTCACCAATACCGGATCGCGCCGGGCCTGCACCACTTTCTGGTAGGCCTGCCGGGTCTGGTTGCGTGTGCCGAAGGCGGCCTCGCGCTCCTCGCCGTCAATCCACAGCGTCAGGCGCGAAACTACAGCACCCGGCGGCAGGGCGATTTGGGCGCGGCCCTCCTGCTGGAGCGGGCTGTCGTTGCGAAACACCAAGGTCCATTCGAGATAGCCGAGCGCCGCATCAACATCAATGCTGCCGTCAATGCGCGATTGGCTCAGGCTGACGCCGTCGACACGCCGCCCGACGCTTTTGCCGCCTTGGTCGAGGTCGCGATTTCGCCAACTCTCGCGCCAACCCTTGCGGACCGGTTCCGGCAGAGTGTTGAAGGGTTGGCCGGTGACCTGGTAATAGATTTTGCGCGCCTCGTCCGGCTGTACCGGATCGCCCAGGTTGAACAACATGCCGATCAGGTCGGAGGACAGTCCCGAGCGGCTGTAGCACGACTGACGCAACAGTTTCTCGTCGCCGACGGCGCGCAGCCAGCGGATGCCGAACTGCGGCTCGGCCATCTCGGAACGCGCCGCCAGGTGCAAACCCATACGCGTCAGGCTCATCGGCAGATTGACGACAATCAGGGCCAGCATGGCCAGACCGATGCCGCGCCAGAAACGCGTCGGGCCGGCTTCCCCCTCGCCAGTCAGGCGACGCTTCAGCAGCGAACGGCCGCGCCACGCCGCGATCAGCGCCAACAGCGGCGCCAGTGGCAGAAAACCCATGCCGTAAAAAATCACCAGAAAGGGCGCAAACGGCGTCAGCGGCAGGTAAAGCAGCGCGTGAAAAGCGGCGATGCCGATCGCGAACGCATTCAACCCGCCCAAGCCGAGCGGCAAGCGCGGCACACTCCGGCCAAGTTCAAAGAGCAGCCAGGCATTGGCCACCGGCACCAGAGCGACCAGCACCATGTGGGCAAAGCTGGGAATGGGATCGAAGAAGGCTTCCCCGCTGGTATGGGTGGATGCCTCGAAACCCAGGGTAAACAGCGGCAGGATGACGCCGGCCAGCAGAATGAACAACCTGGACGCGAGGTAGCGTTCTGGTCGGGATGGCGTCAGAACGGCCTCGCTCGCCGCCGGAGTTTCTTGTTCGGACATGTCGCGCTCCCTTGTGTTGTCGGTCTGACTTCAGTTTCCGCCCGGTCAATGAAGAGACGACGAGGCGAATGTGAAGCGGGCATGAAGTCGCCCTGTTCACACCTACCCGCGCAAGTCCGCCAGCAGCCTGTCGATCATCCGCTTCGCCTGGCTCAGATAGCTGGGGCCGAAGAGGTTGAAGTGGTTGAGGATGTGGTATAGGTTGTAGAGGGTCTTGCGGGTCTCAAAGCCGCTGTCGAGGGGCCAGGCTTCCCGGTAGGCGGCAAAAAAGCTCTCGGGAAAGCCGCCGAAAAGTTCGGCCATGGCGAGGTCGGTTTCCCGGTCACCGTAATACACGGCGGGATCGAAAATCACCGGGGTGCCGTCGGCCAGGGCATCGGCGTTGCCGGACCAGAGATCGCCGTGGAGCAGGCTTGGGGCGGGCGTGTAGTCGACGAAGAAGGCACTGAGCCTCTCGGCAAGATCGCGGCCCCTGTCTACCAGCGCACGTTCCATGCTGTTCTCCAGCGCCCAGTCCAGTTGCGGCATCAGGCGGCAGTCGGCGAAGAAGCGCGCCCAGTTGCGGTGGGGCGTGTTGATCTGGGGCGTGGCACCGATGAAGTTATCCCCTGCCGCGCCAAACTCATTGCCCAGGGTTCGATGTAGCGCGGCCAGGGCGCGCCCGAGGGCGGCGCCGCTGCTGCGGTTGAGACCGCAGAGGTCGAAATACTCCAGAATCAGCCGCGCTTGGCCGCCTTCCAGGCCGCAGGCCAACACCTCCGGCACCCGCACCGCGCCGCTGGCGCGCAGAGTAGCGAGGCCGGCGACTTCGGCTTCGAAGCGGGGCAGGGCGGTGGCTTCGGCGGTCTTGATGAACTGCCGGGGGGCGTCGCTCATGTCGAGGCGAGGCGGGTGTTGGCTTGGGCCAGGCGGCTGGAGAGCACTTCGAGGAAGGACTGATAGAAGTGCATGCGGCAGACTTCCGAGGCGTGGCGCAATGCCTGGCCGGAAATGCTGACCACCTTGGCGCCGGTCTGGGCGATAACGTCGGCGCCGCGCGTGTGGTGGGTGCGGCCGATCACTGCCATTTCGCCGAACACTTCGCCGGCATTGAGCAGGCTGAGAATGCGCCCACGCTTGGAAACCTTGAGTTCGCCCTCGATCAGGAAGCAGAAGAAGTCGCCGGCTTCGCCGTCCTTCATCACCACGGTTTCGGGGGTGACCTCCTCCCACTTGGAGAAGCGCACCACTTCCCAGATTTCCACGTCGGAAAAGTCGGCGAAGAAGGCGAGGGTGCGCAGAGTCTCGAACTTCTCGCTATCCGGGAAGTCCTGGCGCCGCGCCGAAAGCTGCTTGTTGCGGAAGGATTGCGCCAGGTCGTGGGAGAACTCCTCCCAGGTGGCGTAGCGCAGGTGCACCTCCTTGTGCATCGCCCGCGCCACCACGGCGTCCATGCTGGGCGGAATCTCGGTGCGGAAGGTGGAGGGCGGCGGCGGCTCGGTGTTGGTGATCTGGTACACCATGCCGTAGTTGTTGGCGGCCTGGAAGGGCAGGCGGCCGGTGAGCAACTGATACATCACCACGCCGAGAGAATAGATGTCGGTCTGGTGGTTCAGCGGCATCTCGCGCACTTGCTGCGGCGACATGTAGGCCGGCGAGCCGACGCCGGAAACCTGGGTGCGGGTCTGGTCGCCGCCGGTCAGCAGGGCGGCGCCGAAGTCGGAAATCTTGATGTCGCCGCCGACGCTGCCGGCCTTGGCGAGCAGGATGTTGGCAGGCTTGATGTCGCGGTGGGTGATGCCGATGCGAAAGGCGTAGTCGAGGGCGCGGGTGCACTTGAAGATGATTTCCACCAGCCGGTCCAGAGGTAGCAAATGCTCGCTGTCGCAGAACTGCTCCAGGGTACCGCCGGGCACATACTCCATGACGATATAGGATAAGTCGTTGTCGTCCATCACCGCGTCGAAGATCTGCACAATGTGCGGGTGCATCAGCTTGCCGGCGAGGGAGGCTTCATTCACCAGCAGGTGGCGGTAGAGCTTGCCCTTTTCACGGTCCTTGAGTATCTCGGGGAAGATCGCCTTCACCGCCACCTCGCGGTTGGCGAACGGATCGAAAGCCAGATAGACGGTGGAGGTGGCACCCTCGCCGAGCTTCTTGCGGATCTCGTATTTGCCGATCTTTTCGATGCTCATGGTGGTGGCAATCTCAGAGCGCGGCCGAGGTCAGGCGCGTATTGGCGAGATTCAGGCGCTCCACCAGAATGCGCAGGAAGGCGCGGTCAAAGCCGCCCCGGGTGGCCTGGGAGGCGTGGGTGATGGTTTCGGTATTGACGGTAATCAGGGTGCCGTCACCCAGCGAGGTGACGTCGGCACCGCGAGTGCCGTTCTGGGGCGTCAGGTAGGCCATTTCGCCGATGCACTCGCCGGCGGAAAGAATGTTGAGCAGCTTGCCCTGCTTGGTGATTTTGACGTCGCCCTTGGCTAGTACCGAGAAGCTGTCGCCAGGGTCGCCCTCCTTCATCAGAAGGTCGCCCTGGTGCACCCGGCGCCATTCGGAGAGATGCAGTACCTCCCACAGTTCCACATCGGAAAAGTCGCGGAAGAAGGAAAGCCCGCGCAGCAGATTGAACTTCTCGCTGTCGCTGATGCGGTTCTCGCGTATCTGCGCCAGATGTTCGTTACGGAACACTTCGGCAAGATCGAAGGAGAAGGCGTCCCAGGTCGGGTAGCGCTTGTCCAGGTCCTTGTGCATGGCGCGGGCGACGATGGCGTCGATGCTGGCGGGTATGTCCTTGCGCAGGGAGGAGGGCGGCGACGGTTCGGTGTTACAGATCTGATAGATGATGCTGTAATTGTTGCTGCCCTGGAATGGCAGGGTGCCGGTGAGCAACTGGTAAAGCACCACGCCGAGAGAAAAAATGTCGCTCTGGTGGTTAAGCGGATGTTCGCGCACCTGCTGCGGCGACATGTACGCCGGCGAGCCGATGCCCGCCACCTGGGTCTGGTCCGACGACACCGTGAGGGCGGCGCCGAAGTCGGAAATCTTGACGTCGGTCTCGCCCTGGTTGCCGCGCAGAATGTTGGCCGGCTTCAGGTCACGATGAATGACGCCGAGGCGCTGAGCGAAGTCCAGAGCGCGGGTGCACTTGAAAATCATCTCCACCACATCCACCAGGGGCAGCAGGCTGTCCGGCGTGGTGTAGGGTTCCAGGGTACCGCCCGGAACGTACTCCATGACGATGTAGCTGGGATCGGCATCAGCCACGGCGTCAAAAATCTGCACGATGTGGGGATGGGTCAGCTTGCCGGCCAGGGAGGCTTCGGTGATGAACAGCTTCTTCGCCACCTTGGAGCCTTCGCCGCTGGAGAAGGCGCTGGCCGAGACCGCCTTGATCGCCACGTCGCGGTCGGTAAAGGGGTCGTGGGCCAGATACACCGTGGCGGTGGCGCCCTTGCCGAGCTCCTTGACGACCTGGTATTTGCCGATGTTTTGCATGGCTCAGACGAGGCGTGTTCGGGCACGAATGATGGCAGCCTTGACCTGGGCCGGTGCAGTGCCGCCGATGTGGTTGCGCGCGGCCAGCGACCCGGCCACCGTCAGCACGGCAAACACGTCATCGGCGATTAGCGGCGAGAACGCCTGCAACTCGGCCAGACTCAAGTCGGGCAAGTCGCAGCCCTTGGTCTCGGCGGCGCGCACGGCGCGGGCCACGGCCTCGTGGGCATCGCGGAAGGGCAGGCCCTTCTTCACCAGATAGTCGGCCAGATCGGTGGCGGTGGCGAAGCCCTGCTTGAGGGCGGCGGCCATCGCCTCGGGGCGGACGCGGATGTTGGGTACCGTCTCGCCGGCGGCGTTGACGCTCTCGCCCATCATGTCGGCGAAGATGCGCAGGGTGTCGATCACCGTGTCCGCCGTGTCGAAGATCGGTTCCTTGTCTTCCTGGTTGTCCTTGTTGTAGGCCAGGGGCTGGCCCTTCATCAGGGTCAAGAGGCCCGTCAGATGGCCGAACACGCGACCGCTCTTGCCCCGCGCCAGTTCCGGCACGTCGGGGTTCTTCTTCTGCGGCATGATGCTGGAGCCAGTGCAGAAGCGGTCGGCGATGTCGATGAAGCCGACGCGCGGGCTCATCCACAGGATCAGTTCTTCGGACAAGCGCGAGATATGCACCATGATGATCGAGGCCACGGAGGTGAACTCAATGGCGAAGTCCCGATCCGATACGGCATCCAGGGAGTTTTCGCACACGCCGTCGAAGCCCAGCTCCTTGGCGACGAATTCCCGGTCGATCGGGTAGGTGGTGCCGGCCAGGGCCGCCGCACCCAGCGGCAGGCGGTTCATGCGGCGGCGGCAATCCTGCACCCGGCTGCGGTCGCGCTGGGCCATTTCCACATAGGCCAGCAGATGGTGGCCGAAGGTCACCGGCTGCGCCACCTGCAAATGGGTGAAGCCGGGCAGGGGCGTCTCGGCATGGCGCTCGGCGAGTTTGAGCAGGGAGCCGATGTACTCGGCCAGCAGGCTGTCGATGCTGTCGAGGGTGTCGCGCAGCCAGAGGCGGATGTCGGTGGCCACCTGGTCGTTGCGCGAGCGGCCCGTGTGCAGGCGCTTGCCGGCATCGCCGACGAGGGCGGTGAGACGCTTCTCGATGTTGAGATGCACATCTTCGTCGTCCAGGTTCCAGTTGAACTCGCCGCGTTCGATCTCGCAGCGAATCTGCTCCATGCCCTTTTCAATCGCCGCCAGATCGGCGTCCGCGATGATCTTCTGTCGCGCCAGCATCTTGGCGTGGGCGAGAGAGCCGCGAATGTCCTGCATCGCCATGCGCTGGTCAAAAAACACCGATGCGGTGTAACGCTTCACCAGATCGGAGACGGGTTCGGAAAAACGGCCCGACCAGACTTTCTCCTGGGGGTTTTCTCCAGCCGGGGCTTGCTGTTCTGTCATAATGAAATCGCTATCCTA
>Ga0316605_10001631_pt1 | contig 12920 bp, 9 predicted proteins | sample OWC_soil_day20_n_FD_207666 | JGI IMG/M metagenome (GOLD analysis project Ga0316605, IMG submission 207666) | Wetland soil microbial communities from Old Woman Creek delta, Ohio, United States - OWC_soil_day20_noCT | ecosystem: Environmental > Terrestrial > Soil > Wetlands | place: USA: Ohio... | reverse complement strand
GCGGAAGAGGGAGCGAGGGGAGCCACGAAGGCAGGAAGGCACGAAGCAGAGCTGGGGCGGCTTCGCCGATCGGGCGCGTGCTCGGCGGTCGGTGTGCCGGAGAGGGGAGCCGCCAAGGACACCAAGGGCGCCAAGCGAAAGAGGGAGCGAGGGGAGCCACGAAGGCAGGAAGGCACGAAGCAGAGCTGGGGCGGCTTCGCCGATCGGGCGCGTGCTCGGCGGTCGGTGTGCCGGAGAGGGGAGCCGCCAAGGACGCCAAGGGCGCCAAGCAGAGGGGATTCTCGGCTGCGCCGATCGGGCTCGCCCGTCCGAGCCGGGACGATGCTCGGCTTGATCCGTGCTCGGCGTGATCAGTTGTTCGGCTTGGGCGGTGGCGGGGCCTTGAGGTCCTGCCACGGCGCCGACAGCCCGAGGTACTCGCCCCACTCGAAGCCGGAGGCCGACATCGCCTTGATCTGCTCCGGGCTGAGGATCTTGCCGATCGAGCCCTGCGCCTCGGTCAGCATGCCGCCGAGCCCGCCGGCGTAGTCGAGCCAGCCGGCCACGTTGCGCTCGTACGGGGACAGCAGGCCGTCGGCGATCGCCTTGTTCGTGTAGTCGAGGACGTCGCCGTAGGTCTTCTCGAACGCCTGATCGAGCTTCGCGGACTGCTCGGGCGTGACGCCCGCCTTCTCTTCGGCGAGGCGGCGGTTCTCCACGGCGCGCATGCGGGGAAGGGCGAGGCCGGCGCTGATCATCGGACCGATCCGCGCCTTGTACTCCTCCTCGGTCTCGCCGTCGTGGCGGCCGAACATCGCGGCGAACTCCTCGGTGCGGCGTGCGCGCCGATCGAGCCGGCTCTCCTTCTTCTCCTCGGGGAGGGCGGGCTGCTCGCCGGTCGCGAGCTTCGGGATCTCCGCGGACCGGGGCCGGGTCGCGTCGAGCCAGGCGTCGCGGGGCCGCTCGCCCGAGCCTGCCAGGTCCGTGGGCGCGGGCGGCGCGACCTTCGCGGGTGCGCTGGCGAGCTCGGACCGCAGCGAGCGGTTGTCGAGGTAGAGCCAGATCGACGCGCCGAGGCCGATCACCGTGGTCACCGCGAGGAGCTTGGCGGCACGACTCATGCGAGGAACCTAGCATGCAGGGTCACGGACTTCGGCGGGATCCTCGCTCGCCCCACCGTTCGGGTAGTACGATGTCGTGGGTGGAGTTGAGGCTGGCGACCATCGACGGAACAACCGAGGAGTCTGCTGACGTGTTCACGCTGTACGACCACCAGCACTGCCTCGTCGATGGTGTGCGGTCATGAGCACCAAGCTCGACGTCTACCTGCGCTCGATCGAGCGGTTCGGCGCAGCCGGCGCGATCCTCAACTCGGGCCAGGCGGTCACGCTGCGGTTCCCGACCGGCGATCGCAACGCGACCCAGGTCACGCCGCACGATCAGCTCGTGATCCTCGTGCGCGAGGTCGCGCCGCCGGCGGCGCTCGATCAGATCGACAGGCAGCGCCCGGTCCGCTTCGAGGTCGACTCCGAGGGCAGGCGCTACGCGATCTCGGTGTCGCCCAAGCCCGGTGCGTGGTCGGTCGCGATCGAGCCTGCCAGCGCACCCGCGCCCGTCGCACCGCCACCCCCCGCGGCCAGCGCGGCGCGCATCGCCCCCGCGCGCAGCGCCCCCGCGGGCGACGCCCTCGAGATGGCGATCGAGCGCGGCCAGTACGACGCGGGCACCGCGCCGGTCGCCGTCACCTCGAGCGGCAGCGGGTTCCTCGATCAGCTGACGACCACGGCGCGCGGCGCGCGCGCCAGTGACATCTACCTCAACGCGGGGGTCCCGCCGATGGTCCGCGCCGGCGGCGAGCTGTCGGCGAGTGGTGCCGCGCTCGACGGAGACCAGCTGTCGCGCGAGGTCGGCGTCGTCGCTTCTCCGGAGGCGCGCGCCGCGTGGCAGGACCACCGGATCGCGACGTTCGCGTACGGCGACGGCGCAGGGCGCGTCCGCGTCACGCTGACCCGCGACCACCGCGGACCCGGGGCAGCCCTGCGGCTCCTCCACGGCGAGGCCCCGCCGCTCGACCGGCTCGGGCTCGGCGAGGTCGCCGGCTGGCTCGACGCTCGCGGCCTGATCGTCGTCGCCGGGCCGTCGGGCGCCGGCAAGACCACGACGCTCGCGGCGCTCGTCCGCGGGCTCGGCGAGCGGCGCAAGTCGGTCGTCATGCTCGAGGACCCGATCGAGCTCCTCCACACCGGCCCGACCATCAGCCAGCGCGCGATCGGCGATCACGTGCGTACGTTCACCGAGGGCGTCGCGTCGGCGATGCGCGAGGGTGCGGACGCGATCGTGGTCGGAGCCGTGACGTCGGTCGATGCCGCGATCGCGGTCGTCGAGGCGGTCTCCGGCGGCCACCTCGTGCTGACCACGCTGGTCGCGCCCACGGCCGCGACGGCGCTCGAGCGCCTGCTCGACCGGCTCCCTGCCGAGCAGCGCGACCACGCCCATCGCCTCCTCGCGGCCTCGCTCGTCGGGACGATCGCCCCGATCGTGGGGCGCGGAGGGGCCCGGACCTTCGAGGTCGGGGGACGCGGGAGCGGATCCTGACCGATCTGACCGGATCGCCACGGGAATCATTCCCCTGTACGATGTTTGAACCCCCCTCCAACACCGGGATATAACGAACGTACGTGACCGACGACTACCGCGAAGGCGGAACGCTGATCCTTCAGCGCCCGATCGGCCCTTCCGACGAGAAGAAGCCGCCGACGGGAGACGCGTGTCTGGTCAACCTGCATCCGCCCGGGCCGGACATCGGCAAGCGCGTGCCGCTGCTCAACACGCAGTACATCGTCGGCCGTGACAGCGAAGCGGGGTTCGTGGTCAGCCGCAGCTCGGTCTCGCGCCAGCACGCGCGCCTGTACATGGACGACGAGGGCGGCTGGTGGGTCGAGGATCTGAACTCGACCAACGGCACGTTCGTCAACGAGTCGCGGATCAAGAGTCAGTCGCTCAGCGACGCGGATCAGGTCCGGTTCGGCGACGCGATCTACAAGTTCCTGTCGGGCTCGAACATCGAGAGCGCGTACCACGAGGCGATCCACAACATGGCCATCCAGGATGGCATGACGGGGATCCACAACAAGCGCTACTTCCTCGAGTTCCTCGAGCGCGAGATCGCCGTGTGCGTGCGCCACGGTCATCCGCTGACGCTCGTGATGTTCGACGTCGATCACTTCAAGAAGGTCAACGACACCGCGGGTCACCTCGCCGGGGATGCGGTGCTCAAGGATCTCGCTGGCCGGATCAAGCCGCGGATCCGGCGCGAGGATCTGTTCGCGCGCTACGGCGGCGAGGAGTTCGCCTGCGTGCTGCCGTCGACGGCGCTGCCCGGTGGCATCGTGTTCGCCGAGCACCTGCGGACCCTGACCGAGGAGCGCCCGACGCTGTTCGACAACCAGGAGATCAAGTTCACGATCAGCCTGGGCGTGACGACGCTCCACCGCGAGACCGGGGTCGACCCGTCGATGCTGATCAAGCGCGCCGACGACAACCTGTACGCCGCCAAGCACGGCGGCCGGAACCGGGTCGTGCCCTCGCTTCAAGACCTCATCCCCGGCTGAGCCGTGTCACACTGACGCCTGTGCGTCGCGTCGTCCCTCTCCTGGTCCTGACGGTCGCCGCGTCCGCGTGGGCGCAGTCGAAGAAGTATCCGCCGGAGCCGGTCGACAAGGATCAGGAGCGCGCGGAGCGCTCGAGGCTGTGGGACAACGCGACCAACCCGAGCAGCGAGCCGTACCAGGATCTGATCGCCGACGCGAAGCAGGCGATGTCGGATCGGTCGGACGATCAGTACCGGTTCGCGGTCGACAAGCTCGACGAGGCGATCGCCCTCCAGCCCGACGAGGACGAGGGCTACGCGCTGCGCGGCGCCGCGTACATGGAGCTCAAGCAGTGGGGCAAGTGCTCCGCGGATCTCCAGGCCGCGATGGCGAAGGCGACCGCGGACGATGCGTCGGAGCGCAAGGTCGCCGTCGATCAGCGCCGCAAGCTCGGGCTGTGTCAGGCGCGCGCCGGCAAGCTGGCCGACGCGGAGCGCACGCTGTCCGAGGCCGCCGCGACCGGTACCGGCACCGGCGAGATGCTGATGCGGCTCGGCGAGGTCCGGATCGCGATGGGCAAGCTCGACGAGGCGATCGCCGCGCTGACCACCGCCCTCGAGGCGAGTGACGCGCCGTCGCACGCGTTGACGCGCTGGCTGCTCGCGTCCGCCTACGACCGTGCGCGCCGGCCGGCGGAGTCGATCGAGGCGGCGAAGGAGGCCGCGCGCGTCGACACGCGGTTCGGCTCGCTGCGCAGCCCGCCGGTCCCGCTGCTCGGCGCCGGCGAGACCGAGTACCTGCTCGGCCTCGCGTGGGAGTCCAACGATCCGCCGCGCCCCGAGTACGCGCTGGTCTACTTCCGCAAGTTCCTCCGGCTCGCGCCCGACAGCCCGTGGAGGAAGCGCGCCGAGGATCACCTGCGCGAGCTCAAGACCACCGTCTTGCCCGAGGCGATCGAGCGCAAGCCCGGTGGCGTCGCGACGGTCGACCTCGACGCCGCGCGCGCGATCGTGCGCAAGCAGATGCCCGCGATGAGGGCGTGCCTCGCCAAGGTCCCGAACCAGGCGCTCGAGGTGAAGATCACGCGCTCCGGTCCCCGCTCGGTGACACCCCGGCCCGTGCGCCCCGATCCGTTCACGCGCAGCCGCTACCGTCCGCCCCCGCCGCCCGCCCCACCGCCCGATGGCATCGCGGTGATCAACTCGAGCGAGCTGACGTTCGAGGCACCGCGCTCCGACATGGATGCGGCCGCGCGCTGCGTCGAGCCGATCGCGTCCCGCCTCGCGATGCCGGCGGTCAAGGAGAAGGACACCTGGTACCAGATCTCGTTCCTTGTCGTCGCGCCGTGATCTAGAGCGCGGGGCACATCCCGCGCGGCAGCCACGCACGATTGGGCGCGAGGGCGCAGACCTTGTCGCGTGCGATCCGTGCGGCCTCGCCGTGCTGGAGCGCGAAGCCGAGGATCCACCACGCGCGCCAGTCGTCGGGGTGCGCGGCGATCAACTCCCGCGCTTGCTCGGGATCCGCGCCGCGGGTCCGCATCGCGCGCACGAGGTGAGCGAGCAGGTTGGTCGGATCCGCGCGCAGCGCCTCTGCGATCTCCGGCGGCTCCGCGGCGCCGTCGCGATCGAAGTAGTGGCGGAGCACGCCACGTGCCGCGTGGACCTCCGCGTCGCCGATCGGGCGCTCGGTGATCGGCGGTTCGCGCAGGTCGACCTCGAAGTGCCAGATCCGGTGCGAGCCGTGGAGGAACCATGCGGGCACGGCGACGTCGAGCTGGGCCGCGGTCAGCTCGGGGAATACCTCGCTCCACGCACTCGCCTGCGCATCGGCCGCGAGCTCGGCGATCCGGGTCTGATAGCGGAGGAGGGCGGCGGGGTGGACGTTGACGAGGTACGAGAACAGGGCCCAGGTCGTGGCGTAGTAGCGGTCTCCCATGCACGCCGGCTCGGTGCACGCGAACACCGCGGCCATCGGCGTCAGCCCCTGCTCCTGGATGCGGCGCACCACGTAGTCGAGCGGCGCCCCGACATCGACCAGCTTGTTGGAGGCGTCGAGCCGCACCGTCTCGAAGAACCCCGCGAGGCCCTCCGCGAACCACCGCGGCTGATCGGGGATCACCGCATACGAGATGATGTGCGCGAGCTCGTGGGTCAGGATCCGCGTGTCGGTGAGATCCGGATCCGCGTTGAGGACGATCAGCGGCTGGAAGATGCCGCCGCGCCCCGACCACGCGTAGGCGGTGAACTGCGCCGGCACGTACGCGCCGACCTCCTCGGCGTTGCGGAACGCGATCACGAGGCTCTTGCCCTCGGCGGGCGCGCGCGGGAACGCGACCCCGAGCACGACCTGGCGAAGGTGCTCCATCTGGCGCAGCAGCTCGCGGCCGCGGCCCGGAGAGGCATCCGTCCACATCGTGAAGTGCGCGCTCGTCAGCTCGGTCCACGCGGGTCCTCCGAGGCTCGGCACCGGCGGCACCGGCACCGGCGGCGCGCCACAGGCCGCCAGCACCAGCACGAGCCCCAGGATCCACGCACGCATCGCGCCTACGAGCATACGGCAACCCGCGGCCCTCGCCGGGACCTCGGGTTCGTGGCACAAACGGCGCCCGTGATCGCCGCGAAGACCCTCGAAGACCTCGGCTGGCCGACCCTCGTCGACCACTGGGCGAAGCGCTGCGCGACCCGACGCGGCGAGGCCTCCGTGCGTGCGTCGCAGCTGCTCGACGACGTCGCGGTGGCCCGCGTGCGCGCGAGCGAGATCACCGAGGCGCGCGGGCTCGCGACCCGTGGTGCGGCGCTGCCGCTCGGCAGCATCAGCGACATCGCGTCCGCGATCGACCGCGTCAAGAAGTCGGCGGCGCTCGACGCCGCGGAGCTCGTCGCCGTCGCGACCACCGGCCGCGCGCTGTCGCGGCTGCGCACCCACCTCCGCGAGAAGAGCGAGGTCGCGCCCAGGCTCGCCGCGCGCGCCGAGGCGATCCACGACCTCGGCCACGTCTATCACCCGATCCTCGAGGCGTTCGACGCCGAGGGCAAGCTCGTCGATCACGCGAGCGACGCGCTCGGGCCGCTGCGCCGCGCGCTCGCGTCGATCAAGGTGCAGCTCGAGAAGTCGATGAGCGGCCTGCTCACCGACGAGCGGTTCGCGCCGTACCTCCAGGACGCGTACTACACGCAGCGCGAGGAGCGCTATGTCCTCCCGGTCCGCACCGACGGCAAGGGCTTCGTGCGCGGCATCGTCCACGGCACGTCGCAGAGCGGGCAGACGCTGTTCATCGAGCCCGAGGAGATCGTCGAGCTCAACAACCGCGCGAAGCTCGCGGAGGCCGAGATCCTCGACGAGGAGCGCCGGATCCTGGCCAAGTTCAGCGGCTGGGTCGCCGAGGAGGCCGACGCGTTCGTCAGCGCGCTCGCCGCCGCCGAGACGCTCGACGTGATCGCCGCCGCGGCGATCATGGCCGAGGACACGGTGTCGGCGGAGCCGATCCTCGACGAGGCTCCGCGCATCGCGCTGCTCCACGCCCGGCACCCGCTGATGCTTCTCTCCGAGCGGCGGTGCGTCGCCAACGACATCCACGTCGCGGCCGGCTCGACCCTCCTGATCTCCGGCCCCAACGCGGGCGGCAAGACCGTCGCGCTCAAGACCGTCGGGCTCGCCGCGCTGATGACGCGCTGTGGTCTCCACCTCACCGCCGAGAGCGGCAGCGCGATGGGCTGGTTCCCCGACGTCCGCACCGACATCGGCGACGCGCAGAGCCTCGAGAACGATCTGTCGACGTTCTCCGGCCACATGGTCAACCTGCGCGACCTGCTCGAGACCGCGGGCCCCGGCTCGCTCGTCCTGATCGACGAGATCGCCGTCGGCACCGAGCCCGAGCAGGGCGCCGCGCTCGCGCAGGCCGTGCTCGAGGCGCTCGCCGCGCGCGGCGTGACCGGGATGATCACGACGCACTACGAGCGGCTCAAGGCGCTCGGCGCCACCGATCCGCGGTTCTCGAACGCGTCCGTCGGGTTCGACCTCGCGAAGCTCGAGCCGACCTTCAAGCTCCACCTCGGCACGCCGGGCAGCTCGGGCGCGCTCGCGCTCGCGCAGCGGATGGGCGTCGCGACCGAGATCGTCGAACGCGCGCGCGCGCTGATCGGCCCGCACGTCGCCAAGGTCGAGGAGCTGCTCGCATCGGTCGCGGATCAGCAGCGCCGGATCGAGGAGGAGCGCGCCGCGCTGCTCGCCGAGCTCGAGCTGGTCGAGGCCGATCGCCACGCGGCGAAGCAGACCCGCGAGAAGTCGCTCGCTCGGTACGAGAAGCAGACCCGCGCTGCGCATGACGAGGCGTTCGCCGAGCTCAAGGCCGCGCGCCGCGAGATCGAGGAGGTCCGCCGCCAGCTGCGCGCGAAGGCCGCCGCGGAGATCACCGTCGAGGATCTCCGGGCCGCGAACCGCCGGCTCGCCGCGCCCGGTGCGCAGATCTCTCGCCTCGAGCCGCAGCGCCAGCTCCCTCCGGGCACGCCCGCCACGCCGGACAAGCTCGTGCCCGGCGCGGCCGTGATCGTCCCGCGCCTCGGACGCGCCGAGTTCGTCGCGCTGCACGCCGATGGCAAGGTCGAGGTCCGCGTCGGATCGATGCGCGCGACGGTGCCGATCAAGGAGGTCCTGATCGACACCCACCGCACCGCGCGCCGCGCCGAGCAGGCGAAGCGGCCGGACGCCCCGGCGCCCGCGGTGCCCGCGCCACCGGTCGTGCTCGTCGACGGCGTGCCCGCCGGAGGCAAGGCGAATGCGCGCACGGTCGAGACGACGATCGATGTCCGCGGCAACCGCGCCGACGACGCGGTCGCGCAGGTCGATCGGTTCGTCGACGAGAGCCTGCTCGCCGGCCGCGATGCGGTGTTCGTCATCCACGGTCACGGCACCGGCGCGCTGCGCTCCGCGATCCGCTCGCACCTCGGCACGCACAAGGGCATCGACAAGGTCCGCGCGGGCGAGCAGTCCGAGGGCGGCGACGGCGTCACCGTCGCGTTCCTCAAGGGCTGAAGTAGTCGTTGAGGTCGGGGCGCGGCGGTGGTCGCGGGTTCGTCTTCTGCTTGATCAGCAGCGCATCGAGGTGGGCCTTGGCGCGCGGCTGATAGACCGGGTGCGCGCCGCTCTTGATGAACAGTCGCCAGTTCGCGATCGCCTCGTTGACGTAGCCGAACGCCTCGTGGATGAGGGCGAAGTAGTAGTACTCCTCGCCGCGCGGGACGAAGAACACGTCGCCCTCGGTGAACTGCGCGCGGAACTCCTGGAACGCGCGGACACCCTGCGCACGGATCAGCTCGAGCGCCTCGGCTTCGCGCTCGTCGCGGTCGAGGGCGACGGCCTTGCCGTAGAACGTGGAGCTGTTGCCGCCACGCTCGATCGCGACGGAGTAGGCCTCGATCGCCTCCTCGAGCTTGCCGAGCATCATGTACGTCTCGGCGAGGTTGCCCCACACTTGCTCCATCGAGACCATGGTCAGGCCATCGGCGCGATCGAGCATCGCGGTGTAGTCGCGCATGGCGCCCTCGAGGTGGACCTTGACGTCCTTGGTCGACGCCTCGACGAGCTTGGTCCGCAGGATCGCGCGGCTGAACAGGGCCTCGCCGAGGCGCGGATCGAGCGGCGCGCGCTTCTCGAACTCGTCCCACGCGTCGACCGTCTCCCGGGTACGGGCGATGTTGATCGTGCGCCGGTCCATGCAGGTCTGCGGGCGCACGACGTTGAGGCCGCGTGGCTCGCAGTCGGTGAAGAAGCTCTCGAGCACGCTGGCGATCCGGAAGTGCGGCTCGGCGTTCGTCGGCACGACCGTGGCGGCCTCGCGGTAGGCGCGGATCGCCTGGTCGACCAGCGACGTGACCATCGCGCGGTTCTGACCCTTCGCGGTCGCGCGCTGTGCGAGCTGGTCACCGTTCTGCATCGCTTCCTCGAACCGATCCTTGGTCGAGTCGGTGGTGTCGATCGCGCGCTGCCAGACGTCCGCGTGGGCGGTCGTGGTCGCGAGTACGAGCGTGAGGAGGAGGGTGCGGATCATGGGTAGTGCTTGAGCCGGGTCGGGGGCGGAGTCGGCGGCGTCACCTTGGGCGTCGCGGGAGGGTGCTTGCGGTGGGCGTCGATCGCGCGGACGTGGTCGAGGGCGCGATCACGCCACGGCGTGTCGCCGGAGGCAGCGTACAGCGCGAACGCGGCGCGCGCCTCGGTGTACTGGTCCATCGCCTCGTAGAGCAGGCCCTGGTAGTAGTGCTGATCCTCGGCGGGGGCGAACCGCATCGTGGCGAGCACGTTCTGGACCTGGGTGCCGAACGACTGCTGGAGCGCGGACTTCATGCGATCGAGGACGGTGAACGCGGCGCTGCGCTGCTCGTCGCGATCGTAGATCATCGCGAGCGTGAAGGACGCGAGCGTGAGCTCGTGCGAGTAGAACGACATGTTGTTCGGGGGCAGGGCGTTGAGCAGCGTGTCGACGGCGGCGGTGACCTCGCCGCGGGCCGCGAGGGCGTTCGCGAGGTGGGCGAGCGCCTGCGCGGACTCGGCCTTGAGCGGTCCCTGCGCGAGGCGCAGCCAGCGGAGCGCCGTGTCGCGCTCGCCGAGGCGGAGGTAGATCGAGCCGAGGCGACCGACGACCTCGGGGTTCGCCTTGTCGGGCCCCGTGATCTGCATCGCCATCTCGAGCGCCTCGATCGCTTGCCGGGTCTTGCCGAGCTCGTCGGCGGCGCGGCCGAGGAGCGCGAGCACCTCGAGGTTGTCGGGCGACAGCCGGCGGGCGTGGCGCAGCATCCCGTAGGCGTCCTGGAAGTAGCGCAGTCGCTGCTCGACGGCCCACTCGGCGTCGCTCTGCAGCGCGTCGTCCGCGATCCGGATCCCGTTGCGCGCGGCGTTGAGGATCTTCTTCACCTCCTCCGCGTGGGGCTCGACCACATCGCGCCAGAAGTCGCCTTCGGTCGGGGGCGCCGGTGGGGGCGGGGGCGAGTGGTCCGCGTCGGCGCGCGAGGCGACGAGCGAAATCAGGAGGATCCACGACCAGCGCACGTCCCGAGTATGCCGGCCACGGGCGACGGGTGCCAGGGCGGGCTTCGATCGGGGGAGGGCACTCCAGAGTGGGGACCCAAGGCCGCCTCGGGGACCTCCAGACCCCGCTCGGGATCGGATGGAATCCATGTGATCTCTGCAGCTTGCCCCCGGGCGAGGGGTGGCCCGACCCTTGCTCGATAGAGGTCCGTGGATCGAGGAGTCATCGCGACGGCATCCGAGCTGTTCGAAGCCCGTCACTTCCCGGGAGTCGTGGCCGTGTGCTCGGACGCCCTCGAAGAGGAGCCCGAGTGCGTCGAGCTGCTGGTGATGCGAGCCCGCGCTCACATCGGCCTGCGCCGCGACCTCGATGCCCAGGCCGACCTCCGCGACATCATCCGCCTCGATCCCCAGCGCGGGCTCGCATACCGGTTGCTCGGCGAGCTCGCCGCGCGCCGCGACGAGAACGAGTCCGCCGCGATCTTCTTCCGCGAGGCGCTCCGCCTCGACCCCGCCGATCAGGCCGCCGCCGACTGGCTGCAGATCGTCGATGCATCGGTTCGTCCAGCCGCGGTGGCAAACTTCCCGGCACCCGCTGCCGCGGCTGGACGGTTTCCTGTGACGCGCGCGCCGATCGAGCGCGCGCGGACCGCGACCGGCGACGAGCCGTCGCACCGCACGCTGAGCTCGCCCGCCCGCAGCGAGCGCCCCGGGAGCCAGTCACGGTTCGCGCGCGGCACGCAGACGCCCGATCGCGACGAGCGCCCGACCAAGCCGTTCGCGCGCGGCTCCGAGCGCAACGGCGATCTGTGGAAGACGCCGTCGCCCGCGCCGATGTTGCAGCCGACGCTGAGCATGATCCCCTCGACGCCGCTGCCGCTGCCGCCGCCGCCGAACCTCGCTCCGCTTCCGCTTCCGCGTCCCGGCTTCGCGAAGGAGCCGGTCCCCAAGCTCACGATCACGGGCCGTCCGCCGACGCAGCCGCCCGCCGCTCCGGTCAAGATCGTGAGCCGCCCGATCGCGCGCAGCGTGATGCCCGAGCTCCCCGGCTTCGGCGAGTACCTCGTCAGCGCCGGCATCCTGTCCCGCGAGCGGCTCCGCGCCGCGCAGGCGTACCAGCGCTCGATGAAGGTCCAGCTGTCGACGGCGATCGTCACGCTCGGCCTCGCCACGCCCCAGCGCATCGAGTGGGCGTCGGTCGCGCACCAGTCGCAGCTCGCGCGCGAGCGCCAGCAGCAGGCCTAACCCCAGAGCTCGGTTGGGCTGATCCGACGTGCACGTGCCACGTGCACGTACTCGTACACGATGATCTGGGTCTTCGGTCTTCCGCAATCGGGTGCCCAAGTCCGACGAGGATCGGGCTCGGATCGAGCTCGGATCGAGTGGCCGGGTGCCTCGTGTACGAGCACGTTCACGTGGCACGTGCACGAGTACGGAGCTCAACCCAGGCGATCCCTGGGGTTAGTCGCCCGCTCTCGGCGGCGGCGGCATCAGCGCGTAGTTCTTCGTCACGACGTCGCCGGTGAGGCTGGGCGGGAACCGTAGCTGCGTGAGCAGCGGCTCGACGCACATCTTCACCGTGGCGATGCTGCTGGCCGCGGCCGAGGCGACGCTGCCATCGGGGTTGATCTGGACGCGGACCGCGACGGTCCTGACGTCGCGCGCGTGGACCCCGCAGTGCGAGATCTGGGTCACTCGGGTCTGCAGCACGCGGGTGACCGCGCCGGGATCGGGCTTCTGCGGCAGGTGCACAGGGGGTGGCTGTTGCGGTGGCGCGGAGGGTGTCTGCGGCGGGGGCGGTGGCGTCGGGATCGCGACGCTCGGTGGCTCGACGCTGGGTGCCTCGACCGGCGACCTCGGGGCCGCGGCGCCATGCGCGCGCGGTGCGTTCGGCCGTCTCGTGGACGGCGGCTCGACCGCCGCCGGCGTCGGCGTGCCGGACCGGACGAGCCGCGAGGACGCCGTGGTGTCGAGCACCGCATCGCCGGTCACCGCCTTGCCGTCGAGCTCGATCGCCATGCGCGCGCATGCGCGCGCATGCAGGCTCGACAGATCACCGCGACTGACGTCGAACATCGTCCACAGCTGGAACGCGGTCTGCTTCGAGAGGACCTTGATCCGGCCCGTCAGGTCGAGCTTGAGCGGAGGCGTCGTCTCGATCACGACCTGCGATCGGTCGCCGGAGATCGCGGTGACGCGGTAGTCGTACGCGGCCGCGATCTGGCCGTGCGACGGCAGCCTCCGAACCAGCTCGCCGCCGCGCCAGGTGTCGCCGACCTTGACGGGGTGCTCCGGGAGCTCGATGAACAGCGTCCGGAAGATCTCGTC
>Ga0316605_10001628_pt1 | contig 12943 bp, 12 predicted proteins | sample OWC_soil_day20_n_FD_207666 | JGI IMG/M metagenome (GOLD analysis project Ga0316605, IMG submission 207666) | Wetland soil microbial communities from Old Woman Creek delta, Ohio, United States - OWC_soil_day20_noCT | ecosystem: Environmental > Terrestrial > Soil > Wetlands | place: USA: Ohio... | reverse complement strand
GGGTCGAGCGGGTCGGCCAGCGCAAGATCGTGATCGGCGAGGGCGGACAGCGCCTGAAGGACGTCGGCCGGGCCGCCCGGCTCGAGCTCAACGAGCTGCTCGGGCGGCGCGTCCACCTCGAGCTGTGGGTCAAGGTCCGCGAGAACTGGGCCGACAGCGACGCTGCGCTCAGGCAGTTCGGCTACGACCCGTCATGACCGTCGCGCGGCGGGCCGCGTTGCAGCCGGCCTTCCTGATCCATCACCACGACTACACCGACTCGAGCCGCATCGTCGAGCTGCTGACGCGCGAGCACGGCAGGATCTCGTTGTTTGCGCGCGGCGTCCGCCGAGCCAAGTCGCCGTTCAGGCCGCTGCTGCAGCCGTTCGTGCCCCTGCTCGTGTCCTGGTCGGGCGGCATCGACGGCGGGCAGCTGACGGGCGCCGAACTGGCCGGCGAGGCGGCGCCGATGCCGCCGCAGCGGCTGATGTCCGGTTTCTACCTGAACGAGCTGCTGCTCAGGCTGACGGTGCGCGGCGAGGCGGTCCAGGAGGTCTTCGACGTCTATGCCCTGGCGATCGAGCGCCTGCGGCAGGGCGCCCCGGAACAGGCGGCGCTGAGGAATTTCGAGCGTCAGCTGCTCGAGCACATCGGCTACGGCCTCGACGTCAGCCGCGACGCGGCGTCGGGCGAGCCACTCGAGGCGGATCGGTACTATCATTTCCAGCCGGGACTCGGCCTGAAGGCGGCCGGGCCGCAGGCGGACGTGAGCGCCGCGTTCCTCGGCGCCGACCTGATGGACTTCGGCGCCGGGCGGCTCGAGTCGCCGGCGTCGCTGCGGGCGGCCAAGCGGTTGCTGCGCGAGGCACTGGAACATTGCCTGGAAGGTCGCGGCCTCAGGAGCCGCGACGTGATGCTGGCGCTGCGCCGGCTGGAGGCGGACAAGTGACCCTGTTCTCGATTGCCCTCGGGGTGAACATCGACCACGTGGCGACGCTCAGGCAGGCGCGACGCGGCGCCAGCCCGGACCCCCTGCACGCCGCGCTGCTGGCGGAGCAGTGGGGCGCCGACAGCATCACCCTGCACCTGCGCGAGGACCGGCGGCACATCCAGGACCACGACGTGCGCGCCATGCGCTCGGCGCTGAAGACGCGGATGAACCTCGAGATGGCGGCGACCGACGAGATGCTCCGCATCGCCGGCGAGATCCGGCCCGCCGATGCCTGCCTGGTGCCGGAGCGGCGCGCCGAGGTGACGACGGAGGGCGGCCTGGACGTCGCGGCGGACCCGGTCCGCATCCGCGACGCGTGCTCGAGGCTGGCCTCCTGCGGCATCCGCGTGTCGCTGTTCATCGATCCCGACGAGGCGCAGGTGGACGCCGCAGCCAGGGCAGGCGCGCCGGTCATCGAGCTGCACACCGGTGCCTACGCGGAGGCGCGCGACGCCGCGCGCGCCACGGAGCTGCACAGGCTCGCGGCAGCGGCACGGCACGCCAGCGCGGCCGGGCTCGTCGTCAACGCGGGCCACGGCCTCGACTACCACAACGTGCAGCCGGTCGCAGCGCTGCCGGAGCTGGCCGAGCTGAACATCGGCCACGCCATCGTCGGCAGGGCGATCTTCACCGGTCTTGGCCCCGCGGTCGCTGAAATGAAGCGGTTGATGCGCGAAGCCCGTGCTGCATGATCTTCGGCATCGGCACCGACATCCTGCGGGTCGAGCGCGTCGCAGGCGCCTATGAACGCTTCGGGCGGCGCTTCGCCGAGCGGCTGCTGATGCCCGAGGAGCTCGACGCCTTCGGGCGCCACAAGCGGCCGGTGCGCTTCCTGGCGATGCGCTTCGCCGCGAAAGAGGCGATCGTGAAGGCGCTGGGGACGGGATTCGCGCACGGCGTCTGGATTCGCGACGTCGGCTTCATGCCGAACGCCTGGGGCCGGCCCGAGGTCATCTTCTCGCCCCGCGGCAGGCAGGTCGCGGACGCGCTCGGGGCGGGCGAGGGGCACGTGAGCCTCACCGACGAGGCCGGCCTCGTCGTGGCCGTCGCGGTGCTATTGCGGAAGGGCGCAGGATGACCCTGAACTGCCTGGTGTTCGACATCGAGACCGTGCCCGACACCGACCTCGGCCGGCGCATCCTCGGCCTCGGGGACGCGGACGACGACGCGGTCGCGGAGAGGATGTTCGCGGTGCGGCAGGAAGCGACGGGCTCGGACTTCCTGCCGTTCGAGCAGCACCGGATCGTGGCGGTCTCGGCGGTCCTGCGGAGCGGCGAGCAGTTCCACGTGTGGAGCCTCGGCGGCGTCGAGTCTCCCGAGGACGAACTCGTCTCACGTTTCTTCGCCGGGCTCGAAAAGACGCAGCCGACCCTGGTGTCGTGGAACGGCGGCGGGTTCGACCTGCCGGTGCTGCACTACCGGGCGCTCAAGCACGGCATCGTGTCGCGGCGCTACTGGGAGGTCGGGGACGTCGACCCGGGCTTCCGTCACAACAACTACCTGGGCCGGTTCCACTGGAGGCACATCGACGTCATGGACGTCCTCGCCGGCTACCAGGCGCGCGGCCGCGCCAGCCTCGAGAACGTCGCAGCGCTGCTCGGACTGCCGGGCAAGCTCGGCATGAGCGGCGACAGGGTCTGGGGCGCGTACCGCGAGGGACGGCTGGCCGAGATCCGCGCCTACTGCGAGACCGACGTGCTGAACACGTATCTCGTGTACCTGCGCTTCGAGCTGATCCGCGGCCGCCTGTCGCCGGAGGACCACGAGGCCGAGATCGCCCGGGTCTGGGAATGGCTCGAGGAGCGCGGTGAACCGCACTGGCAGCAGTTCGCGGCGGCATGGGACGTGACTTGAGGCAGCCGCCCGCGCCGGAGCGGATGGAGGTCGCGTCGCTGGCGCACGACGGTCGCGGCGTGGCGCGCGTGGGCGGCAAGACCGTGTTCGTGGACGGCGCGTTGCCCGGCGAGACGGTCATGGCGGTGCGGCGGCGGAACCATCGTCGCTACGACGAGGCATCGACGGTCGAGGTGCTGGCCGCGTCGCCGGACCGCGTCGAGCCGCGCTGCACCCACTTCGGGACCTGCGGCGGCTGTGCCCTGCAGCACCTCGACGGCACGAAACAGGTCGAGGCCAAGCAGGCCCACCTTGCGGAGCAGTTCTCCCGGCTGGGCGGCGTCGGGCCGGCGACCTGGATCGAGCCGCTGCGCGGTCCGATGTGGGCCTACCGGCGGCGTGCCCGGCTGGGGGTCAAGCACGTGCCGAAGAAGGGCCGGGTCCTGGTCGGTTTCCGCGAGCGCGCGAAGCCCTACGTGACCGATGTGCGCCGCTGCCCGGTCCTGGCCGAGCCCGTGGGCGGGCTGGTCGAGGCGCTCGGCGACCTCGTCGGCCTGCTCAGCATCCGCGAGCGGCTGCCACAGTTCGAGGTGGCGGTCGCGGAACGCGCGACCGCGCTCGTCGCCAGGGTGCTCGATCCACCGACGCCCGCGGACCGCCGGCTGCTCGCCGAATTCGCGGCGCGCCACGGCGTGGAGTTCTACCTGCAGCCTGGCGGCCTCGACACCGTGGCGCCGCTGGTGAGCCCGGTGACGCCGCTGACGTACCGGCTGTCGCAGTTCGACGTGGAGATCACGTTCGCGCCGAGCGACTTCATCCAGGTCAACGCCGACATCAATGCCCAGGCGGTGTCACTGGCCCTGTCGCTGCTCGAGCCGTCCGTGTCGGACACGGTGCTCGACCTGTTCTGCGGCCTCGGCAACTTCACGTTGCCGCTCGCGCGGCGAGCTGCCCGCGTGGTCGGCGTGGAGGGCGAGGCGGGACTCGTCGCGCGGGCCCGGGAGAATGCCCGGGCCAACGGCCTCGGGAACACGGAGTTCCACGTCGCCGACCTGTCGGGCGATCCCGGCGACCCGGCCTGGGGGCGAGGTCCCGTCCAGCGGGTGCTGCTCGACCCGCCGCGCGCGGGCGCGGCCGGCGTCCTGCCCCTGGTCGGGCGCCTGCGGCCGGAGCGCATCGTGTACGTGTCCTGCCACCCGGCGAGCCTGGCGCGGGACGCCGGCCTGCTCGTCAATGACCTCGGTTTCCGGCTGCGCGCGGCAGGCGTCATGGACATGTTCCCGCACACCGCCCACGTCGAGTCCATCGCCGTCTTCGAGGGCGTGTGAAAGTGGGCGTGGCGATCGGGCGGAAGTTCCTCCTCCAATACGAAAGCCGTCGGCCAGCCGTGGACTCGGGCATCGAGATCGTCGAGGGTCACCTTGCCAGCACGGCGAGGAGCCCAATCCGCTTGCGAGTCGCGGGCGAAGCGGCCACGCTGTCGAGCAAGCGCATGACGCCGGGTGTGAGGCGTGAGGAGTTCGCATCGTGACGCTCGGCCCGCTGATGATCGACCTGAGGGGCGTGGCCATCGAGCCCGACGAGCGGGACCTGCTCGCGCATCCGTTGGTCGGTGGCGTCATCCTCTTCACGCGCAACTTCGAGAGTCCGGCGCAGCTTGCGCGCCTCACCGAGGACCTCCACGCGCTGCGCTCGCCCGCGCTGCTGGTGGGCGTGGACCACGAGGGGGGGCGCGTCCAGCGCTTCCGCGAAGGCTTCACCCGCCTGCCAGCGTCGCGCGCGATGGGCCGGCGGCATGCCGAGAACCCGTCGGCCGGCGTCGCGCTGGCGCGGGAACTGGGCTGGCTGATGGCCGCCGAGCTGCGCGGCTGCGGGGTGGACCTGTCCTTCGCCCCCTGCGTCGACCTCGACTACGGGGTCAGCGAGGTAATCGGCGACCGGTCCTTTCATGCGCGCCCGGAGCGGGTCGCGGAACTCGCCGTGGCCTACATGCTCGGCATGCGCGAGGCGGGCATGGCGGCGACGGCCAAGCACTTTCCCGGCCACGGCGCCGTCGCGGCCGACTCGCACGTCGCCTTGCCCGTGGACCGTCGCGAACTGCCGGACCTCGACGCGGACCTGATGCCCTATCGCCGGCTCATCGCCAACGGGCTCCTGTCCGTGATGGCCGGGCACGTGGTCTTCCCGGCGGTGGACGGACTCCCGGCCAGCCTGTCACGGCGCTGGATCGAGGGCGAATTGCGCGGCACACTCGGCTTCCGGGGGGCGGTGTTCACCGATGACCTGAGCATGAAGGGAGCGGCCGCATTCGGTACGATCGTGGAGCGTGCGCAGCGCGCATTGGCCGCGGGCTGCGACATGCTGCCCGTCTGCAACGATCGCGCGGCCGTCGAGACGCTGCTGGACGGCCTGCGCGACGAGCCGCAGCCGCTGCGCCAGGTCCGCCTCGTCCGCCTGCACGGCCGCAGCGCTCCGCCGTTCCAGGAGCTGCGACAGGCGCAGCGCTGGCGCGAAGGTGCCGGAGCCGCCGCCCACTGTCTCGACGTGCCTGAACTGAGGCTGGACGCATGAACAAGCCCGCTGTCCCGGATGCCTGCCGGCTCGTGGTCGAGTCGCTGCCCGACGGGGCGGTGCTGGTCGACGCGACCAGGCCGGACCATCCTGTCGTCTACGCCAACCCGGCCTTCCTGCGCATGACCGGCTACGCCGCCGCGGAACTGGTGGGACGGAGCCTGCGCATCCTGCACGGGGAAGTGACGACCCAGCCGGGACTGCGACGCCTGCGGGATGCCATCGCGGCCGGACAAGGCACCCGGGCCGTGGTGCAGAACTTCCGCAAGGGCGGGGAGCCCTTCTGGATGGACGTGCAGATCGTGCCCATCCGTGGTGAGGGCGGCGTGCTGACGCATTGGGTGTCGCTGCACCGCGAGGCCGAGGTGCGCGGCGCTCCCGACGAGCCCGGCACCGGCCGCTTCCGCGCCATGGCGCCGGAATTGCTGAGCCGGCAGGACTCGCTCACCGGCTTCCGCACGCGAGTCGCCTTCGAGGAGCTGCTCGAGCACCAGCTCGCGGTCGCGGTCCGGGACCGGGTGGCGCTGACCCTGTTCATGTTGCGCGTCGACGAGTTCGGGCGCTACACGGAGACGTTCGACCGCGCCGCGGGCGACGCCCTCCTGAAACGCGTGTCGATCGCGATCGGGGGCTGCTTCCGGCGCAGCAGCGACTTGCTGGCGCGTTACGACGACGACCTGTTCGCGGTCCTGGCGACGCGCATGGACGAGGACCAGATGCGGGCGCACGGCGGCTCGATCTGCGCGCGGGTATCCGACCTCAGGATCCACCACCCGCACTCGCGCGTGCGGCGCTACGTCTCCCTGTCGGTGGGCGTGGCCGGCGGCGTGCCGCCCTCCGGCATGTCACTCAGGCAGCTCGTCGAGTTGGCGCTGGAGTCACTCGAACAGGCGCGGGCGGAAGGCGACACGGCGCGGGTCCGGCTGCTCGGCTGAGCGTTGCCGCCACCGCCTGTCAGGCGGCGCCCAGCGTGGCTAGCATCCGCTCGGCGGCGCGCACCCGCGCTGGCCCGTCCTCCAGGTCCATCCTGAAACGGAGACGGTGGGTCCCCTCGAGGCGATACCGGTCCGGTTGTCCCTGCACGAGCCGGATGACGCGGGAGGGATCCACGGCATGCGTCTCGGCGAACTGCACCAGCCCCCCCTGAGGGCCGAACTCGAGGCGGGAGATTCCCAGCGGCGCGGCGCGCAGCTTGAGGCCGGCCACCCGGAACAGCGACTGCGCGGCGGCGGGGAGGGGCCCGAAGCGATCGATCATCTCGGCCTGCAGGTCGGCGAGCGTCGTGGAATCGCCGGCGCTGGCAATGCGCTTGTACAGACGCAGCCGCAGGTGCACGTCGTCGACGTAGTCCTCGGGCAACAGGGCGGGCAGGTGCAGGTCCACTTCGGGCCCGGCATGCAGGGGACGCTCGAGGTCGGGCTCCTGCCCGGACTGTAGCGACCTCACCGCCCGCTCGAGCAGCTCCATGTACAGGCTGAAGCCGATCTCCTGGATCTGGCCGCTCTGTTCCTCGCCCAGCAGCTCGCCGGCGCCGCGGATCTCCAGGTCGTGCGTGGCCAGCGTGAAGCCGGCGCCGAGGTCCTCGAGCGACTCGATGGCTTCGAGGCGCTTGGCGGCGTCGGCCGTCAGTGCGGCCTTCGGTGGCGCCATCAGGTAGGCGAAGGCGCGGTGGTGGGAGCGGCCGACGCGGCCGCGAAGCTGGTGAAGCTGGGCCAGCCCGAAACGGTCGGCGCGGTCGATGAGGATGGTATTGGCCGTCGGCACGTCGATCCCGGACTCGATGATCGTCGTGCACACGAGCACGTTGAAGCGCTGGTGGTAGAAGTCGAGCATCATCTGCTCCAGCTCCCGCTCGCGCAGCTGCCCGTGCCCGACGCGCACCACGGCTTCCGGCACCAGTGCCGCCACCCGGGCCGCGGTGCGCTCGATGGTCTCGATGTTGTTGTGGACGAAGTAGACCTGGCCGCCGCGCCGGATCTCGCGCAGCACGGCCTCCCGGATGAGCGTGTCGTTCCACTCGCAGACGAAGGTTTCGATGGCCATGCGCTCGGACGGCGGCGTGGTGATCAGCGACAGGTCCCTCAGCCCGCCGAGCGCCATGTTGAGCGTGCGCGGAATCGGCGTGGCCGTGAGCGTGAGCGTGTCCACGTTGGCGCGCATCTGCTTGAGCCTTTCCTTGTCGCGCACGCCGAACCGGTGTTCCTCGTCAACGATGACGAGCCCCAGGTCGCGGAACGCGACGTCCCGCTGCAGCAGGCGCTGCGTGCCGATGACGATGTCCACGGCCCCGGAGCCGAGTCCCGCGATGATCTTCTTCTGCTCCGCGGCGCTGCGGAACCGCGACAGGTTCTCGACCCGCACCGGCCAGTCGGCGAAGCGGTCCGCGAAGTTCTGTGCGTGCTGCTGGGCCAGCAGCGTCGTCGGCACCAGCACGGCAACCTGCCGGCCCGCCTGCACGGCCGCGAAAGCGGCGCGAAGCGCGACCTCGGTCTTGCCGAAGCCGACGTCGCCGCAGACCACGCGGTCCATCGGCTTCCCGGACTTCATGTCCTCGAGCACCTGGCGGATGGCCTCGGCCTGGTCGAGGGTCTCCTCGAAGGGAAACGCGGCCGTGAAGGCCTGGTACTCGGCCTCGCGGATGTCGGTGGCCAGGCCCTGCCGGGCGGCGCGCCGCGAGTACAGGTCGAGCAGCTCGGCCGCCACGTCGCGAATGCGCTCGGCGGCGCGCCGGCGCACCCGCGCCCACTGGTCGCCGCCGAGGCGGTGCAGCGGCGCGGTCTCCGGCGAGGAGCCGGTGTAGCGGCTGACCCGGTCGAGCGCGTGCACCGGCACGTAGAGCTTGTCGCCCCCGGCGTACTCCAGCACCAGGAACTCGCCCGGGTGCCCGTCCACGTCCATCACCCGCAGGCCGCGGTAGCGGCCGACCCCGTATTCCTCGTGCACGACCGGCGCCCCGGGCGCGAGGTCCGTCAGCTCCTGCAGGATCGCGCTGGGATCGCGGTCGGCGCGGCGCCTGCGCCGCTCCTGCCGGGCGCGCTCGCCGAACAGCTGCTCCTCGGCGACCAGGGAAACGCGGGCCGATGGCAGGACCAGCCCGCCGATGTCCGGCGCAATGGTGATCGCGAGCGGCGCGGTGCCGCCGAGGAAGTCCTGCCAGCCGGCGACCTGCTGCGGCTCGAGCCCGTGCTCGCGCAGCATCTCGAGCAGGACCTCCCGTCGCCCTGCCGAGTCCGTGGCCAGCAGGACCCGGCCGTCGAACTGGCGCAGGTAGTCCTTGAGCGGCCCGGTGGGTTCGTCGGCGCGCGGGTCGAGGCGCAGCGTGGGCGGCCGGTCCGTGCCGAAGTTGTGCCATGGGCCGCCTGCGGTGGCGGGCTCCACCTTCACCGCGGTGGCTGCTGCGCGCGGGTAGCGTTCGACGCGTGCCAGGAGCTCGGCTGGCTCGAGGTACAACTCGGGCGGGGGGAGCAGCGGCCGCTCGAGGTCGTGGCGGCGCTGTTCGTAGCGTTCCGCGATGGACGTCCAGAGCGCCGGCGCCGTCCCGGCCAGGTCGGCGACGTCGACGATCGTCGTCCCGCGCGGGAGGTACTCGAAGAGGGACTCCACCTGCTCGAAGAACAGCGGCAGCCAGTATTCGATTCCCGCCGGCGCCACGCCCTCGCTGACGAAACGGTACACGGGCGAGCGCATCGGGTCGCCCTCGAAGTGTGCCCGCCACCGCTGGCGGAAGCCCTTCACCGCCTCGGGCGTGGTCGGGAACTCGCGCGCCGGCAGCAGGCGCAGCTGGTCGAGCGCGTCGCCGGAGCGCTGCGTCTCCGGATCGAAGGCGCGCAGGCTCTCGATCTCGTCGTCGAACAGGTCGAGGCGCAGCGGCGCCGACGAGCCCATCGGGAACAGGTCGACGATCGAGCCGCGGATGGCGAACTCGCCGTGGGCCATGACCTGGCCGACGTGCGCGTAGCCGGCGGCCGCGAGCCTGGCGCGAAAGGCGTCGAGGTCGATGCGCTCGCCGCGGCGCAGCGAGAAGCTGTGCGCGTCGACGAAACGGCGCGGCGGAAGCCGCTGCAGCAGCGTCTCCGCGGCGACGACGACCACGCCACCCTGCAGGCCTGGCAGGGCCGCGAGGGCCTCGAGGCGCTCGGACACGATGTCCGGATGGGGCGAGAACGGGTCGTACGGCAGCGTCTCGTGCCCCGGCAGGGCACGGACGGCAAGTCCCGGCGGCGCGTAGAAGGCGATCTCCGTCCGCAGTCGCGCGGCCTCGCGGCTGCTTGCCGCGACCACGAGCACCGGAGAGGCCGCGACAGCCGCCAGTTCGGCCACGGCTAGGCCGAGGCTCGAGCCGTACAGCTCGCCCCAGCGAATCTGCGCGCCGGGCGTCGGGGGCCGCGCCGCAAGCAGGCGGTGGTCGGTCATGGCGTGGACAAGGCAGCTCCCCGGTGGCAGGTTGCCCCGCCCCGGTTCAGGGAAGCGCGCAGGATACCCGCCTCAGGGCGGTTGGCAACCCGACCGGTCCGGCCGGTCGGGCGCTACTTGCCGGCGGGCCGGACGATGACCGCGTGAAGCACCTTGTCGTGCTCGAAGAAGACCGCGAACTGCGGGTAGTCCCAACGGGTGATGGGCGGGTCGCCCACGGCCGCATGCCGGGTCGTCGGCGCGCCGAAGCGGGCCTCGACCTGGGACATGGTCGAGCCGCGGACCGGATGGTCCGGCAGCCCAGCCGCGGGATTGCCGGTGTTCATGTCCAGGTTCTGCGCCGACGCCAGGGTTGCGGTCAACGCCAGCGCGGGCGCCCAGAGGCGAGCCAGTTTCATGTCAGGTCCTCCCGGCGCCGAGTGTAGCACCGGCCCTGAATGTGTCGAGAATGCAAGGTTAAATCTTTGATCGGCTTCGCGATTCTGACAACCCGTGGTCCCGGTGTGGTTCAATAGCGGCCCATGTTGTCACCGCTCCCGCTGGGCATCGGACTGCGCTATGTCCGTTCGCGCCGGCGTTCCTTCTTCGTGTCCTTCATCACCTGGGTCTCGCTCGCCGGGGTCTGCCTGGGGGTGGCGTCCCTGATCACCATCCTCTCGGTGATGAACGGCTTCGAGGGTGAGTTGCGCGACCGGCTGCTGGCGCTGTCCGCGCACGCGACGTTTGCCAGGCCCGGGGCGGATGAGCGGCAACTTCGCGACCTCGCCGCCGTGGCGCGCCGCGAGGCGCGCGTTGCAGGTGCCGCTCCCTATGTCGAGTTGCAGGGGCTGCTTTCGTCGGGCACGGCACTCGCCGGCGGGACGGTGCGCGGCATCGTGCCCGGCGCCGAGGCCGGCGTCGGCGAACTCGCCAACGCGATGCTGGTGGGTTCACTTGAAGAGCTCACCGCCGGGTCCAGGCGAATGGTGCTCGGGCGTGTGCTGGCCGCCGAGCTCGCCGTCCAGCCCGGAGACACCGTCACGGTGCTCCTGCCGCGCGCGGATGCGGACGGCAACCTGATGCCCGAGATCGGCGCCTTCACGGTGTCGGGGCTGTTCGAGATCGGCCTTGCGGACCACGACGGCACGCTGGCACTGGTGCCGTTCGCCGACCTGGCGCGGCTCGCCGGGCCGGCTGCGCCCGCCGGCCTGCGCGTGAAATTCGACGACGCGCTGGCGGCGCCGGCGCTGGCACGGGACCTTGCCGCGATGCTGGGACCCGGCCTGCAGGTGCGCGACTGGAGCGAGGACCACGCCGCGTACTTCCACGCCATCCGCCTCGAGAAGACGATGATGACGATCATCCTGCTGCTGATCGTCGCAGTGGCCGCCTTCAACATCGTGGCGAGCCTGGTCATGGTCGTGAGCGACAAGCGCACGGACATCGCGATCCTGCGCACGCTCGGCATGCCCCGGGGCTCGGTCGCCGGCATCTTCATCACGCAGGGGGCCGTGATCGGCTGGCTCGGCACGGCGGCCGGCGTGGCGCTGGGACTGTCGCTCGCGCTCAACGTCGGGGCGGTGGTGCCCTTCCTGGAGCAGCTTTTCGGGTTCCAGGTCTTCGACGCCGACGTGTACTACATCACGGCCATCCCTTCCGAGGTGCACGGCGGCGACGTCCTGCTCGTCGCGCTGGCCGCGCTGGTGCTCACCTCGGTGGCCACCCTATACCCGGCGCTGCGCGCGGCCGCTACGCAACCCGCCGAGGCGCTCCGTTATGAGTGACGGTTCGCGCCTGCCGTACGCATGGTGGATCGGGGCCCGCTACCTGCGGCTCGGCCGCGACGACCGCTTCATCGGCTTCATCTCGGCCATCTCCATGGCCGGCATCGCGGTCGGCGTGGCCGTGCTCCTCGTGGTCCTGTCCGTGATGAACGGGTTCGAGCGCGAGTTGCGCGAGCGCATCCTCGACGTCACCGGGCACGCGACGCTCGAGGGCCTCGAGGGGCGCCTGGACGACTGGCGCCAGTTCATCGCCGACACCACCCATGCGCCCGGCGTCGTTGCCGTCGCGCCGTTCGTGGAGGGCCGCGGGATGCTGGTCCACGGCCCGCGTTCCGCCGGCGTCGAGCTCCGCGGGGTGGAACCGGCCGGCGAACGCAGCGTCTCCTCGCTCGGCAAGCTGGTGACGGGCGGTTCGCTCGAGGACCTCGAGGCGGGCGCCTTCCGCATCGTGCTCGGGCGGGCCCTTGCCGAGGAACTCGGGGCCGTGCCGGGCGACCGGCTGCTGCTCGTGGTGGCGCAGGGCAACGTGACGCCGGCGGGCGTCGTGCCGCGCATGCGTCGCTTCACCGTCGCCGGCGTCTTCGACGCCGGCATGTACGAATTCGACCGCGGACTGGCGCTGGTCAACCTGTCGGACGGGCAGAAACTGTTCCGCCTCGGTGACGCAGTGACCGGCCTGCGTTACGCGCTGGCCGATCCCTACTCGGCGCCGGCGACCATCCGCTCGCTGGCCGTGGGCCTGGGCGGCGGGTTCTACGTCAGCGACTGGACGCGCCGGCATGCCAACTTCTTCCGCTCGATCCAGGTCACGCGCTCCATCATGTTCGTCGTGCTGCTGCTGGTCGTCGGCGTCGCTGCCTTCAACATCGTCTCGACGCTGGTCATGGTGGTGAAGGAAAAGCAGGGAGACATCGCCATCCTGCGCACGCTCGGCTCGAGCCCGGCGGAGATCCTCCGCGTGTTCATCGTGCAGGGCAGCGCCATCGGCGTGGTCGGGACGGCCGTCGGGCTGGCCGCAGGCATCACCCTCGCGCTCAACCTCACGGCCATTGTCCACGGCCTCGAGGCGTTGCTGGGCGTGACGCTGGTCGACGCACGGGTCTACTTCATCGGCGACCTGCCCGCCGACGTCCGCCTCGCCGATGTCCTGACGGTCTCGGTGACGGCGCTGGCGCTCGGCGTCCTGTCCACGGTGTACCCTGCCTGGCGCGCGGCGCGGACGGCGCCTGCCGACGCGCTGCGCCACGAGATCTGAGGAACGGAGCATGACCCCGCCCACCACGCTTGCCTGCCGCGACCTCCGCAAGCAGTTCCGCCAGGGACCGGTCACCCTCACGGTGCTCGACGGCGTCGACTTCGTCGTCGGGGCGGGTGAGCGCGTGGCCATCATCGG
>Ga0316605_10001627_pt1 | contig 12944 bp, 13 predicted proteins | sample OWC_soil_day20_n_FD_207666 | JGI IMG/M metagenome (GOLD analysis project Ga0316605, IMG submission 207666) | Wetland soil microbial communities from Old Woman Creek delta, Ohio, United States - OWC_soil_day20_noCT | ecosystem: Environmental > Terrestrial > Soil > Wetlands | place: USA: Ohio... | reverse complement strand
ATTATGTCACCCGGAACGATGGACGGTACGAAAACAGTGAATTCGCGGTTATCCCGAAGGAATGAAAGGGGGAGGAATGGGGTTGCAGGTTCTTTACTATATAGCGCTTGTCCGGCTGGATCAGATAGTGCAACCCGGGTTGACGTGATGACAGCGGTATGCTGCTATTTGTTTATACTTTCCCAGTCTTTAAGGAATTTCTGAAGGCCGATATCTGTTAACGGATGGTTCATCAGCTGCTTGAGAACATTAAAAGGTATCGTGGCGATATCGGCGCCGATGAGAGCGGCATCAAGGACATGCACCGGATTTCTGATGCTTGCTACTATGACCTCTGTTTCGATCGCGTAGTTGTAAAATATTTTTGCGATACTGTCGATGATCTCCATCCCTCTTTGTGAAATGTCGTCGAGCCTGCCGATAAACGGGCTGACATATGTGGCGCCGGCCTTTGCGGCGATAAGGGCCTGAAGAGGCTGGAAAATAAGTGTGACATTCGTTTTGATCCCTTCGTCGGTCAGGGTCCTGACGGCTTTGATGCCGTCCTCGGTCATGGGTATCTTGATGACGGCGTTCTGGCCGAGGTCTGCCAGTTTCCGCGCTTCTTCGCACATTCCTTTTGCGGTGGTCGATATGACTTCAAGGCTCACAGGCCCGGGAACAGTTTCTATTATCTCCTGCAGGACCATCTCGGGGTCCTTTTTTTCCTTCGCGAGGAGTGACGGATTGGTCGTAACTCCGTCAACCAGGCCCATCTCCATTCCCTTTTTGATCTCATCAATATTTGCCGTATCTATAAAAAATTTCATTATTGTGACCTCCGGATTTCGATCGTGCGGTCTAAAGTATACACGAATAGAAGAAGACGGTAAAGTGTCAATCGTACGGCATTTTTCGTAAAGGCTTAAGCCATCAGGGGTAAGGCGTGAAAGAGGGTAGGGTCCGGGTACATAGGTAACACTTTATTCCGGGAACATAGGTTACACTTTTCCCGTTTCTTCCTGTCCTTCCACGTAGATCCTGTCATTTTCGGATAGCTCTCCATCAAGGCCGACTTCGTTTCCCCGCTCATCGAATACCTTTTTACCGGCATTGATCTCTTCGAGGAGCCCGGCTCCCATAACAGCATGGCGGACGGTCATGCCCGGTGCGAGATGAATTTCACTATTGTTTACGAACACTCTCATTTATTAAAGTATAGTCTCATGCATTATTAATTTTCTGCCCGTATCCTTCCCTCGACGGCAGAGCTTAATCTTTTCTCGTTTGACACCTCGAGGACAACGACGTCTCTGAGCCATCTGCCGGCATTATTATATACAATATTGCTGCTTTTTATCGTTCCGCCGAGGATCTCGAAATCCGGTGCCTGCCTTATTGCCTCACGAAATACCTGATATCCATCTCCGCCTGCAGCCAGAAAATCATTCGTGGCCACGGTATATTGCCGTAAAAGTTCGATCGGCGCTCCGGCGATCGTAATGGTTCCGATACGTTTACCCGCCTCCCGCACCGGCGAATATGTGAACGAAATCCCCGATACCTGGGGGAAGCGCCCCTCCTTCGCCTCGATCCCGGATAGACCGTATTCCAGTGCATCCTTTATCTGCTGCCCGGTCAGTCGAATAGCAATAATATAGTTGTTAAAGGGGAGGACCGAGTAGATATTACCGACCGTGACCGGCCCCCTCAGAATGCTCGTGCGAAGACCGCCGCCGTTGATTATCGCTGCCTCGGCCCCTGATTCTCTTCTCATAATATCCGCAATAAGATTGCCAAGATTTGATTCGGCGCTGCGCGCGTTTTCCGCATTGAGGTCGACTAAAGCCTGTCCAATAACCTTTCCCATGGATTCTCCGACCTGACCGGAGTAATTTTCGACGATGGCGGCTACTTTGTTATCTTTTTTGATCGTGGCGGGGAGTATATTCTCGAGTCTGTCCGACATCGATGTGATCCTGCCGGATTCTATGGTAAGGTCAAGAACCCCCAGCACGAGCGCATGTTCCCATGCCTGAACAATGACGGTATTGCCTACCATAATTTCCTTGACAGCCTTGGTATGCGAATGGCCGCCGACAATTACATCGATACCCTTGACTGCGCCTGCCAGTGCCATGTCTGCGTTATACCCGATATGTGAAAGGACTATGATGAGGTCTACCTTGTCTCTTAATTGTGCGACATACCGCTCCACCGTTTTCGTTACAGGCAAAAATTGAAGTCCGGCAACATTGGAGGGGTGTGTTGCCGATGGCGTTTCTTCTGTCACGACGCCGATAATAGCGATCCGTAACCCGTCGACCTCCCGTATCACATACGGCCTGAGAGAATCAAAGCCAACCACGTTTGCAGCCAGTACCGGGAATTTAGCCTCTTCGATGCGCCTTACGAGCACGGCTTTTCCGAAATCAAATTCGTGGTTTCCGACAACCATGGCGTCGAAGCCCATTGCGTTCATGACATCTATTGATGATTTGCCTGCAAAAAGGTTCGCCCAGGTGTCTCCCTGGATCATATCGCCGGCTGCCAGCAGAAGAGAAGGTTTTTCTTTGCTCAGTTCGGCTGCACGAAAGGCACAATGTGCGATCCCGCCCTGCATCTCGTCGGACCCTATCCGCTTATAGCTTTCCGCGAATCCGTGGAAATCGTTGACGTAGAGGATCCTTAAGTCTGCGGCACCGCACGGCAGGACCATCACCGTCAGGAGAATTAGCGTTGTCAGAAGAAACTTAAGAGAGATCTCAAAGTGTTTCATTATATTGTTTCCCCATAATATTTTTGAGAGTTTTAAGATAGCGCGCATTCCATTTATGGTTTTTGACCGGAAAAAATAAGGAGCCGGATATAGCATCTACCAGAATGTTATATCGGGAAAATGTGTCGAGCGTTTTCAATGGCGGACCTGAGAATTTTATGACGAAGGAACCGCATGCCGTCGTGTAAAACGAAATTCCCGGTATCTTCCCGAGGCCTTCCTGGATGAAGGTATGTTCGTCGGCAAAGTATGTGCGTGTTTGGCGGGGATAGACCCTGTCGCGGATCGATCCTGCCGCTGCCGCTGCCGCAAGGGCAGAGGGTGCGCTTATCGGAAAGCGCTGTCTGAGCGCGGCAAGTGCCGACGCCTCGCCGATACAATACGAGACGGGCAGCCCTTGAAGCGCATAATATTCGGTCAACGAAGAAATAATGAAGCAATGCGGATGACCGGCAATATCTCCTGCCGCTGAATCGGCCAGCGAATATTGTATAAAGGTTTCGTCAATAATGAGGAGCATTCCCCGGTCTTCGGCGATAGCGATCATCCTGCGTACATCGTCGTGGGATAAAGGCCTCTCAGATATGAACGACGGGTATGAAATGATGGCTGCGTCGCAGACGGGCAGTTGTTCTTCCCAGAGCACTCTGTCAAAGAGAAAATGCTCCCTTTCTTCAAGGTCCAAAAAATGAAAATTGACCGGGCCTTCCACAACCTTCCGGTAATATGAGGGATAGGGCGCACAGCACAGGACCGTCCCGGCATTGAAGGACCGGGTGATCGCGGTCAACAGCGCATCAAAACTGCCTGACGCAACGATATTATCTTCCGGAACATCATGCAGCCGAGCTAACGAACGCGCCAGGTACCGGGCCCTGTGATCGACAGGCCTGTCGATCATTTTGATGCTCTTCCTGATCGCATTCCTGGCGTGGGAGGAAGGTCCCAGAGGATTGGCGCTATTCGTGAAATCCATAACCCGGTGTGCGGATATCTTCCTGTCCGAGGCGAAATCATGGATATCGGGAATGTTCCTTTTCATGGATCGAGTATGTTATAGCATGCCGTGCGAAAAACGAAAAGGCTGGAATGCGCCACATCTGTGTTAGATACCCGGAAGGGAAAAATTGCAGGGAATCTGTTATAATACATCGATGAAAAAAGTCATCTCATTCGACCTGGACGGAACGCTTGTCGATGCCCGTTACGGTGACATGGTTTGGAACCATGGTATACCGGCCGAATATGCAAAGGCATACGGCATGACATTTGATGATGCCCGGAGGTTCATACGCAACCAGTATGAATCCGTCGGGGACGGTGATATCCTCTGGTATGAGATAAGGCATTGGCTGAAGCGGTTCTCTCTCGACGTCGAGGCAGATGCATTGCTGGTAAGATATGAATCTTACATCAGCCTCATGCCGGATGCAGCCGAGGTGCTGCGGGAACTCCATGGCCGGTATACTCTTGTTATAGCATCCAATGCCGCACGAATATTTGTCGAGAAGGAACTTGCCCATACAGGGGTCGCCGGTCTGTTCTCTCATATCGTTTCCGCAACGACCGATTACGGAATGATCAAAAAAGAAGAGGGTTTTTTCCTCAGGCTTTGCGCCGATATAGGTATTACGTCAGGAGAAATGGTCCATGTCGGCGATCATCCGGTGTTCGACCACGATGTGCCGTCCGGACTCGGCATCGAATCCTATCATATAAACGGACATTGCAGCGATGCTCGGGAAAGACGGACTATCTCGGGTCTGAAAGACCTTCTCGAGGTGCTATAAGTGAAATGCAACAGATGCGGTGCGCCGGTAGAAACCGACAAAATATCATTCCGGGATGAATGTCCGGTATGTCATGAAGATCTCCATGTATGCCTCAATTGTATTTTTTACGATACCGGCAAATCGAACTCATGCAGGGAAGACAAAGCAGAATTTGTGAAAGAAAAGGACCGGGCCAATTTCTGCGAATATTTCCGGTTTACCGAAAGGAAGGCCCCGTCATCGGCAAAGGAAGACGCACAGGCACGCTGGCGGGAATTGTTCAAGAAATAGTTCTATGTTGAAAATTTCCCGTTTTCTTCTTTTAAGCTCGAACATAGAACATAGAACATAGAACATAGAACGCCTTTACTCTTCTTTCCGCCGGGTGAAGATAATGCGGTAGCGGGCGGTGTCGGCATCGTAACAGACGGTGCATTCTTTTTCGTCGCATGATGTCCCGCATCCTGTTCCTTCGATCTCCTCTTTTGTTGGAAGAGGTTCAAGCAGTACTTCAAAGCCGATCTCCCGGTACATGTCCGCCATCTCGGACAATCTCGGCTCACAGGCAACGAACCTTTTTTCCCAACCGGCCTTGATAAGCTCTTCTTCGCGCATCACGTTGTTTCCTTTTGAAAATATTGTATTGTTTTTTTAAGGCCCTGATCGAGTTTTGTCACAGGGTGCCAGTGCAGCATACTCTCTGCGAGGGAGATATTGGGGCGGCGCTGCCTGGGGTCATCTTCGGGAAGCTTTTCATGGATGATAACAGAGGATGATCCTGTCAAATTGATGACTGCTCGTGCGATATCTACGATTGACTTTTCGTCGGGATTGCCGAGATTCACGGGGCCCGGAAAACCGGATAAGACCGGGGTCGTGTAATCGTCGGGTTTCCCCCCGCCACCCGTCTCACAATCCATGAACCTGATTATCGCCTCGATCATATCATCAATGTAGGTAAAGGAACGCGTCTGGGAACCGTCGCCGTAGATGGTCACCGGATTGCCGGCCAATGCCTGGACTATGAAATTGCTCACGACGCGCCCGTCATTGGGCTGCATTCTCGGCCCATACGTATTAAAAATGCGGGCGACCTTGATGTCGACTTTGTTCTGCCGCATGTAATCGAAGAAAAGGGTCTCCGCCACGCGTTTGCCTTCGTCATAGCAGCTGCGCTTCCCTATCGGGTTGACATTACCCCAGTAATCTTCCGTTTGCGGATGAAGTTCGGGATCACCGTAAATCTCGCTTGTGGATGCCTGGAATGCGCGCGCACGGACCCTTTTTGCGAGGCCCAGAATATTGAGGGCGCCAAGCACATTCACTTTTATGGTCTTTACCGGATTATACTGGTAATGAATGGGGCTTGCAGGGCATGCGAGGTTGAATATCCAGTCTACCTCGAGAAGGATGGGCTGTGTGATATCATGCCGGATCAATTCGAAGCGGGGCAATCCCAGGAGATGCTGTATATTTTTCTTGGTCCCCGTGAAGAAATTATCGAGGCATATCACATCGTGGCCATCATTGTGAAGGCGTTCGCATAGATGCGAGCCGATAAAACCTGCACCCCCGGTTACGAGTACACGCTTCGGAATATTATAGGAACAATAGGTATGCATGTCATTGCCTGTATGATTAGGAAGTATGGTTTCTTTCTTCTGGTTTTAACCTTCGGTTGTGGCAAAGTCAATAAAAATGCTGGTATTTACCGTTGCTTTCCCACGTAAATTGTGATAAAAGAGTAGGGTCAAGTGGGTTCTGCCCGCTTTTTCAATTTTTAGCCAGGATGATATCCGCCACGGAAGCCATAGAAAAGATAGAAGCCATAGTAGCACCTATTCTTGAAGAACGCCTGCTGGAGCTGGTTGAGGTAGAATTGCGCACCTCAGGGAAGCGATGGCTCCTGCGTATCTTCATTGATAAGGAAGGCGGGGTTACGATCGCCGATTGCGAATATGTGAGCCGGGAATTGTCGAGGATCCTCGATGTTGAAGATCCGATAGAGCATGCCTATACTTTAGAGGTTTCTTCACCGGGGCTTACACGAGCCCTGAAAAAGCTCGCAGATTTTGCCCGGTACAAAGGAAGGACGTGCCGGATCATTACCAGCGAGGAAGTGGAAGGCAGGCACGAATTTGTCGGAAAGATCGCCGATACAGCCGGTGAGAACGTCCTGATACAGGAAAAAATAGGTATGTTTACGATCCCTTTATGTGCTATAAAAAAGGCACATTTGGAGTTTGATATTGAGGAGTAGCGATGTATTTTGATCTCAATTATGTCATTGAGCAGGTGGGAAAAGAAAAAGGCATTTCGAAAGATACTATAATTGAAGCTCTCGAAGAGGCCATCCTGTCTGCTTCAAAAAAGAAATATGGAAGCCATCTTGATCTTGAAGCCCATTACAACGAAGAACTGGGAGAGATCGAGGTATTCCAGTTCAAGACAGTTGTCGAGGACATACATGAACCGGACATGGAGGTAGGCGAAGAAGAGGCGAGAAAGCATGATCCCGAGTGCATGATCGGCGATGCGATAGGCATTAAGCTCGATACGTCATCTCTTGGCCGCATAGCTGCCCAGACCGCAAAACAGATCATTATACAAAAGGTAAGAAACGCGGAAAGCGATGTCATTTATAATGAGTTCAAAGGTAAAAAAGGCGAGATCATAACGGGCGTCATCCAGAGAGTTGAAAAGAACCACTATATCATTAATCTCGGGAGAACTGAAGCCCTGATGCCTTTCAAGGAATCTATACCGGGAGAGACCTTCCGCCAGAGAGAGCGTGTAAAAGGGCTGATACTGGACGTGGAAAAAGGACAGAAAGGGTGCATGATCCTTATGTCCAGGACGCATCCCGGTTTTCTCATGAAATTGTTCGAACTTGAGGTTCCCGAGATACAGGAAGGCATCATAAAGATAATCGGGGCCGCGCGGGAGCCGGGCGAACGGGCCAAGATCTCGGTGTACAGCGAAGATGCCGATATCGATCCGATCGGAGCATGCGTCGGTGTTAAAGGCTCGCGGGTCCAGAGCATCGTTCAGGAACTCAGGGGCGAGAAGATAGATATCATACCTTACAGCAAAGACATCGCAAAATTCGTCTGCAATACGCTGGCCCCGGCCAGGGTATCCAAGGTCTATATTAATGAAGAAGAGCATTCGATGGAGGTCATTGTCAACGACGACCAGCTTTCGCTTGCCATCGGCAAGAAAGGGCAGAATGTCCGGCTGGCATCCAAGCTGACAAGCTGGAAGATCGATATCAGCAGTGAGTCTGAAGTCGAAAAGACATCCAAGAAGATAATCGATGAACTCGTGGAAAGTTTAAAGGTGAGCGAGATACTGGCGCGCATACTTCATGACGAATATCTGCGCGATCCGAAGGATATTGCAAAGCTCACACCGGAAGAGATGAACAAGATCACAAGCATCTCGGTCGAAGACTGCCGGCGTATAATTGACGAGGCGCGGGCCATTATGGTGCAGAAAGCGCGCCAGGCACAGGAAAATAAAGAGAATGCAGAGAATGCAGAGAATGCAGAGAATGCAGAGAATGCAGAGAATGCAGAGAATGCAGAGAATGCAGAGAATGCAGAGAATGCAGAGAATGCAGAGAATGCAGAGAATGCAGAGGCGGCTGCTTCAGCGCCAGATAGAGAAGAAGGAGGTACCGATAGCCGGCTCGAGGAAGAGCGGCGTGAATCAGAGGCTAAGCAGGACGAAACGAACGTTTCAACCGGCGAATAAGCCTTAAGGGAGCAAGGAAGGATCAGGAATGACGAAAATTAAGATTACGGCCCTCACTGACAGGGCAAGTGATGACGAAATACTTGCCAAGCTTAAAAAAATCGGCGTAAAGATCAAAGATAAGCCGAAGGACGGCGAGATAATTCATGAACCGTTAAAAGTTGAAACCTCTCAATCAGGGGAAACCCTTGTTGAAACACGGGTGGCATCGACTATTATTCGGCGAAGGGTACAGGCGCCTCCAAGAGCCAAGGAAGAACCTAAAGAAGAGAAAAAAGAATTTAAAGAGGAAACGAAGGCCGAACCTGTTTCCACCCAAGCTCCTTCACGCAAAAAAGCCGCCGAGACCCCATCATCGGAAGAAGAAGCCATGCAGGAAGTCCAGAGGAAGATCCCCGAGGACCTCCATGTTCATATAAAAGAGCGCCAGCCGGAAGCAGCTGAGGCCAGGCCGCAGGAACATGAACCCGAAGTTATTGCTGCACCCGAAGATACAGCTCCAAAAGGCGATATCGAGCATATTGCCGAAGAAAAGGAAAAAGAGATAACCAAGGTACTTGAAGAAGCATATAAACAGGACCTGGAAAAAGATTTCAAGGCCGTAGAGGGCGAAGAGGGCGAAGAGCCGGAACGCCAGAAAAAGAAGACAGAAAAGCTCCTCAAGAAGATCGAAGAGCAGGAGATAGAGGAATCCAAGGACAAGAAGAAAGGCGGCACCCTGAAGAGAAAGGTAGTTATCAAGGAAGAAGACCTTTATTCCTTCAGGCGGCAGCGGCCCAAATCCGGTTCATTCAGAAAAGACCGCAGGGACCGTGGCGGTGAAAGACGGGTGGAAGAAGAGAGGAAACCCGAGCAGAAGCAGGCACGGCGTGTTGTCAAAATAAGCGATGAAGTAACAGTCGGCGAACTCGCGAAGAGAATGAACGTAAAGGCACAGGACATTATAATGAAGCTTCTGTCCCTTGGCGTGATGGCTACAGTCAATAAGTCGATAGATTATGAGACCGCATATCTCGCGGCTACCGAGTTCGGCTACGAGGTCGAGAAGATCGTTTCCATAGAAGAGGAATTCTTTGCACGGGAAGAAGAAGAGAAAGAAAGCCAGGAGAATTTAAAGTCCAGGCCGCCTGTCGTCACCATTATGGGCCACGTCGACCATGGCAAGACATTGCTTCTCGATACGATACGCGATACAAATGTTGCCGAACGCGAGGCGGGCGGCATTACGCAGCATATAGGCGCATATAAGGTCAACCTGGACGGTAAGCAGATCGTATTTGTCGATACACCCGGCCACGAGGCGTTTACCGCAATGCGTGCCCGCGGGGCACTGGTTACTGATATCGTCATTCTGGTCGTAGCGGCGGACGATGGCGTAATGCCCCAGACGGTCGAGGCCATCAACCATGCCCGGAGTGCAGAAGTCCCCATCATAGTTGCCATTAATAAGATCGATAAACAGAATGCGAATATTGATAAAGTGATGAAAGAACTTGCCGAGCAGAACCTCATCCCTGAGGACTGGGGCGGATCGACACTTTTTGCAAAGATCTCGGCAAAGAAAAAAGAGGGTATCAAGGAACTCCTGGAGCTCATCGTCCTGCAGTCTGAAATGCTCGAGCTTACGGCAAACCCGGATAAGCTGGCGCGCGGTACCGTTATCGAAAGCGAGCTTGACAAGGGGCATGGGCCGATCGGAACAGTCATCATTCAGGACGGTACATTAAAGATACAGGACCCATTCATTTCCGGAATGACGTTCGGACGTGTCCGGGCAATGATCGACGACAAGGGCCAGAGGATCCACACGGCCCCGCCGGCAACTCCCGTTCTCGTTGTGGGTTTTCAGGATGTTCCGCACGGCGGCGACCGCTTCATAGTCACTACGGAGGAGCGTTACGCCAAAGAACTTTCCAAATTCAGGCAGGAGCGGCTTCGCGAAAGGGAAGCGCTCAAAAGCGCACGGACAACCCTCGAAGATCTCTATTCGAAGATCGGAGAAACAGAAAAGGTATTTCTTAATGTCATCGTTAAGGGCGATGTCCGCGGCACGATCGATGCCATCGTTGAGTCCCTTAAAAAGCTCTCGACGGATGCCGTTGAAGTCCAGGTAACACATAGCGGGGTCGGGGCCATAACAGAAACGGATGTAAACCTTGCTATGGCATCCGGGTCGATCATCATCGGTTTTAACGTACGTCCTGTAGCAAAGGCGCAGGCCCTTGCGGAGCAGGAAAAGATAGATATCAGGCATTATTCCATCATTTACGAGATGATAGACGAAGTGAAGCAGGCGATGGAAGGAATTCTCGCACCGAAGATAGTCGAGACGACGATCGGCAAAGCCGAGGTCAGGAAGATCTATTCGGTGTCAAGGATAGGCGTTATTGCCGGTTCATATGTTACCGAAGGAAAGGCAACACGAAATTCCCTGATCAGGGTCGTTCGTTCAGGAAAGGTGCTCTATGTGGGGAAGATCTCCTCTTTGAAGCGTTTCAAAGATGACGTTAAAGAAGTGCAGTCAGGATACGAGTGCGGCATTTCTGTGGAAAATTATAATGATATAAAGGAAGGGGATGTCTTCGAGTTCTTCATTGAAGAAAAGGAGAAACAGACCCTTTGATCAAAATAAAGACCGTAAATCGTAAATCGTCAAACGTGAATAGATCAAAAAGAATGGTGTTTCAGCTCTTTACGATTTACGATTTACGATTTACGATTTACAGATGATGATGGTCGTGTTTTATGGTGGTTGGAATTTCCCGCGTCGATATTTTCTTTCCTGAGAATCATTCTCTCAAAGATAAACGGCAGATGCTGAGGAAAGTGATCGAAAAGACACGGGCGAAGTTTAATATTTCCATGATAGAGGTCGATCAGTCAAACCTGTGGCAGCGTGCACGGATCGGCTTTACGGTATCAGGGGTCAGGCAGGACCACGTGAGTAAGGTTATAGAGAATGTTCATGAGTATATGGAGTCTCTTTATCTCGGTGAGATCATCGATACAACGTCGGAGATCATCGTTATCGGGGATGAGATATGAGATACCGCCGTCTGCGCGTTCAAGACCTGATGCGGGAAGAGATATCTCTTATTATCCAGCGTGAACTGCACGACCCCGGGCTTGGTTTTATAACGGTCGTTGAAGTGAAAATGAGCGAAGACCTGAAGACGGGTAAGGTCTACGTCTCTATATACGGTGAAGAGGAAGAGCAAAAAAATACGCTCGAGGCGCTTAAGCGTTCTAAGGGCTATATTAAATTTCTGTTAGGGCAGCGGGTACAATTGAGATACATACCCGAGCTTACGTTCCTCCTCGATGATACCCTTGAAAGAGTACAGAGGATAGAAGAGATCTTCAAAAAAGACGCCGATGAAAACAAAGATTAAAAAGCTGATAACGGAAGGTCAGGATTTTCTGGTAACGACCCATATCGATCCCGATGGGGATGCGATTGGTTCAGCCTTCGCTTTCGCTTTTGCCCTTGAATCACTCGGCAAAAAAGTGACTGTTTATTTGAATGATCAGGTGCCATACAGATACGAGTTCCTTCCCGGGCCCCGGGTTCATCATAATACCATACCGAGCGGCAGTTATGACGCGGTCTTTGTCCTCGATTGCGGAAGCCTCTTCCGGATCGGCGATGGCCATGAAAATATCGCGCCGGTGAAACACCTGGTCAATATAGACCACCATGATACGAACGATCGTTTTGGTACGATAAATTTAGTCGATAATACGGCCTCATCTACAGGGGAGATCGTTTATCGTTTATTGAAATATCTTAAGGTAAACATCGACAAGAACATGGCCGTCAATATTTATACAGCCGTTTTTACGGATACGGGCTCTCTCAGGTACGAAAATACTTCCTTAAGCGCATACAGGGTATGTGAGGAAATGGTAAAGGCCGGCGCAAACCCGTCTCAGATAGCGATGATGGTTTATGAGAGTCACCCGAAGGAACGATATCTTCTTCTGGGCGAGGTCCTCTGCACTCTTGCAACCTACAACGGCACGGTCGCGATGGCGCACGTAACCGGTGATATGTTCGAAAAGACAGGGACGACCAGCGAATTTGTAGATGGTTTCGTTGAATTCATCAAGGAGATCCGCGGGATAGAGGTTGCTGTCCTCATGCGGGAGATGAATAAAGATCTATGTAAGATAAGTATGCGGGGAAAAGGAACCGTTGATGTCGCCGCGATTTGCAGTATGTTCGGCGGCGGAGGGCACCGGAACGCAGCAGGTTGCCGTATTCAGGGGACCATTGAAGAAGCCCGCCATAAATTGCTTGAAGCGTTGTCTGCCGGGCAATAATGACCGATAAAAGACCGTTCCATCGGGATGTTTTTTGGCCCTTTGAACGATCGGAGGAAATGGATATCACCACCATGAATGGATTTTTGATAATAGATAAAAAAACAGGGATGTCCTCATATGACGTTATACGGCGCCTGAAGAGGATCCATAAATTCACAAAGATCGGGTACATCGGTACCCTTGACCGGAATGCGACAGGAATTTTACCGGTTGCTCTGGACGAAGGGGTAAAACTCATTCCGTATCTTGAGAACGTCGAGAAACAATACCGGGCGAAATTCCTTCTTGGTATGACCACCGAGACGCAGGATATTGAGGGAAAGGTATTGACG
>Ga0316605_10001625_pt1 | contig 12954 bp, 12 predicted proteins | sample OWC_soil_day20_n_FD_207666 | JGI IMG/M metagenome (GOLD analysis project Ga0316605, IMG submission 207666) | Wetland soil microbial communities from Old Woman Creek delta, Ohio, United States - OWC_soil_day20_noCT | ecosystem: Environmental > Terrestrial > Soil > Wetlands | place: USA: Ohio... | reverse complement strand
GCACCGATCCAGTTCGATGCCCTGCCTCCGGAGGGGCGACCCATTGCGGTGAGCCGGTGGAATGCCCGATCGGGGAGATCCTACCCACCCTGACCCCATCGCCCTGTTCCGTTTCGCGCCGGTTCGCCCCCGTTGTTGACGCGACAATTCGCGAAGCCCTGCCATTGCAGGGAATTATCCGGATGGCCCGTTGGCACTCCCGGTGCTCTTGTTGAGAACCACACGCACCACCGCTCGAGCTCGAAACCCCCACCGAGGAGAGACCCGTCATGAAGAAGATCCTGAGCGCAGTCATCGCCGTCGCATTCGTTTCCGTTGCTGGTCCCTCGTTCGCCGACGACGCGACGAAGGCCCTCGACGCCACCAAGGCCCAGGGCACGAAGGCCGTCGAGGCCACCAAGGCCGAAGGCGCGAAGTCCGTCGAGGCCACGAAGGCCCAGGGCGCGAAGTCCGTGGAGGCCACCAAGGCCGAGGGCACGAAGGCCGTCGAGACCAGCAAGACCAAGAGCAAGAAGGCCGCTGCCGACACGAAGGCCACGACCACGAAGGCCGCTGCCGATACCAAGGCAGCGAGCACGAAGGCCGCTGCCGATACCAAGGCCGCAGGCACGAAGGCTGCCAGCGACACGGCCGCCGCCACGAAGAAGGCCGGCGACGACACGAAGGCCGCCGTCAAGGACGCCGCCAAGTAGCTCCGGCTGCGGTTCAGGTCGACGAGGGGCGCACGGTCCAGCCGTGTGCCCCTCGTCTCGTTTCGGACCCACGAAGACCGTCACGCGGGCCGACGCCGGAGGTTTCTTGCGAAGCCGGAGACGCGAGGCGAGGATCCCGTCCATCGACGGACCCGGAAGCCCCGGCAGGAAGGGCACCGCAGATGAAGACCTACCCGCTTCGCACCTTCGTCCGACGCGTCCTCGTGCTCCGTCTCCTCGTCGTCGGGCTCGCCCTCTGCCTGGGCGTGGGCGCCGTGGCCTGGCACGTGGAACGGACCCGGATGGAGGACCGGATCGTCGATTCCGCCCACGCGGGCCTCGCCCGCATCTCGCGGAGCGTCGCGGAACGGATCACGGACGGCGAGGAACCGCTCGCCGCGCTCCGGCAGACGGTGGCCCGCGTCTCCGGGAATCCGATCCAGTTCGAGTCGGGGCACTTCGCGGCGGTGGAGTTCTACGACCGATCGGGCGCGGTGCTGGCGAACGCTCGCATGCCAGGGGGGCGTCCGGCGGAGGGACTGGAGGCCGCCTTCCTCCGGGAGCCGCGCGACTTCCCCCCAGCGGGCGAGTACCGCGCCCGGACCCTGGACGCGGGAACGGGCTGGCACGTCCTCGTCTCGGCCCCCGTGGCCGGCCCGAAGGGTGACGTGGTCGGCTACGCACGTGGAGTCTTCGCGGTCTCGGCCGAAGGAGCCGCCCGGACCACGGAAGCTGCCCTGCGGGGTGCCCTGCTCGCGGCGCTCGTCGTGCTGGTGGTGACGGCGATCCTCTACCCGGTCGTGCTCCACCTCGCCGTGAAGCTCGCCGACTACGCGACGGCGCTCCTCGATGCGAACCTGGAGACCCTGGCGGTCCTGGGGAGCGCCATCGCCAAGAGGGACAGCGACACCGACGCCCACAACTACCGGGTGACGCTCTACTCGGTGCGCCTCGGCGAGGCGGCCGGGCTCGACGGCGCCGCCCTGCGCGCACTCGTCAAGGGGGCCTTCCTCCACGACGTGGGGAAGATCGGCATCCCCGACGCCGTCCTGCTCAAGCCCGGAAAGCTCGACGACCAGGAGTTCGCGGTCATGAAGGGGCACGTCGCGCTCGGGGTGGACATCGTCTCCCGCTCCACCTGGCTCGCCGAGGCCATCCGCGTCGTGGGCGCGCACCACGAGAAGTACGAGGGCAAGGGCTACCCGGCGGGAACGGAGTCGACGGCGATTCCCCGGGAAGCCCGCATCTTCGCCATCGCCGACGTGTTCGATGCCCTGACCTCGGAGCGCCCCTACAAGCAGCCGTTCTCCTTCGAGAAGGCCATGGCGATCCTCGAGGAGGGACGCGGGTTGCACTTCGACCCGGAACTCCTCGACCTGTTCCGCGGCCTGGCGCCGGATCTCAGCCGTCGCTACGCGGGCAAGGGTCGGGACGAGTTGGCGGGCGAGCTCGACCAGGTCGTCCGCGCCTGGTTCTCCTCCGGGCCCGAGATGCTCGGGTAGGTTGACGAATGACCGAGGCGCGGATGGCGTATCCTCCGGTGACCACGCAGCTTGGAGGGAGCACCATGAGCAAGATTCTCGAGGGTCTGTCCCTGGCGACGCTGCTCCTCGCCACCGGAGCGCACGCCCAGAGTCCGGCGCCCGTTTCCAGGGGGCCGGTCGAGATGAAGGCCTCCGGCACGCCAGGCAAGGCCGCCGCCACCCGGACGATGCGGGTCACCGCGACCGTGTATGCGGTCGACGTCGACTCCCGCATCCTCACGCTGCAGCACGACATGGGTGGCATCGAGACCTTGAAGGTCGGAGACGCGGTGCAGGGCCTCGAGAAGTTCGCCCCGGGCGACACGGTCGTCGTCGAACTCGATCAGGGACTGGTGCTCGAGTTCCAGCCCGAGGGCTCCGAGTTCGTTCCCCCGACGGCCGTGGCGGCCGGCGCCTCCGCCGACAAGGGCCCGTCCACCGTGGCGTCGGCTGGCCAGACCGTCCAGTCCACGGTGACGGTCACCGCGGTGAACGCTGCCAAGCGCCTGGTCACCCTGCAGACGCCCGGCGGCAAGGTCTACAAGGTCAAGGCCGGTCCCAAGATCCAGCTCGACAAGCTCAAGGTCGGAGACCGCCTGCTCGCGACCTACGTGGAGGCCGTGGCGATCAAGCTGGACAAGCGAACGAAGAGGTAGCCGCGGCGAGCATCTCGCCGCGCGATCACCCGGTCGGGCGCAGGGGGAGGGACGCCGGGTCCCGGCGACCATCTTCACGCTTCCTGGACAGATCGAGCCGGTGGGCCCGCAGGAGCCCCGCTCCGGCCGCCTGTGCCTCGGTCCTGAACGAGTGCCGATTCACCGACCCGTCGACGGAGACACCCCACCGTCCCTGGTGGCACCACACCTTCACTTCATGCTGCCCCGCCCTGAAGACCGTTACCTTCACCGTGCCCCCGTCCCGTTCGTGTCCCGGGATATAAGACGGGGGTCGGGGGCGGTTGTGACATCCGTGCGAAAGTCTTGCCGCGCGTCAGGCCCTACGGCCCGTACTGGACGAAGCGCACGGCGATGGCCCAGACCGACATCGCGAGGATCACGAGGTACGTCAGCGCGGCCCCCACCATCGAGAGCTTGTTCCTTCCCAGGAAGCCCGCAGCGTGCAGCGCCCGCCCCAGGAGCAGCGTGCCTCCGGCGAGGTGGAGTGTGAAGCGGCTCCCGGCGCCGGAGAGCTCGAGCACGAGGAGGAGCAGGAGGCCGATGGGCACCCACTCGATGGCATTTCCGTGGGCTCGCAGCGGCCGGAGCATCTCCACCGGCACCGGCGTCTCGATGCCCACGCCACGCGCGCTGCGCCACCTGCTGACGTTCATGCCGAGCAGCGTGATGAGGAGTGCGTTGAGTCCGCCGTAGAGCAGCGTGACCGGAACGGGTACCGACGTCATCGGGCCTCTGGGGAAATGGGGTTCTAGGAAGCGAGGGCCTGCTCGAGCATGGTCTTGTGGCGAACGTCCTGCTTCGCGAGCGCCGAGAACAGCATCTGGACGTCGATCTCAGCGGTCTCGGCCAGGACCTCGGCGTGGATCGAGCTGCAGTGGTGCTCGGCCTCCATCACGCGTCGGAGGAGGTTCTCGCGTGGGGCCCCCTCGAAGTCGTCGCCCAGTTCCGCGACCATGGCGAGCAGCTCGGCCGAGATGTCGTCGAGGTTCCTGGCGATCCGGGCCGCCGTTTCCTTCGCCCACGTCCCGGCGTCCTGGGTCCGGGCCAGGAGCCGGATGCGGTGCGCGTGCTGCTCCTCTTCGGCGGCGAGGAGCAGGAACATTTCCCTCCGCGCCGGCTCACCGGCGTACCGGTCGGCGAGGCCGACGTAGATGTCCCGCATGAGATGCTCGACCTGCACCGCTGCCTCGAAGCATTCCTCGGTGGTCATCGCCTGCCCCTTTGGACGGGTCGAGCATACCAACTGGACGTTCACTTCCTGCCGCCCGATCGAGGGACAGCCCCGCCAGGGCTGTGGAGGGGTACTTCTCGGTCGCGCCGGGCGCGGTAACTCCCGCATCCCTGAAAACGTTCTCGAACGTTTGGATCGGGCGCGCTTCGTCGAGCCAGGACCCGGACCTTGTGGCTTGTCCACGCGTTCCGGCAGCCGGTCCGGGGCACGCCACGTGCACGCCCTCCCAGCCAATTGGGGGAATCATGAACGCCATCACGACGCGAGACGGAACGCTGATTCGATACAAGGACTGGGGAACCGGGCAGCCCGTGGTCTTCAGCCACGGCTGGCCGCTGAACTCGGACGCGTTCGAGGACCAGATGTCCTTCCTGGTCTCGCGCGGATACCGGTGCATCGCTCACGATCGCCGTGGACACGGGCGCTCGGGCCAGCCCTGGAGCGGCAACGACATGGACACGTATGCCGACGACCTTGCGGTCCTGATCGAGAATCTGGACCTCGACGCCGCCGTCCTCGTCGGTCATTCCACGGGCGGTGGCGAGGTTGCACGATACGTCGGTCGCCATGGCACGAAGCGCATGGCCAAGGCCGTCCTCATCGGCTCGATCACGCCGCTCATGCTGAAGACGCCGGCGAACCCGGGCGGCCTGGACATCTCCAAGTTCGACGAGATCCGCGCTGGCGTCCTCGCCGATCGCTCCCAGTTCTTTCGGGATCTCAGCATCCCGTTCTACGGGTTCAACCGTCCGGGCGCGAAGGTGTCACAGGGGCTCCGGGACTCGTTCTGGATGCAGGGCATGCTGACCGGACTCCCCGCCGCCTACCAGTGCATCCAGGCGTTCTCCGAGACGGATCTGACCGACGACATCCGGAAGATCGACGTCCCCACGCTCGTGCTGCACGGCGACGACGACCAGATCGTCCCGATCGGAGCCTCCGCACTGGCCTCGGCAAAGCTCATCCCTGGCGCGACACTGAAGGTCCACCGGGGACTGCCGCACGGCATGTGCTCCACCCACAAGGACGTGATCAACGCCGACCTTCTCTCGTTCCTCGAGGCTTGAGTTGCACTATCGCGGGAGTCGTCCCTGAAGCAGCGTCTCGAACTCGCCGACGGCACCCAGGTAGGACCCGGGAGACTCCTCCTCCGGGTCCAGGGTGTATTGCCAGTTGAAGCTGAGGGCGGCGGGAGTCCTCCATCCGAACCACTTGAAGTTCTGCCTCTGCGTGTCGAGTACCTGCTCGTCGTTCCAGTTGTGTCCGAAGAGCACGATGCCGGACTCGAGGTGCTTCAGCTGGGCGATGGGCGGCTCACCCAGCGTCGTGAACCTGTTCTCGATCCAGCTCAGCCGCTCGAGCAAACGCTGGTACACGCCGTTGGTCTGACCCCAGCGGACCGAGACGAAGAAGACCGCAACCCGCGATCGGAAGAGCGCACGGCTGACCTTGTAGAGCTGGTCGTCCGGGTTGTTGATGGAGGCCCAGCACCGGTGCTGGCCGGTCGGGTTCTTGGCCTTGTCCGGCAACTTCGCGTCGGGCGTGCCGCATCGATTGCCTCGCTTCCCGCTGATGTTGCCCTCGCAGGTGTGGATCCGGAGCTTGGCCACATCCAGCAGGGTCACCCGCTTCCCCTTCCGAACCAGCTCCTCCCGGATCCGCAGGGCGAGCTGGGTGGTCTTCGGGATGTCCCATGAATGGGCGGGGTAGCGATTGCTGGTGGTCAGCAGGAGGATGTCGTTCCTCTTCAGGAGGTACCGGATGAGCCTCGAACACGGGGTGATCAAACGCTTCGTCCGCGCTCCGGTTCCGCCAGCGTCAATGCGTGCATTCCCCATCGAAGACCTCCATCGGGTCTCCCTTCGTAATGCATCGCCCGTGCCGCTGGACCAGCGAAGTGGGCCACCATGAAGTCCGCGGAACCAGGTCGAACCGGCGAACGGCGGCTGCCTGTCTACGACGGCCAGCTTTCGGCATTCCACAGGGCCTTCGCCGCCGAGCTCCAGGAGATCCTGGATCGGCTGCCGCTCCAACCCGGGATGCGCGTGCTCGATCTCGCTTGCGGTGACGGCTTCTACACCAGGCGAATCGCCGAGAGGTTGGGCGCCGGGGGGGGCATCACCGGTGTCGACATCAACCTGGCATACCTCTCCGAGGCCCAGGTGGAGGCCCGCCAGATGACGGGTTGCGCCCGGTCGGTCGGCCTCACCTCTCGATGACGTGGCTCTCCGTCCTGGCCCTGGGGCGAAAGCGGGTCGCATGACGCACCGCGCCTCGCTTCGCCGTCGGACCCGGCGCTAGGCTGTCCCGATGGCACCCGAACCGACGGAATGCGCAGGGTCCTGGCGCCCGGTTCCGCATCTCGAGCCCGGCGACGGCATCCTGTGCGACATCTGCAAGAGGCAGGTCCACCTGCGACCGGCCCCCCTCGACCTGAGCAGCGGCCCGTGGCCCGGGGAGAAGCATCCGCGGATCGAGCCGCACCTGGTGGACGCGAAGGTGCCCGGGACCCCCGTGGAAGTACCCTGGTCCGAGGGGTAGAAACCTCGAGCAGCGATGCCGTGGTGCCTGGCGGCCCTTAGGATGCACCGCCATGAACCTTCGCCCCGCCTCGGCGTCGCTTGCCCTTCTTTTCACCCTCGCTCCCGCTGGCGCCGCGCCGGCCCCTGCGCCGGCCCCCGCCCCCGCGACGGTCCCGGCGGTCCGGCCCAGCGCCCGCGACCTGGTCTCCCTTCCGGAGGCCACCGGCGTCGCGATCTCCCCGGACGGGTCCCGCGTGGCCTACACGGTCCGCACCAAGCGCTTCGACCCCGAGGCGAAGCCTCCACCGGGCTTCGACCCGGCGACTGCCACTGGCCCCGACCAGAAGGCCGGCTGGACCGTGGCCACCCAGCTCTGGGTGAGCCCCACCCTCGGAGGCGAGCCCCGGCAGCTCACCTTCGCGACCGATGCATCGTCGGGGCCGGTCTGGTCGCCCGACGGCTCGATCCTGGGCTTCCTCCGGAAGAAGGACGGCAAGGCCCGGATCCACCTCCTCGGGCTCGGGGGGGGCGAGGCCCGGGTGCTCGACACCGGTGCGCTCGAGCCGCAGGCCTTCGCCTTCTCGCCCGACGGCCGGCGGGTGGCCTTCACCGCCTCCCTTCCGCTCTCCGAGGCGCAGCGACAGGCGAAGTGGGCGAGCGGCGGCGCCATCCGCTGGGAGCGCGAATGGCAGCCCGTGGCCCTCCACGTCGTCGACCTGCAGGGAGGAAAGCCTTCGGTCCTCACCGGACCCGGCGTGAACGTCGTGTCCTTCGACTGGTCGCCGGATGGCAGGCGCTTCGCGGCCCTCCTCTCTCCGTCGAGCGATCCCTACGAGGTCTCGAACCTCCAGCGCCCCGCCGTCGTCTCACCACGCGACGGGGGTGACGCCGAGGTTCGCTGGCTCGAGGAGAAGCCGTCCGGCGCGGAGGGCATCCGCTGGTCCCCGGACGGGAGGTACGTCGCCTACGCCGTCGGCGTCGGGACGCTCTCCCTCCACAACCAGCTCGTGGTGCGCGAGGCCGACGGCGCCGGACGGTGGAACGCCGCGGCCCGGCTCGACCCCACCGTCACCGGCTTCGCGTGGAGCGACGACGGCTCCCTCCTGGCTTCCGTCGCGGAGCGGACCGCGTCGCGCATCTACCGGCTGGCTCGCGACGGGTCGACCGCGCGGGATGCCGGATTTCGCGGGAGGGTGATCCGCCCTCCCCTGTCCGCCGATCGCTCCGGTACGCGCCTCGCCGTCCTCTCGTCGACGCCCGAGGAGCCCTGGAGCCCGACCCTCGTCGAATCCGGGAACGGGCGCGCGACCGTGGTGGTGCAGGTCGCCGCCGAGGTGGCCTCCTGGCCGCGTTCCGTGACCGAGGTCGTCTCCTGGAAGAACGCCGACGGGCAGGCCATCGAGGGAATCCTCACCCTGCCCCCGGACGCACCGAAGGGAGCCAAGGTCCCGCTCTGGGTCTTCCCCCACGGCGGCCCGGACGACGTCTCCCAGCTCTCCTGGTCCAGGTGGACGCCCTCCATCGTCGCTCGGGGATTCGCGGTGCTCCAGCCCAACTACCGGGGCAGCACCGGGTACGGCCGCGACTTCTATGCCGCGAACAGGGGCCGGCTCGGAGAGATCGAGTTCCAGGACATCGAGACCGGGGTCGACTGGCTCATCGCTTCCGGGCGGGTCGACCCCGACCGGCTCTTCTACGGGAGCTGGTCCTGGGGCGGCTACCTGACCGCCTGGACCATCGGCCACACCCGGCGCTACCGCGCGGCCGTGGCGGGCGCCGCGGTGGTGGACACCGTGAGCCAGTACGCCCTCTCGGACATCAACCACGGCGCCGCCGGGGAGTGGGAGTTCCTGGGCAACCCCTGGCAGCAGGACGGCCACGCGCGCGCGAACCCGGTCTCCCACCTGCGAAACGCCCGGACGCCGACCCTGATCCTCCATGGCCAGGCCGACGACAGGGTGCCCTTCTCCCAGGGGCAGATCCTCTTCCGCGCCCTGTCCGACGTGGGCTGCGAGGTGGAGTTCCTCGCCTACCCGCGGGAGCCTCACGGCTTCCAGGAGCCGGCGCACTGGGTCCACATGCTCGAGGCCTGGGCGGACTGGTTCGGCAGCCGTGCTAGGGTGCCCGGTCCCTGAACCGGAAGAGGAGCGCATGTCCAGCATCGATCTCATCGGTGGAGAGAAGGGGGGCGTCGGCAAGTCGGTCGTCGCCCGCCTCGTCGCCCAGCACTTCATCAACCAGGGGCAGCCCTTCGTGGGCTTCGACTCCGACCGTTCCCACGGCGCGCTGCTGCGCTTCTACGCGGGCTTCGCGTCCCCGGTGGTCGTCGACCGCACGGAGAGCCTCGACCGCATCGCGGAGGCGGCGGCGGACGGACCCGACCGGCGCGTGCTGGTCGACCTGGCCGCCCAGACGCAGGAGCCGCTGGTCCGCTGGCTCGACGAGTCGGCGTTCCTCGACCTCGCCGCCGAGCTAGGCATCGAGGTCCGGTACTGGCACGTCATGGACTCGGGCCGCGACTCGGTGGACCTGCTCCGGACCCTGCTCGACCGCTTCGGAGCCCGGTTGCGCTACCTGCTCGTGCTGAACGAGCTGCGGGGCGAGGATTTCTCCACCCTCGACCGCTCCGGCGAGCGGGAGCGGGCGCTCGCGCTCGGAGCCCGGATCGTCCGGCTCCGGCGGCTGCAGGACGCGGCGATGCGCAAGATCGACGCGGGCAGCGCGAGCTTCTGGGCGGCGGCGAACGGGACCAGCAAGGACCCCAACGGCCTGGGTCTCATGGAGAGGCAGCGCGTGCGCGCCTGGCTCAAGCACGCCTACGCCGAGCTCGACGCAGCCCTCACGCCACCGGCACCGTGACCGGGGCCGGAGCGGCCGCGACGGCGAACGGCAAGACGCGGCTGCGGAGGTAGGCCACCACCTCGGCATCGGTCCGCACCGGTGCGCCGGGGAGGCGCACGAAGGCCCGCGCCAGGCGCGCCCAGTTCCGGGTCATGAGCAGGAACCAGACCTGGAAGAAGTCGACCCCCTCGAGGACCACGGCGTCGTTCCTGCCGTACTCCTCGAGGTGACGCTCGAACTCGGCCGGGTGCTCCGTCCAGTGGCAGCGGGGCACCACGTGGTGGACGGCGTGGTAGCCGTCGTTGAAGCAGCGCCGGTTGTAGCGGGTGCCCACGCAGGTGATGCTGGCCCGCAATGGGTTCTCGGGGTGCTCGGGGCAGAGGAAGGCGTGCTGGGCCCAGTTGCCGGCCATCATCATGGTTCGCATGACGAGCAGCGGCAGGAGGAAGACCACGAGGGTTGCCGCCGGGTTCACGAAGAGCAACACGACCATCGACGTCCAGTAGATCCCCTCCCCCAGCACGATGCGCCGGAGCAGCTTGCGCTTGCCCCGCCGGGAGAAGTACCGGGACAGGTCCAGCACGCCCAGGGTCATGAATCGACCCCAGTACTGGAGCCAGTCGCCCAGACGGTCGCGACGGAAGCGCATGGTGGAGCTGAGGTCGTCCGGGAGGTTCTCCTCGACGTGGTGCATGCCCATGTGATGGGCGAAGTAGGTCTCCGGCGTCTGGCCCAGGAACGGGGAGAGCACCCAGGGGATGATCTGGTTCGCCAGCGCGTAGCGGGGCCTGAAGAGTTGCCGGTGCGAGGTGCAGTGGAGCATCAGGGTGAAGCGGTCCACCAGGCCGGCGAAGAGCGCCACCCCGTAGACGGGGACCAACCACCAGAAGTACGGACCGGCGAAGTAGAGCCCCACTCCGGCGACGGCGAGCAACCCGCACTGCATCATCAGGGCCACGAAGGTGACGTCGCGTGGGTCGTTCAGGAGCGGGGTCGCCCAGCGGGCGTACCAGGGGCACGGAGCCGTGCGGGGATCGGGACGAGACATTGCAAGCATCGTCTATGCCGGGGCGACCCCGGGCGCCCGACATTCCGGCCCGACCGACCTCAATCGGTCGCCCGCGCGAACTCCACCCGGGCCTGCTTCTCGCCCTTCTGCTTCGGGGCGGCGTAGACGTCGTCCGTCGAGGAGGACACGCGCGTCGCCTCCACGGTTCCCCGCAAGACGAGGAAGTCCCGGACGGCGCTGGCGCGGCCCTCCGCGAGCTGCTTCATGCCGGCGTCACCCTCGAGCGTCGCAGCCTTCCCCGCGGCAGCCTTCTCCGCCAGCGCCCGCTCCCGGCAGGCCTTGCCATCCACCTCCCGGTCCACGTATCCGAGCGCGGTGATCTTCATGGCGGGCCGCTCCTGTAGCACCCCGGCCAGCTTCCTGAGCCGTCCCTGGGCATCGGAGTCGAGCTCGGCGGAGCATGCCTCGAAGGTGATGTTACGGACCGGGGAACCAGGTGGCAGGATCACGTCCTTCACGACCTGCCCCACGATGGTCCCCGCGACGTCCTCGTCGTCGGTCTTCGCCGAGACCGGGAGGTCGAGGACGATGTCCCCGTTCCTGTCCCGGAGGATGTCCACGAGCAGGCGCACGGGCAGGATCGTCGCCTTCTCGCTCTTCACGGCCTTCCCGAAGGTCAGCTGCTCCACCCGGATACGGTTCTCGGCCGCCAGGGTGCCCTTGTCCACCTTGGCGCGCGACTTCACGGTGAGCGCCCCCTTGTCGACCTCCAGGCCGAGGTAGGTGCCGGCGTACGGGGTGGCGGTCGAGAGGTCGAGCCCTTCCAGGACGAGGTCGAGGTCGGCGTAGGCCGGGGTCTTCAGGGGCGCCGCCTTGCCGGTGACGCGGAGGGGTGCGCCCTTCGGCATGGTCATCTGGGCGCGAACGTCCGCGAACCTGCCCGGCTCCGACGAGATGCCCGTGATCCGCACGGAGATGTCCTTCAGCGTCGCCTGGAACTCGCCGGGGATGCCCTGGTCGGTGAAGCTCACCGATCCGTCGCGCATCGCGAACTCGTCCACCCGGATGGACTTGAATCCCGCGCGGCCACCCTTCTCGTCCGTCGACGGCTTTCCGGCCTTCTCGGGCGCCCGCTCCTGCATCTCCGGAAGGTTGAGCTTGCCGTCCTTGCCCTTCACGAGATCGACCCTCAGGCCGGAGAGCCCCACCTTGGCGATCTGCAGCGTCATCGGCTCGAGCGTCCCCTTCACGCCGTCGACGGAGAGATTCTTCCAGGCGACGAGCTTGCCCTTCTTGCGATCGAGCAGCTCGAGCGAGCGGACCGCGGCCGACCCGCCGTAGGTGCCGGTGAGCAGGTCCTGTCGGGTCGCCACCGCCACGGTCATCCGGAGGTCCAGCTGCCCGTCGGCGATCACGACGTCCACCCCGTCAGGAAGGTACGGACCTCCCTGGCTGAGCGCGAGCCCCGTCAATTCCATCTCGGCGTCGGCGGAGAGCGGCGTGGGAACGACCCTGCCCCAGGTCTTCAGGGTCGCCCCCTTCCCGATCCGGGCGGAGAACGAGAAGTCGATCGGACCGGCCAGGGGTCCGGTGATGTCCTGCGCCTGGAAGCTCACCCCGGACATGGAGAAGCTGGGAAGCTCCTTGCGTGTCCCGTCGGTGAAGGCGACCTCGAGGTCCTTTCCCTCCACCTTCTTCACGCGGTACTGGACCGGCTCGCCCTTGGATGGGGAGCCGTGCGGCAGCTTGCGCTGCAGGCGCTCGAGCAGCGGCATGGGGGAGAAGACCCCCTTGCGATCGCGCGAGAGCCGGATCTTCCCGGTGGCGAGCAGCAGATCCGCCACGTCGACCCGGTTCTCCTTCTGCACGAACCTCACGCCGGTGACCGACAGGAGCCCGAGCTTCATGCCGTCCGACTTGCCGAACGGTACGGAGAGATCGCGAATCTCCAGCGACCCGGCGTCGAGGATCATGCCTCGCCTCTCTCCCACGGTGACCCTGGAGCGGAACGCGAACCCGGAGACGTCGACGCGCCCAGGCCCCGGATCCTCGGAAACCTCGATCCCGGTGACCTCGACCGCACCGTCCCAGCCGATCTCGGGCCCCGCCTCGTCGGTGACGCGGTAGCTCGCGGTTCCCCGCACCGACAGCTTCCCCGAATTCACCTTCACCGGCATCCGGGCCGGCAGGTAGGCGAGGTAGACGGGGAGGGAGACGTTCTCGAGATCGACGTGGGCCGAGACCTCCGGGGCCCTGGGGAGGCCGCGGACCCGGGTCTCGATGACCAGCGGCGCGCCGTCGACGAGCGCGCTGAAGCGCGGATTCCCGTACTGGCTCGCGAGCGCCGGGATGGTGGTGAGGAACGGGATCATCAGCTCGGCTTCGCGGACCGTGTGGCGCTCCTCCTCGGGAAGCGCCCGATCGAGGAAGTCGATGGAGCCGCCCGTGATCGCGACGTC
>Ga0316605_10001624_pt1 | contig 12954 bp, 9 predicted proteins | sample OWC_soil_day20_n_FD_207666 | JGI IMG/M metagenome (GOLD analysis project Ga0316605, IMG submission 207666) | Wetland soil microbial communities from Old Woman Creek delta, Ohio, United States - OWC_soil_day20_noCT | ecosystem: Environmental > Terrestrial > Soil > Wetlands | place: USA: Ohio... | reverse complement strand
CGTCCCGGCGCAACGTCTGCTCGACGCGGAAATCGACCCCTCGCTTCACGGTGTCGGTCACCTGCAGGGCGAGCAGGCCGCCAATGGGATCCGAGCCGACCCGATCGAGCAGCCGCACCAGATCCTGCCGTGTCAGGCACGGCCGGGCGGCATCGTGCACCAGCACCCAGTCGTTCTCGTTGGCGCCCGGCAGCACCCGGAGTCCGTTGCGCACGCTCTCCGCCCGAGACTCGCCGCCGACGGTCGCGACCGCGACGCGGCGGTCGAAGCCGATGCGCGCCCAGCGGCCGTCGCTCGGCGCGACGACGATCAGCACGCGCTCGATGCGCTGGTCGCCGAGCATCGCCTCGACCGCGTGCTCCAGCATCGTGCGGGCGCCGAGCAGCTGGTACTGCTTCGGCACGGCTCCACCAAAACGGGTGCCGCCTCCGGCGGCGGGAATCAGCGCGAAATACCTGGGAGCCTTGTTCACGTCCTGCCTGTGGTCTGATGGCGCCGGCCTGCTCGATGTTGCCGGGGTTGCGGCGAGGCTTCGTTCCTATAATAGCCAGCGCGCGGTGGTCGGAGCAGATTCCGTCCGCCGCGTTGTCCTTTCTGGCAGCGAATGAACGACATCATCGATCGACACCGAGTGGATACAACGCCCCGGATTGCCATCGATCTCGCCATCCCACCCGTGGCGGCCGGCGCGCGTGCTGCGCGGGCCCGCCCTCCGGGGTCGGGCGATGCGCTGCTGCTGGCACAGCTGGCTGCCGGCGGGCGCGGTCAAGCCCGGCTGACGGTCGTGGCCTGCGCCGACGCCCTCGATGCGCAACGCCTCGTCGAAGAGATCACCTACTTCGACTCCCGGCTGGCCGTGCGCCAGTTTCCCGACTGGGAAACGCTGCCCTACGACATCCTGTCGCCGCATCAGGATCTGGTCAGCGAGCGGCTGGCGGCGCTGCACGGGTTGCTCGCGCGCGACGCCCCGGGCGCGCTCGACGTCCTGGTCGTGCCGGCGACGACCGCCCTCGCCCGTCTGGCACCGCCGGGCTATGTCGGTGGACATACCTTCTTCTTCCGACAGGGTCAACGCCTCGCTGCGGACGCGCTGCGCGCTCGGTTGATCCAGGCTGGATACCAGCATGTCTCGCAGGTTGTGGCGCCGGGCGAGTTCTGCGTGCGCGGCGGCCTGATCGACCTCTTTCCCATGGGCGCGGTGCTGCCGTTCCGGCTGGATCTGAACGACGACGTCATCGAGACCATCCGCAGCTTCGACGCCGACAGCCAGCGCAGCCTCTACCCCGTACCCGAGGTTCGCCTGCTGCCGGGTCGCGAGTTCCCCCTCGACGAGTCCTCGCGGGTGGCGTTCCGCGGCCGCTGGCGCGAGGCGTTCGAGGGCGACCCCAGCCGTTGCGGCCTCTACCGCGACATCGGCCAGGGCATCGCCGGCGCCGGCATCGAGTACTACCTGCCGCTGTTCTTCGATCAGACGGCGACGCTGTTCGACTACCTGCCTCGCGATTCGCTGCTGGTGCTGCACGGGAGCGTCGAGGCGTCGGCACAGCGCTTCTGGACCGAGACCAGCGAGCGCTTCCGGTTTCTTTCGCGCGATACCCAGCGACCCTGCCTGCCGCCGCAGCGCCTGTTCCTGACGCCGGAGGAATTCTTCGTTGCCGCGAAGTCCTTCGCCCGCCTCGCGCTCGGCGACGGGGTCGACCCGCGCTTCGACCCGTTGCCGGCCCTGGCCGTGCAACGCAAGGCCGCCGACCCGCTGCAGCTGCTGCGCCAGTTCGTCGCCGCGTTCAGCGCCGACGGCGGTCGCGTCGCGCTCCTCGCGGACTCGGCCGGGAGGCGCGAGACGATCGCGCAGACGCTGCGCGAGTACGGCCTGCCGTTCGGCGACAGCACCGACTTCGCCGGCTTCGTCGCCGGCGACGCGACGCTCGCCCTCGGCGTGGCGCCGCTGCACGGCGGCTTCGTGCTGCCTCAGGCGAAGCTCGCGCTGATCACCGAAACCGAGCTGTACGAGACCAGCCCGCGGCGCAGCCGCGCCCGCCACCGCGAGCGAGCCTCGAACGTCGAGGCGATGATCCGCGACCTGGCGGAGCTGCGTGTCGGCGACCCGGTGGTGCACGTCGAGCACGGCATCGGCCGCTATCTCGGGTTGGAGTCGATGGACCTCGGCGAGGGCGCTGCCGAGTTCCTCCACCTGCAATATGCCAACGAGGCGAAGCTCTACGTCCCGGTAGCACAGCTGCACCTGATCTCGCGCTACAGCGGTGCCGATCCCGACGCCGCGCCACTGCACCATCTCGGCGGCGCCGACTGGGAAAAGGCGAAGTCGAGAGCGGCCAGGCAGGTGCGCGACACGGCGGCCGAATTGCTGAACCTCTACGCGGTGCGCGCCTCGCGCCGGGGACACGCCTTCGAGTTCAGCTCGCACGACTACGACGCGTTCGCCGAGGCCTTCGGCTTCGAAGAGACGCCCGATCAGCAAGCGGCGATCGAGGCGGTTCGCCGCGACATGTCGGCGGGGTTTCCGATGGACCGACTGGTCTGCGGCGACGTCGGCTTCGGCAAGACCGAAGTGGCGCTGCGCGCGGCGTTCATGGCCGTGGCCGGCGGCCGGCAGGTCGCCGTTCTGTGCCCGACGACCCTGCTCGCCGAGCAGCACATGCAGACCTTCCGCGACCGATTCGCGGACTGGCCGGTCCGCATCGAGGAGTTGTCGCGCTTCCGCTCGACGAAGGAGGTGAACGCGGCGATCACCGGCATCAACGAGGGTGCCATCGACATCGTTATCGGCACGCATAAGCTGCTGACGCCGGAGCTGCGCTTCGGGCGGCTGGGCCTGGTGATCATCGACGAGGAACATCGCTTCGGCGTGCGCCAGAAAGAGCGGCTGAAGGCACTGCGCGCCGAGGTCGACGTGCTGACGCTCACCGCCACGCCGATCCCGCGCACGATGGCGCTGTCGCTGGAAGGCATTCGCGACTTCTCGGTCATCGCCACGGCGCCGCAGCGCCGCCTCGCGATCAAGACCTTCGTCCGGCAGGAAAGCGCCAGCCTGATCCGCGAGGCCTGCCTGCGCGAGCTGCGGCGCGGCGGCCAGATCTACTTCCTGCACAACGAGGTCGAGACGATCGAGAACCGCCGCGCGCGGCTGGCTGAATTGGTGCCGGAGGCGCGCATCGAGATCGCCCACGGCCAGATGGGCGAGCGAGAGCTGGAGCGCGTCATGCGCGACTTCTACCAGCAGCGCTCTAACGTCCTCTTGTGCACGACCATCATCGAGACCGGCATCGACGTGCCGAGCGCCAACACGATCATCATCCACCGCGCCGACAAGTTCGGCCTGGCGCAGCTGCACCAGCTGCGCGGCCGCGTCGGCCGCTCGCACCACCAGGCCTACGCGTACTTGATGGTCCCCGACGAGGGCGGCATGACCAAGAACGCGGAGAAGCGGCTGGAGGCGATCCAGAACCTGGAGGAACTCGGCTCGGGCTTCTACCTGGCGATGCACGACCTCGAGATCCGTGGCGCCGGCGAGGTGCTCGGCGAGTCGCAGAGCGGCAACATGCAGGAAGTCGGCTTCGACCTGTACACGCAGATGCTCAACGCCGCCGTGCGCGCACTGCGCTCGGGGCGCGAGCCAGATCTGCTCGCGCCGCTGGCGGCGGTCACCGAGATCAACCTGCACGTGCCGGCGCTGCTGCCGGCCGACTACGTCAATGACGTCCACCACCGGCTGTCCCTGTACAAGAAGCTCGCCAGCTGCGACGACGACGACGCGCTCGTGGCCCTGCAGGAAGAGTTGGTCGATCGCTACGGCAAGCTGCCGGAGGCTGCCCGGGCGCTGGTTGAAACCCATCGTCTTCGCCTGGCCGCGGCAGGGCTGGGCATCAGAAAGATCGATGCTTCCAGCGATGTGATCGTGCTGAACTTCGCGGCCGACACGCCGATCGAACCGGCGCGCGTCATCGCGCTCGTGCAGCGCGACCGCGGCATGCGCCTGACCGGCCCCGATCGACTGCGCATCGAGGCCAGGACCGTCGATCTCGACGCGCGCGTTCAGCGCCTGCGCGCCGTCTTCAAGGCACTCGCCGCCTGACGGTCGCCAGTCAGGCCACCCGGACGCTGAACCACAGCCCGCTCGACGGAGGGCTCGCCGGGTTCGGCGACTGAACGTCAGGCGCCGCGCGCGGGCGCCGTCAGGCAACGCTTACGGTAACTGCGCCTTCGCCCGGCAGTCGATCGCATCGCCGGCGCTGCCGGCACGACAAAGGTAGACGACGCGCTGGGACGGGTCGTAGAACCACGCGAAGGAGACACCGTTGGACGACGAGGTTCCCATCGGCGCCGCCGTTGTCCGCGCATCGAAGCGGCTTTGCGCCAGCGCGTGCAGTCCGTAACCGCCCGCGGCGGCGGCGAGCAGGAGTGCGATCAGTCGGCTCATTTTCCTTCCTCCGTGATGGACGGCTGCAGCCCGGGCATGGGCATCGTGCCAGGCTGCGCGCTGGCGCAAGACGACGAGAAAAAACGCCCGCAATGCGGGCGTCGTGACGATCGGGGAGTTGGCGACTCGACGAACGATCGCGCCAGCGTGGGCTACATCCGCTCGAAAACGGCGGCGATGCCCTGCCCACCGCCGATGCACATGGTCACCAGCGCGTAGCGGCCGCCGGTACGCTGCAGCTCGTAAAGCGCCTTGGTCGTAATGATCGCTCCGGTGGCACCGATCGGGTGACCGAGCGAGATTCCGCTGCCGTTCGGGTTCACCTTCTTCGGATCGGCGCCGAGATCCTTGGTCACGGCGCAGGCCTGCGCGGCGAAGGCTTCATTGGCTTCGATGACGTCCATCTGGGCCACCGTCAGCCCCGTCTTCTTCATCACGTTGCCGGTCGCCGGCACCGGTCCAATGCCCATGTACTTCGGATCGACACCGGCGTGACCATAGCCGACGAGCCGGGCCAGCGGCTTGATGCCCCGCTTCTCGGCCACCTCGCGCGCCATCAGCACCACGGCCGCGGCGCCATCGTTGATGCCCGAGGCATTGCCCGCGGTGACCGTGCCGTTTTCCTTGACGAACACCGGCTTGAGCTTGGCCATGTCCTCCAGCGTCGCGCTCTCGCGGAAGTGCTCGTCGGTGTCGAACACCACGTCGCCCTTCCTGCCCTTCGAGACCACGGGCACGATCTGGCTCTTGAAGACCCCCGCCTTGGTGGCTGCCGCCGCGCGGCGATGGCTCTCGACCGCCAGTTCGTCCTGCATCTGGCGCGTGATGCCCCACTTGGCGGCGACGTTCTCCGCGGTCACGCCCATGTGAATGTTGTTGAATGGATCGTGCAGCGCGGCCACCATCATGTCGAGGATCTTGCCGTCGCCCATCCGCTGCCCCCAGCGCGCCGCCGGCAGCGCGTAGGGCGCGCGGGACATGCTTTCCGCGCCGGCACCGATGGCGACATCGCAGTCGCCGAGCATGATCGTCTGCGCGGCTGAGACGATCGCCTGCAGGCCGCTGCCGCAAAGCCGGTTCAGCGTCAGACAGGGCGTTTGCTCCTTCACCCCGCCTTCGAGCGCCGCCACGCGGCCGAGATACATGTCGCGCGGCTCGGTGTGGATCACGTTGCCGAACACGACGTGGCCGACGTCGGCGCCGTCGACGCTGGCGCGTGCCAGCGCCTCCTTGACGACGAGAGCACCCAGCTGGATCGGCGGCACGTCCTTCAGGCTACCGCCGAAGGTTCCGATGGCGGTACGAACGGCGCTGACAACGACGACTTCACGCATGACGGTCTCCTTGGCGGACGGGGCGAACGGGGCGACATTCTTGCATGGCGGCGCCCTCCCCGCTCGCCGACGCCGCTCCGGCGCGCGACGGCCGCCGACGGCTGCGGCGCGCCGAAACTTTCGTCCCGACCCCGCCGCGCTAGAAACGGGCCGTCAAGCCGAGCAGGCCGCCGTACTGCGTGAACACGTCGCCCTTGAGGACCGCAACGCAGCCGCCGGAACAGAGGAACCCGCCGGAACTGTTGACCAGCGTGAAGAAACCGCGGAACTCGGCCCGCAGCGCGACACGGTCGGTCAATGGCCAGTAGTAGCCGATGCCGACGTTGAGCGAAGGCTTGTATTCGTCGCCGTAGCCGGACGTGCCGGGACTGAACTGCGTGGCGCCGAGCCCGCCGACGACATACGGTCCCGCTCCGATGGGACGGTCGATGAACGCGGTGCCGCCGACGTGCAGATAGCGGACGGTCAGATCCAGGGACGGCGCTCCGCCTCCCGGAGACAGGGTCGTCGACTGCTGGCTGAACTGGAGTTGCAGTTCACGTGAGGCATCCAGATCCGTGCCGACCGCGAGCATGAAGCTGCCCGCATCCTTGATGTCGGCGCTGGCGTCGGTGTCGGCGTTGTCGATGCCGGTACTGCCGAAGTAGCCCCCGTAGAGGCTGACGGACACCGGCGCCGCGGGCGCTGCGGTGGCGACAAGCGCGAGGCAGGCTCCGGACGAGGCGAGCAGGCGGGTGAAAGTGTTCATGGCCAATGACGTCTCCATACGGTGTTGACGAGCGGCAGGCGGTCGACCCGCCGCAGCAGTGCCGCGAACGACGGGTGGTGCGAGTGCAGGTAGTCGCGCATCTGCCACCAGCGCGACACATTCGCCAGGTAGACGTCGCAGATCAGCGGCCGGTCGTCAAAGAGGAAGCCGCGCCGCTGCGGGAAGTGACTTGCGACGATATCCCAGCCGAGCCTCATGCGCGCGACGGCGGCGCGCTCGACGGCCGCCCGCGCCGCGGGCGATCGAGACGTGGTCCAGCGTTCGGGATAGTCGGCCACGCCCACCGCGCCGTAGATGGTCGAGGACACGAATTGCATCCAGCGCAGGCAGCCGGCCCGATCGGTGCAGCCCACCGTCGGCACCCAGGGGCTCGGATGCCGTTCGGCCAGGGTCCACAGAATGGCGACGCTCTCCGTCAGGATCTCGCCACCCGGGGTCACGAGGGTCGGCAGCTGCCCCAGCGGGTTCTTCGACTTCAGCTCGTCGAAATACGGGCCTCGCGGGTCGCTCCACGGCGTGGCGTCCTTCAGCTCGACGTCGAGCCCCAGCGCCGCGAGCATCACCTCGACACTGGCCGCGCCGGACCGCGGCGCCGTGTAGAGCACGTACTTCGCCGTCATGCGGGAGTTCCGCGCAGGTCGTGTGCCGTCGCCGACGTGATCCTCACGTCCACGAAGTCCCCCGCCGCCAGCGTCCGCTTGCCTGCGCGGATACGCACCAACCCGTCGATCTCGGGGGCATCGCCGGCGGTTCGTCCGACGGCCCCGTTCGGCCCCACTTCATCGACGATGACCCGCTGCACGCTGCCGATCTTGCGTCGCAGGCGGCGCGCGGAGATTCCGGCCTGGACCTGCATCAATCGCGCGCGCCGCTCCTCGCGCACGTCGTCGGGAAGGGCGCCGGGCAACTCGTTGGCCGTGGCGCCGGCCACGGGCGAGTAGGCGAAACACCCGACGCGGTCCAACTCCGCGTCGTGCAGGAACTGCAGCAGATGCTCGAACTCGGCCTCGGTCTCTCCGGGAAAGCCGGCGATGAAGGTCGAGCGGATCGTAAGGTCGGGGCAGATCGAACGCCAGGCGCGGATGCGTTCGAGGTTGCGTTCGCCACCGGCCGGCCGCTTCATCGCCCTGAGGATGCGCGGATGCGAGTGCTGCAGCGGCACGTCGAGGTACGGCAGCACCTTGCCTTCGGCCATCAGCGGAATGACCTCGTCGACGTGCGGATAGGGATAGACGTAGTGCAAGCGCACCCACACGCCGAGCCGGCCGAGTTCCTGCGCCAGCGACGTCATGCGGGTCTTTACCGCGCGGCCGCCGACGAAATCGAGCTTGTACCGGACGTCGACGCCGTATGCGCTCGTGTCCTGCGAGATGACGAGGATCTCCCGGACGCCCTGCTGGACGAGGTTTTCGGCCTCGCGCATGACGGCGCCGATCGGCCGGCTGACCAGATCGCCGCGCATGGAGGGAATGATGCAGAAGCTGCAGCGATGGTTGCAGCCCTCCGCGATCTTGAGGTAGGCGTAGTGCCGCGGCGTCAGCTTGATTCCGGCCGGCGGCACGAGGTCGGTGAACGGATCGTGGGGCTTCGGCAGGTGGCGGTGCACGTGTTCCAGCACCGCGTCGGTCGCCTGCGGGCCGGTGACCGCCAGCACCTTCGGATGCACGCGGGCGACCAGGTTGCCGTCGCCATCGTCGCGCGCGCCGAGGCAGCCGGTGACGATCACCCGGCCGTTCTCTTCGATCGCCTCGCCGATCGCATCGAGGGATTCCTGCACCGCGGCGTCGATGAAGCCGCAGGTGTTGACGACCACCAGGTCCGCGCCGCGATAGCTGCCGGAGAGCGCGTAGCCCTCGGCACGCAACTGCGTGATGATGCGCTCGGAGTCGACCAGCGCCTTGGGGCAGCCGAGGGAGACGAAACCGATGGTCGGATTGCGCATGAGCCGCGATGCCTGCGACCGTCCGGTTTTCGGGATGCCGTGGAGAGAGGGATCGCGGCGCGAAGGCGACCCCGGCCGCTACGCCGCGGGCGGCACGACCGCGGCGCCTTCGGCGCCGGATCCGGCGGTCACTTCTTGTCGGCCGGAAACTGGAAGCCGGTGAACATGGAACGCGCCTGCTTGCTCATGTTCTCCTGCATCTGCATGAAGAGGTCTTTCGACTGTTCGATGTAGCTCGACATCATCGACTGCAGCATCGGCGCCTGCAGGTTGACGAATTGCGTCCACATCTCCGGACCGACCTTGTTGCTGTCGTAAAAAGCCCGGCTCTGCTCCTGCAGCTTGTTCTGGATGTCGACGAACGCCTGGACATTCTTCTCCAGATACGAACCCATCATGCCCTGCATGGCATTGCCGTAGCTGCGGATGATCTGCGACAGCACCGGCGGCGTGAACATCGGCTGGCCCTCCTGCTCCTCCTCGAGGATGATCTGCATCAGGATCTGCCGCGTCAGGTCTTCGCTGGTCTTGGCGTCGACGACCTTGAACTCCTCCTGATCGAGCACGAGCTGCTTGACGTCCGATAACGTGATGTAGCTGCTCGTCTGCGTGTCGTACAGACGACGGTTCGGATACTTCTTGATCAGGCGTACGGCAGCCATGTGCTTGTCTCCCTTGTAGGCCGGCGCGTGCTGCGGCGCGACACGCCATGCCGCACCGTCGTGCTGGTGCAGCAAATTGTAGCCAATACGAGGGATCCTGCGACTGCAGAGATGGCACGGCCCACGACCTGCCGCGGGTCGTTCGGATCGTCGAGCGGGGGCGTGGTTGCGCCCCCGACCCGATCACCCCATGTGCAGGCCACCGTTGCAGCTGAAGTCGGCGCCGGTCGTGAAACCGGCATCCTCGCCGGCGAGCCAGACCACGATCGAGCCGATCTCGTCCGGCGTGCCGAGCCGCTTGACCGGGATCGTCTCGACGATCTTCTCGAGGATCGCCGGCTTGATGGCCCTGACCATCTCCGTGCCGATGTAACCCGGGCTGATGGTGTTGACGGTCACCCCCTTGCTCGCCATTTCCTGAGCCAGTGCCATGGTGAATCCATGCATGCCCGCCTTGGCCGCGGAGTAGTTGGTCTGTCCCGCCTGACCCTTTTCGCCGTTGACCGACGATATCTGGATGATCCGGCCCCAACCCCGCTCGACCATGTCGGGCACGACCTGCTTGGTCGCGTTGAACAGCGAGTTCAGGTTGGTGTCGATCACCGCGTCCCAGTCCTCGCGGGTCATCTTTAGGAACAGGCGGTCCCGGGTGATGCCGGCGTTATTTACCAGGACGTCGATCGGCCCATGCTCCGCCTTGGTCTTGGCGAAGGCATCGACTGTCGACTGCCAGTCGGCCACGTTGCCGACCGACGCGTAGAACGTGTAGCCGAGTTCCTTCTGTTCGCCGAGCCACTTGTCGTAGTCACGGGTTGGCCCGCAACCGGCGATCACCTTGAATCCGGCCTTGTGAAGGCGCTGGCAGATTGCCGTGCCGATGCCGCCCATGCCGCCCGTGACGTATGCGAGTCTTGCCATTGTTGTCTCCTGTTGGTCTGCCCAGTTACGTAAGTCTTGTCTTGCCATCTCGGCGCGGGTGGCGATTGCGGCGCCACGACGGCCACATCCTCCGGCCTGGCGGTCGCCTTCATGCTGCCCGCATGAACGCCACCGCCGAATTTCAGCCGGTCAAGCCTTCTCCTTGACGTAGCGGCCGGGCGCGGGCTCGATCGGCCGGAATCCTGCGCTGCCATAGGCTTTCGGCGGTGCCTTCTCGCCGCCGCCAAACTGCCCAAGCCACTCACTCCAGTCGACCCACCAGCTGCCCGGCCTTTCCTGCGCATCATGCAGCCAGACATCGGCCGTTGCCGGCAGCGACCTGTCGCCCGCCACCCAGTAGCTGCGCCGGTTCTTCGACGGCGGATTGATCGAACCGGCGATATGGCCGCTGGCGCCCAAGACGAAACGCGTGCCGTGCTTCCTGTCGCCCGGAATCAGCCGCGCCGATGCGTAGCCGGCTTTCCACGGAACGATGTGATCGTCGATGGCCGAGAAAACGTAAGTCGGCACCCTGATGCGTCCCAGGTCGATTGCTTGTCCGCAGCACTTCAGCGCACCGGGCATGCGCAGCTTGTTCTCCAGATACAGGTTGCGCAGGTACCACGTGTACATCGGCCCGGGCAGATTCGTACCGTCGCCGTTCCAGTAGAGCAGATCGAACGCCGGCGGGGTCTTGCCTTCGAGGTAGTTGCTGACCACATAGTTCCACACCAGATCGTTCGGCCGCAAGCTGGAGAACGTATTGGCCAGTTCCCTGCCCGGCATCAGGCCGCCCTTGCCGAGCTGCCTCTCGCGCCGGCGCACGTGCGCCTCGTCGATGAAGACCTCGAGGACACCGGCATCCTCGAAGTCGAGCAGCGCGGTCATCAGGGTCAGGCTCGACACCGGGTCCTCGCCGCGGGCGTACATGACGGCCAGCGCGGAGGCCAGGATCGTTCCGCCGACGCAGAATCCGAGCGCGTTGATCTGTCTGGCGCCGGTGATCCGCTGAACGACGCGTATCGCCTCGATCGGCCCGTGCTCCAGGTAGTCGTCCCAGGTCAGGTGCGCTTCCGGCTCTTGCGGATTCTTCCATGACATCAGGAAGACCGTGTTGCCCTGCTCGATGGCATAACGGACCATCGAGTTGTCCGGTTGCAGATCGAGGATGTAGAACTTGTTGATCGCGGGTGGCACGAAGAGGAATGGTCGCGCGCGGACCTTGCGCGTCAGCGGCTTGTACTGGATCAGCTGGAACAGCCGGTTCTCGTAGACCACCATGCCTTCGCTGGTGGCCACGTTGCGGCCGATCTCGAAGGCCGACTCGTCGCTCTGCGAAATCTTGCCCAGGTGCAGGTCCTGCAGCAAATTGGCCATGCCGGCCTTCAGGCTCTCGCCGCCGCTTTCGATCAGGGTCTTCTGCGCCTTGGGGTTGAGCGCCAGGTAGTTCGACGGCGACGCGGCATCGACGAATTGAGACACGGCGAACTTGACCCGCCGCTTCGTCCTGCGATCCGTATCGACGGTATCGGCCAGACGGTTCATGAAGTCGGCGTTCAACAGGTACGCCCGCGCATAGAACGACGCCACCGGGTTGGCCTGCCACGCCGGGTCGGCGAAACGGTTGTCCTTGATCGGCTCCGCGGCCCTTTCCGGGTGTTCGAGGAACTCCCGCCACAGGCCGGCAAGCTGCTCGACGTAGTGCTGCTGCAGCTGCGTCACGCGCCGAGTGTCGACCTTGAACTCCAGCCTCGGCTCGGCCGGCGGAGCCGCATGCAGCGACTCGGTCATTTCCGTCCAGGCCGTCGTCCAGGCGTTGGCAGCGGTCGATGACATCGACGCGGTGCGCGCGCCATCGGCGACCCCCGCCTTTGGTTTCGTCGCCGGACCCGTAGGCGACGAGGTCGCGGGGTTGCGTCTGCCCGCGCGCACTTTCCCCGCCGCCGACCGACTTGCCATGGCCGCTGTCTCCTGAGGCCTTTTCTTGAAAGCGCTGAGGGCAGCGGCAGGGTGTTGCCCGGACCTGCTGCCCGGGCCTTGCCCGCTTGCGCGCCGGCCGGCATTGTCTCCAGCCCGCCGGCCGGGTGTCAAACCATCGCTGGCGTCACGGCGAGCCGTCAGCCCCGTCGCGCCAGATCAGCGCGGCGTGCCGCCCCGTGACGCCGTCGCGTCGATAGCTGAAGAAGCGCCCCGGTTCACTGTACGTGCAGTCGTGCCCTCCAGAGACTTCGTCGACGTGGACCTGCGACAGTGCCTGACGGGCCAGCGCGGGCAGGTCACAGAGATATTTCCCGCGTCCCAAGGGGGTGAAGGCCGCGTCGGCCTGCGGCAAGCTCCCGTTCATCGCGACCAGGACGTCTTCCCCCACCTCGAACCATTGCGGCCCGATCGCCGGCCCCAGGTGAGCGAGCAGTTCGGCATCGACGCGCCCCAAGGCCGAACGCATGACCGCCACGGTCTGCTGGAGGATCCCCGCGGCCAGGCCTCGCCATCCGGCGTGCGCGACACCGATGGCACGACCTTCGCGGTCCGCCAGCAGCACCGGCAGGCAATCGGCAACGGAAACGACGCAGACGCAGCCGGAATTCAGCGACACGGCGGCATCGGCCGGCCCGGAGTCCGGTTCGACGTCGACCCTGACGACCCGTGCGCCGTGCACCTGATGCAGCCAGCGCGGCGCGGCCGGCAGCACTCGACGCAGCAGTTCCCGGTTGGCGTAAACGTTCCCGATGGCATCGCCGCTGGCCAGACCGACGTTCATGCCGCCCAGGTCGCCGTCGCCGAAGGGCCCTTGCGACACGCCCCCGGCGCGGGTCGTCATCAGCGCGTGAACCGACGGGGGCGCCGGCCACGTCGGAACGATCCACTGGGGGTGGGCGGCGGTGTTCGTC
>Ga0316605_10001622_pt1 | contig 12958 bp, 10 predicted proteins | sample OWC_soil_day20_n_FD_207666 | JGI IMG/M metagenome (GOLD analysis project Ga0316605, IMG submission 207666) | Wetland soil microbial communities from Old Woman Creek delta, Ohio, United States - OWC_soil_day20_noCT | ecosystem: Environmental > Terrestrial > Soil > Wetlands | place: USA: Ohio... | reverse complement strand
TGACGTTTAAGTATACACAATTAGATTTCTCGTGTCAAGAGAAAAAGTCGCGGGGATGGTAAAAAACAGGATACGGGGGTGGGACCCCCCGTTTCCGACTAGGCTGGTTCCTCTACCGCCTCGATCGTCTTCTTCGACATGCGCTTGCGGACATCGGCGTTCAGATACCGCTTCCTCAACCGGATACTTTGCGGAGTCACCTCCACAAGTTCATCGTCGCCGATCCATTCAATGGCCTGCTCCAATGTCAGAAGCCGGGGAGGCTCCAGACGGATGGCCTCATCGGATCCCGATGCACGCATGTTCGTCAACTGCTTGGTCTTGCACACATTCACGGTCATATCGTGCTCCCGGGAATTCTCACCCACCACCATTCCCTCGTAGACCTTCGTCCCGGGCTCGATGAAGAACACCGAACGCTCCTGCAGCTTCCACATGCCGTATGCCACGGCCTCACCCGCCTCCATCGCTATGATCGCCCCCTTAGTCCGCTGCGCGATGTCTCCTTTGTACGGATCATACCCGTGGAAATTGTGATGGAGAATTCCCGTCCCCTTCGTCTGCGTCAGGAACTCCCCGCGGAATCCGATCAGACCGCGCGCCGGAACAATGAACTCCAGCCGGGTGTTGCCGTTCGACGCAAGCATGTGCTTCATCTCGCCCCGCCGCCGGCCGAGGTTCTCAATGACCACGCCCACAAATTCATCCGGAACATCGGTGATCACATGCTCCATCGGCTCGGACAGGACACCGGCGATCTGCTTGTAGATGACCTCCGGCCGCGACACCTGAAGCTCATACCCCTCACGACGCATGGTCTCGATCAGGATGGCCAGGTGCAGCTCTCCTCTTCCGCTCACCTTGAACGTATCAGGAGAATCCGTGAGCTCGATGCGAAGGCTGACATTCGACCGCAGCTCTCTGGCCAGGCGGTCGCTCAGGTGACGCGTGGTGACATACTTTCCATCACGACCTGCAAACGGACTGTTGTTCACCATGAAGTTCATGGACAGCGTCGGCTCTTCGATGGCCACAAAGGGCAACGGCGTGGGATCAGCGGCATCGGCAATCGTCTCGCCGATATCGACATCCTCCATGCCGGCAATCGCGATGATGTCCCCGGCACCCGCCTCCCCCACCTCAATCCGCTTCAGCCCGTCAAAGGTGTAGATCTTCGTGACACGGGCATCCTCCACCACACGATCCCGGTGGATGATGTTCATAGGCGATCCGAGCCTGATCGTTCCCCTGTGTATGCGCCCTATGCCCAACCGGCCCAGATAATCATTATAGTCGATCGTGGTGACCAGCATCTGAAACGGTTCCGTCGTGTTTCCGGGAGGGGGCGGCACATGCTGCACAATGGCATCCAGAAGCGGTTCAAGCGACGTGCTTTCCTGATCCATCTCGTTCTTCGCAATACCCTGTTTCGCGATGCAATATACCGTCGGGAAGTCCAGCTGCGTGTCGTTGGCGCCGAGGGAAAGGAACAGGTCGAAGACCAGATCCAGCACCTCGTGCGCCCGGGCGTCTTTTCTGTCAATCTTGTTGATGACCACAATCGGCTTGAGATTCAGATCGAGCGACTTCTTCAGGACGAACTTCGTCCCCGGCAACGGTCCCTCAGCCGCATCCACGAGCAGCAGCACGCCGTCCACCATGGTCAGCGTTCGCTCGACCTCGCCTCCGAAGTCCGCATGGCCAGGCGTATCAACGATATTGATCTTGATACCCTTGTAGTGGATGGACGTGTTCTTGGCGAGGATGGTGATCCCGCGCTCCCGTTCCAGATCGTTTGAATCCATCACACGGGTCACCAGCTGCTGGTTCGACCGGAAGGTCCCTGTCTGTCTGAGCATGTGATCCACGAGCGTTGTCTTCCCGTGGTCCACATGTGCGATAATGGCAATATTGCGGATGTCGTCTCTGAGTTCCATGGTCGCTGTGGCCTCGTGGTCTTAGTAGTTGGACCAGCCGGAACCGCCGGTGTTCGAAGAGAACGAATCCAGTTTCTTTGGAGGAGATTTTTTCCGTACTGCGAGCATGGGAGCCCGTTTCTTCTTCTTCCCATAGGGCTTCTGCCATCCGGAGGCTGCAGATTTCTTGTGCCGTCCGCCGTTCGACGGGGATGTACCGTGCCGTGACACGCCGGATTGTCCATGCACACCCGACTGCGGGCGCGAACCCGCACGTGCGCCCGATGTGCGGCTCGCCTGGGCACCGTATTGCGCCATCGAAAGAGGCTGTGTATAAGGGCCTTTCTGCGCAGGTGTTCCCTGATGGCGGCCTGGTCCAGTCTGGGTGCGTGCGCCCCGCTCACTACGCGGCGCGGCGTGTCCGTGTGAAGGGGAATGCCGTTGCGAATTCGCTTGTGGGTTCACTCCGGACTGCGGCTGCGATGAGGCTTTTCCATATGACCCGGAGGAAAGGTTGGATGCGGGTTGCTTGTGAGTTCCGGTGTTCGCAGGCGACGAGGCCCGGTGGTGCGATCCTGACGGCTGACCCGACGCGTTCCGGACGACGAATCCTTTGTGTTCATGCGCTGCGGAATGTGCATGCGCACCCGGCTGGACCGCCGGCGGAACAAACCCAGGATAGCTCTTTACCTGCACGTGCTTTCCCGTGTGCCGTTCAATCCTCTGGAGGAACTGCTGGTCCTCACGGGCCACGAATGTAACCGCATCACCGCCGGCTCCGGCTCTGCCGGTTCTCCCGATACGGTGGATGTAGTCTTCGGCCTGATGAGGGATATCGTAGTTGACAACGTGCGAAATGCCGTCCACGTCGAGTCCCCGGGCCGCAATATCCGTGGCCACGAGCACCCTGATGGCACCACTTTTGAAGCCTTCCAGCGCGCGATCACGCTGGCCTTGCGTGCGGTTGGAATGGATCGCCGTGGTGGGAATGCCCTTCTGATCCAGGCGCCGCGCGATCTTGTCGGCGCCATGCTTGGTGCGCGCAAAGACGAGCACGCTTTCCATCCGCTCGCTTTCGAGCGCATGGAGCAGCAGAGCGGTTTTGGCCTCCTGTCCGACAGTATAGAAATGCTGTTCGATGGCTTCCACAGGATTGCGTCGCTCCCCGACTTCGATTGTTTCGGGATTGCGAAGGACCTCTGCCGCAAGCGTCGCGATCTCGTCCGGCATCGTGGCCGAGAAGAGCATCGTCTGCCTGGTGGCAGGCAGCGCCGCAATGATTGTGCGGACGTCGCGTATGAATCCCATATCCAGCATACGATCGGCTTCATCCAGCACGAACACCTGAATCGCACTGAGATCGATGGAGCGCCGCTGGAGGTGGTCCAGCAGGCGGCCCGGGGTGGCAATCACCACGTCGACGCCCCGGCGGATCAGTGTGAGCTGTTTCTGCATATCCACTCCGCCGTACACAGCGATTGCATGGAGCTCGACGTACCGTCCGTACGCTTCCACCGCGGCATGGATCTGCTGCGCGAGTTCACGGGTGGGTGTCAGCACGAGCGCCCTCGGGCTTCGCTTGCGCTCTGTCTTTGCCTGACCCTGCGACAGCGTGTGCAGGAGCGGGAGCACAAAGGCAGCAGTCTTCCCGGTGCCAGTCTGGGCCAGGCCGATAATGTCGCGCCCTTCCAGAGCCGGGCGGATGGCGAGTGATTGAATTGGTGTCGGCACCGTGTATCCGGCTGCCTCAACACCCTGCATGACTGAGTCGGAGAGACCCAAACGGGAAAAACCCATGTGTGTTACCTGAAGTGTGAACGATGGTCCCTGCAATCCAGGTTCGCAACTCTCTTCGCGAAGTTCTGTTGGCGTCGTGCCAATGGGAGTACACTGTTCTAGGAAACGATACCCGGTGGGAATCAGCGGATAGCGATCACAAACATCCGTCCCGTCAAAACCCTGCGCATTGATCCCGGAGAGCGAAACTCTCACGTCCGCTTCCGATACGAGGACCGGTTACGGAATGTCGCTGGTTTGCAGTGGTAAAAAGTATACGCTTTTTTAACATCATTTCCTAATGCTTTGTTTCCTCCCAACTTTTTCCTATTCTCTCTGTGTCCTAGTGCACCTCTCAGACACGCAACACTCTTCGGAAACCCTCAAATGCATACCCGTATGTGCTACGTCCCCCAGAAGAATGCGACCCGGCCATTTTTTGACGGCCTTGCGCTGATCCTTGCACTCACACTCCTTGTGACATCGCCCGCCGCGGCCCGGCAGGCTTCTCCCGCACCGATCTCGTCGGAAGTGCGCATGCACAACGATCGCCCGACACTCTTCATCAACGCCGTCCCGGAAAGTCCGGTCATCTACGCGCTGACAGACACCCCCGGCGGGCGCTGGTCCTGGGAAGAACTGCCACAACACAACATCAGCCAGTTCTGCACGCAGGACATCCGGCTCTTCCAGGTGGATCTCTGGTTTGACCACTGCTGGCGGCCGGACGGGACCATCGACATCACGATGGCCCGGAAACAGATCGCGGGAATCCTGCAGATCTGTCCGCGCGCTGCCGTGTTCTTCAGGTTCCATGTCACTGCACCGAAATGGTGGCTGCATGCGCACCCGGAGGAATGGGTCCGGTACGCTGACGCCGAACCGCGGGAGGAAAGCAGCGAGGGCTTCCCGCGTATTCTCGAGGAAGACAACGGCCCGGCTCAACGCGTCAGCATGGCCTCCCTTCCCTGGAAGAAAGAGGCAACAGCAAAACTCCGGGAGTTCCTCCTGGCCCTGGTGAAGACTCCGGAGGGAAACGCGCTGGCCGGCGTCCAGGTGGCCAACGGCGTCTACGGGGAATGGCACAACTGGGGATTCTATCACAACGAGCCGGATGTGAGCCAGCCCATGGAACGGGAGTTCCGCTCATGGCTGAAACGCGCCTACGGCACTGACAAGGCCCTCCGGAATGCATGGAATGAAGCTCACGCGCGTATCGACGCGGCTACTGTCCCGGGCATGAAAGACCGCGAGACCACAGCCGGCATTTTCCGAAAGCCGGATCGCGAGCAGCGGACGATCGACTACTATACCTGCGTTCACGAGCTGGTCGCAGAGAACATTCTGCATTTTGCGCGCACGGTCAAGGAAACCTGGCCGAGACCTCTGGTCACCGGCACCTTCTACGGATACTACTTCTCAGTGTTCGGCCGCCAGGCAGCAGGCGGGCACCTTGAGCTCCAACGCCTTCTGCAATCCCCCTTCATCGACTATCTCTCCGGTCCACAGGCTTACGAACCGGAAGCGCTCAAGCTCGGGGACCCGTACCGCTCGAGAAGCCTCACTGCCTCCATTCGCCTGCACGGAAAGCTCTGGCTCGATGAGATGGACGCCGAGCCCACCATCCCCAATGTGCGTGCAGGGAACTATGACCAGATTCTCGGGAACGGCATCGCCGCTGTCCGGCGGAATGTGCTGTTCTCCGCGACGCGCGGTGTCGGACTCTGGTACTACGATTTTGGAGTGGCCGGTGTCGACCTTGACGGATTCCGGTACAACGCACGCGGAAGCAGGGGCGCATGGGATCATTCCGCAATCCTGGAAGAGATTCGCAGGATGAAGATCCTGGTGGATGAGCGACTCTCCATCCCCTATCACAGCGAAGCTGATGTCCTGTTCGTGTACGATACGAAGAGCTTCTATTATACGGCAAGCCTTCGTGGGACAGATCCTTTCAGCAACGTGATGATCGACTACAACACCCTTGCAGCATTCAGAAGTGGGGTCGTGTTCGATCCGGTTCACCTGGAAGATCTGACGCGTATTGACCTGTCTCCGTACAGGGTCATCGTATTCGGGAATGTGTACCTTCTTTCAGAACGGCAACGGCGTTTCATTCGCGACAGTGTTGCCGCCGGAGGACGGACCCTTGTCTGGTACTACGCGCCCGGCTACCTGACGGGGAAAGCGCTCTCTGCGGAATCCATTTCCGCTCTGACGGGTATCCAGGTTGCCCCCGTATCATTGTCGAAGCCCCCGGAGGTCCGCGTCGCTTTCCCGGCTGACAGCGCTTTCACTTACGTTACTGGGAAGCACGCCGTTGTCCCGCTGTTTGCGGTGAACGACCCCGATGCAGCGGTGTTCGGACGGTACACGGAAACGGGAGAAGCTGCGGTGGTGCAGAAAGTGTTCAGAAACCACCGCGCCTGGTACGTCGCGGTCCCACAGACAGAACCCGGCCTCCTGCGACGCATCCTCCATCAGACCGGTGCACATGTCTATTCCCGACAGGGAGATATTGTGTACGGGGGTGGAGGACTCCTTGTTGTCCATATGAAGGAGGGGAGTGCACATGATATCGTGCTGCGGTCGGGCAAACGGCTGACATTCACCCTTCCCCCTGGATCGCATACGTTGGTCCTCGATCCGGGAACCGGAGAGCCTCTTCTGCCGGTGCCGACTTCAAAGTGAAGGATTGCACACACCCGGCCAGGCGGGTCCAGGGAACACTGTGGTGCATCCCGGTGGCAAAGGCCATGTTGACTTTGTAGGGGGAGTTGGGTATGGTACGCAGGATTCTGGTGCCACAGATGACCGGATAAACATGAACACGCTGTTGCTTGAAAACATCCATCCCCGCGCCCATGAGGCGTTCCAGAAGGCGGGGGGCCTGCTCCGGACCGAACACGGGAGCCTTGCTGAGAATGACCTTATTGACGCACTGAAGGGTGTTGCGCTCCTCGGCATTCGTTCCCGCACACACATCAGCCGCCGCGTACTGGCCAATGCACCCGACCTGCTCGCCATCGGCGCGTACTGCATCGGCACAAACCAGATTGACCTCGAGGCGGCGGCGTTGAATGGTGTTGCAGTCTTCAACGCGCCATACAGCAATACGCGCAGCGTGGCCGAGCTCGTCATTGCCGAAATCGTCTTTCTGGTCCGTCAGGTCTATCCGAAAATCGCAAGCGCACATGAAGGCCGCTGGGCTAAGTCCACAGACCGCGCACGGGAGGTGCGCGGGAAAAAGCTGGGCATCATCGGATTTGGCAATATCGGGTCACAGGTGTCGATCCTTGCTGAAGCCATGGGAATGGATGTGTATTATTTCGACACGGCAGACAAGCTGTCCATCGGCAACGCCACGCGCACCAACTCCCTGCCCGACATTCTCAGGCTTGCCGATGTCGTGACCGTCCATGTCGACGGAAGTCCGGCCAACACCAATCTGATCGGAGCCCCGGAGCTGGCCCTGATGAAACCCGGGGCATGCCTCCTGAACCTGAGCCGGGGACACGTGGTGGACATCGATGCCCTTGCTGCTGCGATCCGCTCGGGCCGCATCGCCGGGGCTGCGGTCGATGTCTTCCCTGCCGAACCACACGACGCCAGGGAGCCGTTTGTGACTCCGTTGCAGGGACTTCCGAACGTCCTGCTGACGCCGCATATCGGGGGAAGCACTGAAGAAGCCCAGGAGAACATTGCAGAATTTGTCACGGGCAAGCTGCTCGACTATGTTGCCAACGGGACAACGGCGACGAGCGTCAATTTTCCGCGGATCATTGCGCCGCGTACGGATGGAAGCCCCTCCCGCCGCCTGCTCCACATCCACCGCAACGTCCCCGGAGTCCTTTCGCAGATCAACGGTATTTTCGGGAAGAACAACGTGAACGTCCTCACGCAGTTTCTCCGCACCAACGAGCTCATCGGATATGTTCTCGCGGATGTCGATGCACACTACCAGGATGCGCTGTTCGACGATCTCGTCAATGTCGAGCACACCATTCGGGTGCGCATTGTGTGACGGCGGTACTGGCGCGGGCCGGTTGCAGAGAACCCTTCCCCCTCCGGCACTTCACGGATCCACAGAACGCACGACTCCCTATCGGGAAATTGAAGGAGGGGCCACGGATTCGCGGATGATGAGGCGTGGCTCCAGAAGAACGTGCCGTAGTTCGGAAGCGGGGTCGCGGAGGCGGCGCAGAAGGAGTTTCACGCCCATCTCACCCATCTGCTCTATGGGTTGCTCGACTGCGGTAAGGGGCGGTGAGAGGTGGGGGGCGAACCCGGGATCGTCGAATGTGATCAGCGCAACATCCCGGGGAATCATCAGATGCTCCTCGCGGAGTGCATCCATCACGCCGAGGGCGATGAGATAGCCCGCAGCAAAGATTGCGGTCGGCGGCTCCGGCAGTTGCAGGAGGCGTTTGGCTGTCAGGAATCCGTTGAGCGTTCCGAAATCATCTCCGGCAACATACTCCTCACGCACGTCGATCCCCGCGTCAGCAAGCGCCTGCCGGAATCCTCTCACACGGCCGGTGTTGGCATACGTTCCCGGCAATCCCTGGAGCATGGCCACCCGCCGGTGCCCGTTTTGAAGAAGATGCTGCGTCGCTGCATACGCCCCCTTGACATTGTCCACACACACCGAGTCGGCGGAAAGATCGTCATACAGGCGATCCAGGAAGACAAACGGCACCGCTGTGCCGAGGAACCGGGTCAGATGGGCGCGTTCGAGACCGACGGGAGCGATGAGCAATCCATCGACCCGGTTTTCAAGAAGGGTGTTCAGAGACTCTTCTTCGAGATGGGTGTTCTCGTCGGAGTCACAGACGATAATGCTGTAGCCTGACTTCCGCGCTTCTTTGGAGATACTCTTGGTCATCGTCGCGAAGAAGGGGTTCGCCAGGTCGGCAACGATGATACCGATCTGGTGGGTGCGATTCAGCCGGAGTCCGCGCGCGACTTTGTTTGGCGTGTAGCCGAGGGCATGGGCCACCCGCCGGATCTTCTCTTTTGTCTCTTCCCTGATTTTGTAGCGGTTGGAACTGTCATGAAGGACGCGGGAGACAGTCGAAACTGAGAACCCTGTCTCGCGTGCGATATCGCTGAGTGTGCATGCCATTTGCTGATGCAATCGTTTGCATCAATATACCTCCGGCCTGCATCATTGTCAATGTCCAACACATGGGTTTTGTGACTCAGTGTATTTTGTGACTCGTTGTGTTTTGTGAGCTGGGTATTGTTTTCCAAATGAAGTATTTATAGGTTTCGACAATTGAAGGTCGACACAATGAAACCCTCCCTATCTCACGCCGACGCTGCCGATGTGGCAAATCTCACGTTCAAACTTCTGGCCAGCTGCCAGAAGAAGGAAGAACGTGTCGCGCAGCAGTTCTCCCTAACAGTCAACGAATTCAGGGTCCTGCGCGCATTCCGGACCTCCCACACGCTGCACGTGAAGAACCTCATTGAAGACATCGGGCTTGGGGGGAGCAGTTTCAGCAAGATCGCAGGAAGCCTGGAGACAAAAGGACTCCTCGCTCGAAGCATAGAGCCGCAGGACCGCCGCAGTGTCCGCGTTTCACTCACCGCCAAAGGAGCAGCGCTCTCACAGAAACTCGAATCCCGCTACGTTGAGATCCATGAGGATATCCTCAGAGATATCCCGGCAGATCTTCATCCCGCTATCGTCCGCGGATTGGAACACCTGGTTCAATCGCTGGACAAGTGGTTGCACGAAGAGCCGTGAGAACTACTCCCAGGCTCTGAAGACCGCCTCGATGTTTTCGCGCGGATTGTCTTTCCCCCACTCGCACTGAGCGATCACTCCCCCGTTGCCCCGATCGAGCGCCTTGCGTACGCGGTGCACCGCCGCCGCAACATCAGTCGGCGATCCAAACGGAAGGATGCGCTGCCTGTCAATCTCCCCCCAGAACGTGATCTTTCCGCTGTACATGGCGCCGAGCCGTTCAATGTCCATGCAAAACAGCTGCGAGTTCAGGACGTCCACTCCCACCTCGATGAGGTCCGGATAGATTGCTTCAATATTCCCGTCGGAGTGGAAGAACACAAACTTGCCTTCCCTGTGGATCTTCTCACAGTAGTCCTTATAGATCGGCTTGAAGATCGCCCGCCACATCTCCGGACTGATCAGCAGTGAGGTGTTGGATCCCCAGTCGTCCATGAGCATGACGGCATCGACGGAGGTCCGGGCCCAGAGGGAGACTTCGTTCAGGTAGTACTCGTGGACCATGGAGATGAGCGTGCGCACCTCGGGTGTGTCGTACGCAAGATCAATGTACAGGTTTTCCGTTCCGCGCAGAAACTGCAGGCGTTCGAAGGGCCGGGCGCACGTCGCGGAGATCATAAACTTCGTAGAAGCCTCGCACATCCGGTTGACATGATCCCATTCTTCTGTGCGCGTTGCATTCCTGGGCGGCATGAAACGCTCGAGTCGGCTCCAGTCTTCGAGAATCGGCTCTTTCACCTCCCCGACCACTCCCGGTTCGCCGACATGCCACACGCTTCCCCATTCATCTGTGTATGTCCCCGCCCGCGCGTATTTCTGGAGGTCCTTGTCGCTTGAGCCCGGACTGAATTCCGGGCTTTCAAAATCCAGCGGATATTTCCGCAGCAGGTCATCCAGCTCCTTCTTCCGGAAGAGCGAAATGTACGGGAGGGCCCACAGGTCGCGGGGAGCACGATCCGGAGCGGTATGATTCAGAGCAGCACGAACGCGTTCACGGGAGGTCATGGTGTGTATTCACCTGGACGTTCAAGAATTTCGCGCAGTGCGCCGAGTTGTTCCTTCCCGGCGAGGGCAAGAAGTGTGTCACCTTCTTCCAGCACGGTCGCACCGGTCGGGACGAGATACTGGTCATTTCTCCCGATCAGCACCACAAGCATCTCGCGCGGAAGTCCGAGTTCGACCAGAGGACGACCGGCCGCCCAGGAACCCGCCGGGAGGATGACATCCACCAGCTCTGTGTTCACTCCCTCCAATGTCACCAGTTCGAGCGGGTATTTACGCTGGCGCTCCAGCGGCGCGTCGACCCCGAACAGCCGTGCGACGGACGGTATTGACCATCCCTGAAAGAGGGCTGACGTCAGCACGACGAAGAACACGAGGTTGAACAGCCGGTCGGCATAAGCGACACCGGCAATCAGGGGAAACGTCGCAAGTACGATCGGCACGGCACCCCGCAATCCGACCCATGCGACAAAGAGCCGTTCCCGCCAGCTAGAGGGAGCGGAGCCCAGGGCAATGAGGACGCTGAGCGGCCGCGCAAGGATCATCAGAAAGACCGAGATGAAAAGGCCTGGCAATAGCTCGTCAACTGCACTTGACGGCGTCACCAGAAGGCCGAGGGCCAGGAACATGCAAATCTGGCTCAGCCACGCAACACCATCGAAGAAGCGGACCAGGCTCTTCTGGTGGAGGAAACCCGTGCTTCCCGCAACGATTCCCGCGACATAGACGGCAAGGAACCCGCTCCCTCCGAGCGACGCAGTCGCGCCGTAGGCGAGGGCCGCGTACGCTAGACCGAACACCGGATACATCCCCTCATACGGAAAACGCAGTCTGTTGAGTGTCAGCGTCATACCCCGGCCGAACGCCAGGCCCGCCACAGCGCCTATGCCCATCTGCTGGACAAACAGAAGCAGGAGGTCCCCGGCGGACGTTTCCGGCATGAGCAGGAGTTGGATGATACCGACAGTCAGGAAGACCGCCATGGGATCATTGCTCCCGGACTCCAGCTCGAGAAGGGGACGCAGCGTGCCGCGCAGGTTTACACTCCGTGAGCGGAGCACCGCGAATACTGCCGCCGCATCCGTTGAGGAAATCACAGATCCGAGAAGCAGTCCATGGAGAAGCGGGAAGCCCAGCACCATATGCGCAAAGAAGCCCACCGCGAGCGCAGTCAGAAAGACCCCGAGGGTCGCAAGGCTGAAGGCCTGTATGGCGACGGGCCGCGTGTCCGACCACCGTGTTTCCAATCCACCGGAAAAGAGGATAAACACCAGACATATAATTCCGACAGACTGGGTCAACCCGGCATCATTGAACTCGATCCCGCCGGGCCCGTCGACACCGGCCAGCATCCCGATCCCGAGGAACAGAACGAGCGTAGGGACGCCAACGTTGTCCGAGATCTTTGCGATGACGATGCTCAGGAGCACCAGTGCAGAGCCGATGATGAGGATGAGTTCGAGCGACATAATGTTAAGATACAGAAAACCATCACGATGACCAAGAGAACGTTCCGGATTTTTTTCTTGACATTCTCCCCCTGTTTCGTAGAATGCAGTATGCAACCGTGTGCAGCCATCACATGAGACGCGCACTTCAAGGCACCGCGCTTGGCTTGTTGTTGATCGCCTACGGGACAACGAGTTCTGCGCTTGCACTTTCTTCCCTGGTTCGGCTCGTGACGGGAGGAGGCACTGCCGCGCTTTCTTCCTGTAACGGGAAGAAACCCGATCTGGCACGTACCTCTTTTGTCCAGCGGCGCCACGTGCCGCTTGTCAAACTCCTGACGTTCTCGCCGATTGTCTCTTCCGTCACCTCTTGTGCCGGGCCCGATGTCGATGTCCTCCATCTGCCACATCCTGAAGCGTTTGCAGTATCGACGGCTCCCCCCCTTTGCAGCCGGCATGGTCGATCCCCTCCCGTAGCCTGATCTCCGTCACTTCGTTCTCCCGACGGAGCTGCAGCCACGCCACAGATTCTCAGGCAACGTGAGTTCCCCGGCACGCCGTGCCGGCGCACAACACTTCTTTCACCCGCAAGAGGAGGCGTCATATGAAGACCACACGATCCAAAACACCAGCACCGGTTCAGCAGGAACCAACAAGAGCCTCGTGGGAGTTGATACTCTTGCTCGCAGTTATGGTGATCGGCGTTTTGATTCTGGTGCTCAAAGCAGCCGGCCTGTTCTAGGGCCTTCGTACAGGTTCACAATCTCAACGGTGATGCGCCATGCAACCATTCGCGTTCAACACAAAGTACGATCAGACGATTCTTCTCGGGCGGAAGGCGAAGAACCTTCAGACGCTCCTGGCGGGCATACGGGCCGTTCCCGAATCCTCACTCTACTTTCATACACACCGGTTCCTTCTGCAACATCACTTCCTTTCCCCGGAGCCTCCCAATGATTTTGCCTATTGGGCCACGGAAGTCCTGAATGATGACCCGCTGGGTGAAAATTTGTCCAGTGTCGACATTCTTCAATTTGCATCACTCGAGGATCTCCGGAAGTTCT
>Ga0316605_10001621_pt1 | contig 12960 bp, 9 predicted proteins | sample OWC_soil_day20_n_FD_207666 | JGI IMG/M metagenome (GOLD analysis project Ga0316605, IMG submission 207666) | Wetland soil microbial communities from Old Woman Creek delta, Ohio, United States - OWC_soil_day20_noCT | ecosystem: Environmental > Terrestrial > Soil > Wetlands | place: USA: Ohio... | reverse complement strand
CGGCGGGTTGCTCATGTGACCTTCCTCTGTGCCGTCATTGTTCGATGACTTGTTTCGTAATTTAATGCTTCAAGACACTGCTGTCCAGTGGGGTCTTTTCAGGCAATGGACCGCAATCCCGGATAACGCCGGACTAAATATTGTCGAGGAATTATCGAAGATCCCTGTAAATGTCCGCCGTGCAAATCCGTCACCTGGCGTATTCGGGTGATTACGATAAATATTAATGACTTACAGATGGGCTACTTGTCAAAACGTGAATCAGTGCTATCCTTTTATTATCTTGCGTCCCGCTTCGGTCCGAAAGGATTCCGCCCCCCGCGGAATGAAGGATGTCGTTACCCCTTCCTCCTTCACCGAGGTGGTTATATAGCCCCCAGCGATGGGGGCTTTTTTATCAAAAGCACACCTTTTCCTCATATTAGCCCCCTCTTAATAACGGATTTTAGTCACTACACATGCCTGCAATAAATCTTATGTTTCTTTCCTCCCTATCACCTGCTACTGATCCAAACGATCCGGTATGCGGTAAGCGACGCAGCATGGCACTTAGTTTTGCCCCTCGTCGATCCAGTGCACCATTAGATTATAACCCACTGAAAGAACCATGGCCCCCGTGAACAGTCCGAGCAAACCGGAGAAGATGAATCCACCTATGGCACCGAGGAAGATGACCAGCATTGGCACGGGGGAACCTTTTCCCATCAGCAGCGGTTTCAGTACATTATCGGAGAGGGCGACGACCAGAAGCGCGACCGTCCACAGGATAGCCGGCATCAGCGCTTTTACCGAGAAAAGGTAAATGATGACGGGTAAGATGACAATGACCGAAGGCAATTGAAGAATGGCAAGGATCAGGACAGCAAAGGCCCAAAGTCCTGCAAAAGGTACACCAGCGAGCATGAACACCATACCGGCTGTGAGAAACTGAAAGAATGCAACCCCGAGGATGCCTTTGGCCACATTCTGGATCGTTACTCCTGCGACAGGGACAATCTCATCGCTGCGTTCTCCGGCCAGGCGACGGATCAGTTTTCGTACAAAACCGGCCGAAGCATCGGCTTTGATGAGAAATACGCCGGCGATGATCACGGAGACGAAAAACATGACCAGACTCTTCCCGAAACCTCCGAGTGGTCCGAGAAATGTCATGCCCAGTTTCGACAGGGGTTCCCTGTAGGTCGTGATGGCCGACTCCAGGCTCTGGTGGGCCAAAAGCCATATTTCCGAAATCGGTTTCCCGATCAGGGGCCATCCTGCAACAGACGGGTCAGGGGGAGGGATCACAAGGGTCTGGTTCCGGAACTGGATAACCAGGCCTTGTACCCCTTCAACCAGAGATTTGATAAGCCAGGCGCTTGGCAGCAGGAGGATGACAAGGATCAGCACGGTCAACAGGACCCCTGCCAGCATATTTCTGTTCCCCATCCAGCGTTTTACCCTCGCAAAGAAGGGGTGCAGGGTGACGGCAATGATGGCACCCCAGATCACGGGCTCGAGGAAGGGGAGGATGATCGCGGCGCACCAGGCGATGAGCACGAAAAGAACAACGATTCTGAGGATGGTGTCGATCAATGGAAATTTAACGCTTTGGTTCATCCGCGGTTCCTTCGTATATCTATCAGCACTCTCCTTCCTCCTGTCAATCCGCAGCAGGCCCAGGTGATCCCCTATTTTTGCCTGGGGGAGCATGTTATTCCCTGTCCGGTGCGGTCATGTCGAGGGCCCCCATAAGACGGTGCAGGATGGCCGCCGATTCTTCAATATGAAAAATAGACCGATTATTACTGATGAAGGATGCCTGTCTATATCTTATGTAGTGGATATACGGAGAAGTAAGCTTTGTTTTACCGGGAAGGCGCTACACGTCGGCGTGGCCCGTTTTCGTCATTTCCCGTTCTTTTAAGAGGTAGTAAAGAACGGGGACCATTGTCCGGGAAAGAAGGGTTGCCGCAACTTCACCCGACATGAGGGCGATGGCCATTCCCTGAAAAATAGGATCGAAAAGTATGACTGAAGAGCCTACGACAACCGCGGCCGCTGTCAAAAGCATGGGCCTGAACCGTACAATGCCCGCTTCGACCACCGCTTCTTCAAGCGGTTTTCCTTCGGCGAGCTTTAAATCTATAAAATCGACGAGGATGATCGCATTCCTTACGACAATGCCTGCCCCCGCAATAAAACCTATCATGGAGGTAGCGGTAAAAAATGCCCCCATAATGGCGTGCCCCGGTATGATTCCTATGAGGGAAAGCGGTATGGGGGCCATAATGACGAGGGGTACCGTGAAGGACTTGAACCATCCCACAACCATGACGTAGATCAGGATCAAAACAGCGGCAAACGCTATTCCCAGGTCCCGAAATACCTCATACGTGATATGCCATTCCCCGTCCCACTTCATGGAGTACCTGTCTTCAAGCCATGGCTGTACCGCCGAGTATTGCTTGAGAGGATAGCCTTCGGGAAGCTTGAGATTATCTATAGTTTTCGACATTTTCAAAATCGGATAAACGGGGCTCTCTTCCGCTCCGGCAACGTCCCCTATGACATACACAACACGTTTAAGGTTTTTTCTGTATATCGTTTTATCAATGGTTACCTCCCTTTGGGTAACGAGCTCAGACAAGGGGACCATGCCTGAGGAACCGGCAACCGGTATTTCATCAAGGTTCGCCCGGCCTGCGCGCTGTTGCAGTGAAGCCTGAAGGAATAATTCCACCGGTTCCTTCTCCTTTTCAAAATGGGCAAGTCCTGCTACGGATCCGGAAACTACCATTTGCGCCGTTTGCGCAGCGGTTTCTGCAGTAATGCCGTTCCGGGCGGCCTTATCCTTCTGGACATCGAAGACGATCTTTTTTTGGTCTGACTCGACATACCAATCTACGTCAACAACTCCGGCGGTCCTCTGAAAAATGCCTTTAACATCCTGTGCTATCTTTATTTGACGAGAAAAGTCCGGCCCGTAAACCTCGGCGACGAGTGTGCTCAGTACAGGCGGTCCCGGCGGTATCTCGACTATCTTGGCCCTTGCATGATACCTGTCAGCAATAGTTTTAATGGGCGGCCTTATTCGCCTCGCTATTTCATGGCTTTGCGCGGAACGCTCATCTTTCCCTGCGAAATTTACCTGAATATCGGCCATATTGCTACCGGACCTTAAAAAGTAATGCCTGACCAGTCCGTTAAAATTAAATGGGGCCGATGTTCCTATATAAGACTGGAGATTGTCGACCTCAGAGACCGTTTTCAGATAGTCGCCTATCTCTCGGGTCAAAGCCGCCGTTTCCTCAAGCGCGGCGCCATCGTCCATGTCGATAACAACTTGAAGCTCGCTTTTATTATCAAAAGGAAGCATTTTCACCGTTGTCAGTTTAAAAACAACGAATAAGAAGGAAATAATGAGGAGACCCCCTGTAAGACCGAAAAAAACGAACCGCTTCTTTTTTCTCTCCAGTAGCCCCCGCAAATTCCTCTCATAGATCTTATTGAATTTTCCGATCAGCCCTTTATCTTCTGATTCCACTGCCGCATTTTTTTTCGTTTTTCTGAGCACAATATAACTGAGCCACGGACTGATAATGAAGGCAATGAATAACGAGATCAGCATCGCCGCCGACGCCCCGACAGGTATCGGCCTCATGTATGGACCCATTAATCCTGATACGAAGGCCATGGGGAGGAGCGCGGCAATTACCGTGAAGGTCGCCAGGATAGTCGGTTGTCCCACTTCTTCAACGGCGTTTATGGCTGTTTCAATATCGGCCCGGGCCATTTTAAAATGCCGGTGAATGTTTTCGACCACGACGATCGCGTCATCGACGAGGATCCCTATGGAAAATATGAGCGCGAAAAGAGTTACGCGATTGAGCGTATATCCATAGGCGTACGTGACAAATATCGTGAGCGCGAGAGTGACGGGTACCGCCACGGCAACTATGATGGATTCTCTCCATCCCAGTGCAAGCGCTATAAGCAGGGTCACTGAGAAGGCTGCGATAAACATGTGCTTCAAAAGTTCGTTGGACTTGTCCTTTGCTGTTTCACCATAATTGCGTGTATTCGTTACTTCGACCCCGGAAGGGATCACGCCGCCTTTCAACGCCTCGATCTTACGGAAGGCATTTTCGGCAATATGCGTAGCATTGGTGCCTTTTTTCTTTGCTATCGATATTGTGACGGCCTCGAATTGACCCGCAGCGGATGTCTGCGAAGCGGGCCCGAAGGCCATGAATACATAATTTGCCGCCTCCGCCGGCCCGTCAGAAACATTCGCGACATCCCGCAAATAGACCGGCCTCGCGGCGTGCGTTCCCACCAGGACATTTCCGACATCGTCTGCGCTTCTCAGGAAAGTCCCGGTTTCAACGATATATTCCCGGTTATAGGAGGGAAATTTCCCGGAAGGAATGAAAAAATTGGACCTTTGAAGCGATCCGGCGATCTGTTGGGGTGATATATTATAGGCACGCAATCGCGGGGGATCCATATTTACAATTAGTTGCCGTCTTTGTCCACCGGTAACATGGAATTCGGCAATGTCCTTGTCTTTCTTCAGTTCGTCGCACACCTCCAGCGCGACCCTTCTGAGCTCGTATCCCCCGTATATTCGGCTCCATAAAGTAAAGCTCAATATAGGGACATCGTCTATCGAACGTGGTTTTACAAAAGGTTGGGAGACGCCCGGGGGGATCTTGTCATAGTTGGACATGAGTTTGTTGTAGACATTGACGAGACTTTTCTCCATGTCTTCGCCTACTTTAAAGCGGACAATTGCCATGCCCGTTCCCGGGTGCGACATTGTGTAGATATATTCGATGCCGCTTATTTCCCAGAGTAATTTGGACATTGGCTTACTGACCCTTTCATCGATCTCCTGCGACGATGCGCCCGGATAAGATACAAACACATCTATCATGGGCACCAGGATCTGCGGCTCTTCTTCTCTGGGGGTCACAATAATCGCATAAACACCGAGCAATATTGAAGCGACAACGATAAGCGGGGTGAGCTTTGATTGTATGAATATGCGTGCTATTTTTCCGGAGATCCCTGGTTTATGCACTCGGACTTCCTCATCTATCGGCAAGCATTAAGAATTTTCGGGGCGCAGTATTATTGTTTTAATATCCCGCCGTCAATCGCTTTATCGATGCCATCTATAATTATTCTGTCACCATTTTTTATGCCTGATAGTACCTCGATCTGGTCTTCGACCTGTCTTCCGGTTTTTACGAGCCGGTAGCTAATTATTCCTTTGGCATCGGCGGTGTAAATTCCGGCTAGCTGGCCTTTTTCAACAATCGCTTTTTTGGGCACCAGTATTGTTTCTCTTTTTCCGCCCGGTATGAAAACCTTGGCGGACAATCCCGTCTTCAGACCGCTTCCATCAATGAGGACTTCCATGTTGAAAGTCCGGGTGGAAGGGTCTACCGCCGGCGCTATGCGGGATATTTTCCCGGTTCTTGTTTCATTTAACGAATCCACGAAAACGGGTATGGTCATTCCGGTGGAAACCGTTTTATATAACCGTTCATCGACGTATACCTCTATTTTGAAATGCGAGACATCTTCGACGGTCATGATCGGCGTGCCCGGTACCGCCATGCTTCCTTCGTCGATCTTTTTTGCGGTCACGATACCCGCATAAGGGGATCTGATCTTCGTAAAACCGTGATAAGCCCGGGCCTCTTCCTGCACTGCCCTGGCCCGCTCCAACGTCTGTTGTGCAAGCCCGTATTCCGTGTCAGCGACCTTTTTCTGGGTTTCGATCTGATCAAATTCGTGCCGGGATATGACCTTTTCTTCAAAAAGTTTTGAATATCTCTGCCACGTAACATCAGCCAGCGCCCTGCGGTCCTTTGAAACATCAAGTGCTTTTTGTGCTTCTTTGTACCCGGCCTCGGCAGCTAATCTCTTTTGTATGACATCGCTGTCGTCGAGGTACATAAGAACATCCCCCGCCTTGACTTTGTCGCCTTCCTCGACACTTACGTTTTTTACTGTACCCATCAGACGACTGGAGATGATACCGACATTTTTTGCCCTGACCGTTCCCGAGGTCTCATACACCGAATCAACACTGGTCGAGGCAATAGTTTTAAGCGTGACTCCTGATATTGCCTTTCTTTCCGGCTCGACATTGCCCGGTTTTATTTTGCCTTTGCATGACGCGCACACGAATAGAATTATGATACACAGAAAAATAATTGTCCTTTTCATGCAGGTGCCGCAGCTCATTTTCAGTGCCCGGTCTATCATTCCACACCCAGATCGTTCAAAATTGTGCCGCTCTCGTACGAAAGATTAATGATCGCCAGCGTATAATTATTTTCGCGCGCTACTGCGTCGGCCCGCGCACGGTTCACATTAAGCTGGACATCGATGAGGTCAACAAGCGGGGACAATGAATTTTCATACCGTGACTTTACGAGCCTTTGCCCTTCCTCTGCACTCTTCAAGGCGGATAATGATAGCTCGACATTCTTCTTTGCTTCCTCGACCGCCAGGTATGATTCTTCTATCTTAAACGCGACTAATTCTTCCAATCCTTTAAGCTTTTCATTGGTTTCCGCCATCTGGTACTGGGCTTTACGCCTTTCTGATTCGCGGTTGAGCCCATCAAAAAGGTCCCACCTTAAAAATGCCATGACCTGCCAGCTGTCTCCTTCGGTTCCGAAAAGTTTACTATGATCGTTGTATTGATACGAACCGCCGACGCCGACCCAGGGCAAATACCTGGATTCGGCAATCCGCACGTTTGTTTTTGCTGTCTCGTGCCGCAACCGAAGGGCTGCCACATCCCGCCGTGATGCGGAGGCGCCGAGATAGTAAGTCACGTCACGGATGTCAAGCGGCATGGTATCGTCAGCCGTATCGACAGGTGTCGATCTCCCGAGGAGCAAACCCAGCCAGCGTTTCGCCACGGCATGTTCTTTTTGGGCGGTGATCTTTTTTTGCTCAGCCTCAATGAGATTCGTTCCGGTTCGCAGGCAATCCGAATAGAGGCCCATGCCGTTTTTGTACCGGACCTGGGCGATCCTCGCGTGTTCCCGGGCATCTTCGACCCCTTTTTCCGCAACCTTGAGATATGCACGGGCGATGTTCGTTCGCAGATACGCGCGAGCGACATTCAGGGAAATCTCTTCTTTTTTTCTCGTAAATTCTTCATTTTGAGCGGAAAAGTCGGATTTTGCTGCAGTGAGTCCCAGGAATGATTTCATCACAAATACAGGCTGTTCAAATGAAAATGATGTCTGATAATCGTTGGTCGTTTTCGGATAATTAAGGCTGTCGATCGCGAAATCCGATGCGGTAAATCTTTGCTGGTTTAATTTCATCATAAATGTTGAGGGAGGATTATTCGTTCTGGTTGCCCTTTCCTCAAAAAATATCTTGGGAAGAAGCTGGCTGCGCGCTATTCCGATATTTTCTTTCTGAGCGGAGAGATTATTCCTTGATGCCCGCAATTCTTTATTTTCATCCAGGGCAATCTTAAGGGCCTGCGAAAAAGTCATCCGTGTATCCTGGCAGAAACCGGGAAAATAATGTGTGGCGATCATAATCAGAACGGCCAGGCAGATCCGGCAGACATATTTTGGCATGTAAAACCTCGTGTATAAAAAATAATAACTGTTAAATTAGGTATGTCAAAACTATTTTTTGCTCTACTACCGGGCAGTACGAGAAATGGCGTTTACTAAATACGGCATTCTTTCGTATTGATTTTTTGCGGCTTTATGCTATTTTGGGCTTTCATTCATTATTCTCCCTAGTAAATAACAATATTTGCAACTCGATTTATTCCTTATAGAAAAAAATAAGGTACCTGTAGCTGGAAAAGGCTACAGAAGAATAATCGCTCTGGCGACAGACATTGGAAGCCATCTCAAATACAGTTATTAAGGCAGGTATTTTTTTGTGAAGTCAATCGTCACTCTTTTTCTTAATAAAGAGCGACGCAAAATGAAAGCAAAAGATCCGGCTATTGTGTTAGGCAACAGATAATAGGGATACAACCAAAGATGACGACGCGAAACAAATCGAGGTTGACCCAATGAAGATTTTTCTGAAAAGACCGTCAATAGTATGGACATATTTTGAAGGCAAGGATAACACAGAAACAATTATTAAAGAAAAAGCAATAAGCATCGCCTCTTTTATGCTCGATGTGCTCATAGATTCTGGCAATCTTACCCAAGTAAGCCTATCAGGGAAGAAAAAAATTCTCATGGCGGGAGACGCTGCTTGCACCCATTTAATAATTGAAACACTCGTATTTTCCATAGATCTAGTAATGAGAGCTGTATCGGAGCTTATTAATGAAGAAAAAACTGATATTTTTTTTGATTCTTTAATGCTAGGGATTGATAAACAATTAGTAGTTCGGTTTGACGTTGAAAGCAGTGATGTCGAACAATTTCTCATCAATTTTCATTTCATTTGCGTTGAGAGATGGAAGAAGTATAAAAAATATGAAGATGTAATGTTAAAATCTGAAGAAAGATTTGGCGAAAAACATGCCTTATATCGGAAATTTGGAAGAAATATTACCGACATTATTGACCTGAACGTCGATTTAGCAATCGATGCTGATGTACAATGTCTTTATACCTGTGCCTGTTTACCTGTAAAATTCACCAGGGAATTATTTAGTCTAGGAACGGACTTCGACGGCAAAGGCGGCGGTTGAGAGGAGGGGTTAGATGAGGACAGAGCGTAAAAATAGAATCATGAAGCAACTGCAGGCTTATATCGAGGTTCAGGAACGCTGCAAGGCTCTTGAAAAAGAACTGTCCGGGCTCGGCGTTCAATTGTCTAAGCTCGAGAGCAGCCTCTATCGAGATAGGTCAAAGGAGCACATAGCGGATACGCTGGAATGTCTTCGTGAGGCAATGCAGAAAAATGACAACGCTCAACTTAAAAAGTTATCGTTAGATGTGCAAAAAGCGTACGATCTGTATGATATCTTCATTGAGGAAAGACTTATGTTTGCCACGGACGCAGAGAAAAAAAGACTACAGGAGAAATAAAAGCATAACGACCATTTAATGATGAAGGCCCTTGGGAAACCGGGGGCTTTTTGTCCTCTGTTGCACAATTCACAAGCGGTATTATAATGGATATGCGAGGTTAAGGTCGTCTTGCCTCCCACTTCGGTCCGAGGGGTTTCCACCCCCTCGGAATGAAAATGAAGGACGTAGTTGCAGCTCCCTCCTTCGCCGAGGTGGTTATATGGCCCCTGGGAAACCGGGGGTCTTTTTTGCCCTCTGTTGCGCAATTCACAAATTGTGCTATATTGACCCGATGCTATCCAAATCCCCTCATACCATCGCTATTTACCTGTAACTGACCCGCCCCCTGTATAGTGTAAAATCACGGCTGTGACTTTCAATCGGCCGGCGAACCATGGTATAAGACGTCATGTTGAAAAGAAAGTTGAGAATAACGTTCCCTGTTTTACGGCGGCAAAGATCGCAAAGAGGAGAGTTCTCGTGCATAGATTAGCTGTGGTCCTGTCGGTCTGTCTTGTCCTATGTCTTCCGGCGGGCCGGGCTCTGGCCCAGAAGCCGTTTTCACCGGCAGCAGTGAAGGAGAATCTCCCGTCCGCAGTTCAGAAGACTCCGGGCACCGATCCCCTCGACCGCGATACTCCACAGGGCGCGGTTATCGGCTTCCTCAAGGCTGCGCAGAAGGGAGACTACGGCCGGGGGGTTGACTATCTCGATACCAGGCTGCCACAACGCCGCGCCCGTGAGTTGGCTGAGCAGCTCCTGGTGGTCCTGAACCAGAGGGTGAAGGTGAACGAGACCACTCTGAGCAGGGATCCCGAGGGGGATGTGAAGGACAACCTGCCCCTTAACGAAGAGCGAATCGGGCTGGTTCAGACGGAGACAGGGACTGTCGACATTTTGCTGGAGCGCGTCCAGCGCGGCAGTGATCCTCCCATCTGGCTCTTTGCCGCCAGGACGCTCAAGTACGTGCCGGACATTTACGAACAGGTAGAGACATCTTGGATCGAACGGCATATCCCGGCACCTCTCGCGCAGTTCCACGTCCTGAAATTACCGCTCTGGCGCTGGCTCCTGCTTTTTGCTGTCATCCTGCTTGCGTTCCTGCTGGCCTGGGCGTTGACGCGAGCCATGGTCCCTCTGCTCCGGAGGGTCACGCGCCGCTTCGTGGGCGAAACCGACTATCGGCCGGTCGTGGAACTGGTCGGCCCGCTTCGCACCCTTGTTCTGGCGCTTGCTTTCTATGCATATTCGCCCTTTGCTTATTCGCTCATGGGCCGGTTCTTCTGGTCGTACGTCGCTGCGACTCTTACTGTCGTGGGCGCCGTGTGGCTCTTTCTGCGCCTCATTGACATCACTCACGAGGTGCGCAGCACCTGGCGTCTTCCCGAAAAAGCCTCGGGCAGAATCGCGATAATTCGTCTGGCGAGTACGCTCCTGAAGGCCATGGTAATCGTTGCAGGTGCGGTCGTTATACTGTACATGATGGGCGTCAACCTGACCGCTGTGCTTGCGGGGTTGGGCGTGGGCGGTATCGCTTTGGCTTTTGCCGCCCAGAAGACCATAGAAAACCTCTTCGGCGGCATCATGATCGCCTCGGATAGGCCGATCCGGGTGGGAGACTTCTGCCGGGCAGGCGATTATAACGGCACAGTCGTGGATATTGGCCTTCGCTCGACGCGTCTCCGGACTGTGGCGCGGACCATCGTTTCGGTGCCGAATGGCCAGCTTGCGCAGATGAGTCTTGAGAACTTCAGCATGCGGGACAAGATCCTGTTCAACCACAAAATCCTGCTTGGGCTTGAAACGTCGGCCGACCAACTCCGGTTCGTCCTCGAACGCACGCAGGAGCTCTTGCAGGACCATTCTAAGCTGGAACCGGCTGCCTGCCCGGTCCGCCTGACCGGCCTCAAGAAGTCTGGCTTTGAACTCGAACTCTTCGCGTACGTGCTCGAAACAGATTTCGATGCATTCCTTCAGGTCCAGGAGGAACTGCTGCTGCAGATCGTGGACATTGTCGAGGCAGGCGGGACGTCCTTCGCGTTGCCAATCGAGGGTAGATATACTACCAAAGGCCCCGGTCTGGAAAAAACAGAGAGTTGAGGTGCACGCCGCCCCTAGAAATAAGTATCGTTCACATCATCCTGGGCATACTTTACCTACTCCGCAACCATAGCAATCTTCTAGCCAGTCAGTAGTGCGCAAATGGTCAATGCTGTTAATATTAACCTTTTCATTCAATCCCCTTTAGATTTATTCTCTTGAAGTGTATTCCTTATTCTCACCCCTCGGCTATACATTTCAAGACCAATCTGCGTGCTGTAGCAACCCAGCGGGGTGTCCGTGGAATCGTCGTCGAACGGGAGCCTCCGAAAAACCGGGGGTTGTTCTTGCCCCCTGTTGCACAATTCGCAAACTGTACTATGTTGAATGTTAGAGGTTAAGGACGTCTTGCCTCCCGCTTCGGTCCGAAAGGATTCCGCCCCCAAGCGGAATGAAGGATGCTGTTACCCCTTCCTCCTTCACCGAGGTGGTTATATAGGCCCCCGGTAATCGGGGGCTTTTTTCATGCCTGCAGTGACCTCGACCAATTGCCAAATTTCAAATCTGGTGTATATATTGATTTGAACGTTCTTCTATGGGGTGTGTCCGGGAAGGGTTCAGACCACCCGTTCAAACACCGAGGCTGAATGGCCGGGGCGATAAAACATTCGCGTACGAAGGTGGTCATCCTAACAATGTTGATTGGCCGGCATGAAGGAGTATGGCACTAAGAGTAGACAGCGAACAAGGCCCTGATGAACGTCAAAGCCCCCGGGAAACCGGGGGCTTCACTGTTTCGCCGGGAAATGATAGGATAAGAAAAGGAGGGCAAATGTTAGATCTTGATATATTCGAGGTCCTCGAAGAAGGCGCCAAGGAGGATAAAAAGAAATCTATACACGAGCTGGCATTGATGGTGCAGCAATTCTTCGATGATGAGATAATGGAAAACACCCCTGCGGCGATGATGGAGAAACCATTACCGGAAGAATTTGATAAGTATTGTTATAATATTGTGCTAGCTTTTATGTTTGATTTGATTCTTGCAGGACGGGCTGAAGGATGGTTCTGGGTGCAAGGGGGCAATCCAAAAAAGATGAATGAACAGGGGCGGTCCTGGGTGCATAGCTGGCTTGAATATAACGGTTTCGCTGTTGACGCCACAGTAAGGCAGAAGCAGAAGCCGGACAAACCGACTGTCCATATCGCTGAGATTGAATTTTATTATAAAGCACGGGATATCACAAATATTATTAAGAGAAGAAATGCAAGACAGACGGAGATGTGGATTTTTCAACACACTAAGGATGAAGTATAAGGAAGACCGGTTCATTTGACATGTCTTCTGTCTGCCGGCTAAAATACGAAGGGTTCACCTATTGGTGGTCATTGCCTTAAGGGTCCACACTAAACAGGTGCATGGTATCCCATTCGATGCAGTATAAAATTGCGAGGAAGGCGTAGAAGCTGTATTCTTATTATATGAGAACACGCGTGAGGCAGAGGATTTTGGTCGTCGACGATGACGAGATGGTATCCGACATGATTGGTCAGATGCTTCGTCACATAGGCTATCTGTCCGTCGTGTGCAGAAAACCGAATGACGCGCTTACGCTCTTTTCGAGAGCTTCAGAAAGATTCAGTGCAGTGATCGTGGATGAGATAATGCCTGGATTGAGGGGGACCGAGCTGACCCCTAAGCTCCTCCAGATAAAAGATGATATCCCCATAATCCTGATGACCGGTCATGGCGACATGATCTCTCTGGAGACGATCAGGAAAAGTGGTGTACGAGCCACGCTGATGAAGCCCGTGCTAATGGGACGGCTTCAAGAAACTCTCTCCAGACTATTGAGGTGGGGAAAGCACCCTCAGGAATATGTGTGATGAAGGAAATGAAACCGAC